>OKSD01003965.1_pt1 | contig 10594 bp, 4 predicted proteins | sample 1601221 | NCBI WGS metagenome assembly OKSD01 (sample SAMEA3541550, study PRJEB24748) | human gut metagenome | biome: human gut; feature: human-associated habitat; material: faeces | place: China | collected 2012
GAAAAACAAGCCGACGTATCTGATGGGCGTGGGAACACCTGCAAATATTCTCGAGTACCCGTCACGCCGTCGGTCTGGTAGACGATCGTATTGTCGAACCGCGGGTCTGAAACATCCATTCCGGGTTGGGTGATCGACCCCAGATAAATCGGCGTATAGGAACTGTTCGTACCGGTCGGCGCGCGTTTGGTCGCCAGGTAGTAGGAAGTATTGTACGCTCCCTTCACATTGAGGGTCAATCCCTTGGTAATCACATCGAGGTTCTGGGAAAGCGCAAGATCGAGGTTCAGTTCATTCTGGGTCGTTTTGCGGTAACCCCAGTTGTAGTAGCAGTCCAGCCCGCTCGTGAGTTCCGTAAGCGGGATGTAGTTGTTCTTGTAATTGTAGATGTACTTCCCGTCGACGAAACCCGGACTTGCGAACGGCGTACACCACATGATATTCTGCCAGAGCGAATAGGTCAGCGGTTCTCGTTTGTCGCTCACGCGCCCGCCGATATTGACTTTCAACTGAGTCGTATTCGTAATGTCTACGTCGATGTTCGAGCGGTAGTTGAAGCGCTGATAATTGTAATTCGGGTCATAACTCTCGTCGAAACGCTTCATCATACCGTCCTGGTCGAGGTAACCCAACGACACGAAATAGCGGATGCGGTCACCGCCGCCCGACAGGGTCGCGTTGTGCTGTGTCTGCCAGGCGACGTTCTTGAAGATGTATTTGCTCCAGTCCACATCCGGGAACATGATCGGATCGGCCTTCGTGCGGAACATTTCCGTTACGAACGGCGAAAAGGTGAGCTGGTCATCCTTGATGCCGGGATTGTCGGAGCGCTGGGCCTCGGAATAGAGCGTAGCGTAAGTATAACTGTCGACACCGGTCAGGTGGCGCAGCGACTGAGTCAGTCCGAAGGTCGAATTCCACGAAATCTGTGGCTTGCCCTTCGTACCGCGCCGTGTCGTGACCAGGATGACGCCATTGGCGCCGCGGACACCGAATACGGCCGTCGACGATGCATCCTTGAGGACGGTCACACTCTCGATCTCGTGCGAGTCCATCTGGAAAAACGAACGCTCGACACCGTCCACCAGGATAAGCGGCTTCGACGCCTCGTTCGAAAGCGATCCCGTACCGCGGACATAAATATCGGGGTCTTCGGCACCGGGCTGTCCGGAAATCTGTACCGACGAAATGCCAGTCACGGCCCCCGCAAGGGCACTGCCGGCACTGCCGCTCGGTGACTTGAGCAGGTCTTTGGTATTGATCGAGGCGATGGCGCCCGTCACCGACACCTTTTTCTGTTGCCCGTAGGCGATGACCTGCACCTCCTCCAGCGCCTGCGCCTCTTCCTTCAGGCGGATTTCATTGTCCGCCGCAGCCACGAGCACCGACTCCCGGGGCTGGTAGCCAATATAGGAAACCGACACGAGCGGTTGATAGCGGACGGGAATCGTGATCCGGAATTCGCCCTCGGAGTTGGTCGTCATACCGATTTGCGGGGCGTCCTTGACGACAATAGCGACACCGGCGAGCGGTAGGGAACTTTTTTCGTCGACCACACGGCCCTTATACGTTACCGACTGGCTGCCGCCCTGGATGGCCTGCAAGCCCGCCGCATCCGGCTCTCCCGCACCGGCAGCAAGTGCAAACGCCGGAAATATCAGGCAGACGGCGATCAGATATATGGTTTGCTTCATGATTTGCGAATTGTTACTGTTTGACATCTATGGCGATTGCATATTGTACGACCTGGTCGGCCTTTCCCACGACGACGTTTCCGCCCACCTTGAGCGTCGGCGTGAAACCGTCATCCAGATAGTTGCTTCCGGCCACGTAGAACACGTCTTTCCAGCCCATCTTGTAGAGCAGCCACGCAGCCTGACAGATTCCCGTCCCCTCGGACACGGCGGCGACACCGAGTTTGTTGTCGTAGGTCAGCCCGATGTACGAACGGCTGCGCGTACCGTTCCAGGCTTCGCCCAGGGCCGTTTCCCACCCCGAATCGTTCCAATACATCTCCAGGCGGGTCAGCAGATGCCCCTCGCGTACCAACCACGGATGTCCCGACGCTGCGGAGACCACGTCCCACGGAATCCCCGACGCAAGATACCCGTCGCGTCCCGCCTCATCGACCCATTGGGTCATCCTGACCAGTCCGCCGTCGCGGATCCCCGCGTTCCAGAATTCGATGTGCCCGTCCTCGTAAAAACCGACCGTTCCGCGCCAGTCGCCCTCGGAATTGCGGTCGGAGAGCACTTTCCCATTGTAGTAAATCATCGTGCTCTCCTTGGTCATCATCCCGGTGAGTGCGACCAGCGAGGCCACGTCGTTCATGACCACCGAGCGGGCATCGTTGCTGACCATATAGGCTTTCGCCTTGTCAATGTCGATCGTGGCGAAGGCGAATTCGATTCCCTCGATCGTTTCGGTCGGGCGGTTTGCGGCCCAGTTGCCGATAAAGGCAAGGTAAACGTCCAGGTCACCGGCACCGGGATCCCAGCTCCATGGGGTTTCGGATGTTGCCGCACCGCGTACGGGTACGCTGTTGACCGTAGTTGCCTTATAGACATTGAGGAGCGGATAGAGCTGCTGGTCGACATAATTGCCCGTGACCTCGCTAAACCCGTAGACGATCGGTTTGTCCATCACTTTCGAATAGTCGATCCTGACGTTGTAGATGCGCTCTTTGCCATCCATCTCGACTTTCAGTTGCCGGGTAAGCGACTCCGTGAAATCGAACGTCGTAGACGAGGCGATCGAAGCTCCCTCCATCAAAGCACCTTCGGCAAAATCGAGTTCGATTTCACCCCGATCCATACTCCGTTCATAAGTGATCGTAAGCGTCTTGCCCGATACGGAGACGCAGCCCCCGATTCCCGAAGCGGTCACCTTCGTGGCATCGATAATCGGAAATGCCTTCGACGAAATCGTGAACCACACCTTGACGATCCGGTTGTCGGGTGCCCGGAAATTCAGCACCGGATAGGTGTCCAGATCGGCGGCGGTAACGTCCGTCGGGAAAATGACCGAATAGCCCTCGCTGAGCTCGACGTCGATCCGGGCATGTGAGAAATCCTCGGCCATATCGAATCTCAGGGCCAGGTTTTTATCATCTATCCGCTCCGCCGTGACCGTCTCGCCGTCGACGGTCACGCGGATTGACTTATAAGGCAGACCGCCGGACGCGACCGTCCGGTCGTCGGAACAGGAACAGAAGGACAGCGCCGCCGCGACGAATACGGCGCTCACGTAATTCACGTAATTCTTGTAGAAATCTGCTTTCATAGGTTAGGGTTTAGTTGGTTTATTCGGAAAGAAGGGAAAGGGATCGGACACTACGGTTCATCCGGGATGGCTGCAACATGTCATGGCATTGTTTTTTAGGTTAGTTTTCGGTTCCGCCAGCCCGTCCAAAGGGCTTTTGCCGGATACGAAAATACTCTGCCCGGACGGCTTCGAGGTTGAAATTTTACCGTAAAACGGCTCTGACGCAAATCGGCCGGCTGCAACAGCCGACCGACACAATGCAGGCAATACAATGCATAACAACACATTACACAAACACCTTCGGAAAATATCCGGGTTATACGATTTTTTCACCCTTGCCCTCGAGTTGTTCGATGAATTCCTTGGGGCTGATCCCGAACTTTTTCCGGAAACAGGTGCTGAAATACTTCGGGTCGTTGAACCCTACGGCATAAGCCAGGTCAGCGATCCGCATGTGGCGCTGCTGTTCCAGCAACCGGTAAGCCGCGCGCAGCCGTATGTCGACCATAAACGCGGTCGGAGTAAGCCCGGTCAGCGATTTGAGTTTCTCGGTGAGGACGGTACGCGACGTGTTCATTTCCCGTGTGAAATCGGCCTGCGAAAATTCACCGTCGTCGATATGCGCATTGACGCACGCCATCGCCCGGCGCATGAAATCTTCGTCCATCGAGGTATATTCCAACGCTTCGACCTCGAAGACAAGCTGGTTGCGGAAATGCGAACCCTTACGCTCCAGCTTTCTGAGCTGGTTCACGATCTGTGCATGGAGCAGTTTGAAGTTGAACGGCTTGGTAACATAACCGTCAGCCCCCGAGTCATACCCTTCGATACGGCTGTCGTCCGTATTTTTGGCCGTCAGAAGGATGACAGGGATATGGCAATATTCGAACGTCCCCTTGATCTTGGCGCACAACTCGATCCCGTCCATCCCGGGCATCATAATGTCGGACACAACCAGGTCGACCGGCTTTTCGGCCAAAAGTTGCAGTGCCTCTTCGCCTCCGGATGCCATTTCGATGTGGAAATAAGCCGCCAGCAAGTTGGACACCAGCACCCGCAGTTCCTCGTTGTCATCCACGATCAGAATCGTATACATCCGCCCGTCTCCGGCAACCGCCTCGTCCGGCTGCATGGACGGCAACTCCGCCGATCCAGGCATCAATTCCGCAGAATCGGGCCCGGGTACCGATTCGTCGATCTCTTCCCCGGAGTAGGCGTCCCGGCCTATGGGCAATACGACCCGGAAACAATTTCCCTCCCGTTCGCTGCTCGAAACCCGGATATGCCCCTTGTGGATATCGGTCAGATCCTTCACCAGCGACAACCCGATCCCCGTGCCGATGGTATGGAACTTACGGTAATTCCCGTCGTAGAAGCGCTTGAAAAGCCCGTCGATGGTCTGCTGGCTCATGCATTCACCGCTATTGGCGATCATTATACCGACAAAACCGGGGCTTTCCATCCCCACACGGATTTTTATTTCCCCTTCGTCGGGTGTGTATTTGGCAGCGTTGGAAAGCAGGTTATAGACGATCTTATCGAGTTTGTCGGAATCGAACCAGCCTTCGATACGGTCGGCAGAACTCTGGAAGTAGACCCGAAGGCGCTTTTTCGATACCAGCGGGGCGAATGCCTCGACACATTTGCGAACGAATGCCGCCACATCGCCTTGCGAAACCCGGATCTTCAGGTTACCACTCTCGACCTTGCGGAATTCGAGTATCTGCTGGATAAGGCGCATCAGACGCGTCGCGTTGACCGAGATTACGTTGTAGAGCGCCTCCCGGTCTGTGGAGGTGCTGCGCAGGCTGTCAAGCGAGGTAATGATGATCGTCAGGGGCGTCATCAGCTCGTGGGTGACATTGGTAAAGAACTGCAATTTGGCGTGGTTCAGCTCCTCGGTTTTCCGGCGTTCGAATTTCGAAATGCGGATTTCATGCTGCATGCGCAGCCGGTAGCGCAGGAAGCGGATCGCACCGTAGGCCATCCCCGCAAGGGCTGCGAGATAGAGCGCCACGGCCCACCACGAGCGCCAGGGTGCCGGCAGGATACGCACCTTCAGCACCCGCTCGTTGCTGCTCCAGACACCGTTGCCGCCCGCCGCCTGCAAATGAAAGGTATAAATGCCCGCAGGCAGGTTGTTGTAGGAGGCGAAGCGGTGCTGCGAATCGACCAATACGTACTCCTTGTCGAACCCGTCCAGCTTGTATTTGAAGATGTTGTCCCTCGGATTGGCATAAGAAAGCATCGAAAATTCGATATAGAAATTGTTTTGCCGGTGGGTCAGCGTCACCTCATCTGCATAGTCGATCTCCCGGGAGCTGATATGCTCCCGCTCCTTTTCCGGCATGGTACGCAGGGACTGGTTGTGAACCCGGAAATCGGTCAATACGATCGGAAGTTTCGACTGGTGGGGCTGGATGCGGTTGCCCGTAAAGATGCGCAGTCCGTTCGAACCGCCGAACGCCATGCGTCCGTATTCGACACGCGCCGATGCATTGCGGTTGAAGAAGAACGATTGCAGGTCTGCCGTAATAATATAGGTGTTGATATGCTCGGGAGTACCGTTTTCGTCGGGCGAGAACGAGAACACGGCATCGTTGGTCGTAATCCACATGCGGCCGTTCTCATCCCTTGCAATGTTGGTGATCCCCTTTTTCTCGATGTTGGGGAATGCCGTGACCGCCTTGAAACGATCCTCCGAAGGCGAATATACCGCCAGTCCGTCGGCAATCGTCCCCGCCCAGAGGTTACCCGCATCGTCCGTACCGAGGCAATAGACGTTATCGGCCGTCATCCCCGCCCCACGCCGGTACTGGTTCCAGTCGCGTCTTTTCGTATCGACACGGATGATCCCGTCGCCGTTGGTCGCAATCCACACGACCCCGTCGCCGGTGCAGCAGATATCGAATATGCGTGTCGATGCGAAGGGCGTCTTCCGCCCCAGCCATATGTCGAGCGTCGAGAGCTGCCCGGACGCCGATTCGATATAAATTCCCGACCTCGAACCGATCCACAAATTCCCGTCCGGATCCTCCCGTAGCGCAAGCACGCAGTCGTCGGCAAACAGCGGCAGCGTATTCCGGTTGATCTGGCGCACGCGATGGCGTTTCTCGTCGTAGCACCATACACCCGAACTCCACGTCGCAAAGCACAGCTCCGAAGTGGCGTTCCTCCTGATTATGGCATTGACGGTCGAAGTATAAGGCAGCACACACAGGTCGGGATGCTCCCGGTAGCTGACGATACGGCCGCTGCGGGTATTATACCTGATCAGCCCGAAATCGAGCAGCCCGAGCCAATATTCGCCCTCGCCGATGTAATACATACTCCGTACGGAACTGGTGTTGAAGCGGGCACGCACCGGATCGAGCCGGTTGAATTCGAATTTCATGCCTGCGGTCTGTATCTTGCAAACACCGCCGCCCAGCATCCCGATCCACATGAGGTTGTCCCGGGCCCGCATAATCGAATTGACCTCGTTGTAAGGCAGGTCGCCCACATCCTCGCCGGGTTTGAAATTCTGGAACGAGGGCCGGTGATTCGGGTCATGCAGGATACTCAGTCCGCTGCGGGTTCCCACCCACAGCGTGTTCTGCGTAATATCCTCTTCGATGGCATAGACAATGTCGTCGAGCAGCGCCGTATCGTCGTCTTCACGGTGCTTGTAACGGGCATATTGCATCCGCCCGGGAGCATAGGGGTTTATCAGGCGGATCAGTCCCGCGCCCCATGTGCCCACCCAGACATTCCCGTCCGCATCGCAGAAGACGACATGCGCATGCCGCAGGATTTCGTCGTCATACGTGTAGGTACGTTCTTCGCGGAGATCGTAGCGCAGCAATCCGCTGCCGTAGGAGGCGACCCACAGGCTGCAATTGGCATCCTTGACGACCGAAGTGATGTCCGTGACGAGCTTCCCGTCGGCATTGCGCATCGTAACCGGACGGAAATAATGTTCCGAGGCATTTTTCCGGAACAGGCCTTTGTCGCTTCCGACCCATATCCCGTTACCCGTATCGCAGATAATGACCGAAATGTTGCAATCGTCGACCGCTTCGCAGCCCGTCGCCGAGATCGTGCCCGTCTTCTTGTCGAGCCGGAACAACCCGCGTTCCGTCCCGATCCAGATCACCTTGTCGCGGTCTTCGGCCACGACATTCACGAACGAATTGAACGCCACGCCCGAAACGTCGTGCATACCGTAAGTGACCACTCCGTACCCGTCATACCGTGCCAGGCCGTTATAGGTCGGAATCCAGATATACCCGTCGGAATCCTGATAGAGCTTGCGCACTTCGCTCGACGGCAGGATGTCGGAAGGGATCGGCTCGAACCGGATTTTGGAATAGGGTTCGGCAGACACGTACCCCACCATGGCAAGCATGGCCGACACAGCTGCAAAAAGGCGGAAAAGTATCAGATTCGGACGCATGGACGGTAGTTTTCGGAATTCTAAATTACACATTTTTTCCTCATCCGCAACGCCGGACACCCGATTTACCCCCGCGAAAGGCACACAAGAGAGGCTTTCCGGTAAATTTTCGACCTCCGACGGAGTTGACAGCCTTACTTTTATCCATCCGGAAGAAAATCCGGTAAAAATTCGCTGCCTCGACAAACCTTCCGGGCCGAAAACGGATTTACCCTGCAACCGTGGGCTCCTCGAACACCATTGCCAATCGACGGACGGCCCCGTGAATCCGATTACGTCCCGGCATTCATCCGCAAGCCTGAAAACGGCAACCGCTACGGCTTCGTCTTCGGCATCGACCAGGAAGGCATGATCGGCGCCGCCCGGATTCGGATATACTGGTAACCACAATCCCCCCTCCGTTCCACAAAAACAGCCACCCTCATTTCCGAAGGTGGCTGTTTCGCATTGCGGGACGTCGTTATACCAGCCCCGAGAATCCCATGAAGGCCATGGCGAGGATACCGGCCGTGATCAGCGCGATAGGCACGCCCCTGAAAGCCTTGGGCACGTCCTCGAATTCGAGCCTCTCGCGGATACCGGCGAAAAGCACCAGCGCCAGGGCGAATCCCAGTGCCGTAGCCACCGAGTAGGTGACGCTCTGCAAAAGGTTGAACTCTTTCTGGATCATCAGGATCGCCACGCCCAGCACGGCGCAGTTGGTCGTGATCAGGGGCAGGAAGATGCCCAGTGCCTGATATAACGAAGGCGAAAGTTTCTTGAGCATGATCTCGACCATCTGCACCAACGCGGCGATCACGAGAATGAAAACGATCGTCTGCATGTAGACGATGTCCAGCGGCACGAGCACATAAGCCTGGATCAGCCAGGCCACCACGGCGGCGATTGCCATGACAAACGTTACGGCAGCGCCCATACCCATCGAGGTCTCGACCTTCGACGACACGCCCAGGAACGGGCAGATGCCGAGGAACTGCGCCAGCACGACGTTGTTGACGAAGATGGCGCCGATGATGATTGCGAAATATGAAAGCTCCATAACTATTTCTTGGCTAATTTATTAAACAATACCATGAGGTACCCCAGCACCAGGAATGCCCCCGGTGCGAGGACGAAGATCAGCGGCATGTAATCGGCCGTTCCGAGGCTGATGCCGAAGATCCGTCCTTCAGGGAAAACACCGCCTGTTTGGAGAAGATGGTGATGCCCCGTTCCCGCTCCATGGCGTCCGTGTCCAGAAAGGCGTCCTGGTGGTCCACCCGGCCCAGGCGCCGCAGGGCGCCGCTCTGATACAGCAGCGCCTCCGACAGGGTGGTCTTCCCCGCGTCCACATGGGCCAATATTCCAACGACCAGCTTTCTCATGTCTCCACTCCATCTTTCGTGTTCATACAGGTTTATCATATCATCTCCCGGCGGCGGGCGCAAGACGCCGTCCGGGGCGTTTTTCTTGCATTGCCGGTATCCCCATGCTAAAATAAAGGGTCAGAACATCGGGCGCACGGCGCCCTTTCGGGAAGAGTTGTGCTTATGGAAGATCATGTGGAAAAATTCCGCCAGGCGGACGCCCTGGCTCAGAATATCCTGCGCCTGACCCGGAACACCCTGCTGGTGAACCTTCGGTTTCTGGATCTGGCCCTCAGCCAGTTCCAGCTGACCTCCTATCCAGGTACCCTGGCCACGGACGGCCAGCACCTGTTTTACGACACGTACTACGTCCTGTCCATGTACAAGCGGGAGCGGGGCCGGAATGTGCGGGACTACCTGCACATCGTGCTCCACTGTGTGTTCCGGCACCTGTTCACCAGCGCCAACATCGACCGTCGGTGCTGGGACCTGGCTTGCGACATCGCGGTGGAAAGCGCCATTGAGGACCTCCACCTGGAGAGCGCCGCCTGCAACCGGGCCTATGCCCAGGAGGAGACGCTGAAGGAGCTCCGCTCCCAGGTGCGGCTCCTGACGGCGGAGAAGCTCTACCGGTACTTTCTGGACCGGCAGCTCTCCGACGATCAGATGGCCCGGCTGCGGGACCCCTTCCTGGCGGACGACCACCGGGCCTGGTATCTGCCGGTGAAGAGCGGCCAGGGCGCCGGAGGAGGCAGCCAGTCCAACGGCCGGACACCGGAGACCGGCACCCCCGGCAAGCAGAAGTCCGGCCGGGGCGGCCAGGGCAGCCGGGCCCGGACGCCCAAGTCCGGCACGGAACGGCAGAAGCGGGACCTGGAGCAGACCTGGAAGGAGATCAGTGAGCGGCTCCAGTTGGACCTGGAGACCATATCCCGCCGCCACGGCACCGATGCCGGCAATCTGGTCCAGGAGCTGAAGGCGGTGAACCGGGAGACGTATGACTATGCGGACTTCCTCCGCCGCTATATGAGCCTGGGCGAGGTCACCCAGGTGAATCAGGACGAGTTCGACTATATCTACTACACCTACGGTCTGTCCCTGTACGGCAATATGCCCCTGGTGGAGCCGCTGGAGTACAAGGAGGTCCGGCGGATCAAGGAATTCGTCATCGCCATCGACACCTCCGGCTCCGTCAGCGGCGACCTGGTGCAGCGGTTCGTCACCAAGACCTACAACATCCTGCGCCAGCAGGAAAACTTCTTCACCAAGATCAATCTCCACATCATCCAGTGCGACGCGGAGGTGCAGGAGGACCGGAAGATCACCAGCCAGAAGGACTTCGACAACTATCTGGACACCATGCAGCTCCACGGCTTCGGCGGCACGGACTTCCGCCCGGTGTTTCAGTACGTGGACGAGCTGGTCCGGGCCGGAGAGTTCACCAACCTCAAGGGCATGATCTACTTCACCGACGGCCGCGGCATCTTTCCGGAGAAAAAGCCGGACTACGACGCGGCCTTCGTTTTTCTGGACGACGGGTACGACCCGC
>OKSD01003967.1_pt1 | contig 10589 bp, 7 predicted proteins | sample 1601221 | NCBI WGS metagenome assembly OKSD01 (sample SAMEA3541550, study PRJEB24748) | human gut metagenome | biome: human gut; feature: human-associated habitat; material: faeces | place: China | collected 2012
GTAGCCGAAGCGCACGCCGCGCAGTGCCACTGCGCCGCGCACACCGGAAAGCTCCCACGCGCCGGGAGCATCCGGGGCCTCCTCTGCTTCATCCAGCAGCTGGAACACGCGCTCGGCGGCAGCCAGCGCGGACTGCAGCTCGCTGATGATGTTGGCAAATTCGTTGATGGGACCGGAAAATTTGCGGGAATACAATACGAAAGAGGACACACTGCCCAGGCTGATGCCGCCCGCCATGTACAGCAGCGCGCCGAACAGGCTCACCAGTGCCAGAGACAAATTATTGATGAAGTTGACGCCCGGCCCAGTAGAACTGGAAAAGGCGTCCGCCTCATAGTTGGCGTCGCAGGCGAGGCGGTTCTTTTCCTCAAAACGGGAAAGAAACACCTCCTCCCGTCCATAGGCCTTGATGGTTTTCAGCCCGCCCGTCATTTCCTCGGCAAAGCCGTTCAAAGCGCCCAGACCGGCAGAGCGGCGGCGGTACAGCGGCCGCACCCGTTTGGAACGGTGTCGTGTAAACATCACGGAAATGGGAATGGTCACAACGAAAATAAGGATCAGCTGAGGAGAGATGGAGAGCATCATTCCAAAGGAACCGGCCACGGTGATGACGCTGGTGAGCATCTGTACCAGGTCGTTGGAAAGGGAGGCGTTGATGGTGTCCACGTCGTAGGAGAATGAGCAGATGCCGCGCGGCGGGGCCGGGGTCGAAGTCGATGAGGTCGCCTGCGGCCCGCAGAGCCAGACCGTCCCGGTTCCAGCCCGAGGCGAAATACTGGCAGATGCCCTGTAAGCTCTTCTCCTTGAAGCCCTTGAGCACCCGCAGGACGGTGTAGCCCCGCAGGCTGGAAAAGCAGCTCACCCGCACCGGGATGCCGCAGGCCGCGAGGCTCTGGGCGAGGATAGACCCCTGCGCCGCGATGACCTCCTGACAGTGGAGGCGAGAAGCCGAAGCGTCCAGCAGAAGGTCAACGGTGAAGGACGGGTGGTTCTCTTCCTCCGCACAGCGGAACACCCGGTCGTCGTCCATGACGGTGCGCCAGACCCGCTCCGGGTCGAGGTTGCCGCTGCGGGCGACCCGGGCGTTGGGCTGCTGGTGGACGAGGATGCAGTTGCGTATCTGTTCGGTCAGCCGCAGCACGACGCTGCGGTGAAGCTCGAGATTTTTCGAATAGTACGCCCGGTTCCGCTCAGCCTGAAGCTGAGCCTGTTCGGCCAGGTGCTTTGCCTCGGGGGTAGGGGCCTGCTCCGGGCTGGGGACGCCAGAGGCAAACCAGAGGTGACAGCCCAGATGCTCCCCGGTGCAAAGCTCCTGCTCGGCCTTCTGCAGTCGCTCGGGCGGATAGAGCGACCGGCCAAAGCAGCTTTCGATGTAGGCGCGGTCTTCCTCGGCGCGCTGGCGCAGGGTGATGTGGGCCAGCCGCTTGTCGGCGTGGATGCCGCTGCCGGAGGCGTCCACCGAGCCGGAATGCTCCACCGTGACCCGGTCGGTCTTTATCATCTGAGTGGGCATGGTGCGGGTCATGAGCGACGCCAGCAGGCCGTCCAGATGGAGATGCAGCCCGGCCTTCTGATGCACCGTGCCGTTGAACAGCTCGAATTTGGCGTAGACGGCCAGCAGTGCGGCTCTCAGCTCGTCCGGCTTCGGGGGCGTCTCGGGACTGAGGGCAGCGTCGAGATCCTTTTCGTAGGGGGTCATGACCGGCGGCGTGCGCCCCTGCACAGCCCGCCAGCGCGCGGCCTGCATGGAGTAGACCAGCTGGTTCTTCGCCATCCACTCCTGCCGCGAGAGCTTGTACTGGATGCCGAAAAAGTAGTCCGCATGGGCGCGGCGGAGGGCCGAAAGCACCGGACGGCGGGGCAGTTCCAGCGCGTAGACCGCGCTCTCGAGGTAGAGCCAGGTCAAATCGTCCAGCATGGCCTGCCGGATGTCGCCCTCCCATGCGTCAAAGAGGCTGCGCACCAGCTCGTCGCCGTAGTATTTGTGGACCAGCCCCACGACGCAGTTCATGTAAAAATCAATGGTGCCGTCGGTGTTCCGGGCGAGGAACAGCGGCTCGAAGCCGTAGGCTCCTGCCGCTGCCCACACCTGATTGGCGGCCCGCCGCTCTTCGGCGGTGTAGCTCTGCGCTTCCATAAAAACGCCCCTTTTTTTTAATCGAAGAGCTTTGCGGCGGTGAGCTGGGCCGGGATGCGGGCGGCAATGGCGTCCCGGATGAGGCCCTGTTCGTAGGAGTCGAAGGCTTTGTTGGTGATGCCCATGTCCAGCGCAGCCCCGGCAGCGACGCCCCGGCGCATCAGGCGCAGGGCGTCCAGCATACCGCGCAGGTCGAGAGCTTTGGTGGAGATCTCTGCGCTGTCGCACTTTTTCTGCAAATCGAGGAAGAGCAGGGCAAACTGCCTGACATACTTGCTGTTCAAATCGGGGAACTGGGTGCGCAGGAGCTTTTCGAGGTTCTCCTCGGTGATGGTGGGCATCTGGATGACCACGAAGCGGGAGGTGAGGGCCTCGTTCAGCTCACGGGTGCCGGCGTAGCCGTAGTTCATGGTGGCGATGAAGCGGGTCTCCTCGGCCAGCGGGATGCGCTCGTAGCCCGGCACATCGATGGCGCGGCGGAAATCCAGCACCGCGTGCAGGACGGCCAGCGCCTCGTTTTTGGCCATGTTGATCTCGTCCAGAACGCCGAAGCCGCCGCTCTGGGCGCAGCGGTAGACCGGGCCGGGGCGGAACTTGACCTGTCCGCCCTCGAAGGTGTCCATGCCGATGAGGGACGCCGCGTCCATATTGACGTGGAACGAGATGTCCCACGCGGGGCGTCCGAAGGCTGCGGCGAGGTTTTCGGCCAGCACGTTCTTGCCGGTGGCCTTGCCGCCTGCCAGCAGCAGGTTTTCGCCGCAGAGCAGGGCGGCCAGCGCCTGTTCCCACACCTCTCTGCCGTAGTAGACGAAGGCAGGGGAGGGGATGCGGGGGCGCAGGGCCTCAGAAAGCTCGTGAGAGGCGCGGTATTCTTCCACAGCGCGCAGCAGATCGGGGGAGATCCCTTCCTGCCGCAGCGTATCCATCAGAGCAGATGTTTCAGACATCCATGACATCTCCTTGCGGTTGGCAATGCCAAACCAAAATTTCACCCTTATCATAGCACAACCCACGCGGTTTGTGTAGGGCTTTAGCGGGCAAAAAAGCGGCAAAGAAGCAGAGAAAATAAAGGTGAAGCTATTTTAACAAACTCTCAGCTGAGACGTGCAGATTTCACGTTCAAAGTAAATTGACAGGCCGCTTAAAATACGATAAAATATTTTTCGTTGTGTCAAAGTGAAAAAGAAAGGCGTAAAAGTATGCTCGAAACCATCACAGCCGTCAATCAGGCGGTCAACAGCTTTATCTGGGGCATCCCGGCGATGGTCTGCATCATCGGCGTGGGCCTGCTGCTCAGTGTGCGGACAGGCTTTTTGCAGCTCCGGAAATTCCCCTATGCCATCAAAACGACCATTGGTCGAATCTTCCGCAAAAAGGACGCCTCTGACGGCGCTATGACTCCGTTCCAGGCAGTGTGTACGGCGCTGGCCGCTACCGTCGGCACCGGCAACATCGCCGGCGTGGCGGGCGCGATCGCCATCGGCGGGCCGGGTGCGGTGTTCTGGATGTGGTGCTCGGCTCTGCTGGGCATGTGTACCAAGTTCTCCGAAGTGACGCTGGCTGTGCATTTCCGCGAGCGGAACAAAAACGGCGAGCTGGTGGGCGGCCCCATGTACTATATTAAAAACGGCCTCGGCAGCCGGTGGCAGTTCCTTGCGGTGCTGTACTCGCTGTTCGGCGTGCTGACGGTCTTCGGCACCGGCAACGCCACCCAGGTCAACACCATCGTCACAGCCATCGACTCGGCCCTGCTGGCCTACGGCAGCAGCCTGAACAGCATCCTGCCCACGGTCAACCTCGTCGTGGGCGTGGTGGTGGCCATGATGGTGGCTATGGTGCTGCTGGGCGGCGTCAAGCGCATCGGCAGCGTGACCGAGAAGCTGGTGCCGTTTATGGCACTGTTCTACGTCGTGCTGGCGCTGGGCGTCGTGGTCATCAACTACCGGCGCTTCCCGGCGGTGCTGGCCTCCATCGTCGGCGGTGCATTCGACCCGCAGGCCTTCACCGGCGGTGCCATCGGCAGCATCTTTCTCAGTATGCAGAAGGGCGTTTCCCGCGGTATCTTCTCCAATGAGGCCGGCCTCGGCACCGGCTCCATCGCTCACGCCTGCGCCGACACCAGCAAGCCCGTCAAGCAGGGGATGTTCGGCATCTTCGAGGTCTTCGCCGACACCATCGTCATCTGCACCCTGACCGCCATGGTCATCCTGTGCAGCGGCGTGCCGGTGGGCTATGGCAGTGCGGCAGGCGCAGAACTGACCATCTCCGGCTTTACGGCCACCTACGGCGGCTGGTCGTCCATCTTTACGGCGGTGGCGCTCTGCAGCTTTGCATTCTCCACCATCATCGGCTGGGGTCTCTACGGCTCCCGGTGCATCGAGTTCCTGTTCCACACCGATAAGGTGGTCGGCCCCTTCCTCGTGGTCTACTCCTTCGTGTCCATTCTGGGCGCGACGGTCGATCTGGGCCTGCTGTGGAGCATCGCCGACACCTTCAACGGACTGATGAGCATCCCGAACCTCATGGCCCTGCTCCTGCTGTCCGGCACGGTGGCAAAGCTCACGAAGGAGTTCTTCGCGGGCGAGGGCGCAGGAAAGTAAAGAATCATTCAAAGCGCCCTCCGGCCCGCGCCGGAGGGCGCTTTGCTGTCAACAAACCTCTGGTTTTGTCTACTTTCTCTGCAAAAACTCAAAAAAGTATAAAAATTTCATGGAAATCATAAGAATTGATATTGAATAAATTTTAACAAAGTGGTAAAGTAAAAGCAAAGAGAGTCGTACCCGCCGCCCGGCGGGGCGCAAAATCAGGAGGTTTTACCAATGGCTGATCGTATCGTTCTGAATACTATTTCTTATCATGGCCACGGCGCTATCGAGAATATCGTTCCCGAGCTGACCGCCCGCGGCTACAAGAAGGCTTTCGTCTGCTCTGACCCCGACCTTCTCAAGTTCGGCGTCACCAAGAAGGTCACTGACCTGCTGGACGCTGCAGGCTTCGCCTACACCGTCTACAGTGAGATCAAGCCCAACCCCACCATCGCCAATGTGCAGGACGGCGTGGCCGCTTTCAAGGCTGCAGAGGCTGACTGCATCGTGACCATCGGCGGCGGCTCTTCCATGGACACCGCAAAGGCCATCGGCATCATCATCAACAATCCCGAGTTCGCCGATGTGCGCTCTCTGGAAGGCGTCGCTCCCACCAAGAAGCACGCCGTCTTTACCATCGCTGTCCCCACCACCGCCGGTACTGCCGCTGAAGTCACCATCAACTACGTCATCACCGATGTCGAGAAGAAGCGCAAGTTCGTCTGCGTTGATACCAACGACATCCCTGAGATCGCTGTGGTTGACCCCGATATGATGGCCTCTATGCCCAAGGGTCTGACTGCCGCCACCGGCATGGACGCTCTGACCCACGCCATCGAGGGCTACATCACCAAGGGCCACTGCACCATTTCCGATATGTTCCATCTGGAAGCCATCAAGCTCATCAGTGAGAACCTGCGCGGCGCTGTCCAGAACACTCCGGAAGGCCGTGAGGGCATGGCTCTGGGCCAGTACATCGCCGGCATGGGCTTCTCCAACGTGGGTCTGGGCATCGTCCACTCCATGGCACACGGCCTGTCCGCTCTGTATGACACTCCCCACGGCGTGGCCTGCGCTATCCTGCTGCCCGTCGGTCTGGAGTACAACAAGACGGTCGCCGGTGAGCGCTATCGTGCCGTCGGCAAGGCCATGGGTGTGAAGGGCATCGACGAGATGAACGACGCACAGGCCGCAGATGCCACCATCGCCGCTGTCAAGCAGCTGAGCGCTGACGTGGGCATCCCCGCAAACCTGAACGGCATCCTGAAGGAAGAGGATATCCGGTTCCTCGCCGAGTCCGCTTATGCTGACGCCTGCCGTCCCGGCAACCCCCGCGACACCAGCGTGGAGGAGATCGTGGAGCTGTACAAGAGCCAGCTGTAAGCTGAGTCGGAGCGATTTACCCTTATAAAAAATACAGGCTGCTGTAAAATAACCTCTCAGTCTCGCATTCGCTCGACAGCTCCCCTACCGAGGGGAGCCTCTGGCGAAAAGGCAAGGCTATCCGTCATGCCAAATCCTCCCCTCGCTAGGGGAGGTGGCAGCGCGTTAGCGCTGACGGAGAGGTTTCTTACAGCGGCCTTTTTGCGTAAAAATCCCGTCTCCCTCTTGCGGACGCGGCCAAAACTGCATACAATAGTCCTATAACCGTTTATATGGGAAAGGAAACACGCAATGGAGCTGAATTTTTATACCCTCTGCGTCATCTATCTGGTCTACTCGTTCCTCGGCTGGGTAGCCGAGACGGTGGTGGCGACCATCAAGGGCCGCGCTTTCGTCAACCGCGGCGTGGCGTCCGGCCCGTTCTGCTTCGTGTACGGCACGGCGGCTGTGCTGATGGCGGTGGGCTTTGCCGACCTGCGCTCGACGCCGGTGGCCCTCTTCTTCGGCTGTGCGGCCAACGCCACCGTGGTGGAGTGGGTGACGGCCAAGCTGCTCGAGAGGATGCACCGCCGCCGCTGGTGGGACTACTCAGATAAAAAGTTCAATCTGGACGGCTACGTCTGCCTGCAATACTCGGTGCTCTGGGGCCTGCTGGGCATGGCGAGTGTGCTGTGGGGCAACGTTCTGCTGCTGCGGCTCTGCGCCCTGCTGCCGGGCTGGCTGCTGCATATCGGCGTCTGGGTGGCGATGACGCTGGCCGTTCTCGACCAGCTGGGCGCAGCGCTGGCCGTCAACCGGTACGCCGCCAGCCATCCGAGGCTGGAACAGCTCAATCTCGAGCTGGAAAAGCACTCGGACAAGCTGCGTCAGCGGCTCATCGCCCATGTGGAAAAGCGTATCCAGCGGGCTTACCCGGCCATCGTCCAGCCCGAGCCGACTGTTCAGAAAGAAAAGGCTCTGAGCTTCGGCGACCTCGTCTGGCTCTTTGTCATCGGGGCTTTCCTCGGCGACGTGGTGGAGACGCTGTTCTGCCGGGTGACGGCGGGCGTCTGGATGAGCCGCTCGAGCCTCGTGTGGGGACCATTCAGCGTGGTGTGGGGGCTGGCGCTGGTCATGGCGGCGGTCCTGCTGCGGGGCAGCGAGGAGCGGAGCGACCGCTCCATCTTCCTGTTCGGCTTCGTGATGGGCGGCGCATATGAGTATATCTGCAGCGCCGTGGGTGAGCTGCTGTTCGGCGTCATCTTCTGGGACTACAGCGGCTTCAAGTTCAATCTGGGAGGCCGTGTCAATCTGCTCTACTGCTTTTTCTGGGGCATCGCGGCGGTGGTCTGGATCCGGTACGGCTACCCCCTCGTTGCAAAGCTGATGGCAAACCTGAAAAAGCACATCCTGCCCTGGATGACCGTGGTGCTGACGGTGTTCATGGCCGTGAACATGGGGCTTTCGGCACTGGCGCTGGCCCGGTACGACGCCCGCACCAGCGGCCTCGCCCCGGCGAACCAGCTGGACGTCTTCCTCGACGAACATTTTGACAACGCCCGGATGGAGCGGGTGTACCCCAACGCCAAAAAAACTGGCTGACCCGGCAGCCATAAACGCAAAAAAGCACTGCGCCCGCCCGCTTTTGGGGAGTGCAGTGCTTTTGATTTGTTCAGCCCTTACTGAGCGGCAAAGACCTTTACCTCGTCCTTGTCCATGAAGGCGGCACCGGCAAAGCCTGCTGCTTCCAGCTGGCCCAGCTGCTTGCCGAGCTTCTTGCCCTGAGGCAGGACGGTGACGTTGTAGGTATCGCGCAGGGCAGCGGCCTTGCTCAGGACGGCGGTGAAGTCGGCGTCCTTGCCGTAGAGCAGTGCGATCTTCTGCTTTGCGCCGGGGATCTGATAACCCTGCTCGAGCAGGATGCCGCAGACGCGCTCAAAGCCGATGGAGAAACCGACTGCCGGCACCTGAGTGCCGAGGAACTTGCCCACCATGTTGTCATAGCGGCCGCCGCCGGCGACTGCGCCGCTGAACTGCGGGCAGGTGATTTCGAAGACCATGCCGGTGTAGTAGCCCTGACCGCGCACGAGGCTGGGGCAGTAGGCCACCTGATAGCGGCCTGCGGCCATGGCGTTGGCAGTAGCGAGGACGTACTTGAGGTCGTCGGCGATGGCGGGGTCTGCGCAGCGGGCGGCCACGGCGTCCAGCGTCACCTCGCCGGCGGCGATGAAGTCGGCCAGTGCGTTGACCGCGCTCTCGGGCAGCTGCTTCTCGAGAAGCTCGGCCTTCACGCCGTCGGCACCGATCTTATCCATCTTGTCGAAGGTGATGCAGACGGAATCCAGCGTATCAGCGGCAAAGCCCATGCTCTCCAGCATCCCGCGCAGGATGCGGCGGTCGTTGATGTTGACAGTGAAGCCGTCGAAGCCGATGCCCAGCAGGGCACGGGTGGTCACGTCGATGAGCTCGACCTCGGCGTTGGGGCTCTCATCGCCCAGAATGTCGATGTCGCACTGGACGAACTCGCGCAGACGGCCCTTCTGGGGGCGCTCGGCGCGGAAGACGCGGTCGGTCTGGATGACCTTGAAGGGGTGGGGGAGCTTGTCTTTGTTGGCGGCGTAGAAGCGGCTCAGGGGCAGGGTCAGATCATAGCGCAGGCCCATGTCGGAGAGCTCTTTCGGGTCGCCGGAGTTCAGGGCGGCGGTGAGCTTGTCGCCGCGCTTGAGCACTTTGAAGATGAGGTTCAGGTTGTCGCCGCCATCGGACTTGTCGAGGTTTTCCATATCCTCCAGCATGGGGGTGGAGATGCGCTCGAAGCCGGATGCGCGGTAAGTCTCGAGAATTTTGCCCTGAATGTAGTCGCGCAGGGTCTGCTCGTTGGGCAGAAGGTCGCGCATACCTTTTAAGGCCTGAGTTTTCATAATATAGTCCTCTTTCTGTATATCAAAAATAAAATAACATCCAATACTTATCTATTATAAAGAATACTGTCTTTTTGTCAATCGAAAAGGACACACTATTCTCTGAGGTGATGCACGAAATGCAGAAAACAAGACCCTGGGCCATCCTGGCGGCGGGCGCGGCCATTCAGGTATTGACAGGTCTGCCCGCCGCGTGGGGCGTGTTTCAAAGACCCGTCATGGAGGAATACGGCCTCAGCGAGCAGGGGGCAGGCTATGCCTTCGGAGTGCTCATCGCATTTTTCGGCATAGGGTGCGTCATCGGCGGCTTTCTGCAGGATAAGCACGGCCCCCGCTTTGCGGCTTTGTGGGGGACGGGTCTGCTCTGCGGCGGATTCTTCGCGGCGGCGGCTCTCCCGGCAGAGAAGGGGAGGGCTTTTTTCGGGGTGTTCAGCATCCCGGCAGGGCTCGGCACAGCCTTTCTCTATCCGTCCATCCAGTCCTGTGCCCAGAAGTGGTACAAGGGTCGGAAGGGCCTCGCCACCGGCGTTATCGGGGGCGCAGTGGGGTTGAGCGGAGCGTTCCTGACCGTCTTTGTCCGCACGGCGCTGCGGGGTTTCGGGCCGGTGCAGGGTATCCGGGGCGCGTTCTGGGCGCTGGGTGCGCTGACCCTGCCGGTCTGCCTCGCGGGCAGTGCATTGCTGACCGACCCGCCGCCCGAAAAGCCTCAGCCCAGCCAGCAGGGAAAGACTAAGGCCGCGCCGCCCCTCGACCTCTCGCCCCGGCAGATGCTTGGCACGCGGCAGTACTGGCTCTGCGCCGGAGCGGTCTGCTTTTCCACCCCGGCGGTGCTGCTGTTCAGCCCCATCATCCTGAAGCTTGGCATGGAGCGGGGGCTGGACGAGAGCGCCGCCCTCTGGGCCGTGGTGCTGGGCAGCGTGGGCAGTGCGGCCGGACGGCTGCTGATGCCCCTGCTCAGCGACAAGATCGGCCGCCGCCCCACCGACCTCATCCTCTTCGGCGTGTCGCTGGGGCTTTCGGCGGCGTTCCTGTTCGCCCGGGGGTGGGCCGTCGTGGCAGTGTATGCGGGGCTGACGTTCTGTTACTCGGCGCTGGCGGCGGTGCTGCCCGCCCTCTCCACCGATTTATTCGGCCTGCCCCACGCCGGGGTGAACTACGGCTTTCTGGCGCTGGGCCAGAGCGTGGGAAGCCTTTTGTTCCCCTGCATCGCTGATTTCTGGGGATTCGAGCAGGGACGGCACATCCTCGCCATCGCGGGTGCGGCGGCGGGCTTCGCCTGCATCTGGGCCGTCACGCCGGTGCGGCGGGAGCCGCAGAAAAAACCGAATTGAGAAGTTGCGCTCCTGCGCAGAAAAACGAAAATGGCAAAAAGATTGCGAAAAATTTGTCAGAAATGACTTGCAAATTGGGCCAACGTCCTCTATAATAAAATTGTGCGTGGTAGTACCGGGAAAGGCGCTGAAAAGAGAGCGGCACGGCCCGGTCAATGCAAGGCGGCAGGGGAGAGAAGCTTCTGCCGCACGGCATCAATTTGTCAAAAGGAGAGTATGATTATGACCTATTCGCAGCAAGTACAGAATATGT
>OKSD01003969.1_pt1 | contig 10587 bp, 7 predicted proteins | sample 1601221 | NCBI WGS metagenome assembly OKSD01 (sample SAMEA3541550, study PRJEB24748) | human gut metagenome | biome: human gut; feature: human-associated habitat; material: faeces | place: China | collected 2012
AGGAAGCGGCATGGAAGTTCGTTAAATGGTGGCTTTCCGATGAAACGCAGGTTGAATTTGACGCGGAGCTTGAAAAGATCATGGGCGTTTCGGCGCGGCAGACCTCGGCGGTTCTGAGCGTTGTTGAGCAGTTCCCGTGGACGAACGAAGAATATGCCGTGCTTTCAATGCAATGGAACAGTATAAGAACCGTCAATCAGCTGCCCGGCAGCTACTACACACAGCGAATGCTTGACTTTGCTTTTAACAGTGTTTATTCACTGGGTGAAGACGCGGCGCGCGTTCTTTCAGACAATGCCGAAGAGCTTAACGCGGAAATAGCGCGCAAATCAAAGGAGTTTGAAGGGGATGAAAACCGCAGATGAAGAAAAGGAAATATAACAGGAGCGAAATGCTTGTGGGCTACGCTCTTTCATTGCCCTTCTTTATACTTTTTGTCGTTTTTACCGTAGCCCCCGTTCTGGGTTCGGTTTTCGTGAGCTTTACGGATTTTGATATGATGCGGCTTCCGGGCTTTGTGGGTATAGAGAATTATACGCGGCTGTTTCTGGAAGACAAGGTATTTGCAAAGGCGCTCGGAAATACCTTTGTAATTGCGCTTATAGTGGGTCCCTGCGGATATTTGCTTTCATTTATCGTAGCATGGCTTCTTAACGAGGTGACCCCGAAAATGCGGAGTATTCTGACGCTGTGTTTTTACGCCCCGTCAATATCGGGTAATATGGCGGTTATATGGCAGTTTTTCTTCAGCGGAGACTCGCAGGGGTATTTAAACAGTATTCTGTATCAGCTCGGAATTTCAAACGCCCCCACGCTGTGGCTTAAAAATCCGGATACAATGTTGCCTATAATTTGCTTTGTATCGCTTTGGGCAAGTCTCGGAACGAGCTTTCTCGTATTTATTGCAGGCTTTCAGGGCGTGGATAAAAGCTATTATGAGGCTGCCGCCATTGACGTGGTAAGAAACCGCTGGCAGGAGCTTTGGTATGTAACGCTGCCGCTTATGAAACCGCAGCTTATGTTCAGCGCCGTTATGAGTATTACGGGCAGTTTCGGGGTAGGCGCGCTGATAACTCAGCTTTGCGGATACCCGACCGTGAACTACGCCGCGCATACGATTATGAATCACTTACAGGATTATGCCGGCACAAGGTTTGAAATGGGTTATGCCTCGGCAATTGCAACGGTGCTGTTTTTAATTATGCTGATGTGCAATTCGCTCGTTCAGAAAATGCTTACAAAAATGGTGGGATAAAATGAAGATAAGACTTTTCAAAACCGGCGTTAACCGCTCGGTGGGCGGGAATATAGTGCTTTGGCTTTTCATGCTGCTCTTTTCTCTCACTATGGTTTTGCCGTTGGTTTACGCCGTGAGCAGCGCTCTTAAACCTATGGATGAATTTTTTGTGTTCCCGCCGAAATTTTTCCCGATGCACCCGACTTTAAAAAACTTTTCGGATCTGTTTTCAATATTCGACCAGTCCGAAATTCCGTTTACAAGATATGTGATCAATACGGTGTTTGTATCGGTTACAGGTACGGCAGGGCAGGTGGTTTTGGCGTCGGCTTGCGCTTATGCGCTTACAAAGCTGCGTTTTCCGGGCCGCCGCGTAATGCTTAAAATGATAGTTATGTCGCTTATGTTCAACAGCACGGTTACGGCAATCGTCAACTTTGTTACGCTGCGCATGCTCGGAATGGTGGATACATACTGGTCGATCATAATTCCCGGCTTTGCCTCGTCGCTCGGGCTGTACCTTATGAGTCAGTTTATGGACCAGATGATACCCGACAGTATTCTTGAAGCCGCAAGGATTGACGGCTCGGGTGAATTCAGAATTTTCTTTACAATAGCCTTTCCCATGGTTAAGCCGGCATGGCTTACGCTTATTGTATTTTCCTTTCAGGCGCTTTGGAATAACACAGGCTCGGTTTATATATATGACGAAAGGCTGAAAACCGTAAGTTTTGCGCTTTCGCAGATACAGGCCGGCGGCATAGCAAGATCGGGCGCCGCAGCGGCAGGCGCGGTGCTTACCATGTCCGTTCCCATACTGATTTTTGTATTAACGCAGTCAAGCGTAATGGAAACCATGGCGACATCGGGTATGAAGGATTAGCCCTTGCCGCGCTTTAACAGAAAGGAACGGTATTACTATGAAAAGGTGTGCTGCAATTTTATTTGTGGCTTTGCTTATGTGCCTTGCGGCTTTGCCGGTGAACGGCGCCGGATACACATATAATTCTGAGGGAAAAGCGGCTGCCTCCCCCGACGCTTTCAGAGTGCAAAAGGTATATAAATACAATGATATAGGTACAACGGCGTTTTCGGGGGCTGCCGATATTAAAATAAGTCCGTCGGGCCGCGTTGCCGTTTCGGATACGGCAGGCAACAGGATAATTATGTTTAATACCGACGGCAGCGGCCTGCAGATATTCGACAGCTTTCTGCGGGACGGAAAAAGGGAAACCTTTATGTCTCCGTCGGGAATGTTCTATACATCGGACGGCAGGCTTTTTGTATGCGACAGGGGACACGGCAGAATTCTGGAATTCGACCGTGAGCTTAAATTTCTGAAAAGCATAGAAAATCTTAATAAAACACTGCTGCCCGAAGGCTTTTCGTTCAATCCGAGCGCCGTTGCGGCGGATAAATGGGGAACGGTTTACTGCATTTCATATTCCTCTACAAACGGTTATCTCCGTTTCGATTCATCGGGGGAATTCCGCGGGTTTCAAGGCTCGCCCAAGACCTCGCTTTCAGTTGCGGAAAAATTCTGGTATAAATTTATGACCAAGGAACAAAAGGAAAGAAAAGCCGTTTCGGTTCCGGTAAACTTTAATTATCTTGCGGTCGATTCCGACGGCTTTGTATACACAACGGAAACCAACGCAAACGTGGGGGATACCGCGGCGGCTGTGAAAAGCGGAGAAAAAAGCGGCTTGTTTATGCCGGTGAAAAAATTCAATTTCAGCGGCAGCGATATTCTTAAACGCAAGGATAATTTTGCCCCCGCGGGCGATATTGATTTTGAAACCGGATACGCCGCAAACGAGCGCGAATCTGGCGAGCTGTGGGCCTCGGATTTAAGCTATATAGAGCTGGGCGAACAGGGAATTTATTACGTTATAGATTCAAAGCGTAATAAAATTTTCTGCTACGACCCGAACGGCGTTCTGCTTTACGCATTCGGCGGAACGGGTAATCAGACGGGAATGTTTTCAAAGCTGACCGCAATTTCGTATTACGGCGGAAAATTATACGCGCTTGACAGCAACAATTCCTCGGTTACGGTTTTTGAGGAAACGGAATACGGCACGCTTTTGCGTGAAACGGTTATTGTCGCCGCCAACAAAGATAATACCGCCGCGAAAAAGGGCTGGAAAGAATTGCTTTCGCTTAACGGAAACCTGACTGCGGCATATACGGGGCTTGGAAAAATATATCTTGACGAAAAGAATTACAGCGGCGCTTTAAAATGCTTTTCCGCCGCACGGGACAGGGATAACTACTCCGTTGCGTTTTCAAAACAAAGAACCGCGTTTTTAAACCGAATGTTTATTCTTATTCCCATAGCGGCGGCAGCCCTGCTGTCAGCCCTGGTATTTCTTTTCGGGCGGCTCGCAAGGTATAATGCCGCAAAAAGAACGGGCACGCTGAGCGAACTGGCTTACGGGCAGTATATTATATTTCACCCGTTCGACGGCTTTTGGGACGCCCGCCGCGAAAACCGCGGCAGCCCGCTTGCGGCAGGAATTTTCATGCTGGCGGCGGCATTGTGCACCGCCTTTCAGATAAAGATTTCGGGAATGGTTTCGGGCACGGGCAAATATGTGAGCTTCCTACTTATTGCGGCGGTGTTTCTGGGGGCGCTGGCGGTCTTCTGCATATCAAACCGCTGCATAACGTCCCTTTCGGACGGAAAGGGGAGCTTTGCCGATATTTTTACGGTTGCGGGGTATTCGGTTATACCGATAATATTAACGTCGTCGGCGGCAACACTTCTTTCGGCTTTTCTCTCGGGAAACGAATCGGGAATAATAACCGTTTTGCTTTATTTCGGATACATATGGACGGTATTTCTGCTGTTTTCGGGAATACTTACCGTTCATCAATACGGTTTTTTCAAAAATATCTGCTCAATGCTGCTTACGGTCATAGGTATGGCGGTAATTGTTTTTCTCATTTTCCTGCTTATTAATTTGCTGGGAAGAATATTTAACTTTGCCGACAGTATTATAACCGAGCTGAGGCTCAGGTGAAAGGGGAGAGTCCTTACATGATGAAGAAAATAAAATATATTTCATTCGCTGCGGCTCTTCTTACGGCGCTTCAGTCTTTATGCGTATCGCCCGCAGGCGCGCAAAGCGCCGGCAATACGGAATATAACGGGGAAAAAGCCGTTCTTGCGGTATATACCGATGTAAAGCAGTATATTGAAACGCTTGAACCGGCGCTTGAAGACGATATTGCAACAGTTTATTTTGATAAAAATACCGCGAATATCGCTTACCTTAAAAAGTCCACCGGAGAGATATGGACGTCGGCGCCCGTAAGCCCCTGTATAGCGGATATTACGCCCGACGAGCAGAAAAGAGTTTTTTCTCCGGTCATACTGACCTATACGGATTCATCGCTTACGGAAAAGGAGCTTTTGTCTTTCAGGGATTGCGCCGAATACGGACAGATTGTTTCCTCATGCGGGAAAAACCGCATAACCTCTGTAATGACCGTCGGAAACGCGTGGAGCACGAACGTACCTGACGCCCTCACCGAGGAGCGTATGAACGCTTTTGAGAAAAAACTGTCTGCCGCCGATTACAAATACTTAAAACAAAGCTACAACAAATATACAAAAGAAAAGATTAAATCTGACCCGGATATTTTAAAGAAATATCCCGCGCTGGAAAGCCAAAACGTTTATGTTTTGAGAGAAAATACCTCAAAAGCCGTAACCGAAAGGCTGAACGGTATACTTATATCGGCAGGCTTCACCGCCGCAGACCGCACCGCTTACATAAAGGAAGCGACAGGCAGCGAACCAACAGACAGCTCATCTGCCGTGTTTAAACTGGAGCTGACATATACGCTTGAAAACGGTGAACTCAGCTTTTCGGTTCCGATAGGCAAAATTGAGTATGATAAGGAAAAATATACCTTGCTCAGCATTTCGGTGCTTAAATATTTCGGTGCGTCCGACAGCGAGAGCAGCGGATTTTTCCTGCTGCCCGACGGCTCGGGAGCGCTTATGGAGTTTAATAAGGGCGAAACGGGCAGCGGAGTGCCTGCGGAAATTCCGCTTTACGGGTACGATACTGTTTTAAGGTACGACCCCGCAAAGCATAATGTTAAGACCGCTTCGGCTCCGATATTCGGCGTGTGCCGCGGCGGCAGCGGCTTTGCGGCGATTGCCGATGAGGGCGACGCGCAGTTATCCGTCAGGGCGGTATGCGATGAGGGAACCTCTCGCCTGAGGTACGCCCATTTTAAGTGCGGTGCGGTGGCGTACGATGAATACACTCACAGCGAAAACGCAACGCTTGACCGCTACCTGCGTTATGCCGAGGGTGCGTACAGCGGCAATTACACGGTAAGATATATATTTCTTGACGACGCAGCCTACTGCAATATGGCGGGGGTATACCGCGAAAAGCTGTATAAAGACGGCACGCTGAAAAGAAAAAATACCGCGGAAACCGAAATACTGCTTTCTTTTCTCGGTGCGGCGGACGCAGAGTATAACGGACTGTTTACCGACAAAAAGCTGTATGCGCTTACAACCTACTCCGATGTTGCCGATATTGTTGAGTTTCTTTCGGAAAACGGCGTTAGCGGCGTTAGCGCGGAGCTTATAGGCTGGGCTAACGGCGGATTGAATTACACGGTGTTTGATAAAGCAAAGCCGCTGGGAATTTTAGGCGGGCGTAAAGGATTTTCAAAGCTTGTAAATGCGGCGGGTAAGAACGGTACGGAGCTTTTTGCGGCGGTTGACGTTTCGGTAATAAGAAACAACAGCCTGTTTGACGGCTTTATTCTGAGAAGAGACGCATCACGGCAGCTTGATCACACATATTCAAGAACCTACCGCTATAACGAAGGCTCGGGAATGGGCTATTACGACAGACCGTATTTCTGTGTTTCCGATATTTCGACGCGGAAATTCGCTGACAGGCTTTTAAAAAGCTACAATTACGGTACGGGGCTTTCGGCGGCATACCTTGCAAAAACGCTTTCCTCGGGAAATTCGGCGCGCAGTGGCAGCAGGACGGAGAGTATGGAGCGCGTTTGCGGCATACTGAAAGATTTTTCGGGCAGAGGAAAGCTGATGGTTGAGGGCGGAAACGCATATGCGTGGAAATATGCTTCGTTTATTAAGGAATTGCCGTCGGAGTCATCAAATTACGGTAATTGCACGCGTAGCGTTCCGTTTTTGCAAATGCTGCTGCACGGCGCCGTGAAATACAGCGGAAGTCCGCTTAATCTTTCGGGCGACATGAAAACTGCGGCGCTGAGGGCGATTGAAAACGGCGAGGTGCTTTCCTTTACGCTGGCTGAAAAAAATACGGAATATCTTTCCGTTTCCGATTACAGCGATTACTGCAATGTGAATTATGCCGCGCTTAAAGAAACGGTTATTCAGTATTACAATTTGTATTCGGAAACGCTCGGCAGGGTATCGGATGAGATAATAACCGGTCACATGCTGCTTTCCGATAAGGTTACCGCTACCGTATATGAGTCGGGGGCGGAGATTATTGTAAATTACGGCGATAAGCCGTTTGAATACAAGGGCTGCACTGTTGAGGCAGGCAGCGCAAGGCTTATTACTTCATAATTGGGGGGTACTGATATTTTGAAACGCAAAAAAAGCCAGACCGGGCAGGAAAACAAATTCGGATATTTCTTTACGCTCCCGTTTATTATAGGCTTTATATTTATTTATTCCGATATGATCGTATATTCGGTGGTTTACAGCTTCAGCGAGCTGAAATTCAACGGCAGTTCCTTTTCGGTTATTCCGGTAGGGCTTGAAAACTACAAAAATATCTTTACGGTAAATCCGGATTATGTTCCCACACTGGTTTCTTCGTTCGGGGAAATGTTTTCAACCGTTCCCGTTGTGCTTATATTCAGCCTGTTCGTTGCGGTTCTGCTTAACAGGGATATGCCGGGCAAAACCTTTTTCCGCGCGGTTTTCTTTATTCCCGTAATTCTTATGACCGGAATAATTGCAAAAACCGATACGTCGGCTCTGGTGCAAAGCATAATGCCGGCGGAGGGACTGGGCGGCGGAGCTTCAACAGGCAGCTCGTTTGACCTTTCAAACATAGAGAGCGTTTTAACCTCAATGTCGTTAAAAACCGATTTGGTAGAGTATATTGTTAAATTTATTGACAATATTTATTCTGTGGTGACAAGCTCCGGCGTGCAGATAATTTTGTTTCTGGCTTCGCTTCAGTCAATTTCTCCGTCGGTTTACGAGGCGGCGGAGGTTGAGGGCGCTACCGGGTGGGAAACGTTCTGGAAAATTACAATTCCCATGATCGCGCCCGTCATACTGGTCTGCGCGGTTTACACGGTTATCGATCTTCTGTCGGTTTCAACCAATCAGATAATGCAGCTTATTCAAAGCACGACCGATAATTCGGGCTACGGACCGGCAGGTGCAATGGCGTGGTCGTTTTTCGTTCTTACGTCCGCGGTGCTCGGCGTGATTTTCGTTATAGGCAGAAAGGTGGTTTCGGCGTTATGACGCACAGAAAATTAAAACCCGGCAATACGCTTAAAAAACGCCTTACCACCGCCGTTTGCATGCTGTTTTTAGCGGCGCTGAGCTACGTTATCATTTATCCGCTTATATCAAAGGTTACGTCGGTATTTATGTCGGCTGCAGATTTAAGGGATCCTACCGTATGGCTTATACCCAGAACTCCTACGCTTGTAAATATTAAAAACGTGGTGAAATACGGTGATTTTTGGAACGTGCTTAAAAACAACGTGATTTTCAGCGTAGTGAACGGGTTGCTGCAGGCGTTCAGCACAACGTTTATCGCTTACGGAATATCTCATTATAAATTTAAGGGGAGAAAAGCCGTTATTGCGGCGGTGTTGCTTACGCTTATAATCCCGCTTCAGACGCTTTACGGACCGATGTATGTTAAGTTCAGATTTTTCGACTGGTTCGGGATTCTGCAGAAAGCCGGTTTATCCGTGCTCAATCTGCAGGACAGCTTTTCGGCAATGATACTGCTTTCGGTTACGGGGCTGGGGCTTAAATGCGGGCTGTTCATACTTGTTATGCTGCAGCAGTTCAATTCTCTGCCCAAGGAGCTTTCCGAGGCGGCAAAGGTGGACGGCGCGGGCGCGGTTCTTACGTTTTTCAGAATCAATCTTCCGCAGGTGCGCGCGGTTATGACGGCGGTGTTTCTGCTTTCGTTTGCGTGGCTCTGGTCGGATAATTTTTACTCGGGCGTATTTATGAGAAATACTCCCATGTTTTCAAGCCTTGTCACAAAGGTAAGCGTTATAAACGCAATAGGGGCGGTAAACAATTCAATGTCGGGCGTAATGATGAATACCGCGGTGGTTATGATGCTGATACCCCTGTTTGCCGTTTACTGTTTCGGGCAAAAGGCGCTGGTGCAGGGCATAGAAAGAAGCGGTATTGTGGGATAACGCGCTAAAAATAAAATCGGCGGGGTGAATTACGGTGCAGGAAGAAAAAAGAGAATTAAGCGAGGTCAAAATTATCAATCAAGGCTTCAGCGATCTGAATCCCGAATTTTTCGGCAAGGAAAAATGCCTTGAAAACCATACCTGGGGACCTGGTATAAGGAACGCCTATCATCTTCACTTTGTGACAGAGGGCGAGGGAGAATTTAAAAATTCGTATAATAAGTTTCATGTCGGCAAGGGTCAGGGCTTTTTATTTGTTCCGGGCGAATGCGTTTACTATAAAGCTGACGAAAAAAATCCCTGGTGCTATATATGGCTGGGCTTTACCGGCGAAAAGGCGAATGAACTTTTGGGGCAGTGCAATATAAGCCCCGAGAACCCGATATTTGATTTTTCCGATATATTTGATATAAACAGCTATTATGAAACCGCGGGGAAAATGAAAACGGGGGTCAACTGTTATGTGCTGTCGGTGCTGTACCGCTTTTTTGCCATACAGAACAAGTGTCCGAGCAATACGGAAAAAAGCAAGACCGACCTTGCGATAGAATATATAATTAAAAACTATTCTCAAAGGCTTTCCGTAAACAGTATAGCGAAATATCTAAATATTGACCGCAGATATTTCAGTAAACTTTTCAAAAAGAACACGGGTATGTCTCCGCAGCAGTATATTATTCAGATAAGAATGGTATATGCGCTGGAGCTGCTTAAAAACCGAAAAAGTTTAAGCGTAAATGAAGTGGCAAACTCTGTGGGATACAGCGATCCCTTGGCATTTTCTAAAATGTTCAAGAAGGTATACCGTTTGACTCCGACAGACATTTTAAACGGAATTTATCCGGCGGACGACGGGAAAAATCAGGGAATAATGGTGAAAGACAATGCTTTTCCCGAGATGTCCGGCAACAGTGAAAAATAAGAGAACCGAATGGAAATTCGGAAAACAGGTGGTTTGAAAATTGAAATTATTGCAACCGGAGAAAATTTATATAATTACCGAAACCGGCAGGTTTACACCGAAAAAAAACGGAAATATGTATTTTTATAACGATATAACTGTTTCCTTTGCGGGTGATGAGCGCTCGCTTGAAATATCGGTGACGGCGGATTCAACGCCCCTTTGCGGCATTGAGGCGGAGTGGAAATGCGGAAGAACCGAAAGAGTACTGGGTGACGCTTTCGAGCGCGCCTACGGCGACCTTTCCTGGAAAAAGCCCGCAAACGCATGGCTGCCGTGGTACTTTTTTGAACGGGATTCATCACAGATGACCGCTCACGGGGTTATGACGGGCTGCAATTCGCTTTGTTTCTGGAAACGCAGGAAAAACGGCATTGTGTTAAAAACCGATCTGCGCTGCGGCGCCAATGGTGTAATTCTGAAAAACAGGCGTATTTCCGCCGCATCGGTTATTTGCGAAAGCTACCCGTTAAGCGGCATATGGAACGGAATGAAAGATTTCTGCCGTAAAATGTGCCCGAACCCCATACTGCCCGCAGAGCCTGTGTACGGCGGAAACAACTGGTATTACGCTTACGGTAAAAGCAGCCATAAACAGATAGTTAAAGACGCGGAGCTGATTGCCGGCCTTTGCGCAGGGCTTGAAAACCGCCCGTTTATGGTGGTGGACGATTGCTGGCAGGTTTGCCGCACCGACGATTACATAGGCGGCCCGTGGGACAGGGGGAACGGCGATTTTCCCGATATGAAAGGATTGGCTGACGAAATTAAGGCGCTGAACGTCCGTCCCGGCATATGGTACAGACCTTTATGGAACAGAGACGCCGCCATACCCGATAAATGCCGGCTTATGCGGAAAAAGGATATTATAGACCCGTCGGTTCCGGAATCGCTTAAAATTATAGCCGAAGACGTGAAAAGATTTTCCGCATGGGGCTATCAGCTTATA
>OKSD01003975.1_pt1 | contig 10575 bp, 8 predicted proteins | sample 1601221 | NCBI WGS metagenome assembly OKSD01 (sample SAMEA3541550, study PRJEB24748) | human gut metagenome | biome: human gut; feature: human-associated habitat; material: faeces | place: China | collected 2012
AAGGTATCTTTCGGATGATTAAATTCCAGTCCTCCGTCAATAATATAATCTGCCGTCTTAATCACATCCAGATTGTGTTCAATAACAACCACAGAGTTACCGCCTTCAGTCAGCCGCTGCAAGATTTCAATCAGCTTATGGACATCCGCAAAATGCAGTCCTGTCGTCGGCTCGTCCAAAATATAAATAGTCCGCCCGGTACTTCTCTTACTCAATTCTGTCGCAAGCTTGATGCGCTGAGCCTCACCACCGGACAACGTAGTCGATGGCTGCCCTAATTTGACATATGACAATCCCACATCATACAACGTCTGAATCTTGCGGTGAATCGTCGGAATATTTCGGAAAAATTCAAGGGCATCTTCTACCGTCATATCTAACACATCGTAAATACTTTTTCCCTTATACTTAACATCCAGTGTCTCACGATTATACCGCTTTCCACCACAAACTTCGCAAGGGACATAAATATCCGGAAGGAAGTTCATCTCAATTTTCAATATACCGTCACCACTGCACGCTTCACAACGGCCGCCTTTCACATTAAAACTGAAACGCCCCTTCTTGTATCCTTTCGCTTTTGCATCCGGTGTCGAAGCAAACAAATCTCGTATCATATCAAATACACCGGTATAGGTTGCCGGGTTTGAACGAGGAGTTCGTCCAATCGGAGACTGGTCAATATTAATTACCTTATCTAACTGCTCCACGCCTTCAATTCCTTTATGCTTTCCCGGGATACAGCGAGCCCGGTTTAATGTGCGGGTCAGACTCTTACACAAAATTTCATTCACAAGAGAACTCTTTCCGGAACCGGATACACCGGTCACACAGGTCATTACCCCCAGAGGAATCTTGACATTAATATTTTTCAAATTATTTTCGCTGGCACCTTTTACTTTCAGATAACCTGTCGGTTTGCGTCTCTTTGCCGGCACAGGAATCTGCTTTTTCCCACTTAAATAAGCACCTGTAATCGACTCCGGCACTTTCATCAAATCCTCTGCCGTACCGCACGCAACTACGTGTCCGCCATTTTTTCCTGCTCCCGGTCCGATGTCCACAATATAATCCGCCTCACGCATGGTATCCTCATCATGTTCCACGACAATCAGCGTATTACCAAGGTCACGAAGTTTCTTTAACGTAGCAATCAAGCGGTCATTATCCCGCTGATGCAGACCAATACTCGGCTCATCCAAAATATAAGCCACACCGACAAGTCCCGAACCAATCTGTGTCGCCAGACGGATTCGCTGTGCCTCTCCACCGGAAAGCGTAGCCGTCGCACGCGCCAGTGATAAATAATCAAGACCAACATCTACCAAAAATCCCAGACGGGAACGAATTTCCTTTAACACCAGACGTCCAATCTGCTTTTGTCTATCCGTCAGCATTAATTCATCCATAAATTTCTTCAAATCAATAATGGAATATTCACTAATTTCTGCAATGTTTTTATCCCCCACCGTAACCGCAAGGGATTCTTTCTTCAACCGCTTGCCGCCGCAGACGTGGCAGGGCGTAATCTGCATAAATGACTCATATTCCTGCTTCGTAGTCTCCGAACCAGTCTCACGATACCGCTTCTGTAAATTACCAAGCAGTCCCTCAAACGCAATATTATAAACACCGTGTCCATGTCTGCCGGTATAATGAACTTCCACACGCTGACCGCCGGTACCATACCAGATTAAGTCATGAACATCCTCCGGATATTCCCCATATGGTGTATCTAAATCAAATCCATAAAACTCTGCCATCGCATCCAAAATTGCACGACTGTAGCTATCCGGATTTACCACAGACTGCCATCCCGGTGCTGCAATCGCTCCCTGTGCAATACTAAGCGTCTTATCCGGAATAATCAAATCCTCATCAAACTCCATCCGGTAACCGATTCCATGACATTCAGGGCACGCACCAAATGGATTGTTAAACGAAAAACTGCGTGGCTCAATTTCATCTACACTAATTCCACAGTCCGGACAGGAAAAACTCTGACTGAAAGAAATTTTTTCTCCTCCAATCACATCGACAACCAATAAACCATCGGCTAACTTAAGCACCGTTTCAATAGAATCGGTCATTCGTTTTTCAATTCCTTCGCGAATAGAAAGTCGGTCCACTACAATTTCAATGTTGTGTTTTTTATTTTTCTCTAACTTGATTTCTTCATCCAGCGAATACAAATTACCATCCACGACAACGCGCACATAACCGCTGCGCTTTGCCTTGTCTAATACTTTTACATGCTCTCCTTTGCGGCCACGCACAACCGGGGCAAGCAGCATAATTTTCGTACGCTCCGGCAACTTCATAATTTCATCCACCATCTGGTCTACCGACTGTTTTTGGATTTCCTTGCCACACTTCGGGCAATGAGGAATTCCAATTCTGGCATATAAAAGACGGAAATAATCATAAATTTCCGTAACCGTACCAACCGTAGAACGTGGATTACGATTCGTCGATTTCTGGTCAATCGAAATTGCCGGTGGAAGCCCTTCTAAACTCTCAACATCCGGCTTCTCCATCTGACCTAAAAACTGTCTGGCATAAGAAGATAATGACTCCATATATCTTCTCTGTCCTTCGGCGTAAATGCTAACGATGACTTTCCGGAACCGCTTAAACCGGTCAACACCACAAATTTATCTCTTGGAATATCCAAATCAATATTTTGAAGATTATGCTCTTTGGCACCTCGTATCCGTATTTCTCGCTTTGTATCCATACTAACCTCCATCGCTTTTTTGCTTCTAAAGTTCACTGCGGATTTCCTCTAAATGCTTTTTATATTCAATCATCCGGTCACGCAGTTTGGCAGCCTTTTCAAAATTCAACTCAGCCGCTGCCTGATTCATCTGTTTCATCATCTTAGCAATATGACGCTGCAATTCCTCAAAACTCATGGATTCCGGATCTTTCTCTTCTTCCGTAATATCCGTACCTGCTTTCTTTGAAATACGGATTCGATCGCGCACCGCCTTCTGAATTGTCTTTGGCACAATGCCGTGTTCTTCATTATATTCTTTTTGTATCTTGCGACGCCGCTCGGTTTCATCAATTGCCTTACGCATGGAATCGGTAATCTTATCTGCATACATAATAACATGTCCTTCCGAGTTTCGTGCCGCACGTCCAATCGTCTGAATCAAAGAAGTCTCCGAACGTAAGAAACCTTCTTTGTCCGCATCCAGAATCGCTACCAACTGAATCTCCGGAATATCAAGCCCCTCTCGCAATAGGTTAATTCCGACTAAGACATCAAACACATCCAGACGCATATCGCGGATAATTTCTGAACGCTCCAGTGTATCAATATCCGAATGCAGATACCGCACGCGCACCCCGACTTCTTTTAAGTATTTTGTTAAATCCTCTGCCATTCGTTTTGTCAGCGTCGTAACGAGAACCTTTCCCTTCTTCTCGGTAACCTTTCGAATCTCTCCGAGTAAATCATCCACCTGTCCTTTAACCGGTCTTACATCAAGTTCCGGATCCAACAGCCCCGTCGGACGAATAATCTGCTCGGTACGAAGCAGCTCATGCTCTGTCTCATACGTCGAAGGCGTTGCCGAAACAAACATCATCTGATTAATATGCCCCTCAAATTCCTCAAAGTTCAGAGGGCGGTTACTTTTGGCAGAAGGCAGGCGAAATCCATATTCTACAAGTGTAGATTTCCTCGACTGGTCCCCGGCAAACATCCCGCCAATCTGTGGAATCGTAATATGCGACTCGTCCACAATAATCAAAAAATCATCAGGAAAATAATCAATCAAAGTATAAGGTCTCGAACCTCTTTCTCTACCGCTTAAATGAGCAGAATGCATGGAATAATTCTCAATGCCGGAACAAAAACCGGTCTCCCGTAACATCTCAACATCAAAATGTGTCCTCTCAGAAATCCGCTGCGCCTCAATCAATTTATCCTCACTCTTAAAATACTTCACGCGCTCATCCAGTTCTTTTTCAATTCCCGCAATCGCACGCTCCATCTTATCCGGTGCCACTACATAATGGGATGCCGGAAAAACAACCATATGCTCTAAATCGGCCGTCGCCTCTCCGGTCACAACATCAATTTCCTGAATCCTGTCCACTTCATCTCCAAAGAACTCAACCCGAATCGCACGGTCACTTGCCGATGCCGGAAAAATCTCAACTACATCACCACGCACACGGAACGTGCCACGATGAAAATCCATATCATTCCGCGTGTACTGAATATCAATCAGACGCCGAATCACTTCATCCCTATCCTTTTCCATGCCCGGACGCAGAGAGACCGTCATATTTTGATAATCGATTGGACTACCCAGTCCATAAATGCAGGAAACACTCGCAATAATAACCACATCACTGCGCTCAGTCAGTGCCGCTGTCGCCGAGTGGCGCAGTTTATCAATTTCGTCATTGATTGCCGAATCCTTTTCTATATAAGTATCCGTTGAAGGCACATAGGCTTCCGGCTGGTAATAATCATAGTATGACACAAAATATTCTACCGCATTCTCCGGGAAAAATTCTTTAAATTCTCCATACAGCTGTGCCGCCAGTGTCTTATTATGCGCAATCACAAGCGTCGGCTTATTCAATTTTTCAATCACATTTGCCATTGTAAAAGTTTTACCGGAACCGGTAACACCAAGAAGGGTCTGAAACTGATTTCCTTCCTGAAAGCCTTTCACAAGAGCATCAATCGCCTGCGGCTGGTCACCGGTCGGCTGATATTCGGAATGTAATACGAAATGGTCCATCGTTTATTTGTCCACCTCCGTCTGGATGAATTGGTATAACAACATAGGGAACAAATCATATGATTCATTCCCTATCGATAGGTCGTTCACTACTCGTGATACAAGTATAGCACATTGAAAAATGTATTGCAACGAAAAAAATGAACATTTGTTCGTTTTCTTAATTTCCCCTCCCTTAAAATTTTCTGCTAACTGTTCCATACTTTAAAAGTCTTCTGTAACATCATTAATAAATACATAATAGACATCCCCATACATCTCTGTATGCACAAACCGCCCATAGTCAAGCACTGTCTTCACCGTACCATCCTTATATATAATGCGGTATTTCACCCGGTCAACGCATCCATTTCCAGCTCCGAAATCATATCTTCACTTTCCGTCATATGAATAATATTTTCCACACGCATTTTTACAAGTAATGGACTGTACGGCTTAACAATAAAATCCGAAACACCCAGTTTTAAACATTCTTTTTCATCCTCTTCACCATCTAATACTGTCGTAACCAAAATCGGTATTCTGTTGTAATCAGAATTGTTTTCAACGTGTTTCAAAAACTAAAAACCATTCATAACCGGCATCTGAATGTCTAATAAAATCGCCGATATGCTTTGAGCCTCTTTCTCTAATATATCCAGTCCATGCTGCCCATTTGCAGCCGTCAGCACTACATAGTCCTCCTGCAATATTTCTAAAAGGAACTGTCTGTTTATTTCATCATCTTCAATTAAAAGAAGTGTTTTCATTCGTTTATCCTTAATCTTATCTTATTTGTAAATATTTTTATGGTACAGATATTATATCGGCGGAAAATTTATTTTGATTTACTATGAACAACTATTTTTTCATCCACCACACCGACGCATTTAAAACCGCTGCAAAAATCACCCACAAAAGATAGGGAATCTGAAGCCATGCAGCCACCGGGTCAATGAGGCGCCATACAAGTATCATCATAAAAATCAACAAAAGCATAATGAGAAGCCAGACAAGGGCAAATCCATAGGCCTGCAGATTAAAGAAGAAAACGCCCCACATAAGATTAAAGAATAATTGTACCCAAAACAAATTGAGTCCGATTGTTTTTGCCATGCTTTCTTCACTGCTAAAAATACGGGCAAGTCCGATTCCCATCAGGGCATACAAAATCGTCCAAACAATTGGAAACAGCACTGCCGGCGGAGAAATAACCGGCCGAATTCCCATACCATATTCTGCTATGCCATCCCGAATTACAAATGCTCCTAATGCGCCCAAAAGTTCAATCAAGACAACGGTTCCAAGATACAACTTAACCTCTTGTTTTTTTAACATAAATATTCATTTCCAGCACCACATTCTTTGTACCAATATATTTGTCAAACTGGGAAAATATACCGCAATAAAAAAGCTATTCCAGTCCTTTGCGAAACCGGTCAATCATCGTTGCCGTAAGGCTTAAAAGATTTTTATCTTCTTCAATTTTATCCCGCTTAACAAAGCGCGCCGTTGCAAGTTCCGTTTCGTCAATTGTAATCGAAGTACCGCCATCTACTTCGCAGTAATAGCCAAGTAAAAGATTCGAGTCAAAGCCCCATGGCTGGCTGTCAAAATAACGGATATTTTTCACACGAAGTCCCACTTCTTCCTGCACCTCACGCACGACCGTCTGCTCCGGTGTCTCACCAATTTCACAGAAACCGGCAAGCAGTGCACGCCCTTTGTAGGGACGGTCTGCATACGTGGAAATCAAAATAGAATCCTCATGAATCAACCCGATAATCACCGCTGGGGCAATCTTTGGAAAAATCAAATTTCCACAATGCGGGCACCTCTTCATCCGCTCCTTTTTATCATGCACGGTTTTTGTACCACAGCGCCCGCAAAAAACATTGTCGCGGTACCAGACATACAAATGATATCCTGTCATCCCGGCAAAGCAGGTGTATACTGGGGCATTTCTGCGAAGACTCCGAATTGGTTCATAGGAAAAAGAAAAAATGTCTGATATAAACAAACCCGCTGATAAATCCCCCGGCATATAAAGAAAATAACAGGTTTCATCAATCGAAAATAAATATTGTAATAAATGCTTTTCACACCCCAATTCACTATAGGTTGGAAGCACAATTTTTCCATCTTCAATACGGCACAAAATCCTGTCATCCGGTTTCCCATGTCCACGAAAAACAAGCACAAAATCATCCGGTTTTGGACTTTTTGCATGATAAGCGTTATCAAACTTTTTTGGTGCAATTTCTTGTATCATAACCAGTTCTCCTTAAAATCAGTAAATATCTTAAATCACTTTTTTCATCTGCCAACGCCCGGACAAATATCTCACAACAAATAACAGCGAGCGAACCGCCCAGTCAATAAACATACCAAACCACACACCTAAAATACCCATGTTACATACCACCGCAAGTAAATAACTGCAAAGCACGCGGAACAGCCACATGGAAATAATTCCTGTCAGCATCGTAAATTTCACATCGCCTGCTGCCCGCAATGCATTTGGCAGGGTAAAACTGAGTGGCCAGATAAAAACAGCAATTGTACTAAACCAGCGAAGCACCTCTGCTGCCATTTGTGTCGCCTCCGGCGAAAGCGAAAATACAGACACAACAGGAACCGCAAAAACAAACAGCAAAATATTCATAATCCAGTCCCCTGCATAAGCAAATAACATCAACTTTTTCGTATATTTTTTTGCCTGTGCCACTTCACCGGCACCAAGACACGTTCCAACCACCGTAATCAATGCAAGTCCCATCGACATGCCGGGAATATTCGGAAATTCAATAATTGAATAACTGACCGAATTGGCTGCAATCGCTGCCGTTCCAAATGCTGTTATCATGCTTACCACCATTAATTTTCCCACCTGAAACATACTATTTTCAATTCCGCTTGGGATTCCAATTCGGAGAATCCGAAGAATCATTTTCTTATTAGGAATAAGAGAAGAAAATCTTTTTAACTGCAACGGATTATAAGGACGGGCAACCAAAATTGTCATACAAACACCACAGACAACTCGACTTACAAGTGTCGCAAGTGCCACCCCGAGCACCCCATAACCAAGTGCCACCAAAACCGCATTCAGCGCAATATTAATCGCATTCATTAACACACTGAGTCCCATACTGACCTTACTGTTTCCTACACTTCTGAAAATGGCTGCTCCCGCATTATAAATTCCAAGAAATGGATAAGAAAGTGCCGTTACAAACATATAAATCCATGCACTGTGCATAACCGAATCTTCCACACTGCCAAAGATTGCCGGTAACATCTGCTTTCCAAAGACTGCACAAATAAACGCTGCCGCCATTGAAAAAACGAAAAGCACCGTCTCTAACTGTCCTGCTGCATACGTAGCATCTTTTGTATCACGTCGTCCGTTATACTGACTGCAAACGACGGCACCTCCTGTCGCAAGTGCCGCCATAACCTGAATAATTAATAGATTAATATTGGTCGTAAGTGCTACGCCGGACACCGCTGCTTCTCCAGCCTTAGAAACCATCAGCGTATCCACCATGCCGACCATTACATTTAAAAACTGTTCAAACATAAGAGGCATCACAAGTGCCCTTAGCTGTTTTCCTGTGTACATCATTCATCTCATATCCTTACGTCTCATTTCTGAACATAGTGTACCACAGGTTTTTCTTCCCTTCAACTATCTAGTTATATCCGATTGCCATCAGGGTGAACTTCTTTGATTCACTTTCATCATTCATGCGAAGTTCAATTGTATGCTCTGCCTCGGCATCCTCTTCGATGGCTACATATACTTTACCATTATTCCATCCACTGGTATCATAACCACTCAGGGTTGCCTGAAGTTTTCCATCTACATACAAATCAGCCGAACCATATTCTTTCGAATTGCTTAATTTATAAATTAACGTAAGTGCTTTACATTTTACTTTTAATTTCAAAGCGTCCGTGCCGCTTGTTGACGTATGCATCCAGTTATCCGGGAACCATGCCGCGCCTTTTTGTCCCTTATACTCGTACTGAAAAGAGCCCGTTGCATTATCATTTTGATTAAATCCGCCGGAGCTAAATGATGTAATTGCATTGTCCTTTGTAACATCAGTCTTAGAATCCAACATCTTCATTCCCTGGTAAGCAGATGACTTAACCGGTGCCATCGCATCCATATCAGTGATATTATCTTCTTCTGCCGTTTCTTTATCCATCTTATCAAACATGCGTGTAATACAGTCTGCCATCAACTGATAACCAGTGTTGTTTGGATGCAGAGAATCACCAAAGTACCATTTATAAAATGCTTTCTGGTCATTTCCATTAAAATAAGACGAAATCGCATTTCCCATACTAATCATCGGTAAATCATAATGCGTACCAAATGGACGATAATTGTTTTCACAGACAACACCGCCACTCGCCTTCTGAAATACTGAGAACACAAGCACAACGGCAGAGCCGGATTTCAATGCCTGGCGAATCAGTCCTTCATAACCTTTTCCTGCGGTTGCCGTACCATAATCATTCCGCCACTGAACACAGGAGCGTGTCATCGAACAGTTGCCGTTCGGAAGGCTTCATCTGTGCCGACATTTCCCGCCACTCATTGACCATATTCTCCAACATGGCATCCTTGAGCAGACTGTCCACTTTGGAATGTACATCACGCGAGTATTTGTATGCTTCTTCCTTCAGTTCTTCTGTCCGCTCCTGAATGGCATCCATATTTTCCTTGAGCTCGGAAAGTTGTCGGTCAGCGGTCTGTAGCTTCTCCTGTTTGTCTGCCAATTTATTCTGGATAGCGGCCAGCTCATTTTCGAGCTTTTCTTTCTCGGCAGATAAAGTCTGTGCATCACCTTTCCGGGCTTCCATATCATTTTTGAGTGCCGACAATTGGGCTTCTTTTTCGGCCTGCTCCTTTTTCAAGTTTTCCACCATTGAAGTCAAGCCCTTGACCCTGCGCTCTGCCATCCGGATGTCCGAATGGAGAGAGGAAAGGACTTGCTGATGGCGGCTGATATTCTCTTCTATTGTAGAGCATTCCTCTGACAGCATACGACGGTATTCTTCTGTACTGCGATGCTTCTTTCCCGTTTCGGAAACACTTGAGCCTCTGGACATGCCCCATTTGCTATTGACTTCTGCATAAAAGTCCGTATGAAGCTGTTTCATGCGCCCGCTGAATTCATATTTGTCCTTACCGGCAAATATCTCCTTGTACGCAAACTTCCCATCTTTGATTGGCAGCAAAGTACAATGCACATGTGGATTCAACTCATCCAGATGTACAATGAATGCGGCAATATTCTGTTCACCATATCTGCCGCAGACAAATGAATAGACATCCTTTGCCCAACGTTCAATCTCACTCTTCCTTTTTATGTGTCTATTGTCCGCACCTTTTTCAAAATCGACTTCCTGCTTGCCAAATGCGAGTTCCTGCATCCGTGTGCGAGAGCCCCCAAAAATGATATTTACGACTGTACGGAATCTCGGTTCTTCCAAACCTTCATTGGGATCCTTTATGCCTCGTTTATGCAACAGTTCAGCCATTCGCTCAGGAATGCTCCGGCCTTTGTCGATAGGACGGATCTTACCTCCTGATACGACTTCAAAATTCAGGTGTTCACGTGTCGTGTCATAATTACCAAGGTCAGTAGCCCTTTTCCAACCTTTCTCTGTCCAATTGCGCATATGTTCATTACTCTGAGCCACTGTTATCCCTTTGGATACATGTACGTCAAGTACCTGTTTTGCATTTGCCATATTGTTTCCGTGTTGTTTTGTACAATCCATCATGTCCCAGCTTGCTGCTTGTTCGGAC
>OKSD01003976.1_pt1 | contig 10573 bp, 9 predicted proteins | sample 1601221 | NCBI WGS metagenome assembly OKSD01 (sample SAMEA3541550, study PRJEB24748) | human gut metagenome | biome: human gut; feature: human-associated habitat; material: faeces | place: China | collected 2012
ACAGTATCGGTATCTCGCCGGGGTGCTCGACGCGATCAGCGAGGATCTGCGCTGCGCAAACGGCTCGGACACGATCGCCGAGCGGCGTCTTGTGCGGTATCTCAACTCGCTCGACATCGACGCGGAGGCATCTGTTTTCCGCGACCCGACGGGGCGGCTCCGCGCCGTGATCGAGAGTGCGAGACTTCCAATCCTCTTTCGGGAAGCGGACTATATGCAGGAGGTATCCGATGCGCTGGGCGTCCGCATGTGCCGCCCGGCGTCGTTCAACCAGAACGATACGCGCCTTGTTCTGCTGGAAGCCGAACCTCTTGCCGTGTCGGTCGGCGTGGCGGCGGTGAAGAAGGAGGGAGAGCCGGTCTCCGGCGACCGGGGGACGTATTTCAAAACCGAGCAGGGCGTGCTGTGTGTGCTACTCTCGGATGGTATGGGCAGCGGCGAGCAGGCGGCGAAGGAATCCATCTCGGCGGTGCGCATTTTAGAGCGCTTCCTCCGCTCCGGTGTAGAACCCGCCACGGCGATGAAGATACTGAACTCCGTTATGCTTTTAAAAAGCAGCGAGAGCTGGGGCTATGCCGCCGTTGACCTCATGTGCATCGACCTCTTCACCGGTCAGGCGGGGTTTTATAAATACGGCGCCGCGCCTTCTTACATCCGCAGCGGCCGCAATGTCCGCCGCGTCAAGGGCATGACGATGGCGGCGGGCGTGCTCGCGGGAGAGGGCGAGCCGCCGGACGTCGTGCGGCTGCACATCCGGCCCGGCGCGCTCGCTGTTATCGCAAGCGACGGCGTTATAACGCGGGAGGATGATACGTGGCTGCGACGTATTCTGCTCGACGACGACGGCACGGATATGCGTGCTCTGGCCCGCAGCGTCGTCCACGAGGCGGGCGAGCGCTACGGCTACAAGGATGACATGACCGTCCTTGCCATCCGGCTGGAGGAGCGCAAATGAGCGGAAGAGAGCGTCTGCGGCGCGGCTGGCTGCGGTTTGGAAAAGTGGGCCGCAAACCGAATAAGGATGGCAAAAACCGGTTATGCTTGGAGAAGAACCGCTGCCGGGAGGAGGAAGAGTTCCCCGTGGTCAAAGGAATCTCCAAAAGAGTCATCGTCGTAAAATCGCCGGACCCGAAAATATTCGAGCAGGCCATATTCATCATCCGCGAGGATTTTGCCGGTCAGTCCGGCGTGAGCGAAAAGGACGTGCTGCGCGAAGCGCGCGCCGCGGCGAACAGCTATCTCGGCGGCGGAAAACGAACGACCGGCAAGCTCTTTGCCCGGCTGCGTGCGCCGCTTTACGCCGCGGCAGGCGCCATCGCCGGGGTCATCGCGTGGTTTGCCCTGCATCTGGCGCATCTCTGAAAAATCGGAGCCGGTCGCTTTTGACCGGCTCCGATTTTTCCGGTTGCGCGATGCGCGGCGGGATGATAAGATAAACGCATAATATATAAAAGGAGTACAGCCATGTACGAAAACCATATTGCCGATATCACTCTCGCGCCGGAGGGTGAAAAGAAGATCCGCTGGGCGGCGGGACATATGCCGGTGCTCGCCGCCATCGCGGAGGACTTCCGCGAGACGAAGCCTCTCGCCGGGCTGCGCGTGGCGCTCTCGGTGCATCTGGAAGCGAAAACCGCGTGGCTCTGCCGCGTCATGGAAATGGGCGGCGCGGAAATGCACGTCACCGGCAGCAACCCGCTCTCCACGCAGGACGATGTTGCCGCGGCCCTCGCCGCGGGCGGGATGCACGTCTGCGCCGTCCACGGCGCGACCGCGGAGCAGTACCAGAGCGCGATCGACGCCGTGCTCGAAACGGTGCCCAACATCATTATCGACGACGGCGGCGATCTCGTCCACCGGATGCACACGAAGTATCCGGAGCTTATCTCTCAGGTCATCGGCGGCTGCGAGGAGACGACGACCGGTATATTGCGCCTGCTGGCGATGGACCGCGCCGGGGAGCTGCGTTTTCCGATGATGCTCGTCAACGACGCGGACTGCAAGCACCTTTTCGATAACCGCTACGGTACCGGTCAGAGCGTCTGGGACGGCATCATGCGCACGACGAACCTCATCGTCGCGGGCAAGGAGGTCGTGGTCTGCGGCTACGGCTGGTGCGGCAAGGGCGTGGCGATGCGCGCGCACGGTCTCGGTGCGCGGGTCATCGTCACGGAGGTCGATCCCGTGCGCGCGATCGAAGCGCACATGGATGGCTTCACCGTCCTCCCGATGGACGAGGCGGCCAAGCGCGGCGATATTTTCGTTACCGTTACGGGCTGCGACGACGTGATCTCCGCGCGCCACTTCCCCATGATGAAGGACGGCGCGATCCTCTCCAATGCCGGCCACTTCGATGTGGAGGTCAATGTGGCGGCGCTGCGCGAAATGGCCGCGGAGCACTACGAAGCGCGGCATAACATCGAGGGCTACGTCCTCCCGAACGGAAAAACGCTCTTCGTGCTGGCGGAGGGGCGGCTCGTGAATCTCGCCTCCGGCGACGGCCATCCGGCGGAGATCATGGATATGAGCTTTGCGGTGCAGGCCATGAGCGCCAAATATCTTGCCGACCGCCGCGCGGAGCTTCACCCCGGCGTCATCCGCGTCCCGCACGAGATCGACGACGCCATCGCCCGCAAAAAGCTCTCCACGCTCGGCATCACCATTGATACGCTCACCGACGAGCAGAAAAAGTATCTCGGCGTTTAAATTATGTAAACCAAGACAGCGCCCTGCTTTTTGCAGGGCGCTGTCTTTTAAGTCTATAAATTTACATAATTAGATTTACATAATTTTCAACTTCCGGCATTTGGAAATCGCCTCACGGTGTTTCTGCTGCGCGGCGAGAAGATACCAGCGCTTGGCCTCGTCCATGTTCTCCGCAACGCCTTCGCCGTTTTCATAAAGTGTGGCGAGATTGTACTGCCCGTCGCGGTCGCCGTGTTCGGCGGCGCGCTGCGTCCAGTAAAGCGCCTTGGCGAGGTTCTTTTCCACGCCGAGCCCGCGGTAGTAGAAGTACCCGACCTGGCATTCGGCGAGGGGATATCCCTTTTCGGCAAGCTCCAGATGACCGGCGAAGCACTTGTCGTACTGCTCCGTATCCCAGTATTTTTCGATCAGCTCGTCACACCGGGCCAGCTCCGGGCAGGGCTTGTAATAACTTGATGCCATGCGATTACCTCCTTACCGGAACAGGGGCACAAGCCCGACGACCAGAATTATAATGATAAGGATCGGCAGAATGTACCGGAAGTAAACTTTGAATTTCGGGGACATTTTGATGCCCGTGCCTTTGTTGCACTCGGCGAGATACTTATCAAAGCCCCAGCCGCGCTTGCTCACGCAGAACAGCAGATAGACAAGCGAACCGATCGGCAGCAGCAGGGAGCTGACGAGAAAGTCCTCAAAATCGAGAATGTCCTTGCCGGGCATCGGGTGGAAGCCGCTCCAGACGTTGTAGCCGAGAACGCACGGGATGCTGGCAAGAAAGAGCCCCGCGCCGACGATGCCGACGGACTTTTTGCGGCTCCAGCCCCAGTTGTCGCATGCGCTCGCGATCAGATTTTCAAAGACCGCCGTCACGGTGGAGAAGCTTGCAAACGTCATAAAGAGGAAGAAGAGCGAGCCCCACACGCGGCCGCCGGGCATGTCGAGGAAGATTTTGGGCAGCGTCATGAAAATGAGCGCGGGGCCATGGTCCAGCTCCACATTGTAGCTGAAGCAGGCGGGGAAGATGATGAGACCGGCCATGATCGCCACGAATGTGTCCAGCGCGCAGATGCGCACCGCTTCGCCGGTGAGAGTGTGGTCGTCATGCATGTAGCTGCCGAAGATCTCCATGGCGGCAATGCCGAGACTGAGCGTAAAGAACGCCTGATTCATGGCGTTCGTGATGACGTTGAAAATGCCGACGGAGCGGATCGTGTCCATGTTCGGGCGCAGATAGAAATCAATGCCCTTGGCCGCGCCGGAGAGCGTCAGACTGTGCACGGCAAGCACGACGATGAGCGCCAGGAGGCACACCATCATGATCTTCGTGACCTTTTCAAGCCCCTTCTGCACGCCGCCGGAGCACACGAGCAGGCCGCCCGCCACGGTGATCGCCATGAAAATGCCCATTTCCACGGGGTTGCCGAGCATGTTGGCAAACACGCTGTCAGACGTTTCCACTGTGACGGTCGTGAACGCGCCGGAGACGAATTTGAAGAAGTAGGCGAGCATCCAGCCGGAGACGGTGGTATAGTACATCATCAGCAGCAGACAGCCGATGACGCACGCCCAGCCGTGCCAGTGCCATTTGCTCCCGGCGGGCTCAAGGGCTTTGTAGCCGAGAACGGCGCTCTTCCGGCTCGCGCGGCCGACGGCCAGCTCCATCGTCATCACGGGGATGCCCATAATGACGAGGAACAGCAGATAAAAGAGGACGAAATACCCGCCGCCGTTCTGGCCGGCCAGATACGGGAACTTCCATACGTTTCCGATGCCGATGGCGCACCCGGCGCTCACAAGAATGAACCCGATGCGCGAATTGAAGTTTTCTCTCTTCATTTTCTTTCCAACTCTCTTGGTAGTATGTAGAATGTCAGTATCATACCACGCAGATCGATTTAAAGCAATAAAAGGATAAAAGAGTTGTCATAACTTTCGCTATCTATCGCAGACGGGGATAATGGTGTGGTTGTGTACAATGTGGGGGATATGAAGAGAAGAGGCTCCCCCGCCATAAAGCACGGCTCTTCCGGTTCCGTTACCGAAACCGGCGCTCAACAGGGGAAATCCTCATCTACGGCTACTATACGCCGAACGGAGGGGAATGGTCAAGAAAAATCTTCCGGCAGGGCGAGAGACACCGCTGCCCGCCGCCGGATGAGCGCCGAAGAGCGAAAAAATACGCCGCCTATGCTGGGCGACGCGGATACTGTGTTTGCGGATGGAAATACAATGGCCGCCTATGCGGAAGCGAACGGGAATATTCGACGGAACAACATCGAATACGCTGACAATGCGGCACGGAACGCGGCGCAAAAGGCGCTGCACGATCGCATGGTCAACGAAGGGAAAATACTTGATCTGACCGAAAACCGTGAAAATGTCTCGCAGTATTTTCCAGACCTTCGTTCCATGCCGAAAGCGGAACGGAAAGTAATTCTGCGCGAAAAAATAAAACTTCTCAAGGATGATCTGCGGACGTATCTTCGACAAATAAAAGGAGCGAGCTTTGAATTTGAAATCAACGGAGAGACGATCGAAGCAAAGCTCTACAACGCGGGAATACAGGAAGTTTTGAAGAACCTGACACAGGAAAAATCCGGGATGCTATTTGCGAGCGAAGAGATATTCAAAAACGCCGAATATCTGTACAGCACGACGGACAAAAGAGGAAACCCGGAGGTGTCCGGTTGGGATTATTTTTATGTACCAGTTAAACTTGGAGACGATACAGCCGGCGTTCGTATTGCTGTACGAAACATGATCCAGCCGAACGAAGCACAGATTTACAACTGGGGCATAAAGAAAGAAGATGCACCCTTGGGCGGTGGTGGACCCTTACCTTTCGGCAGCGCTTCCACCGGTGCCTCATCAGACGCATCTTCTAACGAGATGAGCTCGGGCCCTGTTGCGGACACACAAGGTGCCAACATTGACAGTAACGCCATCGCTTCCTCTGAGACCAATATACACTCCACCGCGTGGAATAGTCAAGAAAATTCTTCCGGCAGGGCGAGTGTGGAGGTGGAAAATCGGAACACCGAAACGAGCGAAGAGGACGCCAGACGGGATTTCTCGCCTGCGGGCGAGCCGCCTCGGATCAACCTTGCCGCGGATAGCTTTTGCAGCATCACGCACGCGTTGATGCCGCAAAAGCTGCGGCTGCGGAGAAACCGTTCTGCCTTCTTCTGCCCCCGGCAGCGGCAGACCGCTTTCCCCTCGGTTCAAATCCCGTCAAGAAAGGCATATACCAAAAAGGATTCCCTGCCCCATAGGGCAGGGAATCCTTTTTGGTACGCCAGACGGGATTTGAACCCACGACCTTTGGCTCCGGAGGCCAACACTCTATCCAGCTGAGCTACTGGCGCATTTATCAGCTTAATCATTATAGCAAGCCGGAACGGAAAAGTAAAGAGGAATTTTCCCATGGTTTTCGACAATGGCGCGAAACAGGAAAGAATAGAATTGACCGGCTGCTTTTCAGGGCAGCCGGTCTCGCATGGGGGATCAACAAAGAGAAAAGGATGGAGATGGATCGATATATAACAACCGGGAAAGGGGAGCCCCGGTGTGTTACCAGATTTATTTTACAAGCTCGCGGCCCAGTTCGCGGCAGGCTTCAAGCTCGATGTCGCCGGGGGTCTCGCAGCAGATGACGCTCTCGCACACGAGAGAGATGTTTGCGCCGCGGCAGTCCTGCTCCCAGGTGCGCATCCATTCGCCGTCGCCCCAGCCGTAGGAGCCGAAGAGCGCCGCGCTCTTGCCGACAAACTGCCTCTTGCAGGAGGAGAACATCGGCTCAAAAACATCCTCTTCGAGAACTTCGGAGCCCATGGCCGGGCAGCCGAGCGCCACGGCGTCAAGCCCGGCGAGATCGGCGGCGCTCACGGCGTCCGCGCTGAGAAGGGAGACCTCGGCTCCGGCGCCTTTCATGCCCTCGGCAACGGCGTTTGCCATGGCCTCGGTGTTGCCGGTGCCGCTCCAGTAAATAACAGCTGCTTTTTTCATAACAGAATCTTCCTTTCCGGCGCATCACACCGCGACGGCGAGCTCGGCGATACCGCAGCCGGCTTCGTACCGTTCGCAATAGATGTCCGTGCATTTTTTATATTTGGCAAAAAGCTCTTTCGCTTTCTTCTCGTCGCCGTAGACCTTCCACAGGCCGCTGAGCTTGTAGTTGGCGGCGCGATTTTCGATAAAGCCCTTTACATCCTCGGGGGGATAGCTGAGAAACAGACCGATCTCGTGCGGGAACCCTTCGCCGCTGCGCAGCCTGCGCGTGAGCGCTGCAAGACATTTTCCGCAGCTTTCGCAGGGGTAACCCTCCTGCCGGAGCAGCTCGGCAGCTTCACTGTTTTGCAGATCGCGGGAAAGCTCCGCCGGGCGGAACAGATAAAGGAGAACGTTCTTTTCGGAATAACGCAGCGGCAGCAGGCAGAGCCCTTTCGGAGCAAAGCAGCGGTTAAGCTGCCGCAAAGATTCTTCCACGCTTTTGCGGGAAGTATACGCACAGGTGAACAGGCTTCCCGTCTTGATCCCCGCCAGTGTGGGTGCGCCCAGTCGGACGATCACTTCTTCAGACATTCGTGAGCCCTCCTTCCGGGCCGCACCGCACAAAGGGGTGAGAGATAATGTGACATGGTGGAAAAGCATACATTCGGGGAAGCGTTTCCCTGTTTGCATGGTTATCATACGCTAACCGCAATGCCGCATCCGCTCCAAAATGAGCGAACGCGGCTCCAAAATGTTGTTTTTGTGGTGGAATTTGGATCAGACCGGCGCGCAGCTGTCGGCGGTCGCGCCGCTGCGGTAGGCGTTGGGGGATACGCCGATGACGCTGCGGAACGCGCGGGCAAATTTGCTGGCGTTGTCGTATCCGAACTGCCCGGCGATATCGAGCACCGTCCGGTCAGTGGAACGGAGAAGCTCCGCCGCGGCGTGCATTTTCTGAGCGCGCAGAAACGCCGCCGGAGACATGCCGTAAACGCCCTGGAAGCTCTGCAATATCTGCGTGGCCGAGGCGTGGAACTTTGCGGAGAGCTCCGCCGTTGTGGGGCGCTCCTCCGTGGCGGAGAGCAGATACTCGCTCACGGCGGAGGCAAGGCGCACCTGCGCGCCGGAATAGGCCGGACGCCGCCGCTCGGTCGGTAGCGCGCTGAGAAAGAGCAGAAGCTCCAAAACCTTCACTTTAAAATACCCCTTGCGGATCTCCTCCGGTACGGAGTACAGCTCCGAAAAAATGTGCTCCACGCTCGCGGACGAGCGGGCGGCAAAATAGCCGCCATCCGCGCAGAACTTTTCCATCAGTGCTGCCGGGCGGACGTTCACATCCGAGAGCAGGCACGAAAGACACTCCGGCGCCTGCGCCGGGTCGATCGTTACGGTGATGCCGTGATAATGCCCGGTGGGGAAGCGCGCGGCCTCGTCGGAGGCGTCGCTGCGTGAAACGGCCAGATCCCCCGGCGCGAGAAAATAATATTCGTTCCCCATCTGCTGTTCAAGCCGCCCCTCGCGGCAGTGGCTGATGCGCATGAGCGAGATTCCCGGTGTGTGTTCGAGCCGGCACTCGTGCGCGTGTATGTCGCAGTACGCGATCTCTATGCCCGGAAATACCGGATAGGCAGTCACAACGGCCTCGCCGTCCGCGCTCTCCGGATGCCGGACGAACCGCCCGTCCGTCTCCGCCGCGGCGCAGCCGGTGCAGGCGTTCTTTTTCTCTTTCATGGGTTTCAATACATCTCCTGTTAGCTGATGCTAACCATAAAATAGCACGATTGGACTGAAAATGCAAGAGCGGCGTCTTGACGGCGGGCGGCGCGGCGGATATTTCGCCGCTTTCTCCCGTATTTCCTTGACTTTTTTACAGCAAAGCTTTAAAATAATAAAACTTTGTGAAAACAGGAAAACAAGCAGGTTTTCCGGTCGAGAGGGAATCGATGAAGAAAAAGAATGTAAAGAGCTTTTCGACCCGCTGGGGGTTCATCCTCGCGTCGGTCGGCTCGGCCGTCGGCATGGCGAACGTCTGGGGCTTTCCGAATAAAATGGGCAGCAATGGCGGAGGCGCATTTCTGCTCATTTATATTCTGTTCGTGCTGATCTTCAGCTATGTCGGCCTCCCGGCGGAGTTCGCCATGGGCCGCCGCGCCGCCACCGGCACGCTCGGCGCGTACGAAAACGCCTGGGCCACCCGCGGCAAAGGGGCAGGGAAGACGGGCGCGGTGCTCGGCTGGCTGCCGCTCGCGGGCTCGCTCTGCATCGCGATCGGATACGCCGTTATCGTGACTTATGTTCTCAAGGCACTCGTGGATTCCGTTGCCGGTACGCTTATGACCGCGGATGCCGCGGCGTGGTTTTCGGACTTTTCCTCGCGGGACTTTTCCGTGATCCCGTATCATATCATTGTTGTCGCCGGAACGCTTTTGACGCTCTTCCTCGGCGCGCACAGCATCGAAAAGACGAACCGGATCATGATGCCGGTATTCTTCCTCATCTTTGTCGTCCTCGCGGTGCGCGTGGCGTTTCTGCCGGGCGCGGCGGAGGGATACAAGTTCATGTTCACGCCGCGCTGGGAGATGCTCTGCGACCCGATGATCTGGATCTGGGCGATGGGACAGGCGTTTTTCTCCCTGTCCGTCACGGGCAGCGGCATGATCGTTTACGGCGCGTACCTCTCGAAAGACGAGGACGTCGTCGGCGTGGCGCAGCACACGGCGCTCTTTGACACGATCGCCGCCGTGGTCGCGGCGCTCGTCATCATCCCCGCGTGCTTCTCCTACGGGCTGGACGTCGGCGCGGGCCCGAGCCTCCTTTTTGTGACGCTCCCGACCATTTTGCAGGATATTCCGCTCGGCCGTCTTTTTGCGATCATTCTCTATGTCGCCATGATCTTCGCGGGCGTCAGCTCGTTGCAGAACATGTTTGAAGCGGTGGCGGAATCGCTGCTGCACAAATTCCCGAAGCTCAGCCGCAAGGCGGTGCTCGCGCTGCTCGGCGTCATTTGCCTCGGCTGCGGCATCGGCATGGAGACGATCTCCAAATGGGGCCCGTGGATGGATCTCGTGTCCATTTACATCATCCCCATCGGCGCGACACTCGGCGCGGTCTCGTGGTTTTATGTGATGAAAAAGGACGAGCTTCTCTCCGCCATCAACACCGGAGCGGGCCGCGAGCGCGGCGCGGTCTGGTACGCCGTCGGGCGGTATGTGTATGTTCCCCTTGCCGTGATCCTCTGCTGCGTGGCCCTCTTCCGCCATGTGGCGTTCTGAAAACCGAAAAAATGTCAACCGTCCGGAGACGCTGCCTGCCGTCCCCGGACGGTTTCTTTCTGCCAAGCATGCTTCGGCAGAAGTTTCAGGATTTTGTTAAATATTTTCTTTCGGTTGAAATAACGCCGCTTTCCATGTAAAATGAAAGGAGTAATTTCTTTCCGGAGGGACGCCATGATCAGCCTTTGCAGCGATTGGGAATTCACCCGCGAGTGGAGCGCCGGCTTTGCCCACGGCGAGGGACGCTTTCCGCTTGTCGATCTCCCGCACACGGCAGGGGAAGTGCCGCTGCACTATGCAAAGCCGGAGGACTATGTCGGCATCTGCGGTTACCGGCGGGGCCTCTCCGTGCCGCTCGAGTACCGCGGCAAGCGCCTCTTTCTGCAGTTTGACGGCGCGGCGCATTTTGCCGAGGTATATTTGAACGGCGAGAAGCTCGCCGAGCATGCCTGCGGCTACACGGCCTTTCGCGTGGAGATCACGTCCGCCGTGCGCTACGGCATGGAAAACCGTCTCGCCGTGCGGCTCGACACGACCGAAAATCCCGCCGTGCCGCCGTTCGGCTTCGTGCTGGTCCGCCGCATAGCCGGTGCCGTGATCAT
>OKSD01003977.1_pt1 | contig 10572 bp, 10 predicted proteins | sample 1601221 | NCBI WGS metagenome assembly OKSD01 (sample SAMEA3541550, study PRJEB24748) | human gut metagenome | biome: human gut; feature: human-associated habitat; material: faeces | place: China | collected 2012
AGCGTGCACAAGGAGGGCGGAACCTCCCGGACGGCTTATCTGCCGGGTCTGGACGCCACCCGCCTTCTCTTGCTGCGCGCGTTCAGGCTCTGACGACTTTTCAGTCGACAGAGCCTGAACGAGATTGTCATTAATTTTCATAGTGTTAGGACCGAAACGCAGTTTTTATACGCAGATTTCCTCGCGCTGTTCATTTAACGCAGGGTTAATAATTACTTGATCTAGGGAGGTTTTTTCTTTAATATTCACGCAGTTGTCGTAGAAATGACACTAGTTTTGCTGTTTGTTGTTCAGTGCCATTTTTAGACCCAGTGTCCGGTCATTCCGGCGCAAACAAACAGCCCGGTGAGATGTAACTGTCTTCTCACCACGAGCGATAACTGTTCGCTCACCTACGTTCAAATGTCTTATGCGCCGAAGGCGGTAGGAGTTTGAATAGATTGAGTTTTCCAGTTTTCTTAAAACTGAGGAACGGCCCGACAGAGCCTGTCATTCTGTTATTACCCGATTATTTTCGGGAGTCGGAGCAGACTTAAAACGTTAGCTGTTGACCAACATGAGAGTTGGAAGAACACGGCGTCGCGCTCGAAGTAATTTCGTTCAGTGATACGTTTTCGCATTTTCCGTTTGATGAAAGGGCGTCGACTTCGAAGAAGTGCTCAAAGGCAAGCTATGCCGAGTCAGATGGAGCTGAGGCTCTAACTCTGGCAGCGAATAATCCTGAGGATTATCGCGTCGTCTCACAACCTGCCCTAAAGAATTCCTTTTTCTATGTACATCACCGAAGATTTTGATGCTGCAGCAGAGGTACAGCGACTCAATGAGATTCGCAGAGCTCGGCGCAAGCAATGTGTCACCCGCAGAAGCCGCCTCGACAAGCACGGCTTTGAACTTATTCGTCTCTACCAAGAAGGCGCCACCTATTCAGCGCTTGCGATTTATCTTCGCGAGCGTCGCATCGTCGTACACGAAACAACGATTTCACGATGGATCAAAAAGAGAATCGCCTGAACGTTTTTCAGCAGGATGCAAAGAACTCAATAGAAGCTCACTGTTCATCTGAACTTTCTTCAAAAGAGACCTCTATTTTGATGCAAACACTTTCCGAGTTTTCTGCATTCCTGAGTGCCGAAAACTTATCTGGCCTTGCCAGCGCAACCGTTGAGAGGGCGGTTTCTTTCATTAAGCAGCAAATCCATACGGTAGGAGCTGCTGCCGCAGAACTCAGTCGAAAGGCAATCGAATTCTTTTTTCAGGCCAGAGGTGACTTACAAAAGAATCAGGAGCTCGCTTCGATAGCAGAGATAAAAAAATCCGAGCCTGCTCCGGCCAAAGAAAAACATTTTGCTAAATCTCTTAGCCAAGCTAATAAAGCTTGCGCCCTGATTCGACAAGCAGGGATTACTCAATCCGTCGGGACACAAAACACCTACCGAGACTGTCTGAAGGTTTTCTGTGATTTCATTAAAGAAAATCAGTTGGGCGATCTTAGAAACGTTAGTAGAGACGTAGTAAACCGCTTTCTTGCACACAAGGCAACAACCGTTGGTCAAAAAACGTGTGAGAAGTACAAGCAGGCTATTCAAGCCTATTTGCACGCCAGAGGAGACCTGAATAAGGATCAGAACCTGCCGCCGGTGCACTCCGATACACCTCAGAAATTAGGACGCAGAGCCTACACTCCGACTCAGGTTGAGATGATCCAGGCCCATCTTACAAAGCCTCTGGCTTTTGCAACAGAGCTGAGTTACCGCTGCGGTCTTCGCGCCCATGAACTACTGACGATTCGCAGAATTGACGAAAAACGTCCGGATCGTCGTTTTCACAAAGACGGCACCGAGAAAAAGACGCCTTGGAAATTCTCAGATCGCGACGGAGAGGCCTACGTCGTTACCGGGAAAGGCGGACTCACCCGAGAAATCAGAATTCCGTCAGACCTCGCTGAAAGACTGGAGCAGCTGCGTCTTCCGGAAGCCAGAAGAGTCACCGATCGAGGAATCTACTATCGACAGTATTACGACATCGTAGGTGGAAAACGCTTCACAGACTGCTTCAGAAGAGCGAGTATCCGCGCCCTGGGATGGTCAACCGGAGCACACGGTCTCCGTCATTCATACGCGCAAGAAAGAATCCGGGAACTTCAGTTCCACTGCAAGTACGACCTCTCGAAAGAAACCGTCAGTCAGGAACTCGGACATTTCAGGCCTGATATCACCGACGCATACCTTCGTTAATTCTCATGTTCAATTTTGAAAGCTCCTCGTTAATCTTCGCAGCCGGCGGCTTCCTCCTCGGTTCGATATTGGTTCTCGCTGCATCTTCCTCTCGTTTAAACCGAATTCGTGCCGAGCATGAAAAGATTCTTAGATACCATCTTAAAAAATCTTCGAATCAAACTGAAACTTGGGCGGCTCATACCGCAACTGTCATTCGTGCTGAAGAACAGAAACAACTCAATGCAGAGCAGAGATTTGCCGAGACCGAGGCGTTTCTCCGCAAACGCATTTCAGAGCTCACTGAGAAAAATTACGACCTAATCGATCGTCTCAACAGCGACGCGGATCTTGAACATCAAATTGAAGTACTAACTGAAGAACTTGAAAATTGCCGGGAAGAGCTGGAGGCCATGGCCAACAAACGTGATCTAGCGCTTGAGTCTTATCGCAGAGTCAAAAAGAGCTTCAACCGGAGAAATAAGGAGATAGAAGCTTTTCAAGCAGAAATCGCTGAGCTGCGTGAAGCACTTCAGAAGGCGAAGACACTCTCGTTTATTTCCGACCGGCAGGCAACGCGCTATAAAGCCCTTTCTTCAGCAACTGAAAGACTCTTTGCTGAATGTCGTATCACGAGAGGAGGCAAGATCTTCCGTCAACAAGACCTAACTCTTTGGATAGAAGAAGCAAAGAATCTGCCGAGAAGTAGGGCTGTTTAGCGTTGCTCTTTTTAATGCACCTCAAGCTCGAAATACATCGAAATCAAAAATCGAGTTATCACTTACAGTAGAGTTTCCTAGCTATATCGGATGGTGAGTCTGGAACAATGGGTTTCCATCCTTCTGTCGAAACATCTAATCTAAATTGTGGGGAACCCTGGGCGTCAAACCCATTATGAACGTACGCTGAATCCACTTTAAAGTACTGTTTCTTGCAATCGACCAAGACGTGGTCTTTTACAGAAACACCTCTTTGAGGTATGTTTGTGACACTCCAATATCCAATCTTATTCTTAGTGACAGCATTAACAGAAATAAGTTTGGTTTGTGGACCAAGTTGTACAGGTTCTCTTCCTATAGAGGCAGTTGTGAATAAGAAAGAGAGGAGACAAACTACCATTCCTAAATATTTCATTTCTTTCTCTACTATCTTTTTTTCATAAAAGTTTTTATATAACTTCCAGAGCAAATGAGGACTATCTAACGTTCCTTACGAATTCTAGAACCTTGTCCTTCTCTCCCTTTGATTTAATGTGTACAAAGGATGGAAAGGCTAAAGCTCCGCCGGTATTTGCCCAAGCGCTAATTGTCAAATCCTTCTTTTTGTTTAACAAAGATAAAAGTTTTTTTCTTGGAACAAATCGAATCACCCACAACACAGAATCTCTAGGCTCGAACGTTGTCTTATCTACTTTTTTTAGTCCTAGTGACTCACTATTAATTAAGAGGTCTGTTGTTTCTGTGATCTCTGCCATATTGGCGGTTTTTTCCTCATCAGTTACTATGCCGCCAAGAACAGAGAATTTTCCTTTTCCCTCGTAACAAATCAATATCCTTGCCCCATTCCTATCCTCCGCCGTCATATTTTGCTCTAGCTTTAGATAGGGAGAGCCTTGAGGAGAAATTTTTACTTCTACTGTTGGAGAAGAAATTCCATGATTTACGAAATTAAACTTCTCTGCTTCTTTCTCGTCTAACCAAATCACATCATGGCTTTCTCCGTTTCGCGTCATGGTTGATAAAGAAAAAACGAGAGGATCAACACCCATTTTCCTCCAGTAGGCCACTATTGCCCCGCTTATTCCTTGCTCATCAAGTGACGTATTGGGATTGCTCGGATAGAAACGATGCACTCCCAGCATAGAGGACTTTTTCCCGTCCAATGTTGTCGTCCAGTATCGGTTTTTCCCACCTGCATAAACGTACGAACAGGCACTTGCACAGGTCGTTGGTTCTACCTTTCCTCGGTAAATCGTTCCGTTCTTATCCTTACCGAACGGTACTGCCGATAATTCTCCAATATTTGTTGAAAATCCGTAGTCTCTTATCAGCTCTCCGAGTTTCATTGCAGCTGCCACGCTACCACCCAAAGAATCAAGGTAAACCTCTGCAGAATGAATATTTCTACGTTTCACAAAAGCCTTAAATTTATCTGGATCGTCAGCCTCTATCGGACCAACTGCATAAATCTTCACTTCTGACGGCTGCCCGGAGATAACACCATCTATAGTGTTTTCTAATGGTGTTGAGAATGTCATTGCATTCGATGCAATTGAAATCGACATCGAAAAAAGAATCGAGAAACTATAAGTGAACCTTCGCTTCATAAGAGCACCCTTGTAACAACATGTTAATAACAAAGATACAACTATTTGGTGTTAGAGGGTACATTTGAAAGACATGAATTGCCGACTCGTTATCGATAGCTCTTCTTCGCACCAAAATTACAAGAGACGATCCTTCTTGATAATCAAAGCATTTGCTCAGTCTCTCCTAACTTTCAATTAGAAAGTTATTCAACATAATGTGCAGTTATGTTGAGTGCAGAAGGCACTGTGACAGCATCACCCCGCTATTTTTAAAGACTTTAACGGGTTTTGAGAGAATTTTTAGATTTTTTTGTACAGCATTCACTGTATAAATCATTTTTGAATTGGTAATACTTTTTCAATAAATTCAGCTAAAACGTTCGATTTATACAGTGAACTATGTTCAAAAGACCACACCTTTCAGTCTGATTAAACGCGATGCCGACCGCAACCCAGTCAATTATGCAGTGTGGACAGCCGGAGCTTGTCAGTTTGCTCCTAACCTCATTGATTTTCCTTGCATCCCGATCTATTAACTCTTCCAAGGAACCTCTCACTCAACCGACAAAGGTCCCCTGGCAAATAAGAATCAACGTGTTGGAATTGATTCTGCTGGGTCTATGAGTGAGTAACGCCGAATATGACTTACGTCAACACTATGTTCGGCTTGCCATGCATCATATGTTGCTTGCATACGAAGCCACATAGCGGCATCAGGTCCGGGGATCGCAGCGCTAAGCTTTACTGCCATTTCAGGAGATATGGCAATTTCCCCTTTAATGATTCGTGTGATCGTTGCCGGACAAACTCCTAAGTTTGCTGCAAATTGACGAGCACTTAACCCTAGAGCTTTTAAAGACGACCCTACAATTCGTCCGGGATGCGGTGGATCGAACATTTTAGACATTAGTGATAATCCTCATAATTTGTGATGTAAGCGTCTCCATCATGAAACTCAAAAGTGATGCGCCAACCGCCGGATACTGTTAGAGACCAAGTATTTTGTCGATCTCCTATCAAACTATGAAGCCGATAGCCGGGGAGGTTAAGCTGCTGCACCTCTTCTGCTGAATCCAAAGCCAAAAGGAGCTCCTTAAGTCTCTCGGCATGTATTGGTTGGATGCCAGCTTTGGAACCAGTTTCAAAAAACTTCTTGAGTCCTTTGTGAGCCCAGCTTTTAATCATCTTCTTCCTGTTTATCTTTATGCAACAGTATATCTTTGTGTTTACTATTATGCAACACTGTATTTTTATCCACGTCTGAGACCGAATGGAGAATATCGACCTTTTACGTTTGAAGGCTAAGCTAAGATATTTATGACTTTTACTAGTAAAACACTAGTAAAGTTTGTTCTTAGATAAAATCCTGCAGCAGATTAGATATTTCTGGCATAAAAAATTCAAAACAGAAAGACACCTTGCTCAAGTACCGTCACCATTTTTCTAACGTTCTAAATTATTTTTTTGAAGCCGTGCTACCTCACGACTAATAGTTGTCTGCGACAATCCAATCGTGCTAAATTGTTAAGAGGGGTTTGTCAATACAGATAGATAATAATCATGGCTGAATTTATTCCCTCTTTAAACACGATTCGACAGTTTAAAGTTCAACCGACCCAAGGAGAATGGGCTTTACTGTCTTTCCTAGATAGGATTCTGGACGACTCTTTTGAGGTCTACTTCAATCCTTTTCTTAACGGCGATAGGCCAGACGTCGTAATATTGAAGAAGTACGGCGGGGCTTTCATAATCGAAGTCAAAGACTGGAACCTTGACCTGTATAAATTAGATCCGAGGAAGCACTGGCACCTTGCTCATCCCAAAAATAAAGGAGAAGAACACGCTCTGATCTTGTCTCCTATCGACCAATGTCTCCGATACAAAAAGAATTTATTCGAGCTTCATGTTGAAAATCTTCTTGAGCGTTACATTCGGGACAGCAACCTCTGGGGTGTCGTCACCTGCGGTGTCTATTTCCATAACGCCACACAAAAGAAGGTAGAAGATTTGATCCTACCTGCCTACTCAACAAATGATAGAGACAAAAAATTTATCGACCATACGGAGTTAATAGGCAGTGACGGATTAGAAGAAAGGTCTTTTAAAGAAAGACTTAGAAGACATTACATGTTAACTAACAACGCCCATTATTTTGACGACGGACTGTATGCTTCTTTCCATCGACTTTTACTGCCTCCTTTACATACGAAAGACCAAGGAAAATTTATTAGCAGATTCGATGCTCGATTAAAGAAAAAAGATCCAAGTTTGTTCATGTATTCTAAAAAACAAGACGAACTAATATTCGATAAACAAAAAAGACAACAATGGAGAATTAAGGGAGTAGTTGGTTCCGGAAAAACAACTTTATTAGCGGCTAAAGCAGTACAAGCCTATAAGGAATTAATTGAATCCGGAATTAAAGAACCAAAAATACTTATTCTTACATTTAATATCACGCTAAAGAATTTTATACATGACAAACTACAGCAAGTTAATGAAGAATTTAATTGGGGATCATTTCTAATTAACAATTATCATAAATTTATAAGGTCGCAAATTAATAACCTTGGAATAATATACCAGCGGTTTAAAGACGAAACAGACGAAGAGTTTTTTGGAAGATATTACGATAATTACAATTTATTTATTCCTTATGTCGACAGAACAGAACGTTTTGATGTAATTTTTATCGACGAAATCCAAGACTACAAACGTGAATGGATGGATATTATTAAAGACTTCTTCTTAATTAAAGAAGGAGAATATCCCAGGGGCGGTTACTATCTTCTTGGGGATGCAAAGCAAAACATATACACTCGAGAAATTTCCCACAAAGATGTGGCTACCAACGTTTTAGGCGTGCATACACTTGACAGCTGTTTCCGTTCGGATTGGAAAATAAAAGACCTCGCCTTAGGCTTCCAACAAAATTTTTTTAATAATAAATACGAGGTCGATACAAGCTTATTTTCGGAAGAAGACTCTTTATTTTCAAGACAAAATCTTCAGCAGGGGTCCATAAATTACAAATATCTTAAAAGTAATGACTGGCATCAACCTCTATTTAGCATTATTCATAATTCAATTGAAAATGAATTTTCAAACGTCTCAATAAATGATATTACCGTTCTTGGAACCGAATTAGAGTTCCTTAGGTTTTTTGATACCTTTTATAGATATAGAACTCGTTCGCGCACATCAACAATGTTTGAAAGTTATGAAATGATGTTTATGAATGGATTTAATAAAATCCGTAATGAAGGAGTCAAAAAATTAAATTTAAGTCTTTGCAATTTAATTAATAAAAATAAATCTGAACAACGTAGTGCCATCACAAAATTTATTGCCGCTTATGAACTATACGAACATTACCCATCTCTATTCAAAGTATCTATCGATTTACTAGGGGCTCGCTTCGGATTTGATACAGAAGAACTCTTATCCGTAATGAACAAATATAAAGAGGAGTACTCATTTTTTAAGAAAAAAGTATTTGGGAAAGATTTTTCCAAGGACTACGAAAAAATTAGAGAAAATAAAAAAATCCATTTTTGGATGAATTCCGGAAATATTAAAATTTCAACGGTCCATAGCTTTAAAGGTTGGGAAAGCGACACTGTTTTTCTTCTTCTTCCTCCTGTAAATCATAGCGAAAGTTTTGAAGAATTAATCTATACCGGTCTAACGCGAGCTCGTTCTAATCTTTTTATTATCAATCTTGGCAATGATGAGTACCATGAAAATATGAAGACGCTGGTAGACGCTTATAAATAAAGAAAAGAGCAGAATTTCTAGGAAAATTGTTTAATAACTTACTAGTAAACAACTAGTAAAAATACAATTCTCCAGTAGACAGACGGCCTCTCGAAACAGAGATTGCTCCGAGTCTCATGCCCTCAAAGAGTCTTCTCCCGAACAAAATTTTGTCCGGGAAAAACTTTCTTGTCGTACGAGATCAAGGCTCCCTTTTAGAAAGGGCAATGAACCTTAAGACCGCCTCCCTTTCCGGCCCTTTTAAAGAAGCTAATGCCTCATACGTATATCGACCAAGCTTACATACGGTCTCTGAATCTGCTTCTTGCAAATTGCTGTTTGCCGCGATATATCGCTTAACTTGTTCGACTGGGACACCCTTAAAAGCATTCCTAAATCCATTTTCTAGGCCCTGGGCAGCCAACTTCTCTTCCTGTGGCGAAAGTTTTATCGGAGTTTCTCCTTTCAAATACAAAATGGCGGCCTTTCGCTGATTCCGGAGCGCCGCAGCATATAAATCATTAGGAAGACTGCGATAAAGAGAGCTTTCAACTTCCGCCAACTCCTTGTCGTTCAAACCGAGGCTTCCGGCTATTACAAACCTTTTGCAAGCATTAGAGGGTAAAATTTCTCGAATCCTCTCCTCCACCTGTAGATTTGTCCACACTTCATCCGGATCCAAGAACCCTCGGCCTTTATCATAAAAAACAGATAATGCGCGGAACATAGTTCCTTGAAGCTCCTCTTCGGTCAATTTACCCAACTTCTCTTGGTTACGGAGAAGGTAAGAGCCAACCGGGTCCTTTAGAACAGGAAGCATCTTAGACATGTGCTCTCTCAATATTTCTTTCTTTTCACTGTCCAAGTGCTGCCTCTTTGCAACGTCCTCTACTACTTGATTTTGGGATTCCTTAGTGTCCCACTTCTGAATTAGCTGTTCTAGTGTCTGATGGTTTGATTTGGCCACCAAAGTTGATAACGGAACAAAAAGTAAGAACGTAGAAATCGCCGCAATAGCCAAGCCTACAGCGTAGCCCTTAGTTGAACTTTTTGTTATGTTTTTCGCCGCAAAATAGAACAGCCAGGGGACAATGCAGGCTCCGACTCCTGCAGCGATGTAATCCGGAAGCAGATTCCCCAAATATTCCGTACCTTTTAGTATCTGTGACTTTACGGTAAAGAGAACTAGAAGGGAGAGCCAGAATGCAATTTTCATGTTTTCCTTAGGATGTTATAAATCTTTACTAATAGAGATTGTGGAACTCCATATCATCAATCAGTTACCGCATGAAGTTTTCTCAATGGTTTATGTAGCGACAAGATGTCATATCTAGTCAACGCACAATCTGATATTTGCAGTTATTTGCCTCCACTCTCCCTTTTCAAGATCAAGCGCAAGAGTTCTGAATGACTGTTCCAACATATACGAGAGCTGCTTTAACATAACTTGGGCTTTTTCCTCAGAATCGGAAACTTTAAAGTTCCAGTCTTTCTCGTCCAAATCTCTCCGTAAGGAGATTGTAGTTGGGAGCTTCACCCAAAGAAGCGACTTTATTTCTTCTGCAGTCAGTCCTTCAATTGAACTGATAATTTTTCCACCTTTGTAAAGAAATCCAATCTCTACGTTAGTAATCAATGCGCTAGAAATCGTGTATTCCGCAAAAGGATTTTTCTTTACTAATCGTCTCATAATGCACCATTCAAAGAAATAATGGTTCAGTGAAGTTTAGATTCATTTGAGTCCTCTATGACTACTCCGGATTTACGACTGAATTACCAGAAAAAAGCATCCTTTCTTTTTTTATTGCTTCTTGTTTTATACTTGTCTTTTTTATTTATGAACACTTTATCTTTTCATTAGGTGCCAATGTAACAATATCCTTCCTGTCCCGCTCTACTAATGTCATAACCCCAGTTTTTATCTAGATGATCGGCGCTCATCGCAGAATCACGAGAACTCTTCGACTGAAGTGGCCTCACCGGTCTTGTCTGTGGAACAGGTTGAGTCCAACTCTCAGATACATCCTCCTTATCTTGCGTCTCTAGGTGAGAGGTATACTCAGAGACTTTCTCCCCAAGCCTCTGAAATGTTTTATCTAGGGATGAAGAGGTGTCTCTAGGTTTGACTGGCATAACTGCCGGCAATAGTTGTTTGTCCTGGAAAGGGTTGATCCATTCTGAAGTCCAATCTAAAGGTTCTCCAAGAAGGTAAATATGCTGCGCTTCTAACGCGTAAGCCGTCGCAATCTTTTCGTCACAGATAACGACAGCATTTTCCAGAGAAGATTCAGACAG
>OKSD01003983.1_pt1 | contig 10546 bp, 10 predicted proteins | sample 1601221 | NCBI WGS metagenome assembly OKSD01 (sample SAMEA3541550, study PRJEB24748) | human gut metagenome | biome: human gut; feature: human-associated habitat; material: faeces | place: China | collected 2012
TTATTGCTGATGCGCCGCTTTTTGCTGATATCGCGGGCATACCACTCGTTGAACATACGTCGTTCGGGAAGGTGAAGCGCAAACAGCAAAAATGCAATATTCATGCGGGTTTGCGGCGAGATGGCTCTCGATCAGATAGCTCTCTTTCAGACGGTCAACGGGCTGAAATCACAATCGCATAGTTGTTTTCATGGGAGAATGGCGGTAACAGCGGTCATTCTCCCTTTTTTCGTTCCTGCCGCTTTCAACGAGGAGGAACACGAATATGGAAGAACCGAAAAGCAAAGCGAAGCGCGGGGCAAAGACCGCTGCGGCTGCGCAAGAGGATAAAATCACGCTGCTCCCGCTGTCGGAGCTGCACGACTTCCCCAACCATCCGTTCAAGGTGCGGGACGACGAGGCCATGCAGGAAACGACGGAGAGCATCCGGCAGTACGGCGTTCTCGTCCCGGCTATCGTCCGTCCCCGCGAGGACGGCGGCTATGAGATCATCGCCGGACACCGGCGCAGGCACGGCAGTGAGCTGGCGGGGCTTTCCGCCATGCCCTGCATCGTGCGGCAGATGGACGACGACACCGCCACCATCCTCATGGTGGACAGCAACATCCAGCGGGAGAATATTCTGCCCTCTGAACGGGCGCAGGCGTACAAAATGAAGCTGGAAGCCATCCGCCGCAAGGCTGGTAGACCAGCAAAAACAGAAGAAAAGACAGATGAAAATAATTCGCCGCAAGTTGCGGCGAATTTCCGAGCAGATGACGAAGTGGCAAAGGACGCCGGTATCAGTGGCGACACTGTGCGCCGCTACATCCGCCTGACAGAACTCTCCCCGGAGCTTCAGCAGATGGTGGACGAGAAGAAGATCGGCATGACCCCTGCCGTGGAAATCTCCTACCTCAAGCCGGAGGAACAGCAGATGCTCCTGACCGCCATCGACAGCGAACAGGCAACGCCCTCGCTTTCGCAGGCGCAGCGTATGAAAAAGCTCTCCCGCGTCGGCAAGCTCAACGACGACACCATGCTGGACATCATGATGGAGCAGAAAAAGCCGGAGGGCTATAACGTCGTCCTCTCAGCGGACAAGCTGCGCAAATACTTCCCGCGCTCCTATACGCCGCAGAAGATGGAGGAAACCATCCTGAAGCTGCTGGACGCATGGCTGCGCAAGCGCCAGCGTGACCAGTCCAGATAACCGAATACAATCGCAGACAACCACGACACCGACCGGGCAGAGAGCTTTCTTTGCCCGGTTTTGCCATATCCAGAGAGGAGCAAAGCCATGTATATCAACACGTTCAAGTATAAGCCGGAGGACGTTTCCTGCGTCCTCTGCACGGAATATGTCAAAAAGCTGGGCTGCACCGCCCTGTCCTGCCCCTGCCTTGCCGAGCGTATGGAGGCCGGTACGGTGGGCTATGCGGAGGCTGTTGCGGAGCTGTTTCCGTACCGTCCGCGCCTGACCGCAAGAATCATGCGGCTGGCAGAGAGCTTTCCCGGCACCATGTGGCAGGACGACGCCCACAGGAAGCGCATGGAAACCCTGCGGCTGCTGCTGGGCTGCCGCAAAGAGCGCGATACGCCGGAGTTCTTCGCTGCGCTGTATCTGCTGACCTCCAACAAGGAGCTTGCGGACAGGACCTTCAACTGCTTCTTCCGCGGCGGTATCGACTTCCGCTACGCCCGCAGGCGCGGCATCTCTCCCCACGACTACACGCTGCTTATGGCGGCAAAGAGCCTTTACTGCCATACGGCGGAGGTCACGCAGGGCGACCTTGCTGAGCCGCAGATCATCCCCGACGAGGCGTTCCGGCTGCTCATCAACGCCCTGCTCATCGCCCGTTTCGGGCTGGACGCTCTGAAAATTACCGCAAAGCGCGGACAGCGGTCATATACCCTCCGCCGCCTCATCCGCCGCGAAGCAGGGGGGAACGCTCCGTCTGCGGGGCTGCTTTTTCCCTCTGAGGGGAGGTGAACACCGTGGCAGTATTTCGCGTGGAGAAGAACCACAATTACACGGTCATGTCCAATTACCACCTGCGGGACACCGCCCTGACGCTGAAAGCCATCGGTCTGTTGTCCAAGATGCTCTCTTTGACCGACGAGTGGGACTACACCACCCGCGGGCTTGCCGCCATCTGCAAGGAGGGCGTGGACGCCATCGGCGCGGCGCTGAAGGAGCTGGAGGCCAGAGGCTACCTTGTCCGCCGCCAGATTCGTGACAGCAAGGGCAGGATCACCGACACCGAGTACACCATCTACGAATCGCCGCATACGCCTCTGCCGGATACGGCTTCACCAGATACGGAAAAGCCGGATATGGATACCCCGGATACGGACGAGCCATATACGGGAAAGACCGCGCAATTAAATAAAGATAGAAGAAATAAAGAAAAAGAAATTCCTGATGAATCTATTACGGATACATCAAATCCTGATCCAATCTATCCCCCAACCCCCTTGCAGGGCGCGGGATATGACGGGATGGGATACGAGGAAGCGCGAGAGATCGTCAGAGAAAACATTGAGTATGACACTCTCGTGCAGGACCCGCGGCAGGACAGGGAGCAGCTTGACGAGGTAGTGGACCTCATTGCGGAAACCCTCTGCTCCCGCAAGAAAACCATCGTGATTGCAGGAGACGAGTACCCAGCTGAGATGGTGAAGGAGAAGCTGCTGCGCATCAATTCCATGCACATCGGCTACGTCTTTGACTGCCTGAAGCAGAACACCACCTACGTCCGCAACATCAAGAAATACCTGCTGGCGTCGCTGTTCAACGCGCCCAGCACCATCGGCAGCTACTATTCCGCCCTCGTCAACCACGATATGTACGGCGACGGGCTGCGCGGCCGGTAGCCGCCGCGTCCCATGGAGGACGGCGTTCCCCATATCCGCGCGCCCCCTGCGGGGCGCGGAACCATTCTATCCGCTCATGCGGTAAAAAACAGGAGGACAAGACACATGGCAAAATCCAATTATCCCCACAAGCAGAGAAGCGGCGGCAGCAACCGGGGCGCGCTCATTGCGCTGCTGGTGCTGCTCATCATCGCGGCGGCGGTGTTCCTGCTGCGAAGCTGCACGGACGGCAAAACGCCCGATCCCGCCCCCGGCGGCATCGTCTACGACCCCGGCGCGGTGGAGGGCGGCTGGAACGAGGCGGACACGGCCAAGATCGTGGACGCGCTCAACGAAAAGGTGGAGCAGGGCATGATCAACATCTCCATGAACACCACGCCCATTTTCCAAAACGGCAGCTCTGCCGGAAACCTGATGATCGTCAACGAGAGCGTCAACAACTACCCGCAGGTGGTGGAGATCCACCGCAACGACACCGGCGAGGTGATCTACAAGTCCGGCGCGATCCCCGTAGGCAGCAAGCTGGAAACGGCGAAGCTGTCCGCCGACCTTGACGCCGGAACATACGAATGCACCGCCCTTTTCTACAACGTAGACCCCGACAGCGGCGAATACCTCGGCTGCGCGGGCGCTGTCATCACCGTCACCGTTCTGGAGTGACGGTTTTTCATTTCGTGACCATGCCGCAAGGCGGTCAATATATTTTACAAGCCGAAAGGCGAAAGGAGAAAAACCTATGAAAAAGCATACCTCCAAGCTCATCGCACTCGTCCTGGCGCTCTGCCTCTGCCTCAGCCTGTCCGTTTCCGCGTTCGCGGCGGAGATCGACAGTTCCGGAGGCTCCGGCTCCACCCCCGTCAACCTCAGCTCCACCTCAGACGGCACCGAGGGCGGCGACCCCTCCGCCACCGCCATGCGCGTTACCGTTCCCACCGCGCTCCCGATGGCCATGTCGCAGGACGGCGACGTGACCACTGCCAACAACTGCCAGATCGTCAACCACTCCTACGGCGCAGTGCGCGTGAAGTCAGTTTCCATCACCGCAGCCTCCGGTTGGAAGCTCACGGCCTTCGGCAATAAGTCCATCCTCGCCGGAGAAAAGGTGGACAGCAACAAGCTGGGCTTTGCCATCTCCATCGGCGGCGGGCAGCAGAAGGCCACCGACGCCTCCAACGCCAACACCCAGACACTCATCGACGCGCCCATCGCAGGCTGCTACATGACCGGCGTGGGTGACAGCACCGGCAACACCGTGAAGATCGACTACGCCGCCATCGTCACCCCGCTGTCCTCCGCCGTGACCGGCGCGACCGTGGCAAACGTGGTGTTCATCGTGGAGTGGGATACCGCGGCGTAAGAGAAAAACCCAACAGCCAAGCGAATAAACCACAAAACAGCGGCGGGCAGCTCCCTTTGCGGGGGCTGCCCCTGCCGCAGAAAGGCAGGCTTTATGAAACGAAAAACCATCCCGGCGTTTTTCCTCGCCCTTGCGCTGGTGTTTTCCCTTTCCACCGGCGCGCTGGCGGCAGGCACGACCACCGCCACCGTACCGGTGACGCTGACCGTTTCCAACGAGTACCGGGCGGTCAACGTCACCGTCCCCGCCGCCCTGCCCGTGTACGTCATCAACGGCACGGTGGTCACGGCAGACAACGCGAGGATCACAAACAACGCCAAAACCGGCTCCGTGCAGGTGACGGGTCTTTCCGTCACGGACGGAGCGTACAAGGTCGGGAGCTACGACAGCTTCTCCGGCAGCAAGACCATCGCCCTGAAAATTAACGGCTGCGGCACAACCGGCACGGGCAGGGTGCAGCTTACGTCCTCCGCCTTTCCTGTGATCGCGGCGGGCGGAAGCCAGAAGCTCACCTATTTCGCAAAGGTGTCCGGCGACGCGCCCAACAACAAGGACGTACAGGCGGCGAATGTGGTATTCACCATCTCCATCGTGGATTAAGGAGGGGCAGCATGACGCTTATGAAAGCAAAAAAGCCGCTGGCTCTGCTGCTGGCGCTTCTGGCGGCGCTGTCGCTGCTCGGCACCACGGCGCTGGCGGCAGGGCTGCCGGAGGAAACGATTGCGGCACAAACGGAGCTGTGCGGCGAGGACTGCGGACACACGCACGAAGAAGTATTTTCACACACGGAACACACAGAAGAATCCCTGCCGGAACCGGAAGAAATAGCTGTGCCGGTGGCAACACCTCTGTTGGAACAGCCTGAACCGGAAGCCGGACAGCCCTCCGATACCTCCGGCATGATTCCGGGCAGCGGCATCTATTGGGAACTCAACGAATATGGCTGGCTCATGCTCTCCGGCAACGGGAGCTGTCCTACATTTGTAAGCCCGGACGACCAGCCTTGGGCGGCGGTACGGGAGCAAATCACACAGGTGTGGTTTGAGGATATGGACGCGCTCTCCATCCCCAGCCTTGCCTACTGGTTTACCGGCTGCACCGCCCTGACCATGGCGGAGATTCCCTACACCACGCCGGTCATCGGGGCGGCGGCCTTTGCGGACTGCCCCTCACTGCGGCAGATTCAGATCTATTACAGCGGCACTTTTACCATCGTCCCCGGCGCGTTTTCCACCGGCTCTCTGACGCCGCTGCTGGTACTGTTCATCCCGGAATATGACAGCGTTCTGGGTACTCTTGCGGCATACGACTGGACGGAGGATCGCCGCGCCGCCTACTTTGAGGACGTTTACGGCATCACCCTGCTGGCGACGGGGTACTGCTCCAACTGCAAACGGACGTGCAGCTACACGGTGGAGTATGAGCAGTGGACAAACAGCGAGCATTGCGTCCGGCACTGGTGTTCCAACTGCGGATACGATCAGGCGGGCGGCGTCAACGGCGAAGCCCACAGCTTCCGAAGCGGCGTCTGCTCCAAATGCGGCTACTCCAACGGCAGCGGCGGAGGCGGCGGTGGAGGCGGAAACGTCTGTTACCACAGCTCGACCCGTACCTCATGGAGCGGCTGCGACTGGTATGAATACTGCCGTTCCTGCGGCGCGCTGGTGGACTACGGCACCAGCCACGGCACCTACGTTTACGGCGCGTGGGAGTATTACAGCAGCAGCCAGCACCGGCGCAGCTACGCCTGCTCCGACTGCGGCGAGGGAACCTATCGCTACGCCTCCCATTCGGTTTCAACGCAGTACGCGCAGTACAGCGCAGCCCAGCACCGAACCGTGCAATCCTGCTCCGTCTGCAATGCGACGCTCTCCTCGTCCTATTCCGCCCATACCTTCACCTACGGAAGCTGGCAGAGCGATTCTGCCACGCAGCACCGCAGGACCAAGACCTGCTCCACCTGCGGATACAGCGAGTATGAATACGCCGCCCATTCCCTGACTGCCGGTGCATGGCAGACCGACGAGGGCGCGAACTATTCCACCCGCCACAAGCGGCTGCTCTCCTGCGCCTGCGGGTACAGCCGGTATGAGTACGCCGCGCATCAATGCACGTCCGAGGAAGCGTGGCAGGATTTTGACGCGGAGCGCCACACCCGCCATGAATCCTGTCTGTGCGGATACGAAAGGAACCTTTATACCTACCATGTCTTTTTGGACACGCTGACGCTGTTCAGCGATACGGAGCATACAAGAACCCGCACTTGTGAGTGCGGGCGCGTTGTTACGGCGGAGGAAGCCCATGCGTTTCAGTACGGCGCGTGGCAGAGCGTTTCCGACACGGAGCATCGCCGCGCCGTTTCCTGCGATTGCGGGTATAATGGTTTTGCGGTGCAGGCGCATCTTGACGGGGACAGCGACGGATACTGTGATGACTGCGGTTATCTGCTGACCCGATTTTCAGTCATCGTCCCTGCCGGTATGACGCTGACCGTATCAAAAACCGGCACAGTCTATGCCGCATCCAACGTCCGCATCGTCAACCGCTCCACCGGCGCGGTCAGCGTCAGCTCCGTCACCCTGCGCACGGAGAACGGCTGGACGCTGGTACCGTTTTCCACCAATATGGCGGCGGAAAAGGTGGACAGCCGTAAAATCGGCTTTTCTATCAACAGCGCACAGAGCCGGACGACCGGCACGGAGGAAGCCCTGCCCCTTGGCGGCGGCTGGCGCATCCCCTGCGGCGAGGCGCTGCCGCTGCGCTATGACGCGGTGGTATCCGCCGCCTCCCAACCCATCTCCGAGCAGGTACTGACCGTGGTTTTTGTGTTGGAATGGGCGGGAACGTAACAATTCACCCCATCTTGTGGGAAAGGAGGGATGACCCTTGCAGGAGGAAGTGGAAAACAGAGCGGTCACGCTGGTCATCAGCGCGACAAAGCTCACCGGGCGGCTGCTGAAAGCCGCCATTCTGAAATATCTGGCAAGCCGCAAGGAGAAGCGGCTGCAAAAAAGCCGTGCCGCGCCGGAAAAGCCCACCGGCAAGCAGACGGTGAAGCAGCTCATCGGGCAGAATCAGGGCGTCTCCAATATCGAGATCACCGACAGCAACATCAAATCCTTTGAGCGCGTGGCACGGAAATACGGCGTGGATTTCGCCGTGAAGAAGGACCGCAGCGTGTCCCCGCCGAAATACCTGGTCTTTTTCAAGGGGCGGGACGCAGACGCGCTGACGGCGGCGTTCCGGGAATACACGGCAAAAGAGGTCAAGCGGGCCTCGCAGGACAAGCCCTCGGTGCTGGAGCAGCTCCGTGCGCTCAAGGCGAAGGTGCTGTCCCTTACGCCGGACAAAGCCCGGAACAAGGACAAGGGGCTGGAGCTATGAAGCAGATCAACGTAAAAAAGCTCCTGCTTCCCAATCTTCCCTACGTCTTTATCGCGCTCTTTGCCACCAAGCTGGGGCAGGCGGCGCGGCTGGCTCCCGGCGCGGACTTCTCCCAAAAGGCGCTGCACATCATGGAGGGCTTCGCCGCCGCGTTCCAATCGGCGCTGCCCAGCTTTCACCCCATCGACCTGTGCGTGGGCATTGCCGCCGCCCTGCTCATCCGGCTTGCCGTCTACGTCAAGGGGAAGAACGCGAGGAAGTTTCGGAAGAATATCGAGTACGGCAGCGCAAGATGGGGCAGTGCCGACGATATACGCCCGTACATCGACCCGGTGTTTGAAAACAATGTGCTGCTCACACAGACGGAACGGCTGATGATGAACAGCCGCCCGAAGGACCCGAAAACCGCGCGGAACAAAAACGTGCTGGTGGTGGGCGGCTCCGGCAGCGGCAAGACGCGGTTTTTCATCAAGCCCAATCTCATGCAATTACACAGTTCCTACGTTGTCACCGATCCAAAAGGCAGCATCGTGGTCGAATGTGGAAAATTACTCCAGCGGAATCAGTATAAGATCAAGATTCTGAACACGATCAACTTCAAAAAGTCCCACCACTACAACCCCTTCGCGTATCTCCACTCGGAAAAGGACATTCTGAAGCTGGTCACGACCCTCATCGCCAACACGCAGGGGGACGGGAAATCCGGCGATGACTTCTGGCGCAAGGCGGAGACGCTGCTCTACACGGCGCTCATCGGGTATATCTACTACGAAGCGCCGGTTGAGGAGCAGAATTTCGCCACCCTCATCGAGATGATCAACACTATGGAGGTGCGGGAGGACGACGAGGACTTCAAAAATCCCGTCGATCTGATGTTTGAGGAACTGGCAAAACGGGAGCCGCATCACTTCGCCGTGCGCCAATATGCCAAATATCGCTTAGCGGCGGGCAAAACAGCAAAAAGTATTCTAATTAGCTGCGGCGCGCGCCTCGCTCCCTTTGACATTCAGGAGCTGCGGGAGATCACCTCCTATGACGAGCTGGAGCTGGACACGCTGGGCGACCGGAAAACGGCACTGTTTATCATCATTTCTGACACAGACGACACCTTCAACTTCCTTGCCAGCATGGTCTATACCCAGCTATTCAACCTCCTGTGCGACAAGGCGGACGACGTGTACGGCGGCAGGCTGCCCGTCCATGTGCGCTGCCTCATCGACGAGTGCGCCAACATCGGGCAGATTCCCAAGCTGGAGAAGCTGATGGCCACCATCCGCAGCCGCGAAATCTCCGCCTGCCTTGTTTTGCAGGCACAGAGCCAGCTCAAGGCGCTCTACAAGGACAACTGCGACACCATCATCGGCAACTGCGACAGCTCCGTATTCCTCGGCGGCAAGGAGCCGACCACATTAAAGGAGCTGTCCGCCGCGCTGGGCAAGGAAACCATTGACACCTTCAACACGGGAGAATCCCGCGGGCGCGAGGTTTCCCACAGCCTGAACTATCAGAAGCTCGGCAAGGATATGCCATACTTGTTGATGAAGAGTTCAGTTGCCTTGAATTTTACATGAACAGGGACACGATCAGCTGGATTCTGAAAAAGGTAGGATGTCTGTCAGAAATAACAGCATATCTTTTTTGAGCCACTCACTGGATTACCCAGCGGGTGGTTCTTTTATTAACGCTTCTGTCTGCCATTCCGGTTGGGAGGAATTGGGCTGCCCTTTCCCCGCATACTTTTAGTTCGTTTTGCTTTTTTGGATTTTCTGAGGATTCCCAAAAAGGCAGTAAATTCCGCAGAAGTCAGTTTCTCATAAGGAATTTCCATCTGGTCGCAGAAAACCTGAATAAAGGCTTCCTCTCCGCTGGTTCCCGTCTGCACAAGCTTTTCAAACTTTTGCCGGACTTCGGCTACGGTTTCCTGCCGTTCATCAGCGGTGGTAGCGTCGTTTGTGTGTGCTGTTTGGATGTCTTTTACGATCTTGTCAATGTCTTTATGGACGATGTGATTGAAATAATCCTCTCCGTCTATCTGTGCGACTTCAAGGGTTCGCATATAAAGGTCATCGTCTCCCGGCGCATAGCTTTCCATGACGCTCTGCCGGGCAGCTTCCAGTTCCAGATTCATCTGGCTGACACGCATACCGGCGATACGGTCAACGATAACGGTAATGTCCGTCATGAGCCGGGGAAAACCTTCATGGGTGGCAAGCTCGCAGAGCAGACGGTTGTTGATCCTGCCGCTTCTTAATAGCTCAATCATTTCATCGCTCAAATGGAGCGACTGGAGATCAGAATTAGGGATGGTCTTATTTTCCGACAGCCCCATCAGATAGTCGGTGGACACGCCGTAAAACTCTGCCAGCGTTGCAATCGCAAATGGGCTGATGTCCTTGTAGTCATCGCCCTCATATTTCCCCAGCGCCGACTTGGACAGGCCGGTTTGTTCTGCCAGCTGTTCCAGTGTCAGGTGCTTATCCACCACCCGCAGGTCTTTGAGCCGTTCCGGGATTGACAGTTTTGTGTACATCAAAGCACCCCCTCTCGTCAACATTTTTCAATATTTTTTTCATTATAGCACGTTTCCGAGAGCGTGGAAATATGCGGTTTTTGTGCGCTATTCCAACGTCTTGGACATACGGGAGCAGCCCCCTTTTTTCGGTAAACTGGTTCTTGTCAGGAGACACAGAACCTTGAAAATCGAATGACCGGCTGCAAGGGGTATGACCTCCGGGGAAGTGACGCGATAAAAGGGTTCCCGCAAAATCATGGATTTTGTGACGACGGGAGCGCACCAAAGAGGACAATACGCCGGGAGAAATTCCGGGCAGGAGCGGCTTGCAGACAGACCGGCAGATAGAAAAGTAAACCATGCGGGGCATACCGCACCGCAGCAAATGAATGGAGGTAGATCATTATGAAACTGAATATGAAGGAAAAGAAAATTCT
>OKSD01003999.1_pt1 | contig 10511 bp, 10 predicted proteins | sample 1601221 | NCBI WGS metagenome assembly OKSD01 (sample SAMEA3541550, study PRJEB24748) | human gut metagenome | biome: human gut; feature: human-associated habitat; material: faeces | place: China | collected 2012
CTGATACGCCACGCAATTTAGCAATGCGGGACAATGTATCGCCACTCTTCACCTTATGATAACGGATAGTACCGTCAGCCACTTGGGTATCATGAGAGCCTGCACGTTTCACACCTTTTGTTTTGCGGAACGTATAAGTATCGGCAACGATATCCTGTTTTGGAAAGTCAAACATATAAATCGGATTAATTGCAATTCCCAGGAAACGGGTTTCGAAATGAAGATGCGAACCTGTAGAACGTCCGGTGTTACCACCCAACCCGATCGGTTCACCAGCTTTTACCAACTGATTTTCTTCAACCAACTGCTTAGACAAGTGTCCATATATAGTTTCCAATCCATTATCGTGACGAATGACTACATATTTACCGTACCCTCTGCGTTCATATTTCACAATACGTACCTTACCATCAAAAGCAGAAACAATCGTATCACCGATATTAACTTTTAAATCAAGGCCATTATGCATTCTTCTCCAACGCGGGCCAAAAGGCGAAGTTATTTTTGTACTCGGAGTCGGCATACGAAAACCCGTCAGGTCAATTGTATATGTTTCCGGAATAATCGCATTTCCATAAGAATGCGCATATTGATTATTCCAATTCGGATAAAGACTTAAAGCGGGATATTCGGATTGTTCGGCACGGATTTGCTTCTGCAATGCCAAAGAATCTACTGATTTTAATTTTTTGTCTATCGGTGCCTGGCGGGCAATCAGGTCTTGTGAGAAAGAGCTCAAGCTGACCATAGCCGCAACAGCGACCAATCCTGTTTTAATAATGCAATTGAAATTCATTCCTTTTTTATCAATTCTATTTAATATTCGTCATTTGCATACAGGTAGTTAAATGTTGCCTGCTTGTAATCAAATATTTCTTCCGGTTTAAAAAATCTCTTTAATTCAATAGCCGCAGTCTCCGGAGAATCAGAAGCATGAACTATATTTTCCTGAAAGCTCATGCTGTAATCCCCACGAATGGTACCCGGGGCAGCCAGACGTCCATTAGTTGGTCCCGCCAACGTACGGACTGTTTGAATAGCATCCACACCTTCGAAACAACAAACAATGACAGGAGCTGTCATCATCGAATCTTTCACACGCTGAAAGAAGGATTTGCCGCTAAGGTGGGCATAATGTTCGCTCAACAATTCATCAGTCAGTTGCATCATCTTCATGCCAGCCAACCGTAATCCTTTACGCTCAAAGCGATGAGTAATCTCACCAACCAATCCCCGTTGAAGGGTACACGGTTTTAAAATGACCAGCGTTTTTTCAAGCATAATACTCGACTTTGCAAATGGTTAAACAATACATTTACTAAAAAAATTCTTCCAAAGATAGTGTTTTCCTACGAAATGGCAAGGAAGTTATTAACTATTTTTCAGATGCTTAGAACGAAAAGGAAGAGGAATCAGGTCGTTAAACTCCTATAAATAGGGAGAATAGAGCCGAAATATGTTTTGCAACACATTTGCGCAAATAAACTGCATGTTTAACCGTTTTTCAGCTTATGGCAGCCCAGTTAACATTCGTTTTCCGTAAGGCTTTAAGCTGTCGCCATAAGATTTCGTTCTCCGGACTTTGTGCTGCAGGGTCTTGTTCTACAATACTTTCAGCTATAGCACGAACGTATTGCAACAGTTGACCGTCGCGGACAATATCCGCAATCTTCAAATCGAAAGCGATACCGCTTTGCTGTGTACCTTCAAGATCACCGGGACCACGCAATTTCAAATCGGCTTCTGCTATTTCAAAGCCATCATTGGTGCGCACCATGATTTCCAATCGTTTCCGGGTATCCTCCGTCAACTTGTAATTCGTCACCAGAATACAATAAGACTGTTCTGCTCCACGCCCTACCCGACCGCGCAACTGATGTAACTGTGATAACCCGAAACGTTCTGCATTTTCAATAATCATAACCGAAGCATTCGGAACGTTCACTCCCACTTCAATGACAGTGGTAGCTACCATGATCTGCGCTTTCCCCGAGACAAAAAGCTGCATTTGTTCATCTTTCTCGGCAGGTTTCATTTTGCCATGCACTTTACAAACCGTACACTTCGGAAACTCTTCCAGAATATACTGATACCCTTCTTCAAGATTCTTCAAATCAATCTTTTCGCTCTCTTTAATCAGCGGATAGACAATATAAACCTGGCGTCCTTCGTCGATCTGCTTACGTACCGAACGATACATGCTTTCCCGGCGATTGTCGAATTGATGGATGGTAGTAATCGGTTTTCTTCCGGGTGGAAGTTCATCGATAACAGACACGTCCAAGTCACCGTACAAAGTCATCGCCAACGTACGGGGAATGGGAGTGGCAGTCATTACAAGTACATGCGGAGGTTGAACATTCTTACTCCAAAGACGGGCACGTTGAGCCACGCCAAAACGATGTTGTTCGTCAATCACAACGAAGCCTAAAGAAGAGAAATTGACAGTATCTTCAATAACGGCATGTGTGCCTATTAATATCTTCACATCTCCGGTCAACAATCCTGTCAGAATCGCTTCTCTCCTTTTTCCTTTAATCGAACCTGTCAGTAGCTCAACACGAATGTCCATGCCAAAAAGCAATTCCTTGATGGTTTCGTAGTGCTGGTTTGCCAGGATTTCGGTAGGTGCCATCATACAAGCCTGATAGCCATTATCCAATGCCAGCAGCATACTCATCAAGGCAACCAGTGTTTTTCCACTTCCTACATCTCCCTGCAAAAGACGATTCATCTGTCTGCCACTGCCGACATCGTTCCGTATCTCTTTCAACACCCGTTTCTGCGCACCCGTCAGTTGGAAAGGAAGACTCTTTGCATAAAATGTATTGAACACATCTCCCACTTTTTCAAAGATGTATCCACGATACCTTTTCTGCCTGTCTTTGGCATATCGGAGAATGTTTAACTGAACATAAAACAGTTCTTCAAATTTAAGACGGTATTGTGCCCGACGGAGGACGTCAGGATTGGTTGGGAAGTGGATATTCCGGAGCGCTTCCGTCAAAGGCATCAAATGATGCTCCGTCAGCAACTTGGGAGAAAGTGTTTCAGGTAGAGGCTCCTGTATCTGCTGAATCACCGTTGCCATCATCTTCTCAATCGCGTGAGAGTTGAGGAAACTGCGTTTCATCTTCTCCGTCGTACTATAATAAGGTTGCAGCCCCACCGAGGAAAGTTTCAAATCATCCGGTTTGTCTACATCAGGATGCGCCACATTGATACGTCCGTTGAAAACAGTAGGTTTGCCGAAAATAATATATTCCTCGTGAAGTTTATACTTTCCCAAGATGTACTTTATACCTTGAAACCACACCAAATCCACGACTCCTGTACCATCCGAAAAATGCGCTGTCAAACGGCGCTGCCGTCCTTCACCAATGGTCTCGAAACCGAGGATTTCTCCTTTCAACTGGATATACGGCATATTGCCATCTATTTCATGAATGTAATAGATGCGGCTCCGGTCAATATATTTATAAGGGAAATAATAAATTAAATCGTGCAAGGAATAGATTTCCAACTCCTTATTTAATACAGCGGCTTTTTGAGGGCCTACACCGGAGATAAATTTTATGTCGCGTGTGGCTAAATCGAACATTTATAAAAGAGCACTCCCTACTTTTAAATCGAAAGGAGTTGTTATTTTTATATTTTCACGGTTGCCTTCTGCCAGATAAACGGGCATTCCCATCGCTTCCACAACGGAAGCATCATCTGTAAAGAAGGGGGTAAATTCCTGGGCATAGGCTTGTTGCAGCAACTCTACATCAAACACTTGCGGCGTTTGCACCAGTTTATAATCAATCCGGCTGACTGTTTCACTTCCGGCATCTGTCAAATGGCGAAGCGTCTCTACTACATCCACCACAGGAATCACTGCTTTTTGCACCTCTGCCAACTCATAACAACGGCGAATCACTTCTACTGATACAAACGGGCGTACTCCATCATGCACTCCCACCAATCCCGGCTCTTGCACCAGTGCCAGCCCGTTTTTTACGGAATGGAAACGTGTTTCACCTCCTTCTGCAAGGACATGTTTTACCGTAAAATGATGTTCATCGCAAAGTTGCTTCCAGAAACTTTGTTGCTCCTGCGGAAGCACCAATATGATTTGAAGTGCCTCGTCATATCTCCTGAAGACTTCCAGGGTATGCATCAACACAGGTTTATCACCCATGGGAAGGAATTGTTTGGGAAGATCACTTCCCATTCGCAAGCCCTTTCCACCGGCGACAATGATTACATATTTCTTCATGGACGGTTTAGCGTTTAACGCACATCGCTTCTACCAGTTCGTCTACTTTTTCTTTACCTACCAACAGGTCAACGATTGTCAAGGCAAATTCCATAGCAGCACCCGGTCCCATACCCGTAATGATGTTTCCATCACGTACGACATGTGCATTTACACATTCGGCACCATCCAGATATTGTTCGAAACTCGGATAACAGGTAGCCTTCTTTCCTTTCAGCAGTCCCAGTTTACCCAACACCATCGGAGCAGCACAAATGGCAGCAATAGGTTTACCTTTTGCAGCAAAATCAAGGATCAATTTGCGCAATCCTTCGTGCTTGTCAAGTGTAGCAGCTCCCGGCATTCCTCCCGGCAACAACAGAAGTTCAGCATCAAAGAAATCACAATTCTCGAAATTGATATCGCAAAGAACGGATACATCATGTGCTCCTACTACAATTTCATCCGGTGTAACGGATACGATTTCTACATTCAGTCCGGCACGTCTCAACGTGTCAATAGCAGTAAAGGCTTCAATTTCTTCAAAACCATCTGCAAAAAAAGCGTATACAGTTCCCATAATGCTTAATATATTTGGTTAATGATACTATCTCAAGTTAAAATAATAGGTGATTGTCCCTGTCTGGTTATTCACTCCATCGATCGTATTAAAACGGGCTTTCTTAGCTGCATCCTCCGCCGCCTTACGCAAAGCGGAATTTACAGTGTTCGTTTGAGGGCTAATGCTGGTCGATATCACTTGCCCTGCAGGATTCACGGTGATATTCACCACTACACGTCCTTCTTCCTGCACATTATATACAGGCTTCGGCAAACTGCCCGTACCTAAAGAACGTCCGCCAAGGTCAAATGTTCCATAACCTCCGGTTCCGGTCTTCGCTCCGGTAGAAGAGTTACCCTCCTTGCTACCTTCGGTTCCCGTGCCACTAGCCGCTGTTCCTTTATTTCCTGTCATTTGCGCTCCTTTTCCAAACGCACCGGACACCCTCTTTCTGGCAGCTTCTTCGGCAGCCTTACGTTCACGTTCCGCTTTTTCTTCTGCCAGTCGTTTCGCTTCTGCAGCTTTTTCCGCTTCCGTTTTTTCCGGCTTCTTCACCGGTTCTTTCGGCTTGACCACCTCTTTAGGTTTCACCGTCTCTTTTTTCGGTTCTTCCGTCTTAGGCTTCAAAGTGACCGTTTCCTCTTCAGTCTGTGTCAGTAAATCCTGTTCAGAAGGGAGTTGCGGTTCTGTTTCCGCAGGCGGTGCTGCCGCATCTTCATCCATAATATCCACATCTACCAGAGAAGGATCATCAAAGCCGCTCGCTGCGTCCACATTCCCCAGCATCACGGGCACTCCACCTGCATCTTCATCCGGTTGGGGGACAGTAAAGCTCACCAGAATCAAAAGAGCAATCACTGCCACATGCACCAATAGTGCACCGAGCGCTCCTATGTATTCACCCTTTTTTCTTCTGTCCATTGTTTCTTATTTTTTTTCAGGCGGGCGGGTAGCCAGCACCATCTTAAAATGATTCTCGTTTGCAATGTTCAATACCCTTACAATCTCACGGTAAGGTACCGATTCATCCGCATACAATGCCACATACATTTCCGGTTCCTTCTCTGCACAACTCTGCAAAAAAGAGGTCAGATCGTTCAGCGCCACCGGCTGCTCTTTTTCATTGCCGAAAGCGGCATAGAAATTCAAGTCCTTATCGATAACCACTCTTGTCAGCGGCTTGGCCGAAGTCTGCTGCTTGCCTTGAGGCAACAATACCTTTATGGCATTGGGCGACACCACCGTAGAGGTTATCATAAAGAATATCAGCAACAGGAAGATGACGTCCGTCATGGAGGCCATGCTGAAATTGGGCGATACTCTATTTCTTCTTTTTAATCCCATCTGCCAATTATTTTGCAGGCTCGTTCAACAGGTCCATGAACTCCATTGTACGAGATTCCATTTTATTTACCACACGGTCTACCAGCATCACCAGATAATTATAGGCAAACATAGCGATGATACCGACAATCAGACCACCGACCGTTGTAATCATAGCTTCATAGATACCTCCCGAAAGCAAAGTGATATCAATGTTTCCACTTCCGGCATTCGCCATTTCGTAGAATGCGCGTACCATACCGGTCACCGTACCGAGAAATCCGAGCATTGGAGCACCTCCGGAAATAGTTGCCATCACAGTCAGTCCTTTTTCCAATTTTGCAACTTCAATGTTACCCACATTCTCAATAGCTACCTGCACATCGTTAATAGGACGTCCCAGACGGCTGATTCCTTTTTCTATCATACGTGCCGAAGGGGTATTCATCGTACGGCAATAGTTAATAGCCGCTTTGATCTCTCCACTATGAATATAGTCTTTAATCCGTTCCATAAACATGGGGTCCTCTTTTCCTGCTTTGCGAATCATGTAGTTACGTTCAAACAGGATATAGAAACAGATAACCGACAGTACACCCAATACAATCATAATCCATCCACCCTTGACAGCCATATCAAGCATGTTCATTTCCGGAGCGTTTACCTCCGTCAGCACGGGGTTGGCAGTAGCCAGTGAGTCGGCCATATTCATAGCCCCTTGGGCTAACAAGATCATTGCATTCATGAGCGTAAACAGTTTTTATATTCCTGAATGGTACGTTCGAGTCCCAGATACAGTGCATCGCTAATCAACGCATGTCCGATAGACACTTCATCCACCCAAGGAATGTTTTTATAGAAATAATTTAAATTCACCAGACTTAAATCATGACCGGCGTTCAATCCGATACCCAGTTTACGGGCAGTCTTTGCAGCTTCGATAAAAGGAGCAATAGCTGCTTCCGGATTCTTCGGATAGTCCGTCGCATAAGGTTCAGTATACAGTTCGACGCGATCCGCCCCTGCTTTTGCTGCATATTCCACCATTTCAGGATCGGCTGCCACAAAAACGGAAGTACGAATGCCGGCACTGTTAAACTGATCGAGAACTTCCGTCAGGAATTCCTGATTTGCTTTCGTATCCCAACCGGAATTGGAGGTGATCTGTGAAGGATCATCGGGAACTAGAGTAACCTGATGAGGTTTTACTTTCAACACCAAGTCAATAAATTCCGGAGACGGATAACCTTCAATATTAAATTCAGTCCGCAACAGAGGACGCAAGTCATATACATCAGAACGACGAATGTGACGCTCGTCAGGACGGGGATGAACGGTGATACCATCAGCCCCAAAAGATTCACAATCAAGCGCTACCTTTACTACATCGGGCACATTTCCCCCGCGAGCATTTCTTAGTGTAGCAATCTTGTTTATGTTTACACTTAATTTAGTCATAGTTCTACGTTATATTTGCCGCAAAAATACAAATATTATTATTAGTTGCCTAATAATACGAAACGCATTCTCTACTCTTTTTTGGTTATTTAAAGTAGAAATCCAAGAAAAAATGCCAAATTTGCATCCTGAACTAATGATGTTGCTTATGAAATTTGCCATTTTTGGAAATACTTATCAGGCTAAAAAGTCTTCTCATGCTGTCACCTTGTTTAAACTTTTAAAGAAACAAGGAGCAGAGATTGGTATGTGCAGGGAATTTTATCAATTCCTAGTTTCTGAAAATATGGATATTGAAGCAGATCAATTATTTGATGGTGATGATTTTACTGCCGATATGGTAATCAGCATCGGAGGCGACGGAACGTTTCTGAAAGCTGCCCGCCGCGTAGGAAGAAAAGGGATCCCTATTTTGGGAATTAACACAGGACGTTTAGGATTTCTGGCAGATATTTCACCGGAAGAAATGGAGGAAACATTTGATGAAATCCAAAACGGCAGATATAGTGTGGAGGAACGGAGCGTACTTCAGTTGATCTGCAACGACAAACATCTCCAAGATTCTCCTTATGCCCTCAACGAAATAGCTATTCTCAAACGGGACAGCTCCTCTATGATTAGTATCCGGACAGCTATTAATGGCGCGTATCTGAATACTTATCAAGCTGACGGGTTAGTAATTGCCACTCCAACAGGTTCCACAGCCTACTCTTTGAGTGTAGGAGGCCCGATCATCGTTCCTCATTCCAACACTATTGCCATCACTCCGGTGGCTCCACATAGTCTCAACGTCCGCCCTATCGTTATTCGGGATGACTGGGAGATTACATTAGATGTAGAAAGCAGAAGTCACAACTTCCTCGTCGCCATTGACGGGAGGAGCGAAACTTGCAAAGAAACGACTCAACTAACCATTCGCCGGGCAGATTACAGCGTAAAGGTAGTGAAACGTTTTAATCACATTTTTTTCGATACACTCCGCAGCAAGATGATGTGGGGAGCTGACGGAAGACGGTAAGCAGTTCACATTATGCAACCGTTATTCCTCATCACCCGATTCAACTATACGGTACTTAAAAATAGAACTTCTAAAAAAAGGGACATTCAAACTGGTGAGAATGCAACAATTTTGGGTATAGATTCCAACTAAAGACAAAAAGGGCTGGGATTTACGATCTTCAGAAATCAGATTAACATGATTTCCCCTATATTTACTCAATAAGATTAAAATATACTGATTACACTTGCAAATCATTCTTTTATAGACAACAGTCATTCATTTTATCAGTTTCTCCTTACCTTTATTTACATACAAACTAGAGAAAAAAATAGCTTCTAATCATTCCTATATGAGTTCCTCACCGAGAAATGAGATGTCCCTCACCGAGGAAGGATAAGTTCCTCGGTGAGGGACATCTCGTTGGTTTTAATCCAACGAAGGCTTCCATGATTAAAAAGCTGCATATTGTCTGCAAATTCATGCTGCGCTCGCCCTATTTTCTGTATATTATTGCAATTATTTATGCAGTTCTTTCCCCAGTTCATCCATAAAAGAACAACTGTTGCCCGAAGAAATATTAAAAACAGACCATCGGGTTAGCTAATATAGAAGAAAATAGAATATCGGTAGAGAAAAAGAATACCCCGATATTAATCTAAGATAAAGGTCTGCGAACCAATCAGATTACCACCTTCGAAGATATCAACACGGTAGTTTCCGGCATACAAGAATTCTTCTACATCCCAAAACACATTGATATTCTGTTCTTCTCCGTTATATTCAATATACTTCTTAATTGAATAAACCAATGTACGGTTTTCATAAGGGAAAGTATTGGATGCACTCTTGGTCAGTACATCATTATCGGGTTTGGTTATACGTACATAGATGGTACGTTCACCGTTTTCGGCGGTTATATTCTTCACGACCGTGAAACTGATGGCTAACTTCACCACGTCTTTCACTTTCTTCGCCACTTTACCACGTTTATTGCGTGGTTCGATACGAATATTAGTTGCATCGAGTTGTGCGGCTAGCGTCACCTTCTTATTCAGATTCTTCTTTTCTTCAGAAAGGTTATCGATCTGTCGTGAAGCCTGATTATACTTTTGAGTCACTTCAGCTATGACCTGTTTCTGCTGTGCAGTCAGTTTATTCAGAGAGTCGATCTGATTAATATATCCAATCATTACCTTACGCAAAGTAGCCAACTCATTCTTTAAACGACGAATCTCTGTAGCATTCGTGCTCTTCACTGTACGAAGTTCTTCCAAGAGACGTTGAGTTTTCAATTGTTCCTGTTCCAGTAATTGAGATAAAGAGTCATTAGAAATCGTCATCTTTAACTCATCATATTGTTGTGCAAAACGGGTATATTCGTTTTCCAGATCTTCCTTATCTAATTGGAACTCCTGCACTAACTCCCGGTTAGCTTGTTTTTCGGTAAACAATAAATAAGTAATACCAATAATAGCTATCACCAAGATAGCCACGGCCGCAATAAGAAGGCTTTTTTTACTCATAGTTTCAGTTGTGAATTGATAACGTGCGCAAAAGTAATCATTTCGCAACAGAAGTCAAGTATAAAAAGTGAGAGTTTTTGAAAAACTCCCGACTAATCTATGCAATTTTAATTTATTAACCAGTCAACCAGGCCGAACCGACAGACGCAAAGTACCCCGACTGATTCTCCTTTATGATCCTAAGCGGCCACTGGCATTACCTGATCGGAGCAGCCTTATTTGCGACTTTTACCTCGTTTGCGTACTGGTTTTGAAGCAAATGACACTTTAGCAAACCAGTATTGAAATTATTTTTTAGTGAAGCGGTAGCCCGAGAAATAATATAGAATTTACCTAACGTACAAACGTACGTTATCTACCGTGTGAATGTCCGTTACCTACCGGGCGAGCATCAACAACCTACCA
>OKSD01004003.1_pt1 | contig 10505 bp, 10 predicted proteins | sample 1601221 | NCBI WGS metagenome assembly OKSD01 (sample SAMEA3541550, study PRJEB24748) | human gut metagenome | biome: human gut; feature: human-associated habitat; material: faeces | place: China | collected 2012
CGATGACGAGGAGGCTGGAGACGAATGAAGCCGCACAGCATGGAAGAAAAAATCAGCTACCGGCTGTTCCTCATGGGCTTTCTGGGGCTGCTGTTCACCGCAGCACTGTGCATCTTTGTCTTTCACCGGGCTTTTACCGCCCAGGCCTGGGATGACCTGGAAAAAGAGAGCGATCTCATCCGTGCTGGGTATGACCTGACCAGCGAGCCGCAGCAGCTTTCTTTCTTTGTGACCGGCGACCTGCGCATTACGCTGATCTCCCCGGACGGCGACGTGATCTTTGAGTCTGCCACCGATCAGCCCATGGAGAACCATCTTACCCGTCCGGAGATCGTGCAGGCGCTGCAGGGCAGCATCGGCAAGGACATCCGTGATTCCCAGACCATGGGATATGAGACCTATTATTATGCCGTGCAGCTGCCCGGCGGCAACATCCTGCGCGTGGCGCAGGACGCCGAAACGGTGTGGTCGGTCTACGACGGAGCCCTGCCGGCCATCGTGCTGAGCTGCGTTGCCCTGATGCTGGCTGCCGCGATCCTGTCCACCCTGCTCACCCGCGCCCTTGTGCAGCCGGTGCTGAACATGACCGAGGATCTGGACCACATTCAGGATAAGGTCCCGTACAAGGAACTGATTCCCTTTGCCGAGAGCATCCATGCCGACCGCATCCTGCGGGAAAACAACGAGAAGATGCGGCAGGATTTCACCGCCAATGTGAGCCACGAGCTCAAGACCCCGCTGACCAGCATTTCCGGGTATGCGGAACTGATCGAGACCGGCATCGCCAAGCCGGAGGATGTGCCCGGTTTTGCCCAGAAGATCCATGGCGAAGCCAGCCGGATGATCCAGCTGGTGAACGATATCCTGCAGCTGTCCAGCCTGGACAACGCCTCCGAGACCTCCTCCATGCCGGAAATGGAGGTCGTGGACCTGCTGGACGTGGTCAAGGAGTGTGTGGAGCGTCAGAAGCTGAACGCCCGCCACGCCTACATCACCCTGACCTATCTGGGCGAGAGCGCACCGGTGCGGGGCAACCGCAATCTGTTGGATGAATTGTGCCAGAACCTGTGTGACAACGCCATCCGCTACAACCGCCCCGGCGGCAAGGTGCAGATCGTGACAGCATGCACCCGGGACGGCCATTGCAGCCTGACCGTGACCGACAACGGCATCGGCATCCCGCGCGAGTCGCAGAGCAGTGTGTTCGAGCGCTTCTACCGGGTGGACAAGAGCCGCAGCAAGGCCACCGGCGGCACCGGTCTGGGGCTGGCCATCGTCAAGCACATTGCCCTCATCCACGGGGCCCGCATCAAGCTGGAAAGTCAGGTGGACGTCGGCACGACCATCACGGTCACCTTCCCCACGGCATCCTGATTTTTCAAGCACCCAGAAATACAACGTCTGCCTGCAGCTGCGGGCAGGCGTTTTTTGTTGGATCAAACCCGTCGGGAGAGCCTGTGCACAGCAGACTGTGCTCCTGCAGATGCAGCAGGTCTGTCCCCTGCTGCCAGCAGGAACGTACCACCCCAAGGCAAAGCTCTTCCAACTGTTGACACTGTGCCGCATCCGGCTGCGGCGTGCCGTAGGCCGTCTGGCAGTCCAGACGCAGGGTGGCCGTCTGCTTCCGGAGAGCAACTGAGACGGTGCACCGCCGGATGGTTACACGCTTTCCTTGCAGCCAGAAGGTTCGTTTGCCCGGTGTGCCCGTCAGCAGAAGAAACGCCTCTGTCTCGTTTTCTGTCAGGCGCTGCACCGCACCGCCCCCGGTGCGGAATGCCCCGCTGCCAGAAACCATCACTTTCCCTTCCTGTGCTTCGGGCAAGCAAAGCACAGGAAGCAGCATGCTTTCCTCGTGTGCATACAGCCGGGGCATTGCCGCCGAGCCCGCTTTGAGTTTGTCCAGCAGTTTGTCGGGCAGTGTCTCCGTTTTTCCGCACGACTGCAAGAGTATTTCCAGATCAAATTCTGTGCAGGAAAGTCGGGCCGCTGTGCGCCCGCAGCCGCGTTCCAGCACAAGTGCTTCGTATGCAGAGAGCACGCCGTCGTCCGTCTGCACCGGGAAAAGCAAATAGTCACACAAGCGGTAATCGGCCGTCTGCGGCAGGGCCGCTTCGGCGGCGGCAAGAGCTGTTTCCGATGTCTGCCCTCGGCCATCGGCGATGCGCAGTGCGGCTGAGGCATCGGCTGCGTCGGCTGCCGCTTCCGGTGACTGATACAAAAGCCCCACCGACCAGGTCTGTTCCTTCTGTTCCAGATAAACCACCCGTATCATACTTTTTTCGGTGGTCTCACAGCGCAGGAACAGCAGGCACCAACCGACAAGCACCGCATAAAGCAGAATTCGGGCCCACCGCTGCTTCATTGCCGCACTTCCTTTCGCTTTTGTATGGCGTACTCCTGTCCCAGCATCCGGATGGCCGTGCACAGCACCCCGATGCGAAAAATCGCGCAGGTCAGCCAGACCAGCAGCAGCGCCGCGTCCAGCCGGGAAAATGTCCCGGTGCTCCATGCACGCAGCAATTCCCGCGCCGGGTATGTCCGACCGAACACCAGTGCCATGCCAAGCGTTGCCGCCGTTTGTACAAGGGCTGTGAGAATGGGCAGGCAGACACCACGCCGCTCCTCCCGGCCGCAGAGCAGCGGTACCGCAAAGTATTCCGCATAGACCGGAACGGTGAATGCCGTGCTCTGCGGCGCAGCCTGCGCAAACAGCCCGGCCCAGTGCATCTGCCGGGCCAGCCCCAGCAGACACACCGCGCTTCCCACCGCCACAAACCACCACAACACCTGCGCCGGGGCACCCCATGCGCGGGCAGCCATCTGCCAGCCCACCCAGAGCAGCAGCGGCAAAAACCCCAGCAATGCCAGCGAAGAAAACTCTTCCCGGCAGACTTGCAGAGCCTTCCAGAATGTTCCGGCCAGTTCCACCGCCAGCCAGACCTGCAGGCAAAATGCAGCTGTCCAGGCGGCAGACTTTGGCGGGCCGGACTGCCAGAACCGACTGGCCAAAGCAGAAAGTATCATCAGCAGTACTGCAGCCAGCACCTCCTGCCAGAGGAGTGCCCGGGACGAACTGCACACCGGCAGACGCTCTGCCGCCGCCGCGGCAAAGATGCTGAGGGTCACTGCCGGCAATGAAAATTTGTCCTGCGTTTTATTCATGCGCGGGGCCTCCGTTTCTGCCAGATGTTGAACCCCTTGCGGGACAGGTGCCGATAGTTGCGCCGGATGACGCCGTCCTCGGCCAGTGGGCTTTGCGGGAACGGATGCTGTGCAAGATACGGCACCCCCAGCATCCCGGTGCCGGACAGGCTGAGCAGCAGCACAAAAAAAGCCCCGGCCAGTCCCACCGGCCCGGCAAGCCCCGCAGCCACCACTACGCCGATGCGCAGCAGGGTGGCCGGTTCGTACAAAGCGGGCGTGACGAACACCGCAATGGACGTAATGCTGGCCACAAAGATGACCGGGGTGCTCATCAGGCCGGTGGCAATGGCGGCATCGCCCAGAATGAGGGCGGCCACCAGACTGACCGAATGCCCCAGCGACTGCGGCATCCGCAGCCCGGCCTCCCGGATGACCTCCAGCAGCAGGATGACCAGCAGCATTTCTGCAAACAAGGGCAGCGGCGTAGCCTTTTCGGCGGCTTCGATCTTATACAGCAATTGGGGCGGGATCAGCTCCGGCAGATAGACCGCCAGACAAACGAACGCCCCCGGCAGAAAGACCGTGAGGTAAAAGGAAGCATAGTTCAGCACCCGCAAGAAGGAGGCGAACACAGCAGTGGACGCGTAGTCGTCCAAGCATTCAAAGTTTTCGCAGAAGAGCGCCGGCAGCACCATGGCCGACGGGCTGCCGTTGACCAGCACTACAATGCGGCCCTCGCACAGTTTGGCCGAAGCCGCCGCCGGGCGCTGGGTGTAGCTGACCGGAGTGAACAGCCGTGCCCGGCTGGGCAGGAGCCACGGTACAAAATAGCTGCTGTCCAGCAGCAGCTCCGGCTTTGCAGCGGCAAGGGTCTGCCGTACCTGGCGCACCATGGCAGGGTCTGCTTTGCCCCTGCAGTAGCAAATAGCGTACTCTGTCCCTGCGGCGGTGTCGGCCTGCGCCACCTCCAGCACCAGATCATCGGTACGGACCAGACGACGCAACAGGCTCAGGTTCACCCGCAGCAGGTCGGCAAAGCCCTCCCGCGAGCCGCGCAGGTTGCCCTCTCCTTCCGGCTCGTCCACCGAGCGGTACTTGAGGGCCTGCACCGAAAAAGCAATGCCTTTCGCGCAGCCATCCAGCAGCAGCACAGCCATGCCTGCCGTTAACCGCTTGACAAGATCCGGCAGATCCTCCACCGGGGTGCTCTCGGCCGGGGAAGCGGAACCATGCAGGATGTGCTCATACACTTCCTGCCCGGTGCATGGGCAGGGCTGCTGCAGCGCCTGCCGACTGGCCGCGTCCAACAGCAGCTCCCACAGTGAATCCAGACTGGCCATGCCGTCAAACAGCACAATGCAGCCCCGGCAATGATAAATCATGATTTCCTTGGCATAATAATCCGCAGAGGCACCGAACCGGGCGTCCAGCTCTGCCAGATTTTCGGCCAGATGCAACGACAACTGCTGCACACAACATCCACTCCTTTGCACAGCAGTATGCCCGCCCGGAGCCGGTTCCATACCGGCGGGTGCCGACAGGAGGTTTCCACGATGAAGTTGTTGATCTTCCGCACGATTTTGATCTACCTGTGCGTGCTGTTTGCCATGCGGCTGATGGGCAAGCGTCAGCTGGGGGAATTGCAGCCCGAAGAGCTGGTGTCCACCATCCTGATCTCCAATCTGGCGTCCATCTCCATTGAATCGGAGGATGTTCCGGTGACGGCCAGCCTGATCCCGCTGTTTCTCATTGCTGCGCTGGAGCTGCTGGGCTCCGCGCTGAGCTTCCGCAGCCAGAAATTCTTCAACCTGTTGTCCGGACGGCCCAAAACCGTGATCCTGAACGGAGAGATCGACCAGAACGCTCTGCGCACCCTGCGCCTGACGGTGGCCGACCTGATGGAAGCGCTGCGCGGCAAGGACGTCTTTGATCCGCGGGATGTGTCCTACGCGGTCATTGAGACGAACGGGACTCTTTCGGTGGCATTGCGGCCGGAAAAGGAACCTGCGCGGCTGTCCGACCTGCAGCTGCGGGTGGAGCACTGCCACGCAACCATCCCCTTTGTGCTGGATGGGCAGGTGCTGGAGGACAACCTGCACTGGTGCGGCAAAGACCGTGCCTGGCTGGAACGCACGGCGCAGGCCAATACCCTGCTGCCGCAGGAAATCCTGCTTCTTGTCGGCAATGAGACCGAGGACTATTTTCTTTTGAAAAAGGAACGCCGCGCTGCGGTGCATGAGGGCCGGAAATGAAACGGATCTACGCCTGCTTTGCCATCGTGGCCGCTTTGCTGGCCACTGCCTTTTACAGCAGCTTTCAGGTACAGCGCTTTGCCGATGACATTTCCACCGACCTGGACTGTGCCATTGAGGCCATCCGCACCAGCGACCTGCCCACCGCCCGGCAGGCACTGGCCCGCGGGGCCGACCGGTGTGACCGGATGCGGGAAAAGATGAACCACCTGCTGCGCACGGAGGATTTTACCGAGCTGGAAGCAGCCCTGCGCACCGCCGACGGGCACCTGGAGCAGAACGCCCCCGAAGAAGCCTTTGGGGAACTGCGCCGGGCACAGGTACAGGTGGAAACACTGCAATGGCTGGCCCGGCGGTTTGTGTAAACACAAAAAGCACCGCTTCCCTGCTGCTGTACAGAGAAAGCGGTGCTTTGCAAATTACGGGTTACTGTGCGTCCTTCCGGTCGCCCATGAGCTTTTTCAGTTCATTGAAAAAGCTCTCCACGTCGGCAAACTGCCGGTAGACCGAGGCAAAGCGGACATAGGCCACCTCGTCGATCTTTTTCAGTTCCTGCATGGTCAGCTCCCCGATGCGCACACTGGGGATCTCGCGGTCGTAGGAACTGAGCAGGGTCTGCTCGATGCTGGTGACTGCACGCTCAATGGCCTCGTAGCTCACGGGGCGCTTGGCGCAGGCCCGCAGCATGGCATTCAGCAACTTCTGCCGGTCAAACGGCTCTCGGGAGTTGTCCTTTTTGATGACCACGAGCGGGACTGTTTCCACCACCTCGTAGGTCGTGAACCGCATATGGCAGCTCAGACATTCCCGGCGGCGGCGGATGCGCTCACTGTCTTCGGTAGGGCGCGAGTCGATCACCTTGGATTCCTCAGCACCGCAATAGGGACATTTCATGTTCTGTTCCTCCTGAACCTCTGCGGGAATTTTGTGTCAGGCCTTTTTGCCGGACTTGGGGCTGCGCTCGCTCCACAGCATCCATGCCGAGGTGGAGACGCACAGCGAAGTGTACACGCCGCTGATCATGCCCATCATCAGTGGGAAGGCAAAGGTAAAGATGCTGTCCAGACCGTAGAGCTTTGCCACGATGCACAGCACACCCAGTGCCATCACGGTGGTGATGGTGGTGATGAGGGTACGGCGGGCAGACTGGTTGACCGAACGGTTGACCAGCTCTTCAAAACTGGCCTTCTTGCCCATCAAGGCGCGGTTCTCGCGGATGCGGTCGTACACCACGACGGTATCGTTGATGGAGTAACCCAGAATGGTCAGCATGGCCGCAATGAAGTTGCCGTCCAGCGGAGTGCGCAGCAGCACAAAGGTGCCAAACACCACCATCAGGTCGTTCACCAGTGCCAGCACAGCCATCATGCCGCCGGTCAGGCCGCCGATGTTCTTGAAGCGCAGGGCGATGTACAGCAGGATGAGCACCAGCGCAAACGCCACGGCTACCAGGCTCTTCTGCAGGAACTTGGTGCCCATGGCAGCGCTGACGTTGCTCAGGGACAGCTGCGCGAAGTTGTTGTCCGGGTAAGTCTCGTTCAAAGAGTCCAGCAGAGCCTCCACCTGATCGGTGGTCACGGTTTCGGTGCCGGGCATGGAGATCTTCAGAGTCTGGTCACCGGTGGCCACGTTCTCGCCGGTCTGCAGGGTCAGGCCGGTGTTCTCCAGTGCATTGGAGGCGGTCTGCTGCACCTGTGCCATCTCAAAGCTGCCGTCGTAGCTCAGGGTGATCATGGCACCGCCGGTGAACTCGGTGTCCAGATGGACACCGAACACCACAGCACACAGCACGATGGCTGCCATCAGGCAGGAGGAAAAGACCAGGAACTTTTTGCGCAGACCCACAAAGTCGATTTGCTTTTTCTCGGTCTCATCCTTGCCCAGCTTGGCAGCACCGTACAGCCAGGGGTTGCGCAGAGCCTTGATGGAGGCCGCACCGCGGATCATGACGCGGGTGGCAAACACGCCAAACACAAAGTTGAGCAGCACGCCGGTCAGCAGCGTATAGCCAAAAGCGTAAATGGTACCGGCGGTGGAGGGGCCAAAGGCAAAGAACACAAAGTGCAGTGCCTTGGCAAACAGGCCGTCCGAGGGGCCGAAGGCACCCATCAGCACGATGGCCACGATGACGATGGTCACGTTGCCGTCGATGATGGGGGTCAGGCCGCGGGCAAAGCCGCTCTTCAGTGCGCCGTCCAGGGACTTGCCATTCTTCAGCTCTTCCTTGATGCGCTCGGCCGTAATGACGTTGGCGTCCACGCCCATGCCAATGGCCAGAATGATACCGGCGATGCCGGGCAGCGTCAGGGTAAAGCTCTCAAACACCGGGAAGTAGCCGGAAACAAAGGCCAGCGTAGCGGCCACCTGACCGGCCAGTGCAATGCAGGCCAGGAAGCCCGGCAGACGGTACAGCACCGTCATGAACACCACGATCAGTGCAAAGGCGATGACACCGGCCAGCACCATGGCGCTCAGGCTGTTTTCGCCCAGGCTGGGGCTGACGGTGGAGTAGCTGTCCACCTTGAGGGCAAAGGGCAGTGCGCCGGAGTTGATCTGGCGGGCCATCTTGACCACGGCATCCTGCGTGAAGGGGTTGGAAGCCGAACTGGTGATGATGGCCTCGCCATCGGTGATGGCCGCGTTGACGGTGGCCGTGCTCACATTCTCGTCATCCAGCCAGATGCTGATGGTGCCGTTGGAAGCAGCCAGACGGGTGGTGGCCTCACCAAAGGCCTTGGCACCCTCGTCGGTGAACTTCAGGGACACATAGTACTCCGAAGCACCGCCGCTGGTCACCGGGCCGTACTGGGCCGCAGCACTTTCGATCATGGAACCGTCCAGGATCAGGTCACCGTCGGCGCTGCTGCCCTCGCGGAAGGTCAGATAGGCCGTGGTGCCGATCTCCTCAATGGCAGATTCCGGGTCGAAGTCGGTCTCACCAGACTGCCACGGGAACTCCAGGATCAGGCTGTCGGAGCTGGGATCCACATACAGCTCGTAGTCGGTCACGTTCAGCGCGACCAGACGGTTCTCAATGACGAGCTGTGCTGCTTCCAGCTGCTCCTCAGTGGCATCGTAGTCCTCCGAGGGCACAAAGGTGACGTTGACGCCGCCTTTGATGTCCACACCGAACCGGATGTCCTTTGCACCCTTGATGTAGGTGGTGGTCACATCGCCGTACTTTGCCGACACGCCGAAAAACGCCGTGTACACAAACGCAAGGATCAGAAGCACTGTGACGACCAGGTGCCATGCTTTGCCTTTTGTCTTCATATGTTTCAGGAATACCTCCAAACGTCCCGTTTGCTGCGGGACCCGTTATTGAAACCTCCCCCGGCAGGCCCGGCGGACCGCACGGAGGAGGTTTTTACAAAGAAATGTTATGCCTGCTCTGCCAGCAGCTTTTCCACAACGGCCAGACGCACACAGACGCACAGCAGCTCAGAGGCGGTCTCCACCTCGTCCAGGCTGGGGTAGGTGGGTGCAATGCGCAGATGAGAATCCTGCGGGTCCTTGTGGTAGGGGTATGCCGAACCGGCACCGGTCAGGGTCAGACCGGCTTCCTTGCACAAGTTTGCCACACGCTTGGCACAGCCGGGCATGACGTACAGGCTGATGAAGTAGCCGCCCTTGGGATCGGTCCAGTGGGCAATGTCGCCGCAGGGGGTCAGGTTGTTGCGGAATGCCGTCTTGACGGCATCGAAGCAGGGCACCAGACGACGGCGACACATCTTCGTTCAGCGAAGCAACCATTTCGTCCAGTTCCTGGATGCGTACGTTCTTCTTTGCCAAGTCTTCCTGCAAGGTGACGATCATGTTTGCCTTCTGGTCCAGTTCGGAAGAAAGGCGGCTGATTGTTTTGCGCAGGGCTGCCGACTGAATTCCGCTCTTTTTCAGCTTCTCTTCCAGTTCGCTGATCTGCTGTTTATTCTTTTTCAGCGTTTCGCTGATCAACTGCATATTTTCTTTGATCTGTTCGCGGTTGCTCTTGTTCAGATCGCCTTTTTGCTGTTGGATATTGAGATAGTTTTCAGCATCACGGATAGACTGGATGTCAGCCTCCACGTCGTTGAGTGTGCCGAGTATCTCGTCCATCTCGGAGTTTGCTTTCGTGTTTTCAATTCTCAGAGAGTCGTTTTCTGCTTTCAGCTTCTTGTATTCCGCTGAATTTTGTCCGCAGGAAGACAGCATGGCTGCGCAAATCGTTGTTGCAATTAATACCTTTTTCATTTTCTTTTTGTTGTTACGTTAAACTTCTGTTCCTGTCTCTTTGTCCTTTTTATCTTTTAAGCCTGCTAAAACTATAACAATTTCTCCTTTCGGTTCGTTCACGGTGAAGTGGGCGATTACCTCTTCGAGCGTGCCGCGCACTGTTTCTTCGTGTATCTTGGATATTTCGCGCGATACGGAAACGGGACGGTCATTCCCGAAAAACTCGGTAAGCTGTGTCAGTGTTTTGACCAGCCGGAAAGGGGATTCGTAAAAGATGATGGTGCGAGGTTCCGTCGAAAGTTCTTTCAACCGGGTCTGCCGTCCCTTTTTCTGGGGCAGGAAACCTTCGAAGCAGAACTTCTCGTTGGGAAGTCCTGATGCGACGAGTGCCGGCACGAAAGCGGTTGCTCCCGGCAGGCATTCCACCTCCACGCCCTGGCGTACACACTCGCGCACGAGCATGAAACCGGGATCGGATATCGCGGGGGTTCCGGCGTCGGACACCAATGCGATGTTTTCGCCCGCCTTGATACGGGCTGCCACCTGTTCCACGGTCTTATGCTCGTTGAACTTGTGGTGCGACTGCATCCTGTTCTGTATCTCGAAATGCTTGAGCAGAATGCCGGTAGTACGGGTGTCCTCCGCTAAAATGAGGTCGACCTCTTTCAGCACGCGAATCGCCCGGAAAGTCATGTCCTCCAGGTTTCCGACGGGAGTGGGTACTACTGTTAATTTTGCCATAATCCTTTATTCTTTAGAGGAAACGTTTTTCGAGCAGCTTGATAAAATCGGCCACCGCTTCATCTTCTATGTTCCATTTTAATTCGTTATTCAAATATGTGATCGAGTCTTCATAAGAATGAATCTCGTTCAGGTCGTTGATAGCCTTGTTCATCC
>OKSD01004005.1_pt1 | contig 10500 bp, 9 predicted proteins | sample 1601221 | NCBI WGS metagenome assembly OKSD01 (sample SAMEA3541550, study PRJEB24748) | human gut metagenome | biome: human gut; feature: human-associated habitat; material: faeces | place: China | collected 2012
CGTCAGGCGGCCTACGGGCTTGACCTCCCGGGCCAGGAAGGCCATCGTCGTTCCCGAGGCGATGATGATCGAATCGTCCTCGGAGACGAGCGCAGCAGCCGCGGCGCCGATCGCCCGCTTCTCGGCGACATTCTTTTTCTCCTTCTCGTTGACGTGGCGGTCGCTGATGTAGGGACTTATGAGAATGGCGCTTCCGTGCGTGCGGTAGAGCTTCTTCTGCTGTTCGAGGTAGGACAGGTCCTTGCGGATGGTCACCTCCGAAACCTTGAAGAGTTCGGAGAGCTGCGTCACCGAGATCGAGCCGTTCTGCTGGAGCAGGGAGAGGATGCGGCTGTGCCGTTCGGGAAGGCTCAAAAGGGGTTCTTCGCCGGATTTATTCATATGTAATTTGAAATTTAGCTGTTTCGTTCGACTAAGATACGAAAATTATTCGAAATAGATTCACCCGGCCGGAGAAATTCGTTTTCCGGGAGAAACAGCGGTGCAAAGCGCATTATTTCAAAATAAAATCGTTTTTATTTTGAAATGGCGGAAATCATTTGTACTTTTGTTCCGAAACGAAACATACAAATATTACATTATAATATGGAAAGAGCGGCACAAATCAAAAAACTGTCCGAAAAGGACAAAATCTGGGACATGGTAGTCGTGGGCGGCGGCGCCACAGGACTGGGCGTAGCGGTGGACGCGGCGACGCGCGGCATGAGCGTCGCTTGTCTGGAAAAGACCGACTTCGCCAAATGCACGTCGAGCCGTTCGACCAAACTGGTGCACGGCGGCGTGCGCTACCTCCAGAAAGGCGACGTGATGCTGGTGCTGGAGGCGCTGCGCGAACGCGGCCGCATGAAGGCCAACGCCCCGCATCTGGTGAAGGATCAGGCGTTCGTCATCTCGAACTACCGCTACTGGGACAATTTCCTCTATTTCTGCGGACTGACGTTCTACGACCTGCTCTCGTTCGGCTTCGGCTACGGGCGTTCGAAGTTCATCTCGGCGAAAAAGGTGATGAAATACATCCCGACCTCGGTCGAAAAGGGGCTGAAAGGCGGCGTGGTCTACCACGACGGCCAGTTCGACGATTCGCGCATGGCCGTCAACCTCGCGCAGACCTGCGTCGAGAACGGCGGCACGGTCGTCAACCACGCCACGGTGACGGGCATTCTGCACGACGAGGCGGGCAAGGTCGCCGGCGTGAAGTTCGTAGACAACCTCTCGGGCGAGGAGTACACCCTCAAGGCCCGCAGCGTGGTGAACGCCGCCGGCTGTTTCGTCGATGACATCATGCACATGGACAGCCCCGAGCACCGCAAGATGGTCACCCCGAGCCAGGGCGTGCACCTCGTGCTGGACATGAAGTTCCTGCAAAGCGACTACGCCATCATGGTCCCCAAGACCTCCGACGGCCGCGTGCTGTTCGCCGTGCCCTGGCACGACAAGGTCGTGGTCGGCACCACGGACATCGTACGTCCCAAGGCCGAGGAAGACCCGCGCCCGCTCAAGGAGGAGATCGACTTCATCCTCGGCACGGCAGGACTCTACATGAACCCCGCGCCGACCTACAAGGACATCCTTTCGGTCTTCGCAGGGCAACGTCCGCTGGCGGCGCCCAAGAAGGAGGGCAAAAACACCAAGGAAATTTCGCGCAGCCACAAGATCATCGTTTCGGACAACGGGCTGGTGACGATCACGGGCGGCAAATGGACGTCCTACCGTCTGATGGCCGAGGATACGGTGGACAAGGCGATCGAGGTCGCCAAGTTGCCCGACCGCAAGTGCGTGACCAAGAAACTGCGTATCCACGGCTACCGCAAGAATCCCAACCTGGCGGATCACATGTACGTCTACGGCAGCGACGAGCCCAAGATCCTCGACCTTATCAAGCAGCAGCCCGAGCTGGGCGAGAAACTCTCGCCCAAATACGGATATACCTATGCCGAGGTGCTGTGGGCCGTACGCGAGGAGATGGCCATGACGGTCGAGGACGTGCTTTCGCGCCGTGTGCGCCTGCTCTTCGTCGATGCCCGCGAAGCCATCGCGGCGGCGCCGAAGGTAGCCGCGATGATGGCCAGGGAGCTGGGTCACGACCAGGCCTGGATCGATACACAGGTAAAGGATTTCACGGATTTGGCGAAAACGTATATCTTTGAACAAAACTGATCGCTGAACCATGTGGAAAATACTACGACCCCCTAAACACAAACCGCCCGTCGCTGCGGAAAAAATAGACAAAGAGTACAAGCGGCTGCGGTTGCAGGTATTCATCGGCATCTTCATCGGATATGCCGGTTACTACCTCGTGCGCAAGAACTTCACGCTGGCCATGCCCCACCTTGTCGAAATGGGATTCGACAAGGGCGACCTGGGCATCGCGCTCTCGGCGAACGCCATCGCCTACGGGCTTTCGAAGTTCCTGATGGGCGGCGTCTCCGACCGCAGCAACGCCCGTGTCTTCCTGCCGCTGGGACTGGTGTTGTCGGCGCTGGTGACGATGTTCCTCGGGACATCGGCCGGTATCTCGTCGATCGTCATGATGTTCATCACGCAGTTCCTCATCGGCTGGTTCCAGGGCATGGGCTGGCCCCCGTGCGGACGCGTCATGACCCACTGGTTCTCGCAGAACGAACGCGGCACGAAAATGTCGGTCTGGAACGTGGCCCACAACGTCGGCGGCGGCATGATCGGCCCGATGGCGGCCTACGGACTGTTGTGGTTCGGGTCGTGGCAGATCGGTACGTTCTGGTTCCCCGCCGTGGTGGCCATCGTGGTCGCAATGCTGGCATTCCTGCTGATCCGCGACACGCCCCAGTCGACCGGGCTCCCGCCCATCGAGAAATACCGCAACGACTACCCGAAAAATTACAGCGAGAAGTCGGAGCAGGAGCTTACGACGAAGGAAATCTTCTTCAAATACGTACTCAACAACAAGATACTCTGGTATATCGCCTTCGCCAATGCGTTCGTGTACCTGGTGCGTTACGGCGTACTGGACTGGGCGCCGACCTACCTGAAGGACATCAAGGGTTATGACATCAAGGATGTGGGCTGGGCCTACTCGGCATACGAATGGGCAGCCATCCCCGGCACGATCATCTGCGGATGGTTGTCGGACAAGGTCTTCAAAGGACGCCGGGCCATCACGACCATGATCTACATGGCACTCGTCGCGGTCTTCGTCGTGATCTACTGGAAAAATATGGACAGCGTACTGCTGGACAACATATCGCTGATCGCCATCGGATTCCTGATCTACGGCCCCGTGATGCTGATCGGCGTACAGGCCCTCGACCTCGCACCCAAGAAGGCCGCCGGGACAGCCGCCGGACTGACCGGATTCTTCGGATACTTCTTCGGCACGGCCATCCTCGCCAACATCGCCATGGGTTCGATCGTACAGCACCTGGGCTGGGACTGGGGATTCATCATGCTGCTCGCGGCGTGCGCACTGGCCTTCCTCTTCATCAGCTTCACATACCGGGAAGAACAATATTTGGTTAAACAACGGAAATAGCGAGGCTTCACGGCAGCCCGAACGGCCGCCGCGGAGCGGGTGGTTCCCTTTAATAGGATTGTTATGTTTGGGTGGGGCGTCAGCCCCGAATCGAAAAAGCCTTTAACTCCCGGTTAAGGGCTTTTTCATTGCCCCCGACCAGACGGTCGACCAACGCATGGAACTTCGGGGAATGGTCGTGATGGACGGTATGGCACAACTCGTGGACGATGACGAAATCGCGCAAATGCTCCGGAAGCGTCATCAGGAAAAGGCTCAGCGAAATATTGTTCGTCCCGGTACAGCTCCCCCACTTCGTACGCGAGGCACGGATCGTCAGTTTGTTGTACTTCAGCCCCGTAATGCGGGAGATCCGCCCGATACGGTCGGGCAGGTCGGCCTTGGCGGCGCGCCGCAGCTCTTCGATGCGGGCTTTCTCCTCGGCAGGAGGCAGCTGCGGCGGCAGTGCGGCACGCCGCTGCGCAAGCCGCGCCCGGGCCGCCTCGACCCATCCGGCTTTGCACTCGAGAAACTCCATCGCTCGCCGTGCGGAAACCCCGCAAGGAAACGACAGGCGGACACACCCCGTCCCGCGCACGCTGATCGAAATACGGCGTGCGCGGCGCGACTGGGAGAGGACGACCTCACCCAGCCGGGGATGTTCGACGGTCGTAATCATGCCTAACGGGCCATAATGGCCGAGATATCCACATCGTCGAGGCGAAGCGCAGAATCCCGCCGTTCGATGCTCATACTGAAAAAAAGGATCAACAACTCTTCATCCGAATAGGTCAGGAGTTCATTGGCAGCGTTCTCCAGCTCAGAGGGCAGGGGATAATCCCCCTTGCCCGCACGCCGCAGTTGCCGCTGCAACAGGGCGGGTGCGGAAATTACGAATTCGGGGCGATCCGTGCCGAAGTCGATCCGCAGCGTATCATCCTCGAATCGGTAATACGGGATACGGCCCTGGTCATAACGATTGTACGAAAGGTTGGCATACAGCACCCGATACCCTGGGGCAAGGTCGATGCGTCGCACACCGTCCGGGTACACCGACACCCAGTTGTCATCGGTACGGTAATCGTAGCCGTAGACCACATAATCGCGGAACACATCCGGCACTGCCTCGCGGACTTTGCCGAGCTCCACCCCGAACCGGGCGAAGGCCAGCGTATCATGGTCGGCAACGTAGTCGAGCGCCTCGTAAAGGCGGCGGTAATCCCCGCGCAGCAGGGTGTCGGGGACAAAGGCGTCCAGTTGCAGCCGGCCCTCGCCGTCGAGCATGTTAAGCTGTTTTGCCACACGGACGGCACGGCGCACCTGCGAGCCGGTCGCTATGCGTTGCGGTTCGAGCACAGGCAGGTAGGCCAGAGCCGCAAAGCAGACGAACCCCGCCAGGCCGACGTACAGGTAGCGCCCGGTACGGCGCGAGAGGAACAACAGCACGCAGAGCGTCATCAGCCCGCCGCAGACAAGCAGGTATACGCGCGGTTCGGTAAGCCCGTATTCGTTCGTACGACGCAGGACGCCGATCCAGAACAGCAGCTGCGTAGGCAACGACACCAGGCTGAAACGGTCGAAGAACCAGTCGTACATGCGTTTCTGCAACAACGGCTGCAATGCCTTGACCGCAATAGCCAGCAGTGTGAACCCGAATACCAGATAGGCCACCCCGCCCTCGGGCAAAGACCACGTAACGAGGATCTTGACCATGTAAAGGCAGAGTATGGCGGTGTAGATCAGCAGTGCGGGCGTCACGATATAGTTCAGCAATACGTCGAGGATGCGAGTGCCGCGGCATTCGGCACCGGCCCAACGGTCGTACATCATCAGGAAAAGCACCGGGCCGGCGAAGGTCTCGAAAAGGATCAGCGCATAGATCCAGACATGCTCGATCCAACTCCCTTCGAGCCCGAAGATATAGGTCGTGGAGAAGAGGATAGCGGAGAACAACCCCAGCGCTACATTGGCGAAGAGCGCAGCGAGGATGCCCGAACGCAGCCACACCATGATGTCGTCGACGAACCGCTTGTTGCACACGGCACGGCGGCAGAGCAGCAGCGCCAAGGGCGCCAGGATGCCGAAGGTGATGAACGACGGCTCGCTGGCGAGCCACTCTTCCAGACCTCCCCAGAGCGCGAACGGCACGAAAGGCGCCCAGCATACCCAGTAGACTTTCCGCCACGGCCCCGGCCCCGCAAGGTTATTGAAGGCCAGCGCAACAGCGAAGGCCAGCGGCACGAGCGCCAGCCTGACCAGGGTGTCGTCGCTGTCCGTCTCGTAGGCGACGAGGCAGCCGATACATCCGAGGGCAATCAATCCCGCCTCCACAGGGTGCAGGCGCAGCATTTGCAGGAACCCCTCCCGAAGCCACTGCACGTAATGTCCGAGTTTCGCTTTCATGGTTTTCGTTTATTGTCCGATACGCTGGCGCACGACCTCGAAAAGCATCACGGCCGCTGCGGCCGAGACGTTCAGCGATTCGATATGCCCGATCAGGGGGATTGCCAGCTGTTCGTCGCAGAGTTTGAGCACCTCCTTCGAGATGCCCGTATCCTCGGCGCCCATCACCAGCACGGTGGGCTTGCGGAAATCGGCGTCGTAGAGCAGTTTGCGGCTCTTCTCGGTCGCGGCGACGATCTGAAACCCTTCGGTCTGGAGCTGCTTGATCGTATTGCGGATCGACCCCACGCGGCAGACCGGGATCGTCGCCAGCGCCCCGGCCGACGAGCGGATTGCCTCGGCATTCACGGGGGCCGAATTCTTCAGCGGCGTCACCAGACCGTGCGCCCCGGCGCACTCGGCCGAGCGGGCGATGGCGCCGAAATTGCGGACGTCGGTCACCCCGTCGAAGATCACCACCAGCGGCGTCTCGTCCTCGGGCACCCGTTCCAGGATGTCGGCCAGCCCGACATATTCGATGGCCGAAATCTGCGCCACGACGCCCTGGTGGTTACCGCGCGTGAGGCGGTTGAGCTTTTCGACAGGCACCTCCTGCATCCGCACGCGGTGACGGATGCAGAGGTCTTTCAGCTCCGTCATCAGCTGCCCTTCGGCGCCTTTGCGGATGTAGAGTTTCTCGATCTGGCGTCCAGCCTCGATGGCTTCGGCCACGGGACGTATCCCGAAAATAATGTTGTCCATAGCAGCTTATTTTTCATTTGCCCCGGGGCGGGCGGCACAAGGTTCAGCCGGATTTCCCGGAAATCACTGTTCTTCGACGAGTTCCAGTTCGTACGATGCCTTCTCCCACTCGTGCATCTGATGGTCGTAACGGGCTTTCAGGTCGTTGTAGGCCTTGTAGTCGGCTTCGTCGTAGGCGGTCGCCGCAGCGAATTTCGCATCGTAGGCGGCGATCTGTTTTTCGATTGCGGCAAGTTCCGCCTCGATCCCCTCGACCGTCCGGCGCAGCTTGCGCAGCTGTTTCTCCTGCTCCTTGCGCTGCTCGTAAGTGAGTTTGCCGGAAACGGCGGCCTCGGGTTTCGGAGTTGCCTGCACGGCGGGTTTCTGCGGGGTGTCCCTGCGTTCGACCTCCTGGAGCGATTCCAGCTTCCGCTTTTCGAGGAAATAGTAGATACCCCCGAGGTACTCCTTCACCCCGCCGTCGCGGAACTCATAGACCTTCTGCACCATGCCGTCGAGGAATTCGCGGTCGTGCGACACGATGACGACCGTGCCGTCGTACTTCATGATGGCATTCTTGAGGATGTCCTTCGAACGCATGTCCATGTGGTTGGTCGGCTCGTCCAGTACCAGCAGGTTGCGCGGTTCGAGCATCATGCGGGCCATGGCCAGACGTGCCCGCTCGCCGCCCGAAAGCACCTTGACCTTTTTGTCGATATCCTCGCCGCGGAACAGGAACGCCCCGAGAATATCGCGCAGGCGGGTACGGATGTCCCCCACCGCCACGCGGTCGAGCGTATCGTAGACGGTGAATTCGCCGTCCATCAGGTCGTCCTGGTTCTGGGCATAGTAGCCGATATTGACGTTGGCACCGAGCCGCACCGAACCTTCGGTCGGCGTCAGTTGCCCGACGAGCATCCGCGCCAGCGTGGTCTTGCCTTCGCCGTTACGGCCGACAAGGGCGATCTTGTCGCCCTTCCCGATGATGAAATTCGCGCCGCTGAAGACATGCTTCGCCCCGAACGACATCCCGGCTTCGTCGATCTCGGCCACGATCTGTCCCGAGCGGGGTGCGGGCGGGAACTTGATATTGAGCGTCGCCAAGTCTTCCTCCTCGACCTCGAGCCGTTCGAGGCGTTCGAGTTGCTTGATGCGCGACTGCACCTGGTTCGACTTGGTGGGTCCCCATTCTACCTACCTCACTACTTGGTGGGTTTGTAGCGGAACTTCTCGATGAATTCCTCGGTCTTTTCGATCATGCGCTGCTGGTTTTCATAGGCAGCCATCTGCTGTGCCCGGCGTTCGGCGCGCAGCACGACATATTTCGAATAGGAAACCTTGTAATCGGTCGCTTTGCCCAGCGAAAGCTCGACTGTGCGGTTGGTGACGTTGTCGAGGAAAGCGCGGTCGTGCGAGATCAGCAGCACGGCGCCGCTGTAATTCTTCAGGTAATCCTCGAGCCACTGGATCGACTCGATGTCGAGGTGGTTCGTCGGCTCGTCGAGCAGGAAGATCGAGGGACGGCGCAACAGCAGTTTCGCCAGCTCGATACGCATGCGCCAGCCGCCCGAGAATTCGCTCGTCGGGCGTCCGAAATCCCCGCGTTTGAACCCGAGCCCCAGCAGCGTCTTTTCGATATCCGCTTCGCGGGTCTCGCCGCCGAGGATATGGTAGTGATCCTGCGCATCGTTCAGGCGGTGCAACAGCTGCGCATAACCGTCGCTTTCGTAGTCGGTACGCTCTGCGATCTCGTGCGTCAGGTGCTCGATCTCGGCCTCGAGGCGCAGCACCTCCTCGAACGCCTTGGCAGTCTCCTCGGCGAGCGTCGTCGTATCGGCCACTCGCATGGTCTGCGGCAGGTAGCCGATCGTACAGTCGCCGTTCAGGGTCACGCTGCCCGAGGTCGGTTGCTGCTCGCCCGTAATGATGCGCAGCAGCGTGGTTTTACCCGCCCCGTTCCGGCCGACGAGGCCGATGCGGTCTTTGGGGTTTATCAGGAACGATATGTTGTCGAAGAGCGTCCAGCCCCCGTAACTTACAGTAAGATTGTCAAGAGATATCATGGTCTGTCTAAAATCACGGCAAAGTTAGTGATTTAATCCGACATATCGTATCTTTGGACTCCGAAACGAACATTGTTATAGTATGGAGAAGTTGGAACGCTACCTGCGGTTCATCCGCGAGGCCGAACGGCTGAAAGACGTCCTGCGCACGGCACACACCTCGACCGGGAGGCACGAAAGCACGGCCGAGCACTCTTGGCGGCTGGCCCTGCTGGCCGCCGTCCTCACCGGCGAACGCCCCCGGCTGGACATGCAACGGGTATTGTTGATGTGCCTCGTCCACGACCTCGGCGAAGCGTACGACGGGGATATCCCGGCCGTGGCACAGATGGCCGACGGCACCAAGGAGGCTTCGGAACTGATCGCAATCGACAAACTGACGCGCATGCTCCCGCCCGCGGCCGGGACGGCGATCCGGAAGATATGGGAGGAATACGAAGCATGCCAGACGCCCGAGGCGCGGTGGGTGAAAGCCCTCGACAAGGCCGAGACCATCATCCAGCATAACCAGGGTGCCAATCCCGCCGATTTCGATTACGCGTTCAACCTGACCTACGGCTCCGGCTATTTCCGCGACGACGACCTGCTGCGCGACCTGCGCCGCCTGCTGGACGACGAGACCCGACGGCACATCGTCCCCTAAGCCGCTGCGGAATGCAATACGGGCGCGACACCCCGGCAAAACCCGGAACACGAGACGTCCGGAACCCCTGAAAACCCTGGCCGCTCCGCCCCGAAATATCCGGCGCGCCGAATGGTCAGGCGTTGAGCATCCGCACGATCTCGGCCTGCGGGTCTTCGGCGCCGAAAACGGCATTCCCGGCAACCAGCACGTCGGCCCCTGCCTCGTAGACCTCGCGGGAGTTGTGCGACGAGATGCCGCCGTCGACCTCGATGATGGTCTGCAACCCCAACTCCCGGGCCATGGCCCGCAGAGCCCGGATCTTCCCGGTCGAAGCCGGGATGAACGACTGCCCGCCGAAACCGGGTTCGACGCTCATCACCAGCACCAGGTCGACCAGCGGGAGGATATCGCGCAGCACCTCGACCGAAGTCGCCGGCTTGATCGACACCCCGGCCTTCGCACCGGCCTTGCGGATCATTTCTATGCACCCCCTGGGATCGTACGTGGCTTCGTAGTGGAAGGTCACGATGTCGGCGCCCGCCTCGGCGAAACGCGCTACGTAACGCTCCGGCTCGACGATCATCAGGTGCACGTCGAGGCACTTTGCGGTCACCTTGCGGATGGCCTTCAGCACCGGAAACCCGAAGGAGATATTGGGGACGAACACGCCGTCCATCACGTCGATATGTACCCACTCGGCCGCACTGCGGTCGACCATCTGCGTGTCGCGTTCCAGGTGGCCGAAATCGGCCGAAAGCATCGAAGGTGCTACGATTCTGTTCATGGTTCGAATATTACTTACGACAAATATAGTCATTTCCCGGCAGTTTTCCACGCTTCGGAGCGGGATTCCGTCCCCGCAAACCCGGGTTTTGGGGTTCGGGGTTGCAGTTCGGGATTCCGAATGCCGGTTCCCTGTCGCACGGTCTTTCCGGGGATTCCGTCCCGAAAGAGCTGCCGGTCAGGATCTTTTCCGGTTCAGGGTGTCGATCCTCCGGCGTATCGCAATGCCGTTGGACAGCGAAAGCAGCAATGCAAGCCCTATGCCGCATACCCATGTAACGCCGACCCCGGCCGGGGCGTACCCCTCCTGCAATGCTGCCAGTTCGGGCAGGTACCACATACGCACCAGCCACGACAAAACCACGGCCACGACGAGGACGCCCAGGTTGAGCCACAAGGTCAGCAACCAATACGGCCGT
>OKSD01004006.1_pt1 | contig 10495 bp, 7 predicted proteins | sample 1601221 | NCBI WGS metagenome assembly OKSD01 (sample SAMEA3541550, study PRJEB24748) | human gut metagenome | biome: human gut; feature: human-associated habitat; material: faeces | place: China | collected 2012
CTCCGCGGCGCAGACCGCGGCCCCCGCGCAGGCGGGCGGCGCGTCGAGCACCGTGGAGGAGCTCAAGCAGTACAAAGCGCTGCTGGACGCGGGCGTGCTCACCGAGGAGGAGTTCGCGGCGAAGAAGCGCCAGCTGCTCGGCATCTGAAAAAATCAAAGGAAAAGCGTCCGTGACGGGCGCTTTTCCTTTTTGCGCAAAACATTTTCCGACCGCGCAAACATGGACGCGCCGCCGCGCATAGGTTGAGATAGAAACTAAGACCATTGGAGGCGGACCATGAAACAGACGCATTTTTTCCTCGGCGCGAACAGCGCGGAGGGTTTTTATGGGCTGTATGACCAGCTCCTCGACGCAAGGCTTTACGATCTGATCATTCTCAAGGGGACTCCCGGCTGCGGCAAATCGACCTTCATGCGCCGCGCGGCCGCGGCGCTGGAGGAGCGCGGACTGGAGACTGTGTACATCCATTGCTCCGGCGATCCCGATTCGCTCGACGGCGTGATCGCTCCGGCTATCCGGACGGCCATCGTCGACGGCACCGCGCCCCACGTCCTCGAGCCGCGGTACGCGCTGGCGCATGAGCGCTATGTGGACCTGTCGCAGTGCTGTGACAGCGCGGCGGCGAAGGAGGTCGCAAACGGCCTGACGGCGCTGACCGACGCCTATCGCGCGTCCTACCGCGAGGCGTACCATGTTCTGCGGGCGCTCGGCGGCGTGGATGCGGAGCGACGCGCTCTGGTGCGCGCGCACTTCGACGAGGAAAAGCTGCTGCGCCGTGCGGCGGGGATCGCCGCGCGCGAGCTCAAGGGCAGGGGAGAGACGCGGGGACGCGCGGCGGACGTCTTTCTCGGCGGATTGACCTGTCAGGGCAAGGTGTGCCGCTTCGACAGCGTGGACGCTCTCTGCCCGCGTGTTTATGAGCTGTGCGACAGCTACGGCCTTGCCGCGCCTGTGCTGCGCCGGCTGCGCGACGCGGCGCTGGAGGCTGGGGAGGACATTCTGACTTGCCGCGACCCGCTGCGGCCCGCGGAGATCGCGCATCTGCTGATCCCCGCGCGGGGCCTTGCGTTCGTCACGACCGGCGAGGGCGTGCGCTATGAAGGGAAGCCCTACCGCCGCCTGCGCGTCGACGCGATGGCGGAGGAGAAGCTGACCCGCGCCGAAAAGGCGCACCTGCGCTTCATCCGCCGTGTCCGCCGCGCGTTGGAGGAGGAAGCGGTCGCGTCCCTCAAGCGTGCCAAGCGCGGGCATGACGCGCTCGAAGCGCTCTACCGCCCCTGCGTGGACTTCGGCGCGGTCGGCGCGCTGTGCGACGCGGAGATCGCGCGCATCGGCGCCTACCCGGTGTGACAGAAAAAGCCATAAGGAAAGGAGCCTGCGCGCTGCGCAGGCTCCTGCTGTTTTGATTTGACATTATACCGCGATGCGGCGGGCGCTGACATAGCCGGTGGTGTAGTAGGCGTCGGAAAGGTTGCTGACGATGACGCCGACGCCGTAGTCCGAGGCGTGGACGAACTGACCGCTGCCGATGTACATACCGACGTGCGTGACGGGCTTCGAGGTGGTGCTGCCGGGCTTCTTGAAGAACACGAGGTCGCCGGGGGCAAGCTCGTCCCACGAGACGGTAACGCCGTTTTGCAGCTGAGCGGAGGCGGTGCGGTTGATGGAGTAGCCGAGCTGTGCGCAGGCATACTGCACAAGACCGGAGCAGTCAAAGCCGACGCGCGGGCTGGCCCCGCCATAGACGTAGCTGTAACCGACGTACTGGAGCGCGATGTTCGCAAGCTCCTGCCCCTTGCTCGAAGCGGCGGCGGGAGTGTAGTCCGTCTCCTCCACATAGGCGGCGCTGACGTAGCCCTGCTCGATCTGATACCAGCCGCTTTGGACGGACACGACCTTCACGCAGCGGCCCTTGGCGAGGGAGCCGACCTTGGAGTAGCCGGTGCCGGGGCCGGAGCGGATGTTGAGCGGACCCTGCGTGACGCGGATGTAGAGCTGTTCGAGCGCCTCCTCGGCGGTGGCGGCCTCGGTGTACGCCGCGTCGATGTAGCCGCTGCCGATCTGATACCAGCCGTCCTGCGTGCCGAGGACCTTGACGACCTTGCCCTGCGCGAGCTCGTCCGCGACCGCATAGTCGGTGCCGGGGCCGGTGCGGACGTTGAGCGCGTCTGCGGTGACCTTGACATAGGTGCTCTCACTCTGCGCGGCAGAGGCGCTCACCGCGCTGACTTCTGCCGTGACGACGGGGACGGCTTCCTCAAGCAGCTTGATGTAGCTTGCGGAGACGTAGCCCTTCACGCTGCCGAGCTGGATGCCGTACCACCCGTTCGTCGCGGTGTCCACGATCTCGACCTGTTTGCCGCTTGGCAACTGATCGAGGACGGCGGAGCCGGTGCTCGCGGTCTTGCGCACACGCAGAACGCTGCCGCCGACGTCCACAACGCCGGTGAGCGCGAGGGTGGGGGTGGTCAGGCAGACCGCCAGCAGCAGGCCGGCAGCCGTGCCGCGGAGCGCGTGGCGCAGTTTCATAGGGCATCCTCCTCAAATTCTCATGAAAAAGCGGCGCAGACGGGGCGCGCCGCCGAACGGTATCAAAGGTTACAATTTGTAACTATTGTAATAATACCATAATTCGACGGCGGATGCAAGGCTTTTTCACCCGCTTTTGGTCAAACAATGTCGGCCCGAAATTGTGCAGAATGCACGAAGTGCGCAAAAAATCCGTTTGCCGGCCTCGGAGCGGTGTGGTATGATAAGGCAAACACGGAAGGAGCGGAGGAAATGCCATGTTCCGGAATGAAACAAACTATGTGCTCACAAACGGCGTGCTGCTCGACGGCACGGAGAAAATGACGCCGCAGACGGGCAGAGATATTTATATTGAGGGTGGGCGCATCAGCGCGGTCGCCGATGCCGCGGCGCGCCGCGAGGGCTATGAGGTCGTGGACCTCGGCGGACAGTATGTGCTGCCGGGGCTTATCAACCTGCACGTTCATCTGCCCGCCTCCGGCAAGCCGAAGAAAAAGGCGAGCGACCCGAAGAAGCTCATGAAGCTCATCACCGCCAACGCGCTCACGCGCCGCATCGGCGTGAAGCTGTGCGAGGGCTACGCGAAGACGGAGCTTCTCAGCGGCGTGACGACCATCCGCACGGTCGGCGGCGTGGCGGACTTCGACACGATCATCCGCGACCTGGCCGCGCAGGGAAAGATCCTCAGCCCGCGCGTGGTGGCGTCCAATATGGCGGTCTCCGTGCCCGGCGGGCACATGGCCGGCTCCCTTGCCTACGAAGCAAAGACACCGGAGGAGGCCGCGGCTTATGTGGAGCGGATCGCGGCGGAGAAGCCGGACCTCATCAAGCTCATGATCACCGGCGGCGTGCTCGACGCCGAGGTCGTCGGCGAGCCGGGCGTGCTGCGGATGCAGCCCGCGCTGGTGAAGGCGGCCTGCGATAAGGCGCACGCGCTTGGCATGAAGGTCGCCGCGCACGTCGAAAGCCCCGAGGGCGTGCGTGTGGCGCTGGAAAACGGCGTGGATTCCATTGAGCACGGCGCGCAGCCGGATGCGGCGATCACCGCGCTCTACAAGGAGAAGGGCACGTTCCAGGTCGCGACGCTCTCGCCCGCGCTGCCCTATGCGCTTTTTGACCGCAGTGTCTCCCACGCGACCTACGAGCAGCAGGAGAACGGCAAGGTCGTCTTTGACGGCATCATCGCCATGGCGCGGGAAAATCTGGCAAACGGCATTCCGGTCGGCCTCGGCACGGACACCGGCTGCCCCTATATCACGCACTACGATATGTGGCGCGAGCTGTGCTACTTCGTGAAATACTGCGGCGTGACGCCGGCCTTCGCGCTCCACACCGCGACGCTGCTCAACGCGCGGCTTGCCGGCATCGATGGCGAGACCGGCTCCATCGAGGCGGGCAAGGCAGCGGACCTGATCGTCTGCGCGAAGGATCCGCTCGCGGATCTCTCGGCCCTGCGCACGCTCTCCATGGTCATCAAGGACGGCTATCGCGTCGAGCATCCCGCGCCGAAGAAGCTGCCCGAGGTCGAGCGCGAGCTGGATAAGTTCCTGTGACCCATACCTATTATAATGTACAAGAAAAAGCACGGGAAGCCCCGTGCTTTTCCCTTATGGCGTTTTATGTTACAGCTCCACGAGCTCGTATTCCCGCGTGCCGAAGCCCAGCGCCGCCGCGGATTCGACCGTGCGGACACCGTTGAGGCTCTCAATGCGCTCTACGAGGTGGTCGCGGCCCGGATCGTCGGAGGCGTAGACCAGATCGAGGCAGGCCTGATCGACCGCGATGGGGTCGAGCGAGGCAAGGATGCCGATGTCCGCCATGCACGGGTCCTCAGCCACGGCGCAGCAGTCGCAGTCCACGGACATATTCTTCATAACGTTGATGAAAACGGTCTTATCCTTGAAATATTCCGCCACGGACGAGGCGGCGTCCGCCATCGCGTCGAGGAAGCTGTCGTGGTCAGCAGTCCAGATCTTTTCGGGCTCGCCGGCGCCGTGGATGTAGGCTTTGCCGTAGGAGGACGCGCAGCCGATGGAGAGCTGTTTGAGCGCGCCGCCGAAGCCGCCCATTGGATGCCCCTTGAAGTGGGAGAGGACGAGCATGGAATCGTAGTTGGCAATGTCCTTGCCGACGAAGTTCTTCTGAATGCTCCTGCCGTTCGGAACGGCAAGCTCCAGATCGGGACCCTCGGCGTCAAGAATATCCACGTCGAAGTTCGTGCTCCAGCCGTGCTTGATCATCGTGCGGCGGTGCTTCTCGGTGGTGTTGCGCTCGCCCTCGTAGGCGGTGTTGCACTCGACCACCGTGCCATGCACTGCCTCGATCATCGGCCGCCAGAAGTCGGGGCCCAAAAAGTTTTGGTTGCCCTGCTCGCCGGAGTGCAGCTTCACGGCGACCTTGCCCGGCAGTTCGCGGCCCACGGCACGGTAAAGCGCCACGACCTTCTCGGGCGTGATCTCACGGGAGAAATATACCTTAGCCTTCATCGCGTTTCCTCCTTGCACGGAAAATATCACCTGAATTATAACCCATCGCATGAAATAATGCAACTCTTTGGGGGATGGGACCTGCCTGCGGACGGATCATGTCACGGATGTGTCAAAAAACGGCGAAAAATGCTGTGCAGATATCCTAAAATTCCCAAAAAGTGATGTTTACGATTGACTATGCTATCGTAATAGCGTAGAATAAAACCTGCTGATTTGGTGGGATATAGCAGATAACAAGAAGAAAACGGCAAAATATTGATGTATAGAAGAATGAATATTCATACAAAAGCATTTTGCGTGTGATCCGCCGCTCTCACGAAAACGGCTGCGCGCGCTTAACGGAGACCTTACGGCGGAAAGCATCTCCTGAACGCCCCAGATACAGGGGGAGCACGGGCGCGAAAATGCGGCAGAATATGAAGTTTTTACGGCGAAATTTAAATTTTGCTGAAAAAACAAAAGGAGAAAGTGACTGATAGCACAAAAAGAAGAAAGTATTTCTGTGCGGAATGACAATGACCATAAAATTTCATCGAAAAAACAGGAAAATATGCTTGTGAAAGACTTGACAAGACGAGGATGAATGAATTATAATCCGTCCATAAAAAATGAATAAGCTGTGAACGTACCAAACATACCGCACGAGAGTGCGGCGTACGCGAAAAAGACCATGTGGTCTTTTCTCTGTTCCGAGCCGGGACAGAGAATTTAACTTTTTTGTCGTATTCGGCGCAAGCCGGGTATATAATTTTTGAAAGGAAGATATCAGCATGAAAAAAGTATTGTCTCTGATCCTCGCACTGGCAATGGTTTTCGCTCTGGCCGCCTGCGGCGAGAAGCAGCCCTCCAACGACGGTGACACCGATGGCGACAAGCCCCCCCGCGGCAACGTCATTATGACCTTCGGCACCGCCGACACCGGCGGCTCCATGTATCCTGCCGGCGCGGCCGTCTCTCAGGTTTGGACGAACAACGTTGAGGGTGTGAAGTGCAACACCCAGACCTCCACCGGCTCCTTCCAGAACTGCCAGGACGTCTCCACCGGTGAGGTCGACGTCGCGGTCGCCACCTCCGACGTCGTTCTCAACGCCTACAACGGCACCGGCAAGTTCGCCGACATCGGCAAGCTGGACAACCTGCGCGTCATCGGCGCGGTCTACACCTCCGTGCTCAGCGGCGTGGCGCTCAAGAGCTCCGGCTTGACCTACATCCATGACCTGCTCGGCAAGCGCGTTGCCGTCGGTCCCGCGGCCTCCGCGACCGAGAACGCCACCCTCGCCGCCTTCGCAGCGATGGACATCACCAAGGACAACACCAGCCTTGAGAACCTCGGTCTCGGCGACGGCGCCGACTCCGTCGGCGACGGCATCCTCGACGCGGCCTTCGGCTTCGCCGGCCTGCCCATCGGCGGTCAGCTGAACCTCGCTGCCACCAAGGAGATCCAGGTCCTCGACATGACCCAGGAGGAGATCGACAAGGTCCTCGCGGGCAACGCTGCCTACATCCAGACCAAGATCCCCGCCGGCACCTACACCGGTCAGGACAATGATGCCAACACCTTCGGCGTCAAGTGCCTCATCATCGTCACCGCCGATATGGACGCGGATCTCGTCTACGATCTGTGCAAGGCCATGAACGAGCACACTGAGGAGATGGCTGCCGGTAACGCCCTGCTCAAGGACATGACCGATCCCAGCTTCCTCTGCACCCAGATGCCCATTCCTCTGCACGACGGCGCCCAGAAGTACTACAGCGAGCAGGGCCTCATCTAATCGAGGAATTCTGAAAACTTGATCAAAAGGACGATCTGACCGTCCCTGCGAAAAGCATTTTTTGGCCGGAGTTGGGACATCCCAACTCCGGCTCCCCCTTTTCATTAAGGTTTCGTTAAGACCCCCCACTTAACAGAAAGGATGCGTTTATGTCCGATAAGAAAGAAATCAAAGAGATTGACGTCGCCTCGCTCGACAGCGAACTGGCAGCAGCGAGAACTCTCGAAGAGGGTAAGGGCGACAAGTTCATTATGATGGCCTCCGTCGTCGCCTTCCTGATGACCTCCTTCCATATTTACACCGGCTTTTTCGGCCTGTTCGACTACTCCGTGCAGCGCGGCGTGCATCTGGGCTTCGCCCTCACGCTGATCCTGCTTACCCAGCCCCTTTACAAGCACGTTTTCAAGGATAAATTCGCCGGCAGCAAGGCCTTCCGCGCCGCCTGCCGCACGTTTGATATGATCCTCGTCGTCCTCACATGGGTTTCCGTCTGGATGGCGCAGGACGAGGTACATCACCTCACCGAGCGCCTGAGCAAGACGACCTGGATGGCGACCTTCGCGGGCGCCTGCCTCGTCATCATCGTCCTCGAGTGCGCCCGCCGCACCCTCGGCTACATCATGCCGGTCCTCGCGCTCATCTTCATCGCCTATGCGCTCGCCGGTCCGAATCTGCCCATGGCCATCGCGCACCGCGGCTATTCCCTCGAGCGTATCTGCAAGTTCCTCGCTACCGACCTGGACGGTCTGTTCGGCACGACCATGAGTGTTTCCGCCACGGTCATCTTCATGTTCGTTATGTTCGGCGCGTTCCTTGAGGCCTCGGGCTGCTCCGACTTCATCAACGACATCGCCATTTCCCTCACCGGTAAGATCAAGTCCGGCCCCGCGCTCAGCGCGGTCGTCGCCTCCGGCCTGATGGGCTCCATCAATGGCTCCGCCGTCGCCAACGTCGTCGGCACCGGCACGTTCACCATTCCTCTGATGAAGTCCCGCGGCTACAAGCCCCAGTTCGCCGGCGGCGTTGAGGCCGTTGCCTCCACCGGCGGTCAGATCCTGCCCCCTGTCATGGGCTCCGGCGCGTTCCTGATGGTCGCGTTCACCGAGCAGAAGTACATCGCCATCGTCATCGCGGCGGTCATTCCCGCGCTGCTCTATTACTGGGGCTGCGCCGTCGCCGTTATGTCCCAGACGGAGATCGCGCACGTCACGCTCATGGACCCCAAGGATATTCCCAAGAGCCGCGAGGTCATGAAGGACGGCTGGATCTATCTGCTCATCATCGCGGTCCTGCTCTACTGCCTGCTCGTCGCGCAGTATTCTCCGCTCTACTCCGCCCTGTGGGCGACCTGCGCGGTGCCCGTGGTCATGCTCTTCGATAAGAAGAAGCGCTTCACCCTCAAGACCATCCCCAGCGCCATGGTCAAGTCCGGCTTCAGCGCCATGTCCATCGTCATCGGCTGCGCCTGCGCCGGTATCGTCGTCGGCATGGTCTCCATCACCGGCATCGGCGTTATCTTCGGCGATATGATGATCCAGGCGGCGCACAGCCTGCTGTTCCCGTCCCTGCTCTTCACCGCCATCACCTGCATCGTCCTCGGTATGGGCCTGCCCACCACCGCGGCCTATGTTATCGCGGCGTCCATCCTCGCTCCGTCCCTCATCAAGCTCGGCCTTGCCCCGCTGACGGCGCACCTGTTCGTGTTCTACTTCGCGTGCCTGTCCGCCATCACCCCGCCGGTCGCCCTCGCGGCCTATGCCGGCGCCGGCATCGCCAAGACCAACCCGATGACCACGGCGGTCGAGGCCTGCAAGCTCGGCTTCGCCGGCTTCATGGTGCCCTTCGCGTTCTGCTACAACCCGGCAATGATGATGCAGGGCAGCGTCGGCGAGATCATCTCCGTCGCCATCAGCGCGATCATCGGCGTTGCCATCATGTCCGCCGGCTTCCAGGGCTGGCTGCTGTGGAAGCTCAACTGGCTTGAACGCATCGTGTTCATCGCCGGCGGCCTGCTGATGTTCATCCCCGGCACGCTGACGGACATCACCGGTCTTGCGATCGCGGTCGCTCTGCTTCTCGTCAACGTGAAGAAGTGGGAGAAGGGCCCCAAGTTCATCATGGACAAGCACAAGGCCAAGCAGGAGCAGAAGTAAGCTCCGCTGAACCGGATACGGAATATGAGGGTCCCGAAAAGGGACCCTCATATTTTCTCATTGACCGCGCGGCGCTGCCGCGATATACTGGAGCAGAAAACGAGAGAAAAGAGGAGCATGTATGGAAGCTCAGGAGATCCGTTACCGCGTCAATAAAAAGGTGTTTCGGCAGGCGTCGCTCTACGCCATGTTCCTGCGAAACCGCAATACCTTCCGCGTGGGCATCGCCGTCGTGCTGGCGGTGGCATTTTACACTGTGCTTGCCGTGCAGGGCACCTTTCCCCTGAGCTACCTTCCGATCTACATCGCGGCGGCCTATCTTGTCTGGATGCTTTTGCTGCTCGGACGCGAGGAGCAGCGCGTGCTGCGCTACCTCAAGAGCGACGAGTCGCTGCTGGGGACGGAGTACGTTCTGCGCTTTGACGCGGGCAAGCTTTCGGTCGAGGTCCCCGAGAAGAAGCTCCGCAACACGGTCGCGCTCGCGAAGCTCGCCTCGGCCATCGAAATTTCGAGCGTGTTCATGCTCTGCCTTACGGCCGATCAGCTCTACCTTGTGCCGACCGCGGCCATGACGGACGAGCAGCGCACGGCGCTGCGCGGCCTTCTGAGCAGCCGCCTCGGCGAGCGCTTTTATTCCAGTATTCTGGCGCGCGAGAAAAAGAAATGAACAAGGCCCGCCTCCGACATCGCTTCAGAGGCGGGCTTTGCCGTGCTATACCGGACGGCCGTGCTCCACGCGGCAGTCGCACTCGCTGCGCCACGACTGCGATTGCAGGAAGCGGCGCGCGGCATCGACGAAGGCGCGGGCGGCGGGCAGAAGGTGCCGCTTTTTCTTGTAGACCACGCTCAGCGGGTGGACAAGGTCGGGGGAGTCGAGGTCGAAGAAGAGCAGCTCGCCGCGGTTCGGCGCGTTGTGGACGGCGGTCTCATTGACGAAGCAGAAGCCGTAGTTTTCCGCCGTCAGATTCAGCGCTGTGGTGGCGTTGGTGGTGTAGAGCGCGTTTTCGACGGTGATATGCTTCCGTTCGAGAAAGTTGTTGACGCGCATGGCGAGCAGGATCTCGGGGTAGAGCAGGACAAAGCGCTCGCGCTCGAGAACGGAGAGCTCCGGCTCCTGTCCCGCGCGGCAGGCCTCCGCAAGCGCCTGCGCGGCGCGGTTGCCGCGGTTGCCGACCAGGAGGATCTTTTCGTAGAGAATGGTCTCGGTGGTCAGGTAGTCGGGCGTATTGAGATTGGTGTTCATGATGGCGAAGTCCACCGTGTTGTCCGCCACCAGCCGGAACATCTCGCTCGTCGGGCGTTCGAGCAGCTCAAGATGGGCCTCTGGGTGCTCTTGCGAAAAGGCGGGCAGGATGCTCGGCAGGAGCGTGCTGGCGCGCCAGTTGCTCATGGCGACGCGGAGCGTCTGGCGGCGGCTGGCGTTCAAACGTGTGAAATCCTGCAAAAGCTGCTCGTAGAGCTGCGAGCTGTCCTCAAGATAGTTGGCGTAGACCTTGCCGGCGGCGGTCAGCGCCAGCGGCGACTTGGTGCGGTCGAGCAGGCGGACGCCGA
>OKSD01004007.1_pt1 | contig 10494 bp, 7 predicted proteins | sample 1601221 | NCBI WGS metagenome assembly OKSD01 (sample SAMEA3541550, study PRJEB24748) | human gut metagenome | biome: human gut; feature: human-associated habitat; material: faeces | place: China | collected 2012
ACCCCAGCCACGCCACCGGCAAGGCAAACCTTGTGGAGCCCATGATGATCGCCGCCGTGGCCGCTGGTGCCGACGGTCTGGAAGTGGAGGTCCACTACGACCCCCAGCACGCATGGAGCGACGGCGCACAGTGCCTGACCCCGGATTCCTTCGCACAGGCCATGGCAAAGTGCCGTCAGGTGGCATGGGCCATTGGCCGGGATATGTAACGGCCTATGCTGGTAACGATTCAAAACGCGCGTCCCGTGGGCGGCACCATCACTGCCCCGCCCAGCAAGAGCATGGCCCACCGTGCTGTGCTCTGCGCGGCACTGGCCGAGGGCCGCAGCCACATCACCAATCTGGAGTTCAGCAAGGACATCTCTGCCACCCTGGGCGCAGCGGCACAGCTGTGCGCCCGTGTGCGCACCGGCGCAGATGATGCTGTGGTGGAAGGGCTGGGGCATTTTGTGCCTCTTGCTGCGCCGGTGGACTGCTGCGAGAGCGGCAGCACCCTGCGCTTTCTCATCCCCATCGCCAGCCTGACCGGACAGGCAGTTTCCTTCACCGGCCGCGGGCGGCTGATGGAGCGGCCTCAGTCGGTGTATGACGCTCTGTACCGGGAGCAGGGCCTGCGGTTTGAGCAGAGCGCTGCCGGGCTGACCGTGGAAGGGGCACTGACCCCCGGCGAATACCGCCTTGCAGGCAACGTGTCCAGCCAGTTCATCAGCGGGCTGCTGTTTGCTCTGCCGCTGCTTTCCGGCAACAGCACGCTGCACCTCATCCCGCCGGTGGAGAGCCGCAGCTACATCGATATGACCCGTGCGGTGCAGGCAGCCTTCGGTGTGCAGAGCCATTGGCTGGACGAAAACACTCTTGCCATCCCGGGCGGGCAGCACTATCACCCCTGCGATTACACCGTGGAGGGCGATTACAGTCAGGCCGCGTTCCCGGCGGTGCTGGGTGCAGTGTGCGGCGGCGTGACCATCACCGGCCTTGCCCCGGAAACGCTGCAGGGCGATGCCGCCATTCTGGATATCCTGCGCCGCTGCGGCGCAAAGTTCACCCAAACAGAAGCGGGCATCTCTTTTGAAAAGGCCCCCCTGCACGGGGTGGACATCGACCTTGCGGACTGCCCGGACCTTGGCCCTGTGCTCATGGTGCTGGGCCTGTTGTGCGAGGGCACCACGGTCATCCGCAACGCCGAACGCCTGCGCCTGAAGGAGAGTGACCGCATCGCTGCCATGGAGGCCGAGCTGCGTGCCTGCGGCGGCGTGCTGGAAAGCGAGGGCGGCACCATTACGGTGCACGGCTGCGCGGACAGGCTGCACGCTCCGGCGGGTGTTCTGCATGGGCACAATGACCACCGTGTGGTCATGAGCCTTGCGGTGCTGGCCCTGAGTACGGGCATCCCCCTGACCGTGGACGATGCCGAAGCCATTACAAAAAGCTGGCCGAATTTCTTTGAAGCCATCAAGCCCTTGGGCGCGGAGGTGGAATATGCTTGATAAAACAAAACGTTATCTCGTGGTGGGCCTTGGCCTGCTGGGCGGCAAATACGCGCTGGAACTGACGAAAGCCGGCTTCCATGTGGACGGCATCAACCGCAGCGAAGGGCATTTGCAGTACGCGCTAGAGCACGGCTATATCGCCAGCGGCAAGACCCACGATTTTGAGGACCTTGTGAGCAGCGCCGACCACATCATCTTTGGTCTGTACCCCACGGCCCTCATCGAGTGGTTCCGCACCTACGGCCATCTGCTCAAGCCCGGCTGCATCTTTACCGATGTTTCCGGCGTAAAGACCGGCCTTGTGGAGCCGGTGCAGGCCATGTGCCCGGCGGGCGTGGAGTTCATTGCCAGCCACCCGATGGCAGGCCGTGAGACTTCCAGCGTGGAGCACGCCGCCGAGGTGAACTTTGCCCCGGCCAACTTCATCATCACCCCCACGGAAAAGAACACGCCAGAGGCCATTCAGTGGGCAAAGGACCTGGCCGAAGTGCTGGGCTTCCACCACATCTGCACCCTGACGGTGCAGGAACACGACAAGATGATCGGCTATGTGAGCCAGCTGTGCCACGCCATCGCCGTGAGCCTGATGTGCGCCAACGATAACTCTTCGCTGTGCGAGTACACCGGCGACTCCTTCCGTGACCTGACCCGCATTGCACGCATCAACGATAAAATGTGGGCAGAGCTGTTTTTGTGGAATAAGGAAAACCTCATCAGCGAGATCGACCAGTTCGATGCCGCTCTGCAGGAAATGCGCGCTGCCCTTGTGGCCGACGACCGGGATAAGCTGGAAGAGATGTTCCGTCTTTCCACCCAGCGCCGCGCGGCGTTCGACAAAAAACTGCCCGAATAAACCGGAGGTGCTCCCATGCCCAAGCAGGAAGGCCAGAAATCCAAGCTTTTGACCCTTTTGCGCATTCTGGAACAAAAGACCGACGAAGAACACCTGCTCAATGTACCGCAGCTGGTAGAGCTGCTGGAACAGCAGGACATTCTTGCCGAGCGCAAAAGCATCTACAGCGATATCGACACCCTGCGCAGTCTGGGGTACGACATCCAGCTGCGGCGCGGGCGCGGCGGCGGCTACTGGCTGGCCAGCCGCACCTTTGAGCTTTCTGAGCTGAAGCTGCTGGTGGATGCCGTACAGGCCAGCAAAGTTGTGTCGGCACGCACCAGCAGTAAACTCATCCATAAACTGGAAGCCCTCTGCTCCGACTACGAGGGCACCCAGCTGCAGCGTCAGGTGTATGTGGACGGCCGCCCCAAAAGCGACAGCCACACCCTGCTTTACAGCATCGATGCGCTGCACAGCGCCATCAATGCAGGCAGAATGGTGCGGTTCCGCTACAAGGACGGCGGCACCCGCACCGTCAGCCCATGGCAGCTGGCATGGGAAAACGGCTGCTACTACCTTATCGCTTATCAGGACGAGAAAGAGCCTGCGGACATCCGCAACTACCGCGTGGACCGCATGTCTGCCGTGACGGTGCTGAGCGATGCCCGCCGGGGCAAAGCCGAGTTCCGCCAGTTCGACCTGCCCGCCTATCTGCGCAAGCACTTCAACATGTTCGGCGGGCCGGAGTACCGGGTCACCCTGCGCTGCACCGCCGACCTGGAAAGCGCCATGCGCGACCGCTTTGGCAAAACGCCGCTGTTCGTGCCGGAGGAAGACGGTGCATATTTCCACTTTGATGTGCCGGTATGCGTCAGCCCCCAGTTCTACGGCTGGGTGTGCGGCTTTGGCGGCAAGGTGGAAGTAACGGCTCCCGCCGAGGTGCGGCAGGGCCTGCGGGAAATAGCCAAAAAATTAGCGGAGATGCATCAATAACCGAAAAGAACGGCTCCTGCCCATTGGGTAGGAGCCGTTCTCATATATGGAAGTTATTCCTCAAATTCCAGATCGCCGGGCAGGATCAGGTCCAGTTCCGCGGCAGGTTCTGCCACAAGGCGGCGGCTCTGGTGGAAGATGGCCTTTTCCAGCGTGTTGCGGGCAAGACGGCCGTTGCCGGCGGTGCGGCTGTCCAGCGCCTGACGGCGCTTGTAGTAGCCCAGCAGCGGGAAGGTGCAGCTTTCGTCCAGCCGGTAGCCCTTGCCTTTGGCCAGCACGGTGGTGATGTCCAGCAGCTCGTCGGCGGTGTAATCCGGGAATTCCACCTTGTTCGGGAAGCGGCTGGCAAGGCCGCTGTTGGCGGTGAGGAACACTTCCATCTCTTTGGTATAACCGGCCAGGATCACCACCAGCTCGTCGCGGTGGTCCTCCATGCCCTTCACAAGGGTGTCGATGGCTTCCAGCCCGAAGCTGTCCTGTTCGCCGCGGTACAGGCTGTAGGCCTCGTCGATGAACAGCACGCCGCCCAGTGCACTCTGGATGACGCTGTTGGTCAGCGGGGCAGTATGGCCCGTGTAGCGGCCCACCAGGTCGCCGCGGCTCACCTCCACCAGTTGGCCGCCCTTGAGCGCCCCGATGGCCTTGAGGTACTTTGCCACCAGCCGGGCGATGGTGGTCTTGCCGGTGCCGGGGTTGCCGGTGAAGATCATATGCATGGACAGGCTGGCCGTCTTGAACCCGGCGGCGGCGCGGCGCTGCTGCACCTGCAGGTTGTCTGCCAGACCGAACACATAGTCCTTGACTGGGGCAAGGCCCACCAGCGCGTCCAGCTCGGCGCGGATCTCGTCCACAGCACCGGTGTACTCCGTGGGCAGCAGGCTGAACAGGTCTGCCGGGGCGGCCCCGTTCAGGGCAAACTGCAGCCCCTCCGGCACGGCAGTCAGGGCCACGGTGCCGGTAAGGGCCGTATCGGTCTGCAGGCAGTATTCACTCAGGGCGCGGAAGATGCGGTCACAGCACAGCTTCAGACCTGCCGCGCCCTTTTCCTTGGAGCACTGGGCGGCCACATAGTCCCGCACGTCTGCCCCGGCAGTAAGGGTGAGCCCCAGTCGGGTGCGCACCTTCTGGGCCAGCGCGTTCAGCTCCTGCGCCGCCATAGCAGTCAGATCTTCCCGTGCAAAGGCGGTGGTGGTACACACGTCCCCCACCGCCGAAACAAAGGGCGCACCGAACTTGTCGGCCAGCACCTCCCGGCCCTTGTGGGAGAAGAAGATCAGGTACTTGCCGCAGGGGTCGATGCGGCTCACCGCACCGGGCGCCAGCGCGGTACCGGCATCCACCAGAATGCCCTCCTTGTTGACCAGGTACCGGCTGGACAGCGGTGCGCTGCCCTTGGTGGCAAGGTCGGCGATGGTTTTTAAAAAGCCGGGGTAGCAGCTCTCGTAGTGCTCAAAGATCAGGATCTCGCCGGGGGCGTGCAGGGCGGCATACAGGTCCTGCAAAAACAGCTTTTCGGACCCGGCATCCGGGTACAGGGCCAGATCCAGCACGGCGGTTTTATCGCTCTGCAGCAGGCCGCGGGCCGCCATGATGCGGGCCGTCTCCTCCAGCGCAAAGTGCCGCCCGGTGCCGGGCGCACCGCTCAGCAGGATCACGTTGCGGGCCACCGGGGCCTCGGTGCCCAGCACAAAGGGCCGCCGCATGGCCCGCACCACACCGTCCACAAAGGCGTCCTGCCCCAGCACGGTCTTTTTGACCTCGGTCGCCAGCCCTTCAAAGCTGCCCAGATGCTCCGGCTTCGTGTCGGCGGTGCCTTTGGCCAGCAGGCCGTCATTCTCCATGTCCCGCAGCATCTGACGGCTGTTTTCCAGCGCCGTCTGGGTGTCGGCATCCTGCTTTTTCAGCTGGGCATTCTGCTTTTTCAGCAGCTCGTCCAGCTGTTTCTGCTGTTCCAGAAGGGCCGCGTTCAGGTCCGGCAGGCCCCCGGTCTTTGCCTTTGTGTCCGGCTGCGCAGCTCCGGAACCAAATTTCACGCGCCCGCCTGCGCCGAATACGCCGTTCATAAGGGATTCCCAATCGTCGGTATATGCCATTGTGCGGCCCTCCCTGCAGTTTTCTTCCAGTATAGTGTACCCCGGCCCGTTTTGCAAGGGATTTTGCCTCTTGCAAAATCCACGCCGGTTGTTTACACTACAGATGTGTGAATATGCGGAAATCTCGCAAGAAGGAATGAAGAAACCATGGGTACTATGACACCGGCACAGCGCCGCGCCCTTTACGAGAGCGCCCGCTTTGCCCGCGAAACCACCTATAACGGCCCGCTTGGGCCGGAGTACACCCCCGCCGGCACCCGGCTGCAGCTGTGGGCCCCCACCGCGGAGCAGGCCGCGGTGAACCTGTACCGCAAGGGGCACGACAGCCCCTGCATCGGCACGCTGCCGCTGCAGCGCGGCCCGCAGGGCGTATGGAGCATCTGGCTGCCCGGCGACCAGCATGGGCATTACTATACCTTTACGGTCACGGTGGACGGCGTTGCACGGGAGACCGGCGACCCCTACGCCCGCGCTGGCGGCCTGAACGGCCTGCGCAGCATGATCGTGGACCTGGCCCGCACCGCCCCTGCCGGGTGGGAGCGGGACATGCGCCCGGTGATCCCTCCGGCCCGGCGGTCAGTGTGGGAGGTGAGCGTGCGCGACTTTTCGCAGGATGCGGCCAGCGGCGTGCGCCCGGCCTGGCGGGGCAAATTTCTGGCCTTTACCCAGACCGGCACCACCCTGCACGGCGACGGCATCCACCCCACCTGCCTGAACTACCTCAAGCGGCTGGGCGTGGGCTATGTGCAGCTGATGCCCATCTTCGACTTTGGCAGCGTGGACGAGGCAAAGCCGCTGCTGCGGCAGTACAACTGGGGCTACGACCCCACCAACTACAATTTCCCGGAGGGCAGCTACTCCACCGACCCCGCCCGGGGCGAAGTGCGGGTGCGGGAGTGCAAAGAGATGATCGCCGCCCTGCACGCGGCGGGCATCGGCGTGATCATGGATGTGGTGTATAACCACATGTACCGCTACGAAAACGTACTGAACAACACCGTACCGGACTACTTTTTCCGCCAGAATGAGGACGGCAGCCTGTCCAACGGCAGCGGCTGCGGCAACGAGTTTGCCAGCGAGCGCCCCATGGCCCGCAAATATATGATCGACTCTCTGCTCTACTGGGCGCAGGAGTACCACATCGACGGTTTTCGGTTCGACCTGATGGGCCTGTACGACGTGGACACCATGAACGCGGCCCGTGCCGCTTTGGATGCCCTGCCCGGCGGGCGGGATATCCTGATGTACGGCGAGCCGTGGCAGGGCGGCGGCAGCCAGCTGCACCGGTACGAGGCCAACAAGGCGAACCTGGCCATGCTGAACGAGCGCATCGGCATCTTCTGCGACGACACCCGCGACGCCATCAAGGGCGGCTGTTTCAATGCCCGGGAGCCGGGCTATGCGGAGGGCAAGCCCGGCAGCTTCTGGGACGTCGGCGGCGCGGTGGCCGCCTGGTGCCGCAGCGACCGTCTGCCACCCCACGCCCCCAGCCAGATCGTAAGCTATGTGTCCGCCCACGACAACTTCACCCTGTGGGACAAACTGCTCTGCGTGCGCTACGAGCGGCCGGAGTTCACCGCATCTGACCCGGTGGCACTGGCCCAGAACCGGCTGGCCGCCGGCATCTACCTCACCAGTTTCGGCCTGCCCTTCCTGCAGGCGGGCGAAGAGTTTGCCCGCACCAAAAAGGGCGTGGGCAACAGCTACCACTCCTCCCCCGCCCTGAACCGTCTGGACTGGGCCCGCGCCAGGCAGTACCACGCCCTGGTGGACTACTACCGGGGCCTGCTGGCCCTGCGGGCCGCCTTCCCGCGGCTGGGCACCACCGACCGCCACGCCCCGGAGGCGCTGCAGTTCTTCTCGCTGGAGCAGCCGCTGGTGGGCTGGACCCTGCCCGCTGCCCCCGGCGACGGGGCGGCATGGAGCGCGTTGTGCGTCTTTTATAACCCCACCGACACTGCCCGCACCGTTCCCCTGCCCGCCGGGCGGTGGAAGCTGCTGAGCGACGGTACTTCTTCCAGCTTATGGCGGGGCGAGAGCCGCACCTATAAACGGGAAGCCCTTCTGATGCCGTACAGCGCCACCGTGTTTGGAGCCGTATAAACAACAAAAAAACAAGGGCAGACTGCTCTTCGGCAGTCTGCCCTTATTCTATCGGATTTTTAGCTGTTGGAAGCGGTCTTTTCGCCCAGCGTAACATTGACCGTCTGCATCTGGCCGTCGCGGGCCACCGTGATGGACAGCGTGTCACCGGCTGCATGCTTCTGCATCAGGGTGCCCAGATCATCCTTGGCGGCGATCTCCGAGCCGTCCACGCTGACGATGCGGTCACCGGCCTTCAGACCGGCCTGATCGGCAGGGCCGCCCTTGGTCACGTCCACGATGTAGACACCATAGGCGTTCACGCCCAGCTGCTGTGCCGTCTGTGCGTCGGTCACAGCCAGGTAGGTGACGCCCAGATAGGGGCGGCCGGTCACATAGCCGTTCTCCAGCAGCTCCTGTGCCACCTTGATGGCATCATTGATGGGGATGGCAAAGCCCAGGCCCTCGGCATCGCTGGAAGAGGATTTTGCGTTCACGATGCCGACCAGCTCACCGTTCATGTTGAACAGGCCGCCGCCGGAGTTGCCGGGGCTGACCGAGGCATCCATCTGGATCAGGGACATGGTGTTGGTGGAGTTGGTGCCCTGGATGGTCACGCTGCGGTTCAGTGCGCTGATCATGCCGCCGGTCACGGTGCCGCCCAGCTCACCCAGCGGGTTGCCCACAGCCATCACGTTCTGACCCACCTTCAGGCTGTCGCTGTCGCCCACGGTAGCGGGGGTCAGGCCGTCGGCGTCGATCTTGATGACCGCGATATCACTGGTGGTATCTTCGCCCACCAGCGTTGCGGTATAGTCCTTATCGTTGATCGTCACGGTGATATTGGAAGCACCGTCCACAACGTGGGCACAGGTGAGGATGTAGCCATCCGAGCTGATGATCACGCCGCTGCCGGCACCGCTCTCCACCTGATTCTGGCCGTACCACGACCACTGAGAGTAGACCACCTGCTCCGTAGTGATGACCACCACGCTGGGGCTGACCAGATCAGCCACCTGTTCCGTGGTCAGGCTGCTGCCGCTGCTGGATGCTGCGGTGATGGAACTATCCGAACCGGATGCACTGTCGGCCGTAGAGGAAGGTGCCACCTGCTGAATGACCACCTTGCCGCTGCCGCCAAACTTTGCCCCCACAAAGCCGCCCGCAAAGCCCATGGCTGCGGCCAGCACCAGCGCCACAGCGCTGCGTGCAACGCGCTTGCCATTGAACTTTTTCTTCTTTTTAGGGGGCTGCGCGTCCTGCGGCTGTACCGGATGTACCGGCGGCGTTGCACCACCTGCGCCGTTGTCTGTCTGCGGAGCGGTGTAAGCGGTCTCCGGTTCCGGCTGCGGGTCGTTGTACTGGTTGGCGGTGTTCATGCCGCTGCTGCCCACATTGGGATAACCGGTATCTCCGCTTTCGTTTTTATCCTGAGAGGAATAATCATATTCCCATTTGTTCTCATTGTCCATGCTGATACTTCCTTTCCGTAAGGGATACGTCCACAGGAGCCCTGTTCCGTTGAACTGCTCCTATTGTAACCATCAATTGTGAAAATCAATCGCGCGCGCCGTGAAGAAACTGTGAAATAAAGACGCACTTTCCACCCTTGACAGCGGCCTTTGCGCTTGCTATTGTAAAAGCGTAAATTCAGGAGGAACACACCATGGAACTGCACCGCACAGACGAGGGCTTTGCCCTCTATAAGGAAAAAACACAGATCGGCTTCTGCGCGCTCACGCCCGCCGCAAAGGGAGCTGCCATCACCGCGTTTGGCATCGAACCGCAGTGGCGGCGCAAAGGCTACGGCTCCTATCTATTAAAAGAAGCCTTGCGCGCCTACGCCGGATACGACCGCGAAAAGGCTACCGTATTTACCGCCCCGCTGCCCGCCGATGCCGCAGAGCTTGCGTTCTGGGCAAAGTTCGGCTTTGCGGCAGAAGGCAGGCAGCTGGTGCGCCGCCGCACGCCGGACCTGACCGCCGTCAAGTTCGTGCAGGACTTTCTGGCCGCGCGGCTGGCACAGCCGCGCCTTTGCATCGATGCTACCTGCGGCAACGGCGGCGACACGGCCTTCCTGTGCGGCATCACCGCGCCGGAAGGAAAGGTAGTCGGCTTTGACGTGCAGGAAGCTGCCATTGCATCCACCCGGAAGCATCTGGAGCAGCTGGGCGTGCCTGCCGCCCGGTATGAGCTGCACTGCCAAAGCCACGCAGACCTTTTACAGGTTGTGCAGCCAGGCACGGCAGATGCGGTGATGTTCAACTTTGGCTGGCTGCCCGGGGCCGACCACGCAGTGTTCTCCACCGCGCAGAGCAGCATCCCCGCCCTGCAGGCGGCTTTGGAAGCCGTTCGCCCCGGCGGCGTGGTGAGCGCCATCCTCTACAGCGGGCAGGTCATCGGCACGGATGAAAAGCAGACGGTGCTGGAATATCTCCGGGCACTTCCGCTCAAAAGTTTTACCGTTCTGGTGTGTGATTTTGCCAACTGGGCCGAAACCGCCCCTCTGCCCTGCATCATCCTGAAAAAATAACGAAAACACTTGCATTATGGAGCGTTTTCGGATAAAATAGGGTACGTATGTGTAAAAAGACGGCCTCGCCCTCTCCGTCTTTGCTTCGCAAATCCACCTCTCCCAGAGGGAGAGGCCTTGGCAAAAAGATGCACTTTGCGTGGACTGCCAAGGGCTCCCACTTTGGGGGAGCTGGCGCGTTAGCGCCTGAGAGGGCGAGCCCGGCAAAGTCCAACCGGACATACTGAATGCAAAAATCCACTTCCTGCTCCACGGCAGGTTTATCAGGAGATCTACAACTTATGACAAATCGTGAAGAAATCGAGCGCCGCCGGACGTTTGCGATCATCAGCCATCCCGACGCCGGTAAGACCACTCTGACCGAAAAGCTGCTGCTGTACGGCGGAGCCATCAATCAGGCAGGCTCCGTCAAGGGCAAGCAGAGCGCAAAGCACGCCGTGTCCGACTGGATGGACATCGAGAAGCAGC
>OKSD01004008.1_pt1 | contig 10491 bp, 10 predicted proteins | sample 1601221 | NCBI WGS metagenome assembly OKSD01 (sample SAMEA3541550, study PRJEB24748) | human gut metagenome | biome: human gut; feature: human-associated habitat; material: faeces | place: China | collected 2012
ATGGGCCGCAGGCCGTTTCGGCTCCGCCGAAACACGCAGGCTCCGCCTGCGTCGGCCGCTTCGCGGCCGGGCCTGCGGCCCATGCCCGCCCCTCGCTTAAATTTTCTCTTACATCCTGCCGAAAAATGTGCTATAATATAGGCAGAAACAGTAAGGGAGGGCACCACAGTGTTTGCAAAAGGAACAAAGATCATGTATGGCAATACCGGCGTCTGCGAGGTCATGGATTACGCCACGCCCGACCTGCCCGGCATGCCGCGCGGGACCAAGTATTATGTCCTGCGTCCCCTGTTCCAAAGCGGCACGATCTACTGCCCCGTGGAGCAGCCTAAGGTCTTTATGCGCCCGGTGATGAGCCGCGAGGAGGCCGAGGAGCTGGTTGCCCTCATTCCTACCATCAGCGTGGAGCCATTCCATACCGGCCGTCTGCAGGAGCTTTCAGAGCATTACCGCAGCATCATCGGTACCCACAGCACCACCGACCTCGTGGAGATCATCAAATCGGTTTACAGCAAAAAGCGGGAAGCCGAAGCCGCCGGCCGCCGCGTCAGCCAGATGGATGACCGCTATATGAAGCTGGCGGAGGAGCTGCTGCATGGTGAGCTTTCCGTCGCGCTGGAGATCCCCAAGGATGAAGTCAAGGACTATATTCATCGCCGGGTGGCCGAAGCCGAAGCCGCCGGTTGACCCGAGAAAACGCCCCGGTCCGGTTGGATCAGGGCGTGTTTTTGCGCAGTTTTTTCAGTCAAGGGCAAATTTGCCGTCCAGGCCGCAGGCACCGGCGTTAAAGACGTAGTTCGTCATTTCGTTGCCGAAGGTCACCACCAGCCGCCCGTCATCGCAGACGGTAAACAGCACATTCCCTTCCGTGTCATAGGCAGTCAGGCGCAGCGCGCCGCCGGTGGCGGGGTTTGGCAGCCTTTCATACACCGTAAGCCGGTCGGCGCTCTCGGCCAGCAGCCCGATGAGCTGCCCGGCTTTTTCGGGGGTCAGCTCCACCGGCTCGGTCATGGTGTGATCCCTGGCCATCACCTTGGCGATGTTCCCGGCACGAATGACCTCCCGCCAGCGGGCCAGGTCCTTTTCGGTGCCCGCTACATGCCCGATCGGGGTCTCCACGCCGGGCTTTACGGCATACACCCCGGCGGCAAATTCCATCACCAGCGCCTTTGCGGCGTCGCCGGTTTGGCCGGGCAGCCACAGGGAATAGTCAAAATCCCCCTCGCAGCTTTTCCACAGCGCCACGGTGCCCTCACTGTGCTCCTTCACGGTGACGGTGATAATGCCGTTGCAGTAGCTGTGCCCCACCGAAAGTTCGCTCTCCTCGGCATCGGGGTAGTAAACGCCGGAAAGATCCTCGCCCTCGCCGGTATCGGCGGCGCAGCGCAGGGTGGCGGACTCATAGGAGATCTCCCCGATGGTGCCGCCGATGAGACAGAACCCGGTGGGCTTCATGCCGTCCCGGTCGGGGTAGCCGACCAGCTTAAAATCGGGGAACTCGGCGTCCTCATACGCCACCATCGGGTTCGGGATCTGTGTATTGCCGCCGGTTTCATCACTGGGGTCCGGGGTGGGCGCAGGCTTTTTGCCACAGGCGGCCAGTCCCGCCGCCAGCAGGCAGCACAGGGTCAGTGCCAGAATTCGGGTCAGTTTTTTCATGTTGTCCCTCCTGTATGTTGTCGATGGTGTAAGGCCTACACTAAATATAACGAATGGGCGCCGCAAAATGCAACATCTATTCGTAAATAAAGTGTAATAAATCCCGTGTTTTATTGCAGCCTCGCAAAAAAATCCCCGCAGACTCAAAAGCCTGCGGGGAAATTTTCAGTTTATCGTGTTCTCTTACTTAATGATAGAGAAGTTAACTACCAGCGCGGCAAATACGATGGAAACCATCGACAGCAGCTTGATGAGGATGTTGATAGCGGGGCCGGAAGTATCCTTGAAGGGATCGCCTACGGTATCGCCAACGACAGCAGCCTTGTGGGCATCGCTGCCCTTGCCGCCGTGTACGCCGCTCTCAATGTACTTCTTGGCGTTATCCCAGGCGCCGCCGGAGTTCGCCATGAAGATAGCGAGCAGGAAGCCGGAAACGGTAGCGCCGGCCAGCATACCTACCACGCCCTTGTAGCCCAGGATCATACCGACTACGATGGGGGTAACGATACCAACTACGGTGGGCAGGATCATCTCGTGCAGGGAAGCCTTGGTGCACAGGTCAACGCAGCGGGCGTAGTCGGCATCAGCTTTGCCGTCCATCAGGCCAACGATCTCCTTGAACTGACGGCGAACCTCTACTACAACGGACTGAGCCGCGCGGCCAACGGACTGCATGGTGAGCGCCGCGAACACAAAGGGCAGGCAGGCGCCGACAAACAGACCGACCAGAACAACAGGGGTCATAACGGAGAAGTCATTGAAGGTAACAGCAGCGCCAACCTCCTGGACCTTTTCGATGTAAGAAGCGATCAGAGCCAGAGCGGTCAGAGCGGCGGAGCCGATAGCAAAGCCCTTGCCGGTAGCGGCAGTGGTGTTGCCCAGGGAATCCAGCGCGTCGGTGCGCTCACGAACTTCGGGCTCCAGGCCGGCCATCTCGGCAATGCCGCCGGCGTTATCGGCCACGGGGCCATAGGCATCGGTCGCCAGGGTGATGCCCAGGGTAGCCAGCATACCTACGGCAGCCAGCGCGATGCCATACAGACCCATGGAGGTGGAAGCAGCGCCGCCGGAAACATAGTAGGCAACCAGGATGCACACCGCAACGATAACGATGGGCAGGATGGTGGAGAGCATGCCCAGGCCCAAACCACCGATCATGATGGTGGCGGAGCCGGTCAGGGCGGTGTCAGCCAGACCCTGGGTGGGCTTGTAGGTGTCGGAAGTGAAATACTCGGTGGAAGCACCGATGAGAACGCCGGCAAACAGACCGGCAAGGATGGCAAAGTAGATACCGGTGTATTCGGTGCCCAGTACGCCGCGAACCAGGAAGAAGGCAGCGACGGCGATGATAAGAGCACTCAGGTTGGTGCCGCGACGCAGAGCGGAAAGCAGGGTGCGCTGATCGGTGGATTCACCGGTGCGTACAAAGAAGGTACCAATGATGGAAGCCAGGATGCCCAGGGCCGCCATGATCATGGGCAGGGCCATGGCCTTCAGCTCGCCGCCGAAAGCGGCAACGCCCAGCGCGGAAGCGGAAATGATGGAGCCAACATAGCTTTCGTACAGGTCAGCACCCATGCCGGCTACATCGCCTACATTATCGCCTACATTATCGGCAATAACAGCGGGGTTACGGGGGTCATCCTCAGGGATGCCGGCCTCGACCTTACCTACCAGGTCAGCGCCTACATCGGCAGCCTTGGTGTAGATACCGCCGCCGACACGGGCAAACAGAGCCATGGAGGAAGCGCCCATACCAAAGGTCAGCATAGCGCTGGTGATGGCAGAGGGATCCAGCTTAAAGACGAACTTCAGCAGGGTGAACCAGATGGAAATATCCAAAAGACCCAGGCCGACTACGGTAAAGCCCATAACGGAACCGGCGGAGAACGCCACGCGCAGACCGCGGTTCAGGCTGGTGCGGCAGGCATTGGCGGTGCGGCAGTTGGCCTTGGTGGCTATGCGCATGCCGATGAAGCCGGACAGACCGGAGAAGAAACCGCCGGTCACGAACGCAAAGGGAACGAACCAGGTCAGCAGACCGGTAGCGGCCATGATGCACAGCACAACGAACATGCAGGCAAAGAAGATGGCCACGATGGTGTACTGGCGCTTCAGATAGGCGTTAGCGCCTTCACGGATGGATGCAGAGATCTTCTGCATCAGCGGGGTGCCTTCCTCAAACTTCAGGACCTTCTTCGCGGTGACAAGAGCAAATACCAGCGCGATGACGGAGCCGAGGAAAGTCAAGAGAACGAGAACTTTCTCCATTTGTTTTTAGCCTCCTTGTGAATTCACGATAAAGTGTCTATCAAATAATAGCGAAAAACAAGGTCTTTGTCAAGGTGTTGGGGCCGACACTTTGCCCAAAAACTAACCAAATTTTTGAGATTTTCGCTCAAAAAGAACGCCATCTCGCACAAGGCAAAATGGCGTTGATTTCAGTACTTTTTCGGCTGCTTTTTTGTCAAGGGATTAACAAGTTCCGCCATGCGAAAGGTGCATCAATGCTATATTGTGATACTTTCACAAACACTGGCGTAATTTTGGCCAAAATCAGCGCAAAACATCAAATCAGATTGCCCAAAAACGGCGCGATCACCACCGTCAACAGTGCAGTGATCACCAGTGAAAGGCTGCCCATGGCGCCTTCTACCTCGCCCATTTCCAGCGCCCGCACCGTGCCAAAGGCGTGGCTGCCGCAGCCCATGGCCACCCCCTGTGCCACCGGGTCAGTCACATGGAACCACCGTAGCACCTGCGGCCCCAGGATGTTCCCAAAGATACCGGTGATGGAGATGGCCGCCATGGTAATGCCGCCGGTACCACCCAGCTCCTCGGCCAGCGGCATGCCCACCGCCCCCGTTACCGATTTGGGGATCAGCGTTACAAAGTCGTAGTGCCCCAGCCGGAACACCAGCGCCACGGCCAGTACGCACAGGGCGTTCACCGCCACCCCAGTCAGGATACCTGCTACGATGGCCAGAGGGTACTCCCGCAATTTTTGGATCTGCCGGTACAGCGGCAGCGCTAGGCAGGCGGTGGCCGGGGTCAGCAGGTAGGTGATGTACCGGGCGCTTTGGTTGTAGGCGTCGTAGTCAATATCAAAAATAAGCAGCGCCCCGATGAGCAGCGCCAGGCAGATGAGGATAGGATTGGCCAGCGGGTGCCCTATCCGGTCGCTGATGCGGAAGGACACCACATAGATGATTAGGGTCAGCGCGGCCCCAAAGTAGGCGGAAAAGGCAATGTAATCATTCATGCTTTTTACCCTCCCGCCGTTTGGCTTCCTGCCGGCCCACCGCCTGGGCGGCCTTGCCGCTGATGCCGATGACCAGCGTAGTGCCCAGAATGCCCAGCAGCACCACCGGCCCGCCCATCACCGCCAGATACTCCGGCTGAGTGATAAGCGCTACCGTGGGGGCAATAAACAGCACCGGCATAATGGAGATAAAGAAATCCGCGACGGTACTGATCTGCTCCGGCTTGATGAGCCCGGTCAGCAGTGCCAGCAGCATTAGGATCAGACCGTACACGCTGGCGGGAATGGGCAGCGGCAGCAGATATTTGATGAGTTCCGCCACGGCGCACACCGCAGCGATAATGGCAGATTGCCTTAGAATTTTCATGGGTATTTCATTCGTCCTTCGGTTCGCAAAAATAGGGGAGAGCCTTACTGGATCACATGGACATCCAGTTGGTTAAAGGGGATGGCAATGCCGTTCTGGTCCAGTACATCCTTTATCGCCTGGTTGATGCTCCACGCCTCGTCCCAGTAGTCGTCGGTCTTTACCCAGTAGTGCAGGCCCAGCACCACGCTGCTGTCCCCCAGCTCCTTTACATATACCAGCGCCTTTTCGGGGTTCACCAGCGGCTTGCGGCTCTTGATAAGCGCCGTCAGCAGCTCAATGGCCCGGGCGGTGTCGGCCTCATAGGCAATGCCTACCGTGGTGGAAAGCCGCCGCACCGGCAGTACATTATAGTTGATAATATTCCCGGCCGAGAGATTCCCGTTGGGAATGGTGATGATTTTGTTATCGGCCATGCGCAGCGTGGTAAAGAACAGCCCGATCTCCACCACCGTCCCTTCGATATCCGAAACAGTTTTGATGTAATCCCCAGTCTTAAAGGGGTGCAGGAACATGAGAATGAGCCCGCCCGCAAAGTTGGAAAGACTGCCCTGCAATGCCAGGCCCACCGTCACGCCGATGGAACCCAGCAGCGCCACAAAGCTCGCCGTCGGCACGCCCAAAAAGTCCGCAATAAAATAAATCAGCAGTGCCCACAGTGCTACCCGTACCAGCGAGCGCACAAATTTGGCCACGCCGGGATCGATCTTTGTTTTGTTATCCAGCAGCGCCACCCGGCTCAGGAATTTCTCGATGAGCCAGCGCCCCACAAAAAAGATAACCAGTGCCAGTGCAATATGCCACAGTGCGTTCAGCACCACCGGCGAGGCGGTTTTAATGAATTTCTGGATCGCGGTCAGCGATTCCTGAATATCCGGTACCTCCGGCAGGTCGGCCGTAGCGGTCGTCAGTGCAAAAAATCTCATGGTTCTCTCCTTGCTATATTCAACCTATATTACAGTGTTTCATCTTCGCCGGTCCACTGGTGCCGGGCCATATCCACCCGCCCGTCCGGCAGAAAAGCGACTCCTTCCGCTTCCAGCAGCGCCCGCTGCGCCCCAGGCCCGCCAAAGGCAAAGCCCGGCGCCAGGCCGCCATCCCGGAATACCACCCGGTGGCAGGGCGTTTTGCCGGGTTCGGGGTTGCGGTGCAGTGCCCCGCCCACAATGCGGGAAGCCCGGGGGCTGCCCGCCAGCATCGCAATCTGTCCGTAGGTAGCCACTTTCCCGGCCGGGATACGGCGCACCGCCGCATATACCGCCCGGTAGAAATTTTCCTGCATTTCCGCTTGCCCCCTCTTGGAATAATATCTCATTATATCACGCAGCTCCTCCGTTGTCGAGAAATTGCGCGGCATTTCCTTGTCCGGTTTCTGCAGCATCCCGGCTGGGGCCCGCAGGGCCGAGGAGCTTTGCCCCTCGTGGGCGGCCTTCGGCCGCCCCAAAGCCGCCTGCGGTGGCCTGCCCTGCGGGCCCCTCCCTCTGCGCATCCCCTCAGCCCCCTTGCAAATCCCCGCCAAAAGCGATAGAATAGACCCATACACTCACCACCAAAACCAAGGGAGAATACTATGAGGATCGTAATTGTCGGAATCGGAAAGGTCGGCCGGGCCCTGGCGGAGCATCTCTCCCGCGAGGGCCACGATGTCGCCGTCATCGATAACCGCCCCGGCATGGCGGAGCGCCTGGCGGAGGAACTGGATGTTTTGGGCATCGAGGGCAATGGCGCCGCTTATACTGTGCAGCAGCAGGCCCGGGCCAGTCAGGCGGATCTCGTCATTGCCGCTACCAGCGAGGATGAGGTCAATATGATCGCCTGCATGACCGCCAAAAAGCTGGGCGCCAAGAATACCATTGCCCGGGTGCGCAGCGTGGAATACGAAAGTCAGCTGCGATTCATGCAGCAGGAGATGGGGCTTTCTCTTTCTATCAACCCGGAGCGGGAGACTGCCCGTGATATCGCCCGTATCCTGCGCTTTCCGGCGGTCGCCAAGGTGGAAACCTTCGCCAAGGGCCGGGTGGAGCTGGTGGAATACCACATTCCGCAGGGCAGCCTGCTGGATGGCATGGCCCTCAAAAATGTCGCCGCCTCCCTGCAGGTCAAGGTGTTGGTCTGCGCCGTCCGCCGCGGGGAAGAGGTCGTTATTCCCGATGGTAACTATGTGCTGGGCGCGGGAGATTGCATCAGCGTTACCGCCAAGCCCCAGGAACTGGAGAACTTCTTCCGGGCGCTGGGCGTTTTCCGGGACCATGCCCGCAATGTCATGGTGGTCGGGGCCGGGCGCATCACCCGCTTTTTGGCGGAGCAGCTGAGCCAGATGAAGATGCGTGTGCGCGTGGTGGACCGGGATGAACAGCGCTGTGTTGATCTCAGCGAGGCAGTCCCCACCGCTTTGGTTATCCACGGGGATGCCACCGATGTACATCTGCTGGCCGAGGAGGGCCTGGATGATTCCGATGCCTTTGTGGCACTCACCGGCCTGGATGAACTCAATATCATGCTGGCCATGTATGCCCGCTGCCACAATATCGAATGTTCTGTGGCCAAGGTCAACCGCAATTCCTTCACCGAGCTTATCAATAAGACCGCCATCGTGGAAAGCACCGTTTCCACCAGCGTGGTTACCGTCAGCCGCATCCTGCAGTATGTCCGCGCGATGGAAAACAGCACCGGCGGCGGGGTCATTGCCCTGCACCGCATGGTAGAAAACCAGGTAGAAGCCCTGGAATTCCACATTACCGCCGGCTCGCCGCTCATCGATGTGCCGTTTAAGGATATGGCCACCCGCCCCAATGTGCTGGTGGGCTGCATCACCCGCCCCAATGGCGAGGTCATCATCCCCTCCGGCGGCGATTCCCTCCAGCCCGGCGATTCCGCCATCGTCATTACCACCCTTACCGGCCTGCGGGATATCCAGGATATCCTCGCCTAAAATATTGTTTTTTCAGGCTCCGTTTCCTTCGGGAAGCGGGGCCTCTTATCATCTCTGTTATTTTTGTAACGATTTTTTGCAAAAACCGTGTAATATTGTTTGTATCCCGCTGATAAATGTATTATAATAAACTGTGTATAGCTATTTTGCATGTCGCTGCCGCATAGCAGTTATGCGTTGTCGCCCGGCGGCGGTGAAAATGGGTGCTGGCTGCGTGGCCGCCCTTGACAGGCATCAGCCTGCCTGCGTCAGGCAAGAGCCTGCCTGCGGCCGTCCGCTTGCCATCCCGACATTTTCCCTCGCCGCCAGCTTTCATCATAGAAAGGGGTTTTACCCATGCCGCACCAGTATACCGTCCCGCTTAAAAAGCTCATCAAGGACCTGAACCTGCAGATCCTCTATTATCCCAAAACCGAGGAGGAGATCCTGGTCAGCCACGCCGAGCTGATGCGCCCGGGCTTGGCCTTCACCGGGTTCTTCCAGGGCTTTGTCCCGGCCCGCATCAATATGATCGGCCGTACCGAGCTGGCCTATCTGGAAACTTTGCCGCCTCACCTGCTGCGGCAGAGCCTGGAGGGCTTCCTTTCCCGCAGCCCCAAGGCCGTCATCATCACTCAGGATTTCTCCTTCCGCCCCCTCTTTTTGGAGCTGGCGGAAAAGTATTGCGTGCCGCTGATGCAGTCTCCGGAAAATACCACCCATATGGCCGCCCAGCTCAATGCCAAGCTGAGTCTGGAGCTGGCGCCCCGTACCACCGTCCACGGCGTTTTGATGGAGATTTACGGCGAGGGCGTGCTGCTTACCGGGGATTCCGGCGTCGGCAAAAGCGAGACCGCCCTGGAGCTGCTCAAGCGCGGCCACCGCCTCATCGCCGATGACGCCGTGGAGGTCCGCCGGGTCTCCAATACCACCCTGGTCGGCTCCGCCCCGGATAACATCCGCCACTATATGGAGCTCCGCGGGGTCGGCATCATCAATGTCAGCCGGCTGTTTGGCGTCGGCTCGGTCAAAAATACCGCCAATATCAATTTCGTCATTCAGCTGGAAACCTACGACCCCGAAAAGGTCTACGACCGCATCGGGCTGGAGGAGGAAACCACCAATATTCTGGGCATGAAGGTGCCCGCCGCCACCATCCCGGTCCAGACCGGCCGAAACCTCGCCGTGATCATCGAGGTGGCCACCATGAACTACCGTCAGCGCGCCATGGGCAATAATTCTGCCAAGGAGCTGATGGAACAGCTGGGCCTTACCGATGATGTGCAGCCCTGACCGCCGAAAGGAGCAAACCCCATGAATCTACTGGAACAGCTGCAAAATGCGGGCATCCCCTATACCGAAAATGAACCCATGAGCCGCCGTACCACCTTTGGCATCGGCGGGCCGGCGCTGCTGCTGCACCCCCGCACCCGTACCCAGCTGCAAACCGCCGTTTCCCTCTGCCGGGCGGCGGGGACCGACCCCTTTATTTTGGGCCGGGGCAGCAATCTGCTGGTCAGCGATAGCGGCATTGCCCGCCCTGTCATCCAGCTGGATGGCGACTTTACCGCCATCTCCCGGCAGGGCAATACCCTGCGCTGCGGGGCCGGGGCCTCTCTCATCGCTACCTGCCGGGCCGCTGCAGAAAACAGCCTTTCCGGCCTGGAATGGGGCTTTGGCATCCCCGGTTCTTTGGGCGGGGGAGTATACATGAATGCCGGTGCCTACGGCGGCGAGCTCCGGGATGTCCTCACGGAGGTCACCTTCCTGGATGAAGCCGGGGAATACCGCACCCTGCCTGCCGCGGCGCTGGAACTTTCCTACCGCCACAGCATCTTTGAGGAGCGTCCGGGCTGTGTCATCGTGGAAGCGGTGCTGACCCTCACCCCCGGCGAGGAAACCGCCATCCGCGCGGCCATGGAGGACTACATGTCCCGCCGCCGGGAAAAGCAGCCCCTGGAATACGGAAGCGCCGGCTCCACCTTTAAGCGGCCGGTAGGCAACTATGCCTCCGCCCTGGTGGATCAGAGCGGGCTTAAGGGCCTTTCCGTCGGCGGGGCCGAGGTCAGCCAAAAGCATGCCGGCTTCATCATCAACCGGGGCGGTGCCACCGCTGCCGATGTACGGCAGCTTATCGCCGAAGTACAGCGCATCGTCCGGGAAAAGACCGGCTATACCCTCGAATGCGAGATTAAGTATATCGAATGAGCCAGCGCCGGGTGTGGCGGCTGCCCCTTTGCCCATCCCTGCGGGGTGCGGGAAGGCGGGCGCAGCCCGCCCGCCGCAGGCGGG
>OKSD01004010.1_pt1 | contig 10477 bp, 9 predicted proteins | sample 1601221 | NCBI WGS metagenome assembly OKSD01 (sample SAMEA3541550, study PRJEB24748) | human gut metagenome | biome: human gut; feature: human-associated habitat; material: faeces | place: China | collected 2012
TAGTCTCCTTGTTTTTGTAAGCTTTGGTCGGCAAACCTTTTCTTTACTCTAACTTGGAGACTTTTTCTTGTCTACTTTTCTCCTCGCCATAGGCTATTTTTACCCCCGGCAGAGCCGGGGGTTGTCTTTGGTTGCCCATGCAGAAAAAGCAGGACAAGCGCCCTGCTTTTTCCGATGCAGCGTTACACGGTGCCGGTGACGGTCACTGTGGTGGTGCCGGGGGTGACGGTATAGGTGCCATCCGTCTCCTGGGTATAGGTGGCCGCCGGGACGGTGATCTGCCCGGCAATGGTGGCAAAGGTGCCGGTGGCAGCATCGTAGGTGTAGTTGTCTCCTTCCTTCCACGCATCGCCGTTATACGTCACCGTCAGGCCGGTGAGGGCCGGGTCGAAGGTATCCGTCAGGATCACGTTGTCCCCTGCCGTGGCGGCGGTATTGCCGAAGTTCTGGAGGACGAAGGTATAGGTCAGCTGTCCGCTCTCCGTGACGGTGGCGGGGCAGATGGCCTTGCTGACGGTGAGATCCGCCCGCTGGGCCGCCGCCAGTGTGGCCTGCGCCGTCAGGGGCGCTGCCAAACCGCCGCCGGTGACGGTGGCCGTGTTGGTGATGGCGGCCTCCTGATCCAGCGGCGCATAGCGGGTAACAGCGGCCTCGTACACCAGCAGCGCATTGCCTCCGGCGGGGACGGTGAGACCGGTGACGGTCAGGGGAGGCCCTGCCGTCACCGTGGGGGTCGTTTGCAGGACACCGTTGACATATACCCGCAGCGTCCCCTCGTTGTAGGTCAGCGGGTACACGGTGTCCGTGCCGAAGGCGTAGCCACCCAGATTGTCCGTCAGCGTCAGCTCCGTCAGGGGCGTTGTGCCGCCGTTCACCAGCGACAGCACGTAGGTGACGTTGTCTCTGGCGGTGTAGCGGCTGCTGGCCGCCGTCTTGGTGAGGGTCAGCGTCTCCAGCAGCTCACCGGTGACGGTGTTGGAATTGGAGGTGCCGCCGTTATAGATCAAGGTGGCGAAGTTGGTAAAGCTTGCCATGACATCCACTCCTGTTCGATAGTCGGTGGGGCCGCAGCCCCAATACAGCATATGCCGCAGCATCAAAGCGGTTGACGGCGCAGGGCAGACTCTATTATAATAGGTAGCATTGATGCCGGCATGAAAGAAGGGATGTTCCATAGAGCTGAAACAATTGCAGGCGGCCTTTTCCGGCCATGTGCCGGGCCTGCTGGGGGCCACCGCCGCCTATGCCGTGCTGGTGCCGGTGGCGGAGACGGCGGAGGGTCTGAGCCTGCTGTATGAGGTGCGCTCCCCTGCCCTGCACCACCACAGCGGGGAGGTCTGCTTCCCCGGTGGGCGCATGGAGCCGGGGGAGACTCCGGAGCAGTGTGCCCTGCGGGAAACGTGGGAGGAGCTGGGCATCCCCCCGGAGGACATCCGGCTGCTGGGCCGGGCGGACTTCCTGCACCTGCGCTCCGAGGCCCTGATGCACCCGGTGCTGGGACAGGTGGACGGACAGGACGTGGCCCCGGCGGCGCTGGAGCGGCTGCGGCTGAACCCCGCCGAGGTGCGGCAGACGTTTCTGGTGTCGCTGGACTGGTTGGCGGCCCATCCGCCGGAGGTATACCGGTATCCCCTGCTGCCGGTGGGGGCAGAGCAATTCCCCTATGCCCGGGTGCAGGCGCCGCCGGACTACCGGTGGACACCGGGGCAGGTGGAGGTACCGGTGTATGATGGGCTGCCCTACCCCCTGTGGGGGCTCACCGCCCGCATCACCCGTCATGTGGTGCAGCGGGCCACCGAGGGGGCGGAATAGAAAAATCAGGCGGAGGAGTAGCTGCTTCTCCGCCTGATTTTTGTTTCGGCTGCCAAAACATAGCCCCGCCCTCCCTAATGGGGAGGGCGGGGCTTTCCTATTATTTTCCTCCCCGCCGGAAGAAGGCCGCCACCACGGCGCCTGGACCGGCGTGGGTGCCGATGACGCTGCCGATGCACACGGACTCCAGCGCCTCCGTGCCGTTTTCCCACAGAGGGGCGCTGTCGGCCACATACTTTTGCAGCAGGGCGTCGCTGAGCCGGAATAGCCCAGCAGCAGGGGCATGGAGAAGTCGATGCCGCCGCTCTCGTGGATCTTCTGCACCAGCAGATTGTTGCCCTGCCGGGAGCCACGGGCCTTGCCGATGATGGTCACCTCGCCGTCCGTCAGGGTCAGCACCGGGTGGATGTTCAGCAGTCCCCCGGCAAAGGCAGCGGTCTTGGAGATGCGCCCGCCCTTTTTCAGATACTCCAGCGTGTCCACCAGCCCGATGATGCACACGTCCTGCCGCCGCCGCTCCAGCAACGCCGCCAGCTCTCCGGCGTGCAGATGGGCGTTGTCAATGGCGTACCGGGCCAGAATACCGGAGCCGATGGAGGCGGACATGGTGTCCACCACGAAGATGCGCTCCCGCCCCTCAGCGGCGATACAGGCGCTCTGATAGGTGCCGGACAGCTTGTGGGAGATGGTCAGCACCACGGCGCTGTCCCCGGCGGCCTCTACCTGTTCGAACAGCTGGGCGAAAGCGTCAGGGGAGGGCTGGCTGGTGGTGGGCAGCACGTCCGACTCCACCAGCCGCTCATAAAAGCGCTGGCGGTCGATGTCCACGCCGTCCAGCAGCTCCTCCGTCCCGAAGTGGATGGTCAGGGGGACGATGTGTACCTGCCTGCGGTACTGCTCCGGCAGGTCGATGGTGGAATCTATGATGATTCTGGTCATAAGTCTGTTTCTCCGTTCTGTGATTTTCGGGGGGCTGCCAAGCGCTCCAGATGGCCGCTGATGCAGGTTAGGGCGTCGTACATGACCTGCCGCTGCTCCGGTGTCAGGCCCTCGCTGGCGGCCTCCACCAGCCGGTCGATCTTCCCTGCAATGGCCCGGCCCGTCTCCTGCCCCTTCTCTGTCAGTGTCAGAGGGCTGCGGTATCGCTTGTCCGGCCGGGTGACGTAGCCGTTCTGCTCCAGATATTCCAGCGACCGGGACACGGCGGCCTTGTCCTCCTCGCACCGGTCGCACAGCTGCCCGGCGGTTAGCGGCCCCAGCTGCGTCAGATAATAAAGACACGAGACGTGAGGCCCCTTCAAATGAAATTCGGACATCTCCTCCGCCTTGATGCGGCGGATGCTGCGGCTGATTTTGGCAATCAGCACGGTAAAGGTCTCGAAGCGCTGCTGCATGGTGGCTCCTCCTTAAATGTTGATAAATCAACAAGTGTGACGTATCATACCACGCAAATGTTGATTTGTCAACAAAAACTTTTTCAGGCATGGCAGGGGGAATCTGCGTCAAAAGGTTGACATTTCTGCCGGATATGGTACACTAAAGCTTATACTGAGGGAGTAGATGGCTCGGCAGCGAGTGGCAAGTCAACAGACTGATGGGACTCCATCTGGCTTGTCTTAAACAACGAGACTCAAGTATGGCGAGGGTCGTGCTTGGGCGTTTTGGTCAGGCATACCGTGCCTGATTTTCTTTTTTTGGAGGGAACCATCATAGGACTGTTAGAATTGTTTCTCATTGCGGTGGGGCTGTCTATGGACGCCTTCGCCGTCTCTGTCTGCAAGGGCCTGTCCACGCAGACGCTGCAAAGGCGGCACTATCTCATCGTGGGTGCGTGGTTCGGAGGCTTTCAGGCGCTGATGCCCACCCTGGGCTATCTGCTGGGCTCTGCCTTCGAGCAGTATATCACCTCGGTAGATCACTGGGTGGCCTTCATCCTGCTGTCCGTCATTGGCGGCAATATGCTGAAGGAAGCCTTCTCCAAGGACGAGGAGACGACGGACGCCTCCTTTGCTCCCAGGGTCATGCTGCTGCTGGCGGTGGCCACCAGCATCGATGCACTGGCGGTGGGTATCACCCTCGCCCTACTGCCGGGGGTGAATATCGTGGCGGCGGTGCTGTTCATCGGCTGCATCACCTTTATTCTCTCCGCCGTGGGCCTGAAGGTGGGCAACGTCTTTGGCCTGAAGTATAAGAACAAGGCGGAGATGGTGGGCGGTGCCATCCTGATCCTCATGGGCCTGAAAATTCTGCTGGAGCATTTGGGCGTCATCCAGTTCTGAACTCTGTAAGCGTAGAAAGCGACCCTGTCCAAAGCCGGACAGGGTCGCTTTTTACCAAAAATCACTGTGCAGTATTTTCACTTTACAGCAGCATGATACCAGCGCTTTCGCAGGTCTGCACCGTCTCCGGGTCCCAGAGACTGGCCTGCACCTCCCCGATATGACAGGTGCCGATCATCATCATGCACAGGCGGCTCTGACCGATGCCGCCGCCGATGGTCAGAGGCAACTCCCCCGCCAGCAGCATCCGGTGGAATGGGAGAGTGCGCCGATCGTCGCAGCCGCTGGCGGTGAGCTGGCGATCCAGCGCCGCCTCGTCCACTCGAATGCCCATGGAGGAGATCTCGAAGCTCCGCTCCAGCACCGGGTTCCACAGCAGGATGTCGCCGTTGAGCTGCCAGTCGTCGTAGTCCGGCGCACGGCCATCGTGAGGCTGGCCGGAGCGCTTCAGGTTTCCGCCGATCTGCATGAGAAATACCGTGTGGTGCTCCCGGCAGATGGCATCCTCCCGCTGCTTGGGGGTCAGGTCCGGGAACCGGTCCTCCAGCTCTTGGGTGGAAATGAAATACACATCCCGGTCGATGCGGGTGTGCAGGCTGGGAAAGGCAATGTCCAGCGCATCATTGGTCTCGCAGACGGCTCCCATAATGGCCCGCACCGTCTGGCGCAGATAGCTCTCCGTCCGGTCCTCCCGCAGGATGACCTTTTCCCAGTCCCACTGATCCACATAGATGGAGTGGAGGTTGTCCACCACCTCATCCCGCCGGATGGCGTTCATGTCGGTAAAAAGGCCCTTACCGGGGTGGAACTGGTAGCGCTTCAGAGCCAGCCGCTTCCACTTGGCCAGAGAGTGGACCACCTGCCCGGTGGCGTGTACGTCGGGGATATCGAAGGAGACAGGGCGCTCCACGCCGTTGAGGTTGTCATTCAGACCCGAATTTTCTTCCACAAACAGCGGGGCGGAGACCCGCCGCAGATTCAGGGCATTACCGAGATTCACCTGGAAATTGCTCTTGATAAACTCGATGGCCCGCTGCATTTCATAGACAGACAACGGGGTTTTGTAGCCCTGTGGGATACAGACCTTGCTCATTGCGTAAGCACCTCTCTTTTTTGAAAAAATATACAGCTATTATAGGAGCATTTGCCGAAAAATACAAGAAAAAATTGAAATATCGGAGGAAAAAACTGAAAGCGCTTAGGACAAGAGCCTCCAGAAAAGCGTGCGGCACATACACAGAGCCATATAAAACAAGGCGCACCGCTGGGCAGCAAGCTGCACAGGGATGCGCCTTGTCACAGGTGCGGAGAAAACGGGTAAGCAGAGCATACCAGCAAGCGAAGGATGGCACCGTCTGACGATTCGCAAAATGCCCTCCGCCGACGGAGTTTCCTGTCGTATGGATACACCTTCCGCTTATTGCCGGGATTTTTTTGCTTTTTTGAAACTACTCCTGTCTGCTGACAGGGAGCTTCTTATTTTCTTAATACCTTTCCCGCTTGCCGACGGGGGCGTGTCTTATTGGTACTTCTCCCGTATGGCCCGGAAGGCGGGGAGACTGCGCAGGATCATGTCGTGGGAAACGCAGTAACTCAGCCGCAGGAAGCCTGGGCAGTGGAAGGCGGTGCTGGGGACCACCAACAGGTCATGCTCCAGCTTGGCCCGCTGGGAGAAGGCCACATCGTCGCCGTCAGGGACCCGGACGAAGAGATAGAAGGCGCCCTGCGGCGGGATGCACTCGTAGCCCATCTGGGTCAGCTCCCGATAGAGCAAGCGGCGGTTGGCATCATAGGCCGCCAGATCCGGCCGGGCATCGGCGCACCGCTGGAGAGCCAACTGCACCAGCGTCGGCGGGCAGACATGGCCGGAGCTGCGGGCGGCCCCGGCTACAGCGTGGAGCACGTCGGCCTGACCCTCTACGCAGGAGGGGACGCAGACGTAGCCGATGCGCTCACCGGGCAGAGACAGGGATTTGGAGTAGGAGTAGCACACCAGCGTATTGGGATAGATGGTGGGCAGGAAGGGGACCTCCACGCCGTCGTAGACCAGCTCTCGGTAGGGCTCGTCGGCTATCAGGTAGATGGGGTGGCCGAACTGGGTACTCTTGCGGCGCAGAAGCTCCGCCAGCCCCTCCAGCGTCTGGCGGCTGTACACCACGCCGGTGGGATTGTTGGGGGAGTTGACCAAAACTGCCTGTGTATGGGACGTTAAATGGGCCTCTAAAATGTCCAGAGAGATCTGGAAGGTGTCCAGATCGGCGGGGACGGACACCAGCTTGCCGCCGTTTGATTCCACAAAGGGGAGGTACTCCGGAAAATAGGGGGCGATGGCCACAAATTCACTGTCCGGCGATACGGTCAGCGCCCGGATGACAGAGATCAGAGCGGCGGCAGCGCCGCAGGTAAAGAACAGTTCCTCCGGGCGGATGGTCATTCCGAAGCGGCGGGTCAGATCCTCCGCCACGGCCCGGCGGGTGCCGTCGAAGCCGCCGGCCATGGAGTAGCCGTGGACCTGAATGGGATCGGTGTCGTGCAGCACATCCAGCAGGGCCTGCTGCACCGGCTGCGGGGCGGGGATGCTGGGATTACCCAGGGAATAGTCGAACACGTTTTCCGGGCCTACCTCCGCCGAGCGGCGCAGACCGTAGGCGAACAGCTCACGGATCATGGAGGGGGCGCTGCCCAGCCTCTCATACGTTGGATTGACCATGGTTCCAGCTCCTTTTCCTGAATTTTTGACTGATATCAATATGTGTAAAGCGATACTACCTAACAGATAAATCCGTGCAAATCGGCGGCAGGCAGGGGAAATTGGGCGCCGCAAAGACCGACTTTATGCCCATTATACATCCTACGGACGGGAACGTCAACGAAAATGGTTGAATGATTCAGTAAAAATATGGCGAATGGGGGTTGACGAGGACCGGGGAGAGACGATACACTATATCCATATGAACGAAATTATGCCATTGATGCTGATGCGATCGATGGTACACAAAGCAGCGCTGCGGGTGCGGCGCTGAAGGAACAGTGGAGTAGGAGTGGAAAAGATGAACGAGATGAAAACGCTGCCGCTAGCCTTCACCTATGTGGGGGTATTTCTGGGGGCGGGCTTCGTGTCCGGCCCGGAGCTGTGGCAGTTCTTCGGGGCCTTCGGCAACTGGGGCTATGTGGGTTTTCTGCTGGCGGCGGTGCTGTTTACCCTGTTCGGTATTTTGCTGGTGCGGCTGACGCAGGTGGCCCACACCGACGAAATGGATCGGCTGCTGGTGCCTTGGAATATCCCGTGGCTGCGGGCGGCCTCCGGCATTGTGGCGGCGGCCTTTCTGTTCGGCGTGGTGGTCATTATGGCGGCGGGATCCGGAGCGCTATTAGAGCAGATGACGGGCCTGCCTACATGGATCGGCAACGCCCTGTTCATGCTGGCGGTGGCGCTGGTGGCTCTGCTGGGTGTGACGGGGATGGTCAGCGCCTTTTCGGCGCTGATCCCGGTGCTGGTGCTGGCCACACTGGCCTTTGCCGCAGCGGCCTGCATAAAGTTCGGCACGGGGAATATCTTCCGGTTGGAGAACGTCAACACCAATCCCCTGATGCCCACATGGCTGGTGGCATCCCTGACCTTTGTGGCCTATAACCTGCTGGGGGGCATCGGCATCATGGCGCCCATCGGCAAGCTGGTGAAGAAGCGCTCGGTGATCTACTGGGGCATTACGCTGGCAGGAGTAATGCTGACGGTGGTGGCGGCCAGTATCCTGTTCAGCATGGCGGTGTATCCGGCGGCCATCGAGGCGGAACTGCCCATGGTGGCGGTAGCCACGGCCATCAGCCCCACGCTGGGGACGGTTTACGGCATCGTGCTGCTGCTGAGTATGTTCTGCAACGCACTGGCATCGCTGGTGGCCATGCTGACCTACATGGAGCAGAAGCAGGCGGTGTTCCGCAAGCACAAAAAGCTGACGCTGGCAGCGGCGGCGGTGCTGTCGTGGATCGGCAGTCTGGCGGGCTTCGGAGATCTGATCAGCGTTATTTTCCCGGTGTTCGGCTATCTCAGCGTGGTATTTTTGGTGTGCATGATGGTACACTTCATTCAGTGCAAGCGGCGGGAAAAACAGTCCGCCTGAAGAAAATGACAGAAGATATCCCCCGGAGGCAATGCCTCCGGGGGATATCTTCCGTCATGGGAAATTACTCTATAGATGTGGAATGATAAGATGTCACAGAGTATTGGTATAATATTGCGCCTGAGCGTGCCACAGCCGGGCATACTGCCTCCTCCGCCAGCAGGTTGCCGATGGCTGCCCCGCTGGACGATGCAGCGAACACCAGAATCTCGTCGCAGAAGTGGCAGGAGGCCAGACGGTGACTGATTTAGACAGAGGTGCGTCCGCCGGAGATGTGACGGAAGCGGCGGTACACCTCGTACTCCGACACCGGATCCGGCGCTGCCGGTGGGTTCGTCCCGCAACATGAAGGGGGCGTTTTGTACAGCGCACGGGCCATCATCAGCTTCCGGGCCTCGCCGCCGGAGGTGATGACCACCCGTTTGGCTCCGCCGCCAGCCGGGGATCGTCGTCGCAGATGGCGATGTGATAAAAACAGGGCCGTACTACAAGCATACCCCGGCCCGTCAGACAAATACCACCTGCACCAGCAGCATATAGGTAATGGTGCCGCCGGCGATGGACAGGAGAGAATTGCGCCGCCACAGGTGCAGTCCGGCGGTGACGGCAATGGCGATACACTCCGGCAGCCACTGACCGGCGGAGGCGAAGGAGACGTTCCGCAGACTGTACACCAGCAGCAGGCCCATCATGGCCGGAGGCAGCAGGGTACACAGCTCCTGCAGGAACTTGGGCAGCGGCTTGCCGTGGGGGAACAGGATGGGCGGCAGAAACCGGGTGATGACGGTACCCACGGTGATGGCCAGCAGGATGATGAGTGTTTGGATGGCGTTCAGGCGCATAGCTTTTTCCTCCCTATCAGCAGACTGGCGAAGATCAGCACCATAGAGGGGATCACCAGGTTATCCGGGCCGCAGACCAGCAGAGCCACAACGGCACAGGCGATGCCGATGGCTCCCGGCAGGCGGCGCTGCTTCTGCCGCAGCTGCTCCAGAAACAGCACCACGAACAGAGCCGTCAGGGCGAAATCCATGCCGGAAATGTCGAAGGGCAGCACGCCGCCCAATACGCCTCCCAGCATGGAGGCCGTGACCCAGTAGCTCCAGTCCAGCAGGGAGACGGAGAGATAGAATTTTCCGGCATCCACGCCCTCCGGCGGCTCCACGGTAGAGACAACGGAGAAGGTCTCGTCGCAGAGAGTATAGTACAGCATCCAGCGCTTCCAGCCCAGATCGTCATATTTTTTCAGCATGGATACACTGTAAAACAGGTGCCGGGCGCTGATGGTGAGGCTCAGCAGGAATACCTCCAGCGGATCGAAGCCTGCCGCCAGCAGGGGGACGGCGGCATACTGGGTGCTGCCGCCGAAGGCAATGGCACTGAACAGGCCGGACCACAGGGGGCCGTAGCCGATGGCCTGCATCAGCATCCCATAGGTGACGCCCAGCACCAGAAAGCCTGCAAAAATAGGGACGGTATGGGGGAAGGCGGCCCGCAGGGCTGACCGCCAGGAGGAGGGGGAGGGCTGCATAAAATATCACTTCCGGCGCAAGAATAGTCGAAATGAGACAGATAGATGGATTATAGCGGAGAGAGCAGCGATTGACAATGGGAAAATGTGCCAGATTTTATGCCCAAAAGAACACAGGGACTGGAAAAATGCGGCAAGATGGCGTATACTGAGACCATATGACTTGAAAGAGGGAAAGCGAGGTGCTTTTTATGGAGGAAACGAGAAGCTTTGGATACGTCTGCCCCAAGTGCGGCAAGGCCGTGGTGGCCCGGCGCAGCAAGTTCGCCCTGTCGGCGGCGGCGGTACGGATGGAATGCCCCAAGTGCGGGGAGTCGGCGCTGGAGGTGCAGACCGACGGCGTGCGCTTTCGGCTGTGGGTACCCTGCGGCCTGTGCGGCGGGGTGCATCAGGCGGAGTGCAGCGCTCAGGAGCTGCTGGAGGGCCGTGGCATCGCCCTGGCCTGCCCGGAGACGAAGCAGCTGTGCTGCTACGCCGGGGAGGAGGGTCAGGTGATGGCCCGGACGGAGGAGCTGGCCATCCGAGTGGACAAGGAGCGCTCGGAGCAGCGAGAGGCATTCACCGACAACGTCATCATGTATGAGGTGCTGTCGGAGTTGAAGGACATGGCCGGCCGGGGCGGTGTAAGGTGTACCTGCGGCAGCCGGGACTACGGCATCCGCATCCACCGGGATGCCGTGGATCTGACCTGCCGGGCCTGCGGCGGGAGGCTGCGGCTCCCGGCGGCTACGGAT
>OKSD01004028.1_pt1 | contig 10439 bp, 10 predicted proteins | sample 1601221 | NCBI WGS metagenome assembly OKSD01 (sample SAMEA3541550, study PRJEB24748) | human gut metagenome | biome: human gut; feature: human-associated habitat; material: faeces | place: China | collected 2012
AGTGCTCGATAAGGTCGGCGGGGATCCGTCACTCGACTTCCTTATCCGTGCCGGTCTTCCGGTTCGAGCGTGATGTCTCCCGCGTCGAGCACGGACTTTACGTCGGTGAAATTGGTACCGGGCACCACGCGCGACTTGCCGTTGATCTTCACGGTGACGTACGAGGTGTCTCCATTGAGCAGCTCACGGGCGTTGCCACGGGATGCTTCGGCGGAATCGGTGACGGAGAAGGCCGTGACCTGATTGGCCGTGTTCTGCTCCGCGGAGGTGTAAAGATTGCGCGACACAATGCCGCCGGTAGCCAACAGGCCCACCGCCGCGACCGTTGCGGCGATCTTCACCAGCGAGGACTTGCTCGGCATGGCGAAGGTAGACGATCGGGCGTGCTTGCTGTGGTTAGCCATTCTGCTCCTAAACGCGCGTTCAGATCCTCGACGAATTCACACATGCACGGCATGCGGTGCGCCGCCACTTCAGGCTTCGCCGGAAAGCGCATATCCAACGTGACATTCTACTCCATGCCATGGAATCCGGGCGAGCGCATATGTAACAGGCGGGCAAAGCGGGCATGCAAAGCAAGCGTGCAAAGCAAAAGGTGCCGTTGATGTTTCGCCATCGAACGGCACCTTTGCAATCCTTTGATATTCGCCTTATTGCGCCTGTTCCGTAGCCTCTTCGGCAGCGGCCGCATTGACGTCCAGCTCCTTGGCCTGGGCGATCAGATCGTCCAGATCCGACGCGCGCAACGCGCCAGCCTGCTGGAATACGATCTGCTGGTTCTTGATCACCATCAAGGTCGGCACGGCCTGCACTTTGGCGGCGGAGGCGAGATCCGGATTCTGGTCGATATCGACCTTCGCGAAATAAATGTCAGGATTCGCTTCGCTTGCCTTTTCGAACGTCGGGCCGAACGCACGGCACGGACCGCACCAGGTTGCCCAGAAATCCACGAATACCAGATCGTTGGATTCGACGACCTGATTGAAATCCTGCGAAGTGACCGCATGCGTTGCCATGATTGCTCCTTGCTGTTCGTTCCATCGACGCGCGTGACGGGCTACGCCCCTCGTATGCGATTGCTTTGGAGTATATAACCGCGCCCCAACCCGCCGCATTCCCGGCATATGCAATATCCGCTGTCAGAAGAATCGTCTTTCGGCGCATTCTTTTCCAGCCAATTCACACAAGATGCGTGATAATGGGACTATGCCAGTGATGAATGATGAAGTGCCCGACGAGGGCGATTTCGATGCAGGCCGTCGTCGCGGAGAATTCGACGACATTACGCCGGAGGATTTCATTCGCGGAATAGGTAATCCTCCAGGATGGCTTGCTTCCGGCGAAATCAACCGTATGCGCGGCGAAATGCCGATTCCATACGTGCTTGTGGTGCCGGTGCGCACCGATGATCTGGGGCGTGTTTCACAGGTCGGATCGTTGCTTCGCGTGTCTGACGACGGCAGTATCGAGCGAACGCTGATTGCCGGGCGCGTGCTCTATCACGAATCGTTGCGTGAGGCCGTGGCGCGTAATATCGCCAAGGATTTGGGCGATATCGCGTTGCCGCAGCTGCCGGTGAGTCTGCAGCCGTTCACCGTGGCCGAGTTTTTCCCGACGCCGGGACTATCCGATTATTTCGATTCCCGCCAGCATGCGATCGCATTGTGCTACGTGGTGCCGATCGCGGGCGACTGCAAGCCGCAGGATGAGACGCTTGACGTGGAATGGGTCAACCCGAACAGCGAGATCCTCGACACTTTCATAAACCAGATGAGCAACGGATATGGCACGATTGTGCGTCAGGCGATCGCTTGGGCCGGCAGGTAGCCGACAGGCTTATGGTTGACGTCGAAACCGGTCGGCCGTGGGCGCCAGGAAAGCGCGTGGCAGCTTGCGAATGCAGGCAGCGCAAGCGATAGATATATAGGCAATATAGGGGAGAGGAACGGAGTGAGACGATGACGATCGAATTACATAATAACGTGTATTGCGAGGGCGAGGGGCTTCCCGTGGTGCTGGTGCACGGGTTCCCCGTGGACCACCGCATGTGGGACGAATGTGCGGAGGCGTTGGAGGCGGCCGCTGTGGAACATGGTGTGAAACGGTTCCCGATCTGGGGTCCCGACATGCCCGGTGCGGGAGAAGGGCCGATTCCTTCCGATGAGACCAGTGGCGGCAAAGACGCGGACGGCGCTTTCCCGAACGGTTTGGACCATATGGCCGACGCCTATGTCGCGATGTTGCATGCGGCCGGTTACGACAAGGCGATTTGGGCGGGCCTTTCGATGGGCGGCTATCTGGTTCTCGACATTCAGCGTCTGCACCCCGAAGCTGTTGCCGCGTTGGCATTGTGCGACACGAAGGCCGCGGCGGATTCCGCGCAGATGCGCGCGAAGCGCATCGCGATCGCCGAAGCATGCGAATCGACGGGCACGCATGAGCCGGTGATGGGATTTGCGGCATCCACACCTGAGGATTCCACCATCAAACAGTCGGCCGCCTACCGTGAACAGTTCACGACGTGGATCAACGAACAGTCTGCCGAAGGCATCGCATGGCGTGAGCGCATGGCGGCTGGGCGCCCGGATCTGAACGATGTGTTGCCTGCGATTACGGCACCGGTTGCGGTGATCTGCGGCGACAAGGATCCGTCGAGCCCGCCGAGCGTGATGACGCCGATCGCCGATGCGATGACAGGCACGAGCGCGGATATGACGGTGGTATTCGATTGCGGGCATTTCAGCGCATACGAGCATCCGCAGGCGGTTGCCGACGCGCTGCTCGCGCTGGTGCGCAGGGTGCAATAGCCGGTATTTTCCGCCGCTGCCGTCAATATCGCAATCAGAAATACAAAAAAGATATAAAAAAATAGAAAAGAAAATACGGAATAGAGAAAAAATATCCGCTCTATCAATCGTATTCAAGGAAAGAAGCAATCGATGAGCGTGTTCTCGCCACTGGCGCTGACTCAGGCACTGCCGTTCCTGCCACTTGCGCAAGGCGACATCGACTATGAGGTTTCGAGACGCGACGAACCCGACCTGTTCGACACGGCGCTGCTGGAGCCGGACACGAAGGTCATTCTCGTCAAAGACGGCATGGTGGCGGTGCCGCGCGGACAGGGAGCCATCGCGGACTACGCCAACGTGCATATGCGTCTCGCGCAATTGCCCGGCGCCTACGTGGCGGCGGAACTGCACACGCATCCGACGGCGCTCGCCATATTCCTTGGATCGTATGGCGGCAAACGCGACGAACACGTGGTCGCCGTTGACGTGTCTCGCGTGAAAGCCGCGGAGACGGTGGCCGCAAGCAGCGAGCATATGGGCGCGGACGATGCGTTCGGCGAACAGCACGAACCGGAAGCGAAAACGTCGAAATCGTTGCTGGAAAGCGCTGCGGAACGATTCGACTGGGTCGATCTGCGCGGATTCGCACCGCATGCCAGCGCGCGCGAAGCAGGCCAGGCCACGACGGCGATCTCGCTGGGCGTATGGCATGCGCGCCAACGTCATTGCCCCACATGCGGCGCTCCGACCGAACCGGCGTTGGGAGGATGGGCGCAACGCTGCGCCAGCGAAGCGGACGGCAAGCGACTGCTGTTCCCCAGAGTGGAACCGGCCGTCATCACGGCGATCGTGGACCATGAGGACCGTCTGCTGCTGCAACACAACAGCGCATGGCGCAACACCGGACTGTACTCCGTATCGGCCGGCTTCGTGGAAGCCGGAGAAAACCTGGAGCATGCCTGCCGGCGCGAAGCCAAAGAGGAAGTCGGCATAGACATCGGCGAACTCAAATACTTGGGATCGCAGCCATGGCCGTTCCCCGCATCGCTCATGATGGCGTTCAAAGGCGTGGCCAACACCACCGACGTGCGCGTGGACGGCGACGAGACCCTGCAGGCGCGTTGGGTGACCCGCGACGAATACATGAACGAGTTGGTGGCAGGGCGTATGGAAGCTCCCGGAAAGGCCACCATCGCCCGCTACATGATCGAAGAATGGCTCGGCCACGACCTCCCGTAGCAAGTTTCGGCACTGCTCTAGGGAAATACATACGATTGACGTAGAATGAGCTTTCATGAGCGAAGAAAACGATAACAAGCCGAATCTGGATGTTCCCGAGCATCTTGAATATTCCGACGAGCATGTGTGGGTGGATGCTTCCACCGAGCCGGCCATGGTGGGTATCACCGAATATGCGGCCGACCAGCTTGGCGAACTCGTGTACATCGATCTGCCGGAAGTCGGCACCGAAGTGCAGGCGGGCGACGAGGTGGCGGAACTGGAATCCTCCAAGGCGGTCACGCCGCTGGTCGCTCCGGTGGCCGGCGTGATTCGCTATGTGAACAACGAGGCCGCCGACGATCCAAGCATCGTAACGGGTGACCCGTATGGCGAAGGCTGGATTTTCAAAATCGAACTTGAGGATGACGAGCCGGGACTGCTTTCCTCCGAGGAATACGCCAACATCGTGGCTCAGTGAACGGCACGATTCGGGAAATTGGATGGGAAATCATCGGTATTCCCTGAAAAATCCCTGATTTTCACGCTGGGGTACCAGGTAATTCAATAATCGCCTTTATAGTGGGGTTATGACCGAACCGCAGCCGTTGCCCCAGCGTGAACCGGATTCCATATCCGAAGATGACATGCCGACCGTGCCCATTCCCGCACGCAAGGTGGTCACCACCTTCGACGCGGCTTCGAAACACGAACGCATCGAAGTCAAGCCTCCGCTGACACGACTGTTCCGCCGCACCATTACCAGAGCGTTCAACAAGTGGGTGACGTTCTCAACAAGCATGGTGCTCAATCTCAACTGGTATCCGCGCGTGGAACCATATGTCGGCTACGGCACCGAACATTACTCTCGACTGATCTGCCGAACCGTGTACGGGCCCTTCAAACGTCAGGCGGGCCGTCTGACCCGTGGCATCCGTGCCATGCTCACCATCCCCTCGCCGCATACGAAGGTGCGCATCGCCATCGACGGCGTGCCCCTCGAAACCGTGCAGGTGGGCGCGTCCGAAGTGCACGACGAAGTGGACGCGCAGCGCAATGTCTCCAGTGAATTCGCAGCCTCCGATTCCGCAGGATATCTCGATCTCGTGGCCGAACATTCGCTCGAACCGGGCGTGCACGACGTGTCATACAAGGTACGCAGCCGCAAACCGGTCACAGCCAACCTGTTCACCATTCCCAGCGGTACGAAAGTCGGCGTGATCTCCGACGTGGACGACACCATCATGGTCACGCAGGCGCCAAGCCTGATGAAAGCCGCCTACAATCTGCTGCTGCTCGATCCAAAGAAGAAAATGCCGGTTGCGGGCATGAACCTGCTGTTCAACCGCATTGCGGACATGTTCCCGGACGCGCCGTTCTTCTACCTGTCGACATCGCCATGGAATGTGGAAAGCTCGATCCGGCATTTCATCGCCAACCATGGTTTTCCGGAAGGTCCGCTGCTATTGCGCGACCTCGATCCTCGCCCGAAAACGTTCATTCCTTCCGGAGTGCAGCACAAACTCGAGTATGCCGAACAATTGATGGCTGATTTTCCTGATATGAAGTTCATTCTGATCGGCGATGACGGGCAGAGGGATCCGACCACGTACGCCACGATCGCACGCCGATACCCAGGGCGTGTGCTGGCGATCGGCATCCGGCAGTTGTCTCCACGCGAAGTCGCCGGCAATCTCGGCACCGTTGCGGGGCGTGCGGTCACGCAGCCGATCCCGGTCACCGATGTCCCGGTATTCACGGGAACGACCGGCTCGAATCTGATGAAAACCATGCTGCCGTTCCTGAAACAACAGATGGGCGTCTGACTTTTTCGTACGCCCGGAGCAGGGGGTGCGTGCCGCGTGGGATTGGGAATGCAATGCCGGTATAATCGCGTGCATGACTGATTTTCGGGGTGAACAGGGCGCAACGGGCGCGCGAGAAAGCGACGAAAGCGTGCAAGACAAATGCGGGATGCCGATCGCGAAGCGTGTGCCGAAGGAGCGCGTATTCCACGGCGACACCTTCATCGACGAGTACGAATGGCTGCGCGACAAGGAATCGCATGACGTGCAGGATTACGTCGCCGCGCAGAACCGGTATTGCGAGCAGCGCATGGAACCGTTGAAAACCCTACGCTCCACACTGTTCGACGAGCTCAAGTCGCACGTTCAGGAAAACGACATGTCCGTGCCGACACGCATGGATGGCTACTGGTATTTCGTACGCACCCAGGAGGGCCAGCAGTATGCGGTGCAATGCCGTGTGCCTATTCGAGGCGCAGACGATTGGGATCCGCCAACCATTGAAATCGGCGTGCCCATCGACGGCGAACAAGTGGTGTTCGACACCAATGCCGAAGCGCAAGGCCATGATTTCTTCCGTATCGGCGGCATGGATATTTCCAAAGACGGACGTTGGATGCTGTACGGCACCGACACCAGCGGCGACGAACGTTACGATTTCCGCATCCGCAGCTTGGAAACCGGCAAGGAACTGCCGGAAGTGTTCAAGGGCATCGGTGGCGCCTGCTTCACACCGGACGCGCAATGGGTGTTCTATGTGAAGCTCGACGACGCGTGGCGTCCATACGCGGTGATGAGGCACCGCGTCGGCACTCCCATCGTCGACGATGTGGAGGTGTACCGCGAACAGGACGAACGATTCTGGGTTGGCATCGGCCTGTCGTTCGACGAACGCAATCTGGTGATCGGCACCGGGTCGAAGACTACCACCGAGGTATTGCTGCTTTCCACCGACGATCCGGAAGGCGAATTCCGTGCGTTCATTCCGCGCGAGCAGGACGTGGAATACGACGTGAGTTTCAGCCGTTTCGAAGGTGCCGGCGAATGCGGTGAGGATATTCCGCTCGCCGTGGTCTATCACAATGCGTTGAACCCGAATTTCGAAATCGATGTGATCGACATGCGCTCCCACGAGCCCCCGTACCGTTTGGGTGAGGGCGTGCGTGTGGCCGTCGGTTCGCCGTACGGATGCGAGCACGGCGACGAGATCGAACCGGGCGCTTCTGAGATGCCGATCGGCACACCGTATTCCAATCCCTGCAATCCAGCCATTTTGCAGGGCGCGCATGGTCTTGGCATTGAGGGGATCTCGATTCACCGGCATTATGTGGCGCTGCAGTACCGGGCGGAAAGCCTGACGCATATTGCGGTGATGACGAAGGATGCCGCTGCGGAGGATTTTCTTGCGGGGCGTCCATGGAAGTTCACCGAGCTGGTTCCCCACGCGTTGGAAGACGATTGGGATGTCGACGAGTCGGTGGACGAGATCAACGAGGAACGTGCCGAAGTGTGGGGCGCGCTCGACCAATTGGCCGCCGCGCAAGGCGAGGGGTCGGCCGTGCATGGGGTTTCCCGCAAGGCGATGACCTCATCGGATGGTGCGACCGCCGATGCGATGCCGGGGGAGACCCGGCGCTTGTATTCGATTGGTGTGGGAGGCAATCCTTCGTATGATGCGCCCCGCATGCGCTACTCGTTCTCCAGTTACACGCGTCCCGGCGAACTGCATGATATCGATCCGGCGACCGGCGAGGATCGCCTGTTGAGGCGTGCCACGGTGCTTGGTGGATTTGAACCGCGCGAATACATGGAGCGCAGGGTGTGGGTTACCGCCCGCGATGGCGAGCGCATTCCTGTTTCCTTGGTGTGGCGCAGGGATGTGCCCGCGTGTGATTCGGCGATGTTCGTTACCGGGTATGGCGCGTATGAGATCAGTTCGGATCCGGGATTCTCGGTGTCTCGCATCAGCATGCTTGATCGTGGTGTGCTTTATGCGGTGCCGCACATTCGCGGCGGCGGTGAGATGGGTCGTGCTTGGTATGAGCAGGGGCATTTGCTCAATAAGAAGCATTCGTTTGAGGATTTCGTTGATGCCGTGCGTGCGTTGCAGTGTGCCGGTTTGGCGTCGCCTGCTCGCACGGTGGCCGATGGCGGTTCCGCCGGTGGCCTGTTGATGGGTGCCGTGGCGAATATGGCTCCCGAATGTTTCGCGGGCGTTGAGGCGGATGTGCCTTTTGTGGATGCGTTGACGTCGATTCTTGATCCGTCGTTGCCGTTGACGGTTACGGAGTGGGATGAGTGGGGCGATCCGCTGCATAATGCGGACGTGTATCGGTATATGAAGGAATATACGCCGTATGAGAATGCGCCGTCTGATGCAAATGATGCGCGGGTTGCGGTTTTTCCCAAGATTTTCATTACCACGTCGATGAATGACACTCGTGTGCTGTATGTGGAGCCGATGAAATGGTTGGCCCGACTGCAGCGTGCGGGCGTGGATGCCGTGGCGAAGATTGAGGTTGAGGCTGGTCATGGGGGTACGTCTGGAAGGTACAAGCAGTGGGAGGAGATCTCCTATGAGAATGCTTGGTGTCTTGGCGTGATGGGTATTACCAGCTGATTAGGCTGTGCGATTTGTGAGATTCGTATGATTCATGCTTTTCGTGTGTTTCGTACAGGAAAGCGGCATGGAGTGTCCATTAGTTGAGCGTTTTAAGTCCACGTGCTGATTCGTTGACTAGAGTCGCGTGCTATGAGTGATTCTGCAAAGAAGTACACCATCGCCGTCATTCCGGGCGATGGCATTGGCAAGGAAGTGACTCCGTGGGCTCAGAAGGCTCTGGAGAAGGCGGCCGAGGGCGTTGCCGAATTCGATTACGAGAATTTCGATCTTGGCGCCGAACGTTACCTGCGTGACGGTGCGATTCTTCCGGAAGAGGAAGAGGAACGCATCAAGAAGACCGACGCGATCCTGTTGGGCGCAGTCGGCGATCCGCGTATCAAGGCCGGCATTCTCGAACGTGGCCTGCTGCTCAAGCTCCGTTTCGATCTCGACCAGTACGTCAACCTGCGTCCGTCCAAGCTGTACAAGGGCGTGACCTCCCCGCTCGCCAACCCGGGTGATATCGACTTCGTCGTGGTGCGTGAAGGCACCGAAGGCCTGTACTGCGGCGCCGGCGGAGCGGTTCGCCGCGGCACCCCGAACGAGGTGGCCACCGAAGTTTCCATCAACACCGCCTACGGCGTGGAACGTGTGGTGCGTTACGCCTTCCAGCTGGCCATGAAGCGCAGGAAGCATGTGACCCTCGTGCACAAGAAGAACGTGCTCGTCAACGCCGGAGACATGTGGCAGCGCATCGTCGATAAGGTCGCCGAGGAATATCCGGAAGTTTCCCACGACTATCTGCATATCGACGCGACCACCATTTTCATGGTGTCGAATCCGTCCCGCTTCGACGTGATCCTCACTGACAACCTGTTCGGCGACATCATCACCGACGAGGCAGGTGCCGTGGTCGGCGGTGTCGGATACTCCGCTTCCGGATGCATCAACGCTTCCAACGAATACCCGTCCATGTTCGAGCCGATTCACGGTTCCGCACCGGATATCGCAGGCCAGAACAAGGCCAATCCGACCGCCGCGATCCTTTCTGCGGCCATGCTGCTGCGCCACCTCGGTTTCGACGACGCCGCGGCCAAGATCGATGCGGCCGTCGAAGCGGACATCGAAGAGCTGGGATCCGCTACCCGCTCCACCGACGAGGTCGGACGCGACATTCTGGCACGCATGTGACATATGATCCGGAACGCATGATTGCGCCGGATATGTTCGCCTGTTGAGACGTCTGTCGAAATCGAGTTCATGCTTGAATTCGACAGACGTTTCGCATATTCAGGGGGATTTCAGGGATTGCTTTCAGGGTGGATGAAAGCAACAAGGCAAATTATGGGATATTGTTGAAACCATGAGTGACAACAATGCCGATTACAACGGTTCCGGCCAAGACGAGTATTTCGCGACGAACGAGGAATACATCCGCAAGTACCGTTTCTGCAACGCCTTCCATCCCTTCCACGGCTTCTCGATGATGTCCTGCGGGCACATCGCAGAGATGAACACCTCGGCGATCTACATCGTGGGCGCGCAGGAGCCGGGCATTGCGCGCGGGATGGGACTCAAGACGCGCGCGACCTTCGAGGAAGCGCTGGAAGACGCGAAGCGGAAATATGTCGGCCCGAATCCCAACATTCTCGCCCTGCCGCAGGCCTTCAAGCTCGGCGCGGTGCACCTGTGCATGAAAGACGAGGGCTACGACGGCTATAACGGCCATTGCCACGAATAAGGAGGACACGAAAATGCAGAAAATCAAAAAACTGTGCATCACTGCGCCGAAGGAGCTTTCGGTGCAGATGGATGAGATCGACGAGCAGAATATCCCCGCCGGGCAATTCCTGATCGAAACGATCTATTCTCAGGTCAGCGCGGGTACGGAAACCGCCTGCTACCGCGGCATGGAAGCATGGTTCAAGCTGCCGGGAACGCCGGGCTACAGCTGTGTCGGCCGCGTGATCGCCAAGGCGGAGGACGTGACGACCGTCGAGCCGGGCGATCTGGTCGCTGCCCATC
>OKSD01004029.1_pt1 | contig 10438 bp, 10 predicted proteins | sample 1601221 | NCBI WGS metagenome assembly OKSD01 (sample SAMEA3541550, study PRJEB24748) | human gut metagenome | biome: human gut; feature: human-associated habitat; material: faeces | place: China | collected 2012
GTATTTTATTTTCCACTGTGCGACTGTAAGGTTTCATTATCACGACTTTTTCACTTTCCTTCCTTTTGCTGTCTGTCATGACAATAAAAAAAGCCCGTACAACCGAAAGGTCATACGAACTGATTTCTCATCCTCGAACTACAGGTATTCCACATCTATTTAATCAGATAATAAAGGGTACTGTTTATTCTTATGCTTCAGTCAATTCGTTCCTGGCCTCCGAATTTTCTTAAATATCGGGAATGTTTTATTACGCTCCGTCTTCTGGCTCAGGACCAATTAACCTACTCGATGTGTCTTACCAAATCTGATTCATTCAGTGACTTTTTCCATCTTTCGTTGTCCTTACAGCAGGGAAAGGATCTGCTCCGGATTCTAACCGGATTCCGTTCTAAGTATTATCAATACTTATAAGCGTACACATTTTCCAACATTTCTGTATTAAATTCTATCAATCCTGTCATAATACTAATAGGATTGTTGCACGGTAATCTTAGATTCTTTCCATCCAAGATGCCTTTACATGATTTATAATAACTGTAATTCATAGTTTTGTCAATGTTTTCTGACATTTTTCTTAAATTCTTAAGTCATTTGCAAAGTTTTCTTATGCACTTTTAACGATATCTTAACATTCTCACTTCTAATCACCGTCAGAAAGCTTGTCAAATTTTCACAACTAAGGAGGTTTCCTATGAGAACAGGTCAAAACATCTATAAACGAAAAGATGGACGTTGGGAAGCACGAGTCTTTCTTGGAAAAAAGTCTAATGGTCGTCCACATTTCAAGTATCTGTATGCATCGACTTACAGAAAAGTTCTTTTTCTAAAAAACAATTATGAAAAAATGCTTACTTTGTCAAATGAAACAACGATTTCTACTGCTTTATTTTCGGATTCTGCTTACAAATGGTTAGCAGATTCTTCCAGGCGTTGGAAGCCAGCGACCTATATCAAGTATAAAAATTTTCTGGAGAAGTATATTCTTCCTGAATGGAACACGCTCTATGTACGTGAAATTCATCAGGATACTTATAATAAACTGGTGGAACATCTGGCACAAAGTCTTTCTGAGAGTCCTTTGCATACCATCAATACAATTATTAATGGAAGCTTGAAGCATACGCAAAATGGTCTGCCGATTTTATTTAAAAAATAATATGAACTGTTTTATCAGAAACAAGCTGAACAAACCTTTCATTATCTACCACTTCTGTAATTAATACGATTGAATAGTCCTCCTGTTCTTTGCTATATGTAATTTTTCTCATATCTTTTCTATACTCCCTAAGAGCTTCTATACTTATTTCTCCATTTCTTACAAGCTGGCATAATATAGCATCATTACTTTTATATGTACTTCATATGTATCAGGAAAAGAAAAAGAACCTGAAACTGGAAGATATTGTGAAAATTGGATACAAAGGAATTGTCTGCGTAGAAGCAGGCGGCCCGACACCGGGACTTGGGTGCGCAGGACGCGGAATCATAACTGCACTGGAAAAACTCGAAGAGACAGGTGCATATGAGAAATACCAGCCGGATGTAGTGCTTTATGATGTGCTCGGAGATGTTGTCTGTGGTGGATTTTCTATGCCGATGCGAAATGGGTATGCAGACAAGATCTTTATTGTTACATCTGGAGAAAATATGGCGATTCATGCAGGTGCGAATATTGCTATGGCGGTAGAAAACTTTAAGAATCGCGGATATGCCACACTGGGAGGGCTGATCCTGAATCGAAGAAATGTCCCGCGTGAGGAGGAGAAAGTAGAAGAACTGGCGGAAGATTTTCATACAAGTATCGTAGGAACTTTGACAAGAAGTGATCTTGTTCAGCAGGCAGAAGAACAGAAAAAGACCGTTCTTGAAGCATTTCCGGAAAGTGAAATGGCAGAAGAATATCGTATACTTGCCAAAGCAATCCTGATGAAAGTGAGAGAAAAACAAGAGGTGTCAAATGCTTAGAAAAGTTGGAGAATCAGCCTGGCCGATCAGTGAGAAAGATGCGGTTGTCAGCATAAAAGACGCATCCTATCCAATTCCGTTCCCACAAGGGCTGGAATTTAATTCACCGGCACATGGCTGTTGGAATATCGTTCATACCGGAATGCTGATTCCGGAAGCACATCAGATTTATGTCTGTGCGGACAACTGTATGCGGGGCGTTGTGCTTACTGCAGCAGAGATGTGTGAAGAAGATAGATTTTCCTTTGTGATCGTAGAGGAGCAGAACCTGTTAAGCGGAAATCTGGAAGATGTGACGATTGAAGGAACGGCAGATATTTTAAGAAAACTAAAAGAACGCGAGGAAAAGACGGGACAGAAAATGCCGAAGGCAGTTCTTCTGTTTACAGTATGCCTTCATCATTTTCTCGGATGCGATCTGGAGCGGATTTACAGGGAACTGGAGCAACGATTTCCAGAAATCAGATTTTTGAGATGCTATATGGATCCAATTATGCAAAAACATGGACCAACACCGGATCAAAAGCTTCGAAAAGCAATGTATGAACCACTGAATCCCGATCGGAATAAAATGGATACAAAACAGATTTCCATATTGGGGAGTGACTTTGCGTTAGATCTAAGCTGTGATTTAAAGGAATTGCTAGCTATAGCAGGATATAAAGTCAGAGAATTGCAAGATTGCAGCACATGGGAAGAGTATGAAGAATTGGGAAATGCGGGAACATTTCTCTGTTGTTATCCATCTGGAAAGTACGGGATTGAAACACTGGCAGAAAGATTAAGAAGAGCATTTCTTTATCTGCCACTTAGTTTTGATTATGAAGAAATCAGAAACGAAGAAGAGACTCTGTGGAATTCTTTGGGAGTGGAAGGAAAGCAGATTCTAAGTGAATGGATGGAAAAGAAAATCACACTTTGCGAAGAAGCGTTAAATCATGCAAAACAAATTATTGGAAATGCTCCAATTACGATTGATTATACTTTCCATCCGCGTCCACTTGGACTGGCCAGGCTTTTGCTGATACATGGATTTAACGTAAAGACTGTTTTTCTGGACAGTATAAGTCCGGAAGAAAAAGAAGTATTTGAATGGCTGAAAGTAAATGCACCAAAACTGGAACTTCGTGCGACAGTTCATGCAAAGATGCGTGTACTGCATGAAGCGCATCCTTCGGAAAAGACACTTGCAATCGGTCAGAAAGCAGCGTGGTCTACAGGAAGTCATTACTTTGTAAATCTAGTTCAGGGAGCCAGCCTGCAAGGATTTGACGGAATCCGAAGGACAGCGGAACTTATGGAAGAAGCATTTTTGAATGAAAAAGATCCGAAAACAATGATCGTAAGAAAAGGATGGGGGTGCACAAGCTGCATATGAGACAATCATATCGAATCATACCGATTTATACTTCAGATGTATCAGGTGTCTGTTCTGCACTTTATGAGTTGGGAGGCATGGTCGTGATGCACGATCCATCCGGCTGCAATTCTACCTATAATACACATGATGAAATTCGCTGGTACGATCAGGATAGCCTGATTTTTATTTCAGGTCTGACAGAGATTGATGCGGTCATGGGAAATGACGAAAAATTTTTATCAGATATCAAAGAAGCAGCACGTGAATTTCATCCGAAATTTATCGCACTTGTCAGTTCACCGATTCCATTTATGAATGGAACCGATTTTCCGGCACTGGCGAAAGTGCTGGAAATTGAAACAGGAATACCATCCTTTGCAGTGCCGACAAATGGAATGCATGATTATGTATATGGAGCAGGAATCGCATTCGAAGAAATTGCAAAAAGATTTGTTACAGAAAAGGAAGCAAGAGGAAACTATGCAAAACGGACAGTAAACCTGCTTGGAGCAACACCACTAGATTTTGGTCCATTTCCCAGAGTAGAAGAATTAAAAAATAATCTGGAGAAATGTGGATGGGAGATCCTTTCAACCTGGGCGATGGGAGACAGTTTGGAAGATCTTGTAAAATCAGGAAATGCAGAGATCAACCTTGTCGTGTCAGCAGTTGGGCTGCGGGCAGCAAAAGCGTTAAAAGAAAAGTTTGGAACCCCTTATGTGATCGGAACCCCTTATAAAGAATATGCAGAGAGAATCAGTGAAGCTTTGGAAAAGAAAATACCTATGCCGGCATTGGAAGATCGAAAAGAATGGGAAAAGAATACAGCTATAGAAGATTGGAAATCACAAATAGTTACTCTGATCGGTGAGCCGGTTACAACAACATCTCTTGCAGCTTTAATTGAAAAAGAATATCACTATAAAACAAAGGTTCTTTGTCCGTTAGAGGAAACGGATGGACTGATTGGAAGTCAGGATTTAAAAGTATGCGGTGAAGAAGAGATGGAAGAGGCACTGAAGGATGCGCAAATTGTTGTAGCGGATCCATTATATCGCCCAATCTGCCCGGCTGAGTGTGAGTTTTATGAGAGAGCACACATAGCATTTTCAGGGAGAATGTTTCTAAAAAATAAATAAGTAGGGAATGGCCTGGATTTTTGAATTGTTGTTTTGATTCCTATGGATCCAGGTCGATTTTTATCATTGACAGTAGCAGTTTATTTTGCTATAGTTAATCCACATCAAAATCTCAGACATATATTTCTATATTTCATTTGTCTGAACATGTTATCGAAGAGATAACAATATCTCATTTTCAAGGCTATATCAGCATGAGATTCCATTTTTGATGATTTAAAAACAAAAGAATAAAAATCAGGGAGGAACTGTCTATGGGAAAAGCAGATGTTAATGTCAATATCTGGCTAAGTGAAAAAAATCGATTCGCAAATTTATTTAATGGTGTGATTTATGGTGGAGAGAATGTGATATTGCCTGAAGATTTAGAAGAGGTAAATCCAGTCTCATCTGTTAATGTGAAAAACAGAGTAGGAAAAACGAAAAGTATGAAGAAATACCGGGACATTATTATGCGATGGAAGAACCAGGCGACGCTTGTACTTCTTGCGAATGAAGCGCAAGATAAGATTCATTATGCTATGCCACATAAAGTGATGCTTTATGACGGAATGGATTATGAAACACAGATTCGAAATAACTGGGAATGTTTTACAGAAGGCCAAAGGCAGGCTAAAAAAACAGGACAGACGTTAGAACATCTTACAGCTGGAGAATACTTATCTCGTTTTCGAAGAACAGATCGATTAACGCCGATTATTTCGCTCGTATTTTATTATGGATCAGAGCCGTGGGACGGGCCGGTGGACTTATATGACATGTTTCGATTAGAAGGAACGGAAAAAGAAAAAGCAATTCTTGAAAAATATCTTCCAAATTATAGGATTAATCTGGTAGATGCAGAACGCTTAGAGGAAATAGAGCGGTTCTCTGAGGATTTACAAGTGATACTAACTATGCTAAAATATAGAAAAGATAAGGATGGATTAAGAAACTATGTTAATGAAAATAAGAAATTCTTTCAAAAGGTTGACCATGAGACAAGTCAGGCGATGAAGGCATTTTTAAATATGAAACAGATACCAGGTGAGACCGAGAATGAGGAGGAGATAATCAATATGTGTGAAGCAATTCAAGAAATGTATGACGATGGCGTAAGAGATGGAATGAAGCGAGGAATCCAGCAGGGAAGGGATGATCTGTTAAAGGAAAAAGTAAAGAGAAAACTGCAGAAGCAAAAATCACTTGAGCAGATTGCGGATGAATTAGAAGAAGATGTCAATGTGATTCGGAAGATAATAAAAGAAGTACAGTGATACAGCATTTATTGATTCTTGTTACTGGACCGACAGGAAGTTTTGAATAATGAAAAAGACGGGATGACAGATCAATACTGTCACCCCGTCTTTTTCAGATACCACTTTTCTATCAGACCAATTATCGCATACAATAGCACTGCAATGATACATAGAATGCAGATACTCATCAGAAGCCAGTCAAGTTTAAATACCTGGCTGGAATAGATGATCAGGTATCCAAGTCCGCTTCTTGCGGCTAGAAATTCACCGATGATAACTCCGACAAGACAAAGTCCAATATTGACTTTCATATTACTGATGATTGCCGGAATGGAACCAGGAAGAACCACCTTGGTCAGCGCATGCCTGCGTTTTCCATGTAGTGTGTAGATCAGACGAATTTTTTCCTGGTCGATCGTAGAAAAACTGGTGTAGAGGTTCAGGATACTTCCGAAAATTGCAACGGACATTCCGGCAACAACAATGGTTGTGGTATTGGCACCCAGCCAGACAATAAGTAAGGGCGCCAAGGCAGATTTTGGCAGGCTATTTAGGACAACCATGTAAGGGTCAAGAATTTCGGAAAGTCCATGGAAACACCAGAGGAGGATTGCAATCAGAATGCTGGTAAGTGTGACCAGAAGAAAGCTGACAAGTGTCTCATACAGGGTGATTCCAATATGGTGAAAGACAGAACCATCCTCTGTCATTTTCAGAAAACAGGTTATGATACGGGAAGGGCTGCTGAAGATAAAGGAATCAACAACTCCGGTATCGGCACAGATTTCCCATTGTAACAGGAATAAGAAAAGAATCAGAATCCGCAGAAAGACGACCATCCGTCGGCGTCTGCGGAATTTTTTGAGAAAACGAAGATGCTCAGTTGTCATGGTTTAGCTCCTTCCAGATTTGATTAAAGTAGTGTTTGAATTCAGGTGCATTCCGCCGATTTAAAGGTGTGTCTTGTTCTAATTTAAAGAAAATCGGAATTTCGCAACGGACTTTGGCAGGACGGTTGGTGAGGACAATGACCCGGTCGGAAAGGCTGACTGCTTCCGATAGATCATGAGTGACAAGAAGTGCGGTCTTTCCACTCTGTCGGATAATCTGGCCGATGTCGTCGCTGACGGTCAGCCTGGTCTGATAATCCAGAGCGGAAAAGGGCTCATCAAGCAGTAAGAGTTGCGGATCAGGCAGCAGAGTCCGAATCAGGGCGGCACGCTGGCGCATTCCTCCGGAAAGCTGGGAGGGACGTGCAGAAGCAAATTGTTTTAAACCATATTGTTCGAGAAGCTCATACGCACGTTTTTTGGTTGCAGTATTTAGTGTGCCGCAGATTTCCGGACCGAGGGTGACATTCCGGTAAATACTGCGCCAGTCCAGTAAATGATCATGTTGGAGCATATAGCCAATCAGGGGGGAATTTTCCTTGAGAGGGATACCATTTAACAGGATTTCTCCTGCATCTGGCTTCATCAATCCACAGATCAGGGAAAGAAGTGTAGATTTGCCGCATCCGGAAGGACCGACAACTGCTGTGAAGGTTCCAGGTTGCACGGAAAAGGAAAGATCAGATAAAGCCCTTGTTTCTGCGTCCAATGTGTGATAAGAATAATATATGTTATGAAGTTCCAGAAGAGAATTCATTGAAGACTCCATTTCAGTAGTAGTTAATGTTATGATATGTAAAAATAATCCTGAGAGTGAATCAATGAACATGTCAGGCGTTTTAGAAAAAAGGAATGATTGATCTGGAACAAAGATATAGGAGAATGATGAAAATGAATTTACAGAAAATCAATTATCAGAAAGAGCTGGAGAAGCTTCTGACAAGACTGGAAAAGGAAGAAAGAGTACCAACTCTTTTACTGCATAGTTGCTGCGCACCGTGCAGTAGTTATGTATTAGAGTATTTATCAAAGTATTTTAAAATCACCGTGTTTTATTACAATCCGAATATTTATCCGGAAAGTGAATACACAAAGCGCATCCTGGAACAGCAGAAATTGATTGAAGAGATGCATTTCCGCTATCCGGTATCATTTTTAGCTGGTAAATATGATCGCGACCGGTTTTATGAGATGGCAAAAGGGCTGGAAGAAGTGAGAGAGGGCGGTTCGAGATGCATGGGATGCTATGAACTTCGTCTGAAGGAATCCGCAGAAGTTGCAGTAGCCGGAGAATTTGACTATTTTACAACAACACTTAGTATAAGTCCGATGAAGAATGCGCAGAAGTTGAATGAGATCGGACAACGTGTTGGTGAAGAATATGGTGTACAATATCTGCTTTCTGATTTCAAGAAGAAGAACGGATATAAGAGATCCATCGAACTGTCCGGGATCTATGGTCTTTACCGTCAGGATTATTGTGGATGTGAGTTCTCCTATAAAGCACGTCAGGCAGAAAAATGTGTGTGAAATGACGGAAGAAGTGATTAAAATAGCAGAAAATAAGAAAAAATCTACAGAATTCGTCGAAATCAGGTATATTTTGCAAGTTTGTAGTAGACATTTGACACTTTAGTGTGATAAACTAATGGGCAAATACGATATAATAGAAAAGGGGAAAGGCAGATGGCACAGTTATGGGGCGGTCGTTTTACAAAAGAGACAGATCAGCTGGTTTATAATTTTAACGCATCCATCTCTTTCGACAAGAGATTCTATGAGCAGGATATCCGCGGAAGTATTGCACATGTGACAATGCTTGCAAAGCAGGGGATTCTGACGGAGGATGAGAAGAAACAGATCATTGACGGACTGAACGGAATCCGTGAGGATGTGGAAAACGGAACACTTGAGATTACAGATAAATATGAAGATATTCACAGCTTTGTTGAGGCGAATCTGATCGACCGGATCGGAGATGCAGGAAAGAAGCTGCATACAGGAAGAAGCAGAAACGACCAGGTTGCACTGGATATGAGACTTTATACAAGAGATGAGATTATTGAGCTTGACGGACTCTTGAAAGAGATTCTGGAAGTTCTTCTGAAACTGATGAAAGAGAATGTCGAAACTTACATGCCGGGATTTACACATCTTCAGAAAGCACAGCCGATCACCCTTGCACATCATATGGGAGCTTATTTCGAGATGTTCAAGCGTGACAGATCCAGAATGAAAGATATTTATAAGAGAATGAATTACTGTCCGCTGGGAGCCGGAGCACTTGCCGGAACAACTTATCCGCTTGACAGAGAGTACACAGCAGAGCTTCTGGATTTTGCTGGGCCGACACTGAACAGTATGGATTCTGTATCTGACAGAGATTATCTGATCGAGCTTTTGTCGGCGATGTCAACTGTGATGATGCATCTAAGCAGATTCTCAGAGGAAGTGATCATCTGGAATTCCAATGAATATCAGTTTGTGGATATTGATGATGCTTACAGTACAGGAAGCAGTATCATGCCACAGAAGAAGAATCCGGATATTGCGGAGCTTGTCCGTGGTAAGACAGGAAGAGTTTACGGAGCATTGACTTCTCTTCTGACAACGATGAAGGGAATTCCGCTTGCTTATAATAAAGACATGCAGGAAGACAAAGAACTCGTATTCGACGCAATAGATACAACAAAAGGATGTCTGGCGCTCTTTACAGGAATGCTTAAGACAATGAAGTTTAATAATGTACGCATGGAAGAGAGTGCGAAGCATGGATTTACCAATGCGACAGACGCAGCAGATTATCTGGTGAATCATGGAGTTCCGTTCCGTGATGCACATGGAATCGTGGGACAGCTCGTACTGTACTGTATTGAGTATAAGAAAGCACTGGATGATATGACAATGGAAGAATTCAAAGCGATTTCACCGGTGTTTGAAGAAGATATTTATGATGCGATCAGCATGAAGACCTGTGTGGAGATGAGAAATACGATCGGTGCACCGGGAAAAGCGGCAATGGAGAAAGTGATCGCTATCGAAGAAGCTTATCTTGTGACAGAGTAATGAATCATTACAGAGAGCAAAAATAACTGAATGCTTTCTTTCATTATATAAAGAGAATTGAAAGAGAATGTTTGGATAGAAAAATAGAAAATAAGAAGAAAAGGGAGAAGAAAACAATGGAGCAGAAATTAAGAGTAGGTATCCTTGGAGCAACAGGTATGGTAGGACAGAGATTTATTTCTCTGCTTGAGAACCATCCATGGTTTGAAGTTGTAACAGTAGCAGCAAGCCCGCGTTCCGCAGGTAAGACATATGAAGAAGCAGTAGGTGACCGTTGGAAAATGGATACACCGATGCCGGAAGCTGTTAAGAAGCTGGTAGTTCTTAATGTAAATGATGTAGAGCATGTAGCATCTACAGTAGATTTTGTATTCAGTGCAGTGGATATGTCCAAAGACGAGATCAAAGCAATTGAAGAAGCATATGCAAAGACAGAGACACCGGTTGTATCTAACAACAGCGCGCACCGCTGGACACCGGATGTACCGATGGTAGTACCGGAGATCAATGCAGAGCATTTTGAAGTTATCAAAGATCAGAAGAAGCGCCTTGGAACAACGCACGGATTTATTGCAGTAAAACCAAACTGCTCCATCCAGAGCTACGCACCTTGTCTTGCAGCATGGAAAGAGTTCGGACCAAAAGAACTGGTTGTTACAACATACCAGGCAATTTCCGGAGCAGGTAAGACATTCAAAGACTGGCCGGAAATGGTTGGAAATATCATTCCATTCATTGGTGGAGAAGAAGAGAAGAGTGAGCAGGAGCCGCTTCGTG
>OKSD01004032.1_pt1 | contig 10436 bp, 2 predicted proteins | sample 1601221 | NCBI WGS metagenome assembly OKSD01 (sample SAMEA3541550, study PRJEB24748) | human gut metagenome | biome: human gut; feature: human-associated habitat; material: faeces | place: China | collected 2012
TTTTAAAACTGTACGATGGCCATGACTGGAAATGGTTTGCTGTGCGGCTGAAACACGTTTTGTCGCCTGAGAGGGGAAGCGGGTGACAAAACCGGTGGAATTGACACTTTTCGGGTGACATCCGCTATGCAGCGGGAGACAGAATGCGGGATTCTGTCCCCCGGGTCGCTTTGAGGGGTGACTCCCGGTCAGAACTTCACCCGGAGCCCCAGCTGCGCTTCAATGGCTCGGAAGGAAGACCGCCCTTCCCGGTACGCCGCGTGCCCCCAAAGGATCACGGATTTCGAGACCTCACCCTCTATTCCCGCGCGGACTTCCGCGAGGTTCCGGCTTCCCGAAATCACGCCCCGAACCCCATCCATCACGGCACCGAACGGCTTCGTGTCATGAATCCAGGAGAGCGACGCGTAAGGCGTGAGGCTGAACCCGGAGTCTTCCTGATGCATCCGATGCGAGAGGACCGCGGTCACCCGGGTCCGGAGGTTCCCGGATCCCGTGCTTTCAATCCCGGTTCCCACGGAATCCCGGTGAATCCCCGCCCTCACTCCCATCCGGATCGCCTGGAGTTCGAGTTTTCCAATGGTCTGATGGGTGACCCCGGTGTCAGAAGTCCACGCTCCCAGACTCCAGCCGTATCCGATTTCAACGGATCCCGTGAGTCCCCGGGCGTGGTAGGTCTCTTTCGGAAGTTCAGACCCCGTGACAGAGGCCGAGAAACGATGATACTGAAGCCACGCGTCCGCGTAGGGACCGGTTCCGGCGGTGTACTGGGGGAGGAGTGAGGCGTAAACCCCGGCCGCCGCCCCGGTCACGCTGCCTTTAGAGCGGTAGCGGGTGACGTTTGACCCGGTGCGGGAACGTTCTCTTGCCGCCCCCGCGATGAGTCCCACCCGGAAAATTGAATTCTCACCTATCGGGTGTGCCGCGACATCGCCCCCAAACTGAACGACCCCCGAATTCGATCGTGTCGTGAGCTCGCCGTCCGCCATTCCAAACCGTGTGTGGCTCCCCGCGGTGCGGATCCAGAATCCAGGACCTGAAACTGAGCCGCTCCCGTCTCCCGCTCCCCTCACCCCGGTCCGATCCGAAAGCCTGTGAATGAAGAGCGTGTTCGCGGCGTAGAGGTTCGACGCGTAACCCGCCATCTCAGGGCGCACCGCGTGACGCGTGACCTGAGGGGCGGGGGATGGCGTTACTTCAGTCGGTGCCGGATCAGTCCCTAGAGCGGGATCCGGGGTCGGTGTCGTTTCCGGGTCTTCCGTATGCTCGCCCGACGGTTCTTCTCCGGTTCCGGCAGCCGGAGCAGGAGTCGAAATAATGACGGTATCCCCAGTCGGGGTTACCGGGGTCTCTTCAGACTCCGCCGGGGTCGGATCGGTCTGAGGGACTGTACCGTCCGCAGTGCTGATGAGGTACCAGTTCCCTTTTTTTGTCACCAGCGAATAGTCATACGCTCCGGCCGCCACCCGGTTCGCGAGCGTAAAGACGCCGTCAGACTTCCCTTTTACGGTGATGAGCTCAATTCCCTCCACAGTCAGCCCGCCTGTGCCGCCGGCGTTTGTGACCGTGATCGAGGTGTCACCCGTGGTGCTCCCGTTCACCACGAGGCGGTCGGTCGGTGAGTCATCCCCTCCGAGAACCGCGGTCATCGAGAGTGAGGTGTTGGACGCGAGATAGTCACCCGCCACCGTGAGCGTCGTGCCTTGGAAAGCCCCGGAGCCGGCTGCGGGGAACGCGATCCGGCTCTTATTAGCCACAAGTGTGGTGATCGCGGAATCCCCCGTCATTTGCCAAAGGCCGCCCGAGAGACTCACTTTCGCGGTGCCTGTGTCAAGGAGTGCCGCTCCTATCCAGGTACCCGAAATCCGGAGCGCGGCTTCGGCCCCGTCACTTACCTTGAGGTCCCCGGTCGCAGCTGTGCCAGTGCCGATATCGAGGTCAAGCACCGACCCCGCGCCGGACGATTGAAAGACGAGGCTCGAGCCGGTGCCAGACCCCTCGATCACCCCGGTATCCGTCAGCGTCACCTCAGCGGCTGCCCCCGATTCGGCGGTCACAGTGCCCGTGAAGGACGCCTTCCCGCTGAGCCCGAGACGGATCACGGAAACCGTGCCGGAAGCGGACAACGCGCCGGTCCCGGCCGCTGATTCATAAAGGTTTTCGGACGCTGAGGCCCCGAGTTCCGCCCGGAGGTTTCCGGTTATCTCCGCGGTTCCCCGGGCGTCAGACTCGATTGCAGAGCCGGCTCCTGTCGCAAGGCCGGACGTTACGGTGAAGGACGAGGTATCCCCCGCCGCGATATGCACCTTTCCGCCGTCCGCAGCGGAAAGGGCTCCCTCGAACGCTGTTCTCCCGGAGCCTGAGAGATCGAGGATGGAATCTGCTCCAATTGCGGATAAACCGCCGCTGACGGTACTCTTCGAATCGGTATCTGGGGTGGATATCAGGTAAACCGAACCGCCGCCCCGTGCTGCCGCGTTACCTCGCAGGATCGGACTTCGGCCGGTGAGCGTGAGGTACGCGATCGACTGACTCCCGGTCACGTCGATATTCCCCGTGACGGAGACGGTAGACGCGCTTTCCTGATCGTTCACAAAAACCGAAGCGCCGAGGGCGCTAACCGACAACGCGGCAGAAGTTCCCGAGAGGGAGAGACTTCCGGCCGAATTCACCATCAGGAGCGAACCGTCCCCCGTGACCGAGATCCCGGGGGAACCGGAGACCGAAAGCGTTCCTGAATCCGAGAGCGCGTCAATCGTGTGTGACCCGCTCTGTATCCAGACCCCGGGAGCCGCGCCGCCTTCGAGCGTCACCGAGTCCGTCGCGAGCCCGATCGGGTCCGTTTCGGACCCCGTGAGACCCGCACCCCAGGCCGGGGTGAGGAGTGAAAGAGAGGAAACCGCGGCGAAAACACACCGCGGCTGGAAAGAAAGGCAGGGAAAGAGCCTTTTCATCACCGCAGTATCCTTTCTGATAACAATATGGGTTGTACAGCCCTCTCATTATCTGTTTCAGAATGTAACGGCCGCAAAGCCCAAAAGACGTAACCCGGGTCCTCTCTTCTTCGTATCTCTTTTCATACCTATTGGACCTTGGGCCCAAAGAATTCGCTTTTTCCTATCGATTCATAGGATTAATGCCTCTGCCTGAAAAAAGACACCCCGTTTTGACAGTTTTTCGGGCCGTAATGACTTCCTTTTACCGGATTCCACCCTTTTCTCTGCAGCCTCGACATTCAAATTCCAGGATCGTGAGAGGTAAACGGGGATTCTTTCGTCCGGACTTAAAGTAGGTCGAAAACGGGGCTTAACCGGATCGGACTAGCACCGGGTGAACGGGTGTTCGTATCTCAGTAACGTGCCATTTTGAAAAACGTGAGGCTGATTTGTAGAGCGGAAATTCAGAGCGAAAACCCGGCATTTCAGACAGAATCCCGTCCTTATTCGATCTGTTTTTGTACCCAAAAAGGAATAACGGAATTACTGATGTACGGAAATAGAGGGACACCCGGTTTAAAAGCGCGGACTTCCCGCCGATTCCGGATTGGTCAGGATGACAGGTTCCGGTGTCAGGCTCCATGAAAAGAAAGCCCCGCGGAGACTGAATCCCCGCGGGGTTCGGGTTTGATGTGGTCAGAGTCCCGGTGCGGCCGGAACCCTCTCACCTATCCGATCAGAAGAGCGCCTTCACGCCAACCAGCGCTTCCACATTCCGGTAGCCGTGATCCCCGCCCTGGTACCCCGTGTAGGCCCAGAGGTTGAGGTTCTTCGTGATCCGGCCTTCGACCCCGAGTTTCACTTCGCCGAAGTTCCGGCCGCCGTCAATCGTGTCATGCACCCCATCCATCGCGGTGCCGAACGACTTCGTGTCGTGGACCCAGTTGAGCGTGAGGTAAGGCTTCACGGCGGTGCCCTTCGCGGTGTTCGTGAACTGATGGAAGAGCGTCGCGCCAAGCCTCGTTCTCACGTTCCCGGCACCGGTGCCCTGAACGAGCGTCCCCGTGCTGTCGATCACGTTATCCGCCCTGACGCCCATCCGGATCACCTGACCTTCAAGGCGGAGACGCGTGGCGTTCGAGACCGCGCCGTTCTGCCAATCCTTCAGCGCGAACGTGTAGCCAGCTTCCAGACTTCCGGTAAAGCCTTTCGAGTGATACGACTCTTCTTCCGCATAGTTCCCGACGGACGTCGTGTTCTTAAAGCGCTGGTACTGCAGCCAGGCGTCGACATAAGGGCCGTCCCCGGTGGCGTTCGAATTCATCCACGTCGCGTAGAGACCGCCCGAGAACCCGGAGACCTTGCCTTTCGATGAATAATCCGCCGTGTCGCTTCCGGTCTTATTGCTTTCGTGCGCGTAACCGGCCATGAGCCCCACATGCATCCGGTGCGTCCCTGAGGTGGGCCACGAGATCAGGTCACCCCCGAGCTGCACAAGACCCCAGTTCCCGCGGGTCGTGTTTTCGCCATCCGCCATCACGTTCCGCGTGTGGCCGCCCGCGGTCCGGATCCAGAAACTTCCGGCTTTCTTTCCAGCTGCCTTGATCGCGTCTGAGTACGCCGTTTCGCCGAGGCGGTCCGAAAGCTTCATCGCGAACATCGTGTTCGCGGCGTAGAGGTTATTCGCGTAGGAAGCGATCTCGGGACGGATCACGTGGGCCGAGAGATCAGAGGTCCCCGGGATCACGGTGCCCGACACGGTTTCAGGCGTCTCCACGGTGTTCATGAGGTACCAGCCGGAACCCGCCTTCCTGAGAGAATAGATATAGGCGCCGGACTTCAGCGTCCTCGGCATCGTGAATGTGGCGTTCGAGGAATCCCCCGTGACAGACACGAGTTCCACGCCGTCCGCCTTCGGTTCGCCGGTTGAGGGGAACGCCGTCACATTGATCGTGGTCGCCCCCGTCGCGGCTCCGGTGACCGTGAGGAGGTCAGAAGCGGAATTTTCGCCAGAGAGTGACGCAGACATATTGAGCGTCGCGTTCGATGCCGTATAGTCGCCGTTCACCGTAAGCGTGGTGCCCGTAAAGGATTCACCCGAAGCCGGAGTCGGGAACGAAATCGTGCCGTCTCCGATATTGAGGCCAGAGAGTTCTGAATCGCCCGTGAGGTTCCAGCTCACGTTGTCACCCTCGAAATTCACGCTGACACCGGGTGCGGGAGTGGATTCCTCTTCAGCATCCGCGGCATCGCCGGTCCCCGTGGCTTCTGTGGTGTCTGACGTATCCGTAAGGTCGTTCGACGCGGTATTCACGGCGAGAAGCCTTGCGAACCGGAGAACCCCATGCGTTGACGACGTGGATTCTGTCGTATCCGCTGTGGTTTCAGTCTTGGTTTCCGTATTGGATGATGTGTTATCCGTGATATCGACCGTGGAGTCTTCTGACGCCTCAACCACCGCGCCGTTCCACGTGCCCTTGATATTGAGGGCGACAGCGGAGCCCTTCGTCGCGGAAACGTTCCCGTTCCACGTGCCATTCATGTCAACCGTCATGATGCCGTTTGATGTGACCGAGGCACTGCCGTTCCACGTGCCGTTGAGGGCCACATCCATGCGGCCGGCGTTTGAGACCGCCGCGTCACCGGTCCAGGTACCGTCAAGCGCGAGTGTCATCGTGCCGGCTGAGACCGACGCGTTCCCGTTCCAGGTTCCCGGGAGCGACACCGTGAGTTTCGACCCCGAGTCCGTGACCGTCGCGTTTCCGTTCCAGGTCTGCAGAGCGCCGACTGTCATCACGGCGGAATCCGCGACCGTGGCGCTTCCGTTCCAGACTCCGGCGTCCGTCACTTCCATCGTGGAGCCAGACCCCGTCGCTTTCGCGTCACCGGTCCACTCTTTCAGGTTACTCACCGTAAGAGAAGCGCCATCAGAAGCAGAAGCGTTCCCGCTCCAGACCCCGGTATTTGTAATACCCATCGTGGAGCCGGATCCGGTCGCCGTCGCGTCACCCGTCCACTGGTTCAGATCGCTCACCGTCACCGCGGCTCCGGATTCAGCTGTCGCGCTGCCATTCCACACACCCGAATCCGTAATCGTGAGCGTGGTACCGGAGTCAGACGCTTTCGCGTCCCCGGTCCACGCGCCTGATACATCGATTGTCATAACAGAACCTGAAGCGGCTGCTGCGCTGCCGTTCCAGGTGCCGGAACTCGTAATCGTCATCGAGGAACCGGTATCCTCGGTGCTTGCGTCACCGGTCCAGGTCCCGCTGTTATCCACCGTGAGGAGACTCGCCCCATCCGCTCTGGCGTCGCCATTCCAAACTCCGGCGTTATCCACATGGACTTCTGACGCTTTATCGTCATAGGAGTCTGTCGACACCGCGTCACCCGTCCAGACACCGGTCTCTTTAATATTGGCGTTCAGAACCGCGCCGTAATCGGATTTCGCGTCTCCTTCCCACGTACCCGCGATATCCGCTGTCAGATGAGCGTAGACCCCGTTTTCAACGTCCGTCGAATACGCGTCACCGCTCCACTTTGCCCCATCCGCGACTGAAACACCAAACGTTCCGCCGCAATAGGCCCAGCCGTCACCCGTCCATGATCCTGAACCTATGATCGAGACGGAATTTTCGCCGGTGTAGTAAGCCGTGGATTCTCCGACCCACGAGCCTGAAACGGTGACATCTCCCGTTGAATAATCCCAGGCTTCGACCATACCGTTCATCGAACCGTTGATCGTAAGGGTCAGATCCGAATGTGAAGGATTACTGCTGTTTTGGTTCGCCTCAGCGTCGCCATTCAGAGTTCCATCGACCGTGACGGTCAGGGAGGAACCATTTTCAACATCTACGCCGCCAGTCTGTGTGCCGCTGACAGTCAGAGTTGTTTCAGAATTCCCTTTCGACAGCACGTCGCCATCCAGCGTGCCGCCAATCGAAAGTTTCATCGTGGATTCGTCTTCCGCCACGAAATCGCCGGTCACCTGGGTTCCAGACTCAGTTATTTCGGTGAATGAAGACCCCGACATCGCGCCGCCCGCGACATTTTTCTCTGTGATAGACCCAATAACGGCTTTGATTTCCGTAGCTGGAGAAATAACGACGCGGACACAGGAACTACTGGTGCAGGTAAAGATCGATTCTTCTTCCCGTGTCGGGAGAGACCCATGGACAGCGGAGAATCCCGACGTCTTTTCCGGGGCCGTCTGCACGGAGTTCCCGGTGAGCGTCACGGTGGTCGTGCCGCCATCGAGCGCATAGTAACCGCCATTCAGCACGGCGTTATTCGCATTCACGGTCATCACGGAATTCGTGCCATCCGCGAGACCGGATCCGGTGACGGTCGCCGTTGACCCCGTTTTCGGATCGACATTCAGCGTAATCGCCGCACCGTCCTTCGCGTACACCTGCCCCGTGAGGCTCGAATCCGTCCCAGTGAGATTGATTTCGGCAGCGGTATTCTCGTTCTGAGTGAGGACATTCCCCGTCATCACGACCTGAGCCGCGGTCTTTTCGCCATTCACGGTGAGTTTGAGGGGTGTGTCGCTGTCCCCATTCTCGATATCGATGACCTGATTATTACCGCCCGCGGTGTTTGAGAGCGTGACTGTGCCATCTGACTCAATATCAATCGTGCCGCCCGCGGAGTAGGACGAAGGTGTTTCCGCCCAGGGATTTCCGGAGAAGTTCGAGATCGGGGCGTATTGGGAATTCGCCGTGATCGAAACAGACTCAGTCCCATCAATGAGAATGGTGTTTCCGGTTCCGGTGAGGGTCAGCGCGTGGGCATTCCCTGAATTCGTAATCGATACCGCGTCCCCGGTGACGCTCTGGGTCTCACCCGTACCCGTCCCCGCGGTCACATTGATATACGCGCCGTCTGAATTTGTTTCCAGCTCCGGGACGTCAGCCCAGGCCGGATGCATGGCAGCGAAAGCGCCTGCCACGGCAAGCGCGAGAGCGCTTCGCAGATACCGTTTTCCTTCTTTTGACTGAGGCATCGACAGTTCTCCTTTCCTCACGGTCCGACAGCGGACGCCGGAGACTGTTCGTGACAAAACACAGGTACCGCCTCTGGTACGTTTGATTCACTGCCGACCTATTCAGGGGCGCGACGGACTCCGTGTTTCGTTCCGGGAGTCGGAAGACGACCGACCTTCCGCCGTTTTCCCCGGAAAACTCACTTTTTTCCAAAAAAAGCTACACGGAAATCGAACCCCTAAAATAATTTACATAGATCGTAATGTACAGAATATCCACATTGACTAAATTTTACAACCTTGTTAACCCGGTTGTTATGTTCCCTTGTTTACGATTATCTAATTGATTTATATCGTATTTGAATTTCATCCCGTAAAACAAAACGACAACCGCTGTTATATCTGTCAACGCTGATTCAATATTTATAGCGACACGGTAAATAGTGAATTCCGGGACACAAAAATCAGTACCAGGAGGCTTTCGCGCCCGCTTCAGACTACGGTATACCGCAAAAGAAAACCCTTCCGGGTTTCCCCTGAAGGGTTTGATCTAAACTAAGAAAAACAACTTAGGCCTTTGGATTCATGAGCCGGCTAAATAGTTTCCGCTCTCAAAATGGCTGTATCACAAAACAGGGCGCTTAGCCGGCTATGTCTTTGTATTTCAGAAGGAGGAAATCGTTAAGCCGCGACGCGAGTCCGCCGCTTCGTTTCACCTCATGCATGACCGCGCGCTTCACGGCTTTTTCAGTCGCGAAGAGCGTGAGTTCCCCTTTCTTCTCGCGGCCGTTTGAGAGCCGGGTCACCGCGGTGTAGAGAAGTTCGCGGGACCCCGCGCCTTCGTTTCCGTCGGGAAGCGTTACGGCAAGCCTCGGGTACGAAGACCCCTGGCTCTTATGAATCGTGATCGCGTAGGCGGTTTCGTGTTCCGGAAGGAGCGCGGCGGGAAGCGCCTTACGGCGGTTTCCAAACCACGCGACGATGCCGCCCGCTTCACCCGGCAGCTCCACCGCGACGTCGCCATTCGCGAGCCCAAGCGCGGTGTCGTTCCGCCGCACCATGATGAAGCGCCCCGGGTAGTGGACCGCGAGGGGGTCGGCCTTTACGGCCCGCTTCACGCGGGTCTCCATCCACTCGTTCACGGCGTCCGTGCCGTTTGTGCCTGCGTGGATCGCGGCGAGCACCCGAACGGCGTCCGCCATGGTCCAGAAGGCCGCAAGCGCCTTATCGTCCTCCGGGTCGCCTGAGGGAACCGCGGGGAAGTGATCCGCGGCACCGGGCTTGAGGAGGAAACTGAATTCCCGCTCGAGCCACGCGGCGAGTTCTTCCGTCACGAGAGCGCCGTAACGCAGCTTCTGCTCCTCATGCCACACGATCGGGTTATCGGCGTCCGTCACCGCGCCCTGCCTCAGAATCTCAAGGATCCGGGAGACCTTCGCGCGGCTCCCGTCCTCCGGCGTAATCGCGCGGGAGAGACGGTAGATGTTGGAGGTCATCGAGAAGCGGTGGCTCGACGTAAAGGCGCTGATCCAGGGGGAGAGCGCCCCGCGTCCGTCCGAAAGGTCCGAGAACACGGCGCCCGGCCCCACGGCGGAAAGCTGATCTTTGTCCCCTAAGAGGATGAGCCGCGTGCGGCGGGGATCGAGGATCGAGAAAAGCCGGTCCGCGAGGTCAATATCCATCATCGAGCACTCATCCACCACGAGGACATCCGCGGGGAGCGGGTAGTCGCGCGAGAGGCGCTTCCCGTTCACCGGCTCCAGAATCAGGCGGTGCAGCGTTTTTGATTGGATTTTCGCTTCGTACAGCATCTCCGCGTAATCCTCGAGCTCGGGGTCCGACTCCATCCAGCGGATCGCGCCGAGGATCGATTCATCGAGGTTCGAGGCCGCCTTTCCGGTCGGCGCGGCACCCGCGATCACAAGCCCCTCGTTATCCGCGAGAAGGGAAGCAAGAATCCGGGCGACCACCGTGGTTTTTCCGGTGCCGGGGCCGCCCGTGATGACGGTGAGCCGATGCCGGAGCGCGAGATCCACCGCGTCATCGTGGTCCGGATCCATCCGCCCTGTTCTCTCATCCGCCTCGCGGAATTTCTCTAGAGCGTCTTCCGCTCCTTCACCCGGGTCGTCAGTCGCGCTTCCCGTATAGTCGATCACGGCGCGCGCGAGCCGCATTTCTTCCGCGAACCGCCTCTGGACATAGAGCCGCTCCCCGGGTTCATCAATCACGAAGGGAGCGAAGTAGAGAGGCGTCCCCGGAGCCGCGGCGAGGTTTCCGGACGCGGTTTCCATCGGGACCGCCGCGCCGGATGCCGTCAGAATGTCGGTCAGGGCGTCAGAGGACAATACGCCCGCCTTCTCCCAGTCATCGAAGCTCACGCAGACCGAGCCGCTCGTCTCCCGGTTCTCTTCCACGGCGGCGAACGCGGCCATGGTTTGGAGGAGCGCCGCCTCCGCGTTCTCGGGAAGCTCCCCGTTTCGCTTCATCGCGGCGATGAGGAGTTTCGCTTCCCCCCG
>OKSD01004037.1_pt1 | contig 10428 bp, 11 predicted proteins | sample 1601221 | NCBI WGS metagenome assembly OKSD01 (sample SAMEA3541550, study PRJEB24748) | human gut metagenome | biome: human gut; feature: human-associated habitat; material: faeces | place: China | collected 2012
AGCTATGTCTTCTTTTATGCGATTTTCAATTTGCGCAACTTATTGTACATTATCGAAATCAACGATTTCAGAGGGATTTTGGTCCGAGTAGTGCGGCTCGAACGCACGGTCTCCTGGTCCCAAACCAGGCGCGATACCAACTTCGCTATACCCGGATATTCAATTTCTGCCATGATACCACGGCGAGCGGAAAAAATAAAGATTTTTCTGTCTGTGGTCATTTATGTGGTCAAAGCCGCTTTTGTGCCGCTTTCGGCAATCGGGGAAAGTCCCGTAAACGCAGGTGCTGCAAGGCTTTGCGGCGTTTCGCCTTGCCCCGTCCCGGATACCGCCACGGCACTCCCAAAGCAGGCGCGATACCATCTTCGCTATACCCGGTCGTGCGCTTTCGCCGTGATATTATACCAAACACAACCGCTCCATGCAAGGTTTTTCGGATTGATGTTTTTTCGTCGCTATGATATGATGGCGTGTGAAAGAAACAGGAGTGTGAACCTTATGAGAATGCGGAAAAAACCGAACCTGATCCCCCGGATGGAGCGCTGCGCCGCGGTGCAGATCCGGACGCCGGAAGACCATAAAGGCCGCTGGGCGGAGGAGTTTTCGCAGTACCGCGAGATCCGTCTGGAGCTCGGCTGCGGCAAGGGCCGCTTCACCTGCGAACAGGCGCTCCGCGAGCCGGACGTGCTGCTGCTCGCGCTCGAAAAGGTGCCGGACGCGATGGTCGTGGCGATGGAGCGCGTTGTGGAGCAGGGCATACCGAACGTCCGCTTTCTCGACCGGGACGCCGAGCTTCTGCCCGAGATGTTCGCCCCGGGTGAGATTTCCCGCCTGTACATCAATTTCCCTGACCCGTGGCCGAAGAAAAAGCAGTTCAAGCGCCGTCTGACCGCGCCGGAGTTCCTCGATAAGTACCGCGCGCTGCTGCCGGAGGGCGGGGCGGTCTGGTTCAAGACCGACAACGGGCCGCTTTTCGACTGGTCGCTCGAATCGTTCCGCAGCTGCGGCTGGGCGCTTGCCGATATGCCAGAGGGCACGCCCATGACCGATTACGAAGCGCGCTTCACCGAGATGGGTCTTCCCATCCACCGCGTTGTGGCGACGCGCCCATAAGACCATATGGTAAAAATCGGAAACGTGGAGCTCGCCGGGCGGCTCTTTCTCGCGCCGATGGCCGGCGTGACGGACGCCTCATTCCGGCTCCTCTGCCGGAAACACGGCGCAGCGCTCGCCACGAGCGAAATGATCTCCTCCAAGGCGCTCATGTATCAGGACGGCAAGACGAAAACGCTGCTTGTCCGGCCCGAGGGGGATACGCCCCTCGCTGTGCAGATCTTCGGGAGCGACCCCTCGTGCATGGCGGAGGCCGCGTGCAAGGTGATAGACCTTTGCCGCCCCGAGATCATCGACATCAACATGGGCTGTCCCGTCGGGAAGGTCGTAAAGTCCGGCGACGGGAGCGCGCTTATGAAAACGCCCGATCTCGCGGCGAAGATCATCGAATCGGTCGTCCATGCGGTGGATGTTCCGGTGACGGTCAAGTTCCGCAAAGGCTTCGATAAGGGCAATATCAACGCCGTGCCGTTTGCCGAAATGTGTGAGAGTGCGGGCGCTGCGGCGATCGCGGTGCATGGCCGCACGAGAGCGCAGATGTATGCGGGGCAGGCCGACTGGGACATCATCCGCGACGTAAAGCGCGCGGTACGCATCCCGGTGTTTGCCAACGGCGACGTATGGACCGCGGAGGACGCCGAACACATTTTGCGCTACACCGGCGCGGACGCGGCGCTCATCGGGCGCGGCAGCTTCGGCAACCCGTGGCTCTTTGCGCAGGGCAACGCCCTTCTTGCCGGGGAGAAAGTCCCGCCGCTCCCGCCGCTGCGCGTGCGGATGGAGGAAGCCCTCGGCCAGATCACGACGGCGTGCTCGCTCAAGGGCGAGAAGATCGCCATTCTGGAAGCGCGCAAGCAGCTTTGCTGGTATCTGCGCGGGGTGTCCCATGCGGGATATTATAAGCAGCAGATCGTATCGATGAATACGCTCGCCGACGCGGAGAAGATTGTCCGCGGCATACAGCGCGATCTGAGGTGACAGCATGACAAAAGACGAGGAAAAAGGATATATCGAGCGCGTTCTCGCCGGAGACGAGAGCGCCTATGAGCCGCTCGTGACGGAAAACCAGACAAAGGTATACCGTCTCGCGCTGCGCATACTGAAAAACGAGGCCGACGCCGAGGACGCCGCGCAGGAGGCGTTTCTCAAGGCGTACACCTCGCTTGCGGATTTTCGCGGCGACAGCCGGTTTTCCGTGTGGCTCTACCGGCTGACGAACAACATATGCATCGATATGCTGCGCAAAAATACGCGTGCCGTTATCGTGTCGCTCCAGACGGAAGACGACGACGGCGAAGAGACCGAGATCGCCATTCCCGACGAGCGGTATTCCCCCGAGAGGCTGGCCGAGCGCGCCGCCGACCGGGACGCCGTGCGCACGGCGCTCGCCGCGCTGCCGGATGACTGCCGCGAAATTCTCGCCCTGCGCGAGAGCGCGGGGCTGAGCTACGACGAGATCGCCGCGGCGCTCTCGCTGGAGGTCGGCACGGTCAAATCGCGGCTCAACCGCGCGCGGAAAAAGCTCTGCATAGCGCTTCTCAAAAGCGGGAACTTTTCCGACCGTTTCCCGTCCAAACAAGGGAAGGGGTGTGAAGCGTGAAAAACTGTGAATACTATGAAGAGCTGATCGGCGCAGCGCTCGACGGCGAGATCACCGCCGAAGAGGACAAGGAGCTTCGCGCCCATCTGGAAGGCTGCGAGGCCTGCCGGAGCTTTTATGAGGCGATGCAGGCGATATCCGGCACGGACGATGTGCTCGGCGATGTGCCGGAGAATTTCACGGCGAACGTGATGGCGCGCGTCCATGAAGCCGCTGCTCCGGCGGAGAAGCCGGTGAAGAGAAAGGCGGGCATCGCGCGCCTTGTGACGCGCTATGGCGCGCTCGCTGCGGCGGCAGCCGTGGCGATCTGGGCGGGGGTAACTTTTGGCGGCACTTTTGCCGCGAAGGGCGCGAGCAGCACGGCGAGGGAAGAGTCGGAGATCGCCATGTACAGTGCGGCGGAGGACAGTGGCGAAACGGACACCCCGGCGGAAGCGCCGGAAGCGCCCGCAGGCGGCAGGATGATGGCCGCCGCGCCGGATAGCGCCGCGGCGGACGGCAGCGTTACGGTCACTGTCACCACCGCGGAAAACGGCGCTTCGGACGACGCGGTCACGCTGCCGGACGACGGATTTTTCGCCGGGTATCTCCTGCTCGACGAGGGCGAAACGCCCATGCCGGAGCGAGACTGCGACTATACGATCACGCTCGACGCGCCGGACGGCACGGAGAGCGTATACCGGCTCTGGGTCGAAGAGGAGAGCCTCGTCTGGCAGAAAGCGGACGGAGATGCGGCGCATCTCTCCCCCGCGTCGCCGGAGGCATGGAGCGAGATATTGCGTAACGCGTCGAGATAAATCGAACGAAGGAGGGGTTCCATTGAGCATTCGCGGCATTTATTCCACCATTACCGACATTCGCCGTCAGGTATTCACCGAAGTCGCCCGCATGGGCTACGAGGGTGGGGACTATTCCCGCATTGAAGACCTGCCGTATAAGATCGTCCCCGGTGAGGTCGCCGAGCACCGCAGCAGCATCTTTCTGGAAAGAGCCATCGTCGGCGAACGGCTGCGTCTCGCAATGGGCCTGAGCCCCCGTCCGCTCGACCAGCACGCGCCGCTCGCCGCGGGTGCGGAGGAGAGCGCGAGACCGGAGAAATATTACGAGCCGCCGCTGGTGAATATTCTGAAATTCGCCTGCAACGCCTGTCCGGAAAAGCGCTATATCGTTACGAACCTCTGTCAGAACTGCCTGGCGCACCCGTGCCGCGAGGTTTGCCCGAAAAAGGCGGTCAAGCTCAGCCACCGCGGCGTGAGCCGCATTCAGGAGGATCTCTGCATCCGCTGCGGCAAGTGCGCGGATGTCTGCCCCTACAATGCGATCATTTTGCAGGAGCGCCCGTGCGCCAAGGCGTGCGGTATGGACGCCATTCGCTCTGACGAGCACGGCCGCGCCGATATCGATTATGATAAGTGCGTCTCGTGCGGCATGTGTCTTGTGAACTGTCCGTTCGGCGCGATCTCCGATAAGAGTCAGCTCTTCCAGCTCACGCAGGCGCTGCGCGGCGGTGAAAAGGTCATTGCGATCGTCGCGCCCGCGTTCGTCGGGCAGCTTGGCCCGAGCATGACGCCGGATAAGCTCAAGGCCGCGATGAAGATGCTCGGCTTCCGGCATGTGGCGGAGGTGGCCGTCGGCGCAGACCTCTGCACGCTCGACGAGGCGAAAGACTTTCTGGAGAAGGTCCCCGCCGAGCAGCCGTTCATGGCGACGTCCTGCTGCCCGAGCTGGGCGGTCATGGCGAAAAAGCTCTTCCCGGAGCAGGCAAACTGCATCTCCATGGCGCTCACGCCCATGGTGCTCACGGCGCGCCTCTGCAAGCAGCAGCACCCGGGCGAGAAGGTCGCGTTCATCGGGCCGTGCAGCGCAAAGAAGCTTGAAGCCATGCGCACGACCGTGCGCAGCGAAGTCGATTTTGTCCTGACGTTTGAAGAGGTCATGGGCATGTTCGAGGCCAAGGGCATCAACTTTAACGAGATCACCCAGACCGCGCCGCTGCGCGAAGGCACGGCGGCGGGCCGCGGCTTTGCCGTTTCCGGCGGCGTTGCGGAAGCGGTGCGCGAAGCGATCTCGCACATCGACCCCGACCGCGAGGTGAAAACCGCGTGCGCGCAGGGGCTCAAGGACTGCCGGAAAATGCTCACGCTTGCCAAGGCCGGCAAGTACAATGGGTATCTGCTCGAGGGCATGGCCTGTCCGGGCGGCTGCGTCGCGGGCGCCGGTACGCTCCTGCCGATCGAGAAGGCGGCGGCCATCGTGCGCAATTACACCGCGCAGGCGGAGGAAAAGAGCGCCACCGAAACCAAGTATGAAGCCACGCTCCCGCTCCTGCTTGAGGACGAGGAGGACGCGGAGTGATACCGGCGAAGCTCCGCTGAAAGTCTCCGCGAAAGTGCGGGGCGTATAAAAATGACCAGCCGCGGCAGAACGATCTGCCGCGGCTGACTTTAAGGAGAAACTAAGGAGAAAATGGTATGATCCGTGATATCTGCAGGGACGAGAGCTTTCTCGCGCAGAAGGCCGAACCCGCCGCGGCGGATGACCTCGGCACGGCGCAGGACCTGCTGGACACGCTGTCCGCCCACAGGGACGGATGCGTGGGCATGGCGGCGAACATGATCGGCGTAAACAAGCGCATCATCGTCTTCGATAACGAGGGGGAATATATGGTCATGCTCAACCCGGTCATCGTCAAAAAGTCCGGCGCATACGAGACGGCGGAGGGCTGCCTTTCTCTTGCCGGCACGCGGAAAACGATGCGTTTCCAAACCATCAAGGTGCAGTGGCAGAATGAGAGATTCCAAACGCGGCTCAAGACCTTTACCGGGTGGACGGCGGAGATCATCCAGCACGAGATCGACCACTGCGACGGCATTTTGATATGACCTTTCGGGCGAAGGATGCTGCGTCATCTGCGAAACCGCTGACCAGCGAAAAAGTTATATTACTTCAAAAAGCAAAAATCGGGTGCGCAGTCCTGTCGGAACAAGCGCACCCATTTTTTATGCCAGATGAAGCCCCTCGATGAGCAGCAGCCAGGTGATGCCGTTGACAGTCGTGATGAGCGGGTCATTTTACTGTTGACAGTTCTGTAGATAATGAGGGGCAGAATCTCATCGACCAGAACATCGCTCTCCGGCAGAAGCTCGCCTATCTGACAAGAGAGGTCGAGCACTGGAAGGAGATCGCCAAAAGCCACGACGAGATCATCGATCTGTGGCTTTGCAGTGCGGACAGAAAGCTCTGATATGTGCAGCATCCGTGCAGCATGCGGAAAAGCACGATAAAAACAGAAAAACGGCGCATATTTGCTTGACGGCACGGATAAACACGCTTATATTTATGATATCAGCATTCATATTTTGTGCTTTGCACCCTGTGCGCCGCGTCAAAACCGCCGCAGGCGCCCGGGTTTATTGCCGAAATCGATGACTGGGGAGGAATGAGAATGAAATACTGTCCCAACTGCGGGACTGCCGTCAACGACGGTTCCGTGTTTTGCCCAAAGTGCGGGATGAGCGTCGGGGGCAGCCCGAGTTCGTACAGCACGCCGGTCATGGAGGATGCTCCCGCCGCTCCCGGCTATGCCCCTTCGCCGTACGGCGGAGCCGATTCGTACGGCGGCGCGGAGTCCTATGGAAGCGCAGATCCTTACGGTGGATCGGCCCCCTATGGCAGTCCCGCCCCGTATGGCGGCAGTCCGTACGGAGCACCTTCCGCGGGCGCAGCTCCGGTCGGTCAGCTCAAGACGAACCGCGGCCTTTTGAAGCTGATCCTGCTCAATTTCCTTACGCTCGGCATTTACGGTCTCGTGGTGATGTCCAACATCAGTTCGGACATCAATCTCATCGCCGGCCGGTATGACGGACGAAAGACCATGCACTACTGTCTGGTCCTCTTCATCTTCTCGTGGCTGACGCTGGGCATTTATCCCGTCATCTGGACGCACCAGCTCTGCAGCCGCATCGGAAACGAGCTGCGCCGCCGCGGCATCGCCTACGACTTCGACGCAAGCACCTTCTGGCTATGGGGCGTTCTCGGCAGTCTGATCGTCGTCGGCCCCTTCATTTACACGCACAAGCTTCTCAAGGCAATGAACCTTCTCGCGGCAAACTACAACATCCGCGGCTGATCCGGGCGGGAGGAACGCCTCCGTCGGTAGTCCGCCGCTCCGCTCACGAAAAGGCCCCTGTAAACCGTTACAGGGGCCTTTTTCCGTATGTCTGTATTATGTTGCTCAGAGCGGTTTTCTGCTGTGACATTCATTCTTTGCAGAGCACCGCCTTTAAAATGTTGATGCCGGGGATGCTTATCAGAAGAGAAAGGATCAAAAGCAGCGCCCCGGTCAGCCGAAACACCGTTTGCTGCGGCTGGCCCGTCAGCAGGAACCGTGCGGCAAGGACTCCGACCGCGCTGCCCGCCGCGGGAAGGATCGCTGTCTGCTTTGCGGTCGGCTCTTTGGAGAACACGCCCTTTTTTATATTGCGAAACGTTATAAACAGAAACGTCAGCACGCAGCCGAACAGCAGAAGAAGAAAACCGACAGCCATCATCCAGCTGTCCCCCGTCTCCAGAGCGAAAAGCCGGTAGGCCGCCAAATTGAAAAGCAGGGAGAGATACAGGGAGAAAACGCCGTCGCAGAGGAATCTTGCGCGCTTCGTCGATGAATGCCGCACGATCAGAACCGCAAAAAACACGCTCACGCAGACCGCACCTGCCGCGAGACCGACGGCCCAAACGCGCCGTTCCCCGATAAAGCACACCCCCGCGCTCAACGCCCAGAGGAAAAGGATCCTTTTGACGCACTGTCCTTTCCGAAAGGGCGTATAGCCGTAGGAAACAAATGCATCCACTTGCTCTTTTTGTTCCAAAACTGATGCCCCCTCCGTCCTCCGAATCTTCCCCGCCCCGCCGTCGGGGCAGCAAACTCCGGAGAAAAAAAGACACGAAGCCGCGCCTGCGGGAATGACAGTTTTACATTTCCGGATGGCTGGTTCGTGTCTTTTGTTATTATATTGTTTCTGAAAAGAAATTGCAAGCGGCCTGTTTCGCCGCGGCTCTTCCCTCTCAGTCCTTATACGCGATGCACTGATCAAAGAGCGCCGCGGCGGTCTCGCGGCTCTCCGCGCTCGAGCACTTCGAGGCGATGACCGCGGCGAGAAGTCCGGCGGCGAAGCCGGGGACGATCTCGTAAACGCCGGTGCTCTTGAAGAGCACGAGCCACAGCACGTCCACCACCGCGCCCGCGACGATACCCGCCGCCGCGCCGGAGAACGTGAAGCCGCGCCAGAAGAGACTCAGCACGATGACCGGCCCGAACGACGCGCCGAAGATGCCCCACGCGTTCTCAACAAGCGACATGATCGTGCCGCTGCCGGGGTTGGACGCGATGAGCAGCGCCGCCGCGGCGATCACGAGCACCACGATACGCCCGACCCAGAGCATTTCCTTATCCGTGCTCTGTCCCTTGCGGATCACGGGCTTATACACGTCGCTCGCAAACGCGCTCGAAGCGGCGAGAAGCTGCGAATCGGCGGTGCTCATCGCGCCGGCGAGGATCGCGCTGAGCAGCAGGCCCGAAATAAGTCCCAGCCACGGGCCGGTGAAGATGCGGCGCACGATGGCGATGAAGATGGTGGAGCTCTCCTGCCCGTCGCCGAGGAAGAGGTGCGCCACGACCGACACGAGCACCGCAAACATGAGAATGAAGAACGTCCAGCCGATGCCGACCTTCGCGGCCTTTTTGAGTTCCTTGTCCGATTTCACGGACATGAACCGGATGATGATGTGCGGCATACCGGCGTAGCCGAGACCCCAGCCGAGACCGGAGAGAATGTCCTGCCATGAGGTCATCATGTTCCAGTAGCCCGCGGGCAGCGTTCCGGCGGTCGTGCCGCTTTTCTGCATCATGCACAGCGCGACGATCGGCGCGGCGAAAAGCGAGCCGAGCATCAGCAGCCCCTGGAAAAAATCCGTCCAGCACACGGCGTTGAAGCCGCCGAGGAACGTGTATCCCACGATAATGACCGCCGCGGCGTACATTGCGATCTGCGCCGGGACGCCGAGCACCGTTTCAAAGAGCGTGCCGCACGCCTTGATGCTGCTCGCGGAATAAACGGTATACGCCACGAGGAAGATCACCGCGCTGATGATCTGCAGCGCGCGGGAGCTCGCCTTAAACCGGTTCGTCAGGTACTGCGGGATCGTGATCGAGTCGCCGCACACGATGGAGAACGAGCGCAGCCGCGGCGCAATGAAGATCCAGCTGAGCGAATAGCCGATGAACAGGCCCACCGGGATCCACGCCTTGCCCATGCCGTAAGCATAGATGGACGCCGGCATGCCCATGAGCACCCATGCGCTCATGTCGCTCGCGCCCGCCGAAAGGCCGGACACCCACGCGCCCATTTCGCGTCCGCCGAGGAAGTAGTCCTTCTCTCCGGCGTTCTTGCTGCGCACAAAAAACCAGATGCCGATACCCAGCATAAATACCAGATACAGGATAAACATTAAAAGCTCCGAATGATTCATGTTTCTTCCCCCTTGACAATCGACGCATTACGTTTTATAATGCAATGCATTACCGATAAAAATGTTATGGGCGTACTATACACCTTAACGCGCTAAATTGCAAGAGGAAATTTTCATGGATACGAAAAAATATGAAGTTTTTGAAAAAACGGTGGAGCTCTCCTCGCTGACGAAGGCGGCGGAGGAGCTGGGGCTGACGCAGTCGGGCGTGAGCCACATCATCGCCGCGCTCGAGGAGGAATTCGGCTTTCCGCTCCTGACACGCAGCCGCACGGGTGCGCGCCTGACACCGGAGGGAGAGAAGATCATGCCGTTTCTGCGGGACATCCTCCGCTCACAGGAGCAGCTCGACCAGACGGCGGCGGAGCTGCGCGGCCTTTCGGCGGGCACGGTGCGCATTGCAACGTTCACGAGCGTGGCGGTGCACTGGCTGCCGGGCATGATGCAGGAATTTCAGACGCTCTATCCGCACGTGGAGTTCAAGCTCTTCAACGGCGACTATCACGACGTGGACCGCTGGCTGACGGACGGGAGCGTGGACATCGGGTTCATCACGCTGCCGACGGCGCTGCGGTGCGAATGCATCCCCCTGCGGGAGGACCGGCTTCTCGCCATACTGCCGGAGAACCATCCGCTGGCAAAGAAGGACGTCTGCCCGGTAAAAGAGGTGGCGGCGCTGCCGTTCATCTCGCTGCTCGAGTCCTCGGACGACGACGCGCGCCGCGCGCTTGACGCCGCCGGGGTGAAGCCGAACGTGCGCTTTACAACGAAGGACGATTACGCCATTCTCGCCATGGTATCGCAGGGGCTCGGCGTGAGCATCGTGCCGGAGCTTCTTCTTCAGGGCCACCGCGACGGCATCGCCGTGCGGGAGATGACGCCACCCTCGAGCCGGACGATCGCGCTGGCAGTACCGGCCGGCGGGCGCGCCGGCCCTGCCACGCGCCGCTTCGCCCGCTTCGCCGAGGAATGGGTGAAGAAAAACGACCCGCAGAAGCTATAAATAAACGCATCAGGCCGCCGGAGAAAACCGGCGGCCTGATGCGTTATGAAAAGAGACTTGTTTTCCGATATAAAAACATACCGCTCCGTAAGGAGCGGTATGTTTCTGGTGGACGATACAGGACTCGAACCTGTGACCCTCCGCACGTCAAGCGGATGCTCATACCAGCTGAGCTAATCGTCCG
>OKSD01004042.1_pt1 | contig 10419 bp, 6 predicted proteins | sample 1601221 | NCBI WGS metagenome assembly OKSD01 (sample SAMEA3541550, study PRJEB24748) | human gut metagenome | biome: human gut; feature: human-associated habitat; material: faeces | place: China | collected 2012
GCCCTGTTTTGCTTCCTTTTGCAGGAGCAAAAGGAAGGCCCCCGCGGCGAGCGGTACTAACTATGCCTTTGCAAAAGGCCCCGCGACGCCGAAGGCGACTACAAACTGGCCCGACTATAAACCCTAACAAAAATCCACCCCAAAGAGAAAGGAGGGACCGCTGTGATCCCGGATCAATTTTTACAGGAGCTGAAATACCGCAGCGATATCGAGCAGATCATTGGCAGCTATGTGAACCTGCGGCGGCGGGGGCGGACCCTTTCCGGACTGTGCCCCTTCCACAGCGAAAAATCGCCCTCCTTTACCGTCTACCCGGAAAACCAGTCTTTCTACTGCTTCGGCTGCGGGGCGGGCGGGGATGTCATCAGCTTTATCCGGCGGATAGAGAACCTGGACTACATGGAGTCCATCCGCTTTTTGGCCCAGCGGGCCGGGATGCAGGTGCCGGAGGAGGCGGGAGATGACCGCTCCGCCCGGCTGAGAAAACGAATATTGGAGCTAAACCGGGATGCCGCCCGCTACTTCCACCGCAACCTGATGAGCGAGGCGGGCCGACCCGGCCGGGCTTACCTCATCGGGCGAGGGCTGACCAAGGCGACCATCACCCACTTTGGCATCGGCTACGCCAGCGAGGGCTGGAACGGCCTGACCGATGCCATGAAAAAGCTGGGCTACACCAAAGAGGAGCTGCTGGCGGCCCACCTGGCCAATGAGGGCCAGCGGGGCGGTTATTATGATATTTTCCGCAACCGGGCCATCTTTCCCATCATCGATCTGCGGGGGAATGTCATCGCCTTTGGCGGTCGAAATTTGGGAGAAAAGGGCCCCAAGTACCTCAACAGCAGCGATACCCCGGTATTCAAAAAAAGCCGGAACCTCTTTGCCCTCAATTTTGCCAAGGGCAGCGACCGCAAGGAGCTGATCCTGTGCGAGGGGTACATGGATGTGGTCTCGATGCACCAGGCGGGCTTTACCAACGCGGTGGCCACCCTGGGCACCGCGCTGACGGAGGAGCAGAGTCGGCTCATCGCACAGTACACCGGGGAAGTGGTGCTGAGCTACGATAGCGATGCCCCCGGCCAGGCAGCCACCCGGCGGGCTACCGGTCTGCTGGAGGCGGCGGGGGTGAAGATCCGGGTGCTTTCCATCCCGGATGCCAAGGACCCCGATGAATTTATCAAGAAATTCGGGGCGGAACGCTTTGCCCAGCTGATAGAGGGGAGCAGCTCCGCCACCGATTTTGCCATCAATAAGCTGCGGCAGGAAAACGATGTGACCACCGCCGAGGGCAAGGTTTCGTTCCTGAAGCAGTTTGCGGCGCTGATGGCCGGGCTGCCCAATCCCATCGAGCGGGAGGTATACTTGAGCAAGGTATGCCGGGAGCTGGAGGTGGATAAGGCCGCCGTGGCCGGGCAGATCGCCCGGGAGCGGAAGCGCCGGGACTACCGCGACCGCAAAAAGGAGGAGCGGGATCTCATCGCGCCGCCGATCCGAGAGGACAGCGGCAAGGACCGGGAGGACGAGCTGCTGCTGCGGCAGCACCCCCGGGAGATGAAGGCCGCCGAACGGCTGCTGCGGTACCTGCTGCGCAACCCCGACCGGGCCGAAGCGCTGCGGGACCGGCTGCCGGAGGGGTACTTCCTAAGCGAGAACGACCGGACGATGTACCGGGTGCTATTGCAGCGGGGGCTTTCTGGGCAGGAGTTGGATATCAGCGCCTTGGGGGAGAAGCTCTCCCCACAGGCGGTGGACCGGCTGGCCAAATGGCAGCTGCCGGGTGCCCCGCCGGTGACCGATGAGGAAGCCGAGGACTGCTTGAAGTGTCTGCGGGACTACGCGGCCCGGATGAGCAGGGACGAGCTGGGGCAGCTTTCCGGCGAGGCGCTGCGGCAGTACATAGAGAACCTGAACCGGGAGAAAAGCCGGCGAAAGGAATAAAAACGCCAAAAATGGCGCAGAACAAGGAGATGGCGCCTTTTCCGGGAAAGTTTTGCCGCCGGGAAGGCAAAAGCCCGCAGAACGCGAATTTGCGGCGCTGGCAGGGGGATAGCTTGCGGAAGGGACAGCCCGCAGAGCAGTCCGCTGCAGGCAGGCAAGGCGGAGCGATGGAGGGTTGTCTATTCGGAGGGAATAGCGACCCGATAGGATGCGCAGCCCGCGGCGACGAGCGGGCACACCAGGCCCCGCACAAACCAATCAAGATCAGTAACGAAGGGGAGCTTTCCCCATAAGGAGGAGCAACAGATGGCGACACAGGATAAAAAACAGGTACTCAAGGAGCTGCTGGAAAGCGGCAAGCAGAAGGGCCGCCTGACCACTAAGGAGATCAGCGACGCGCTGGAGGAGCTGGACTACGATGTGGAACAGGTGGACAAGCTGTACGATACCTTTGAGGCGTACAATATCGAGATCGTGGAGGACGACGGCGGCGAGAGCATAGCCCCGGCCAGCAATGAGGAGCTGGAGAGCGTGCTGAGCGCCGACGGCATCAGCATCGATGACCCGGTAAAGGTGTACCTCAAGGAGATCGGCCGGGTGCCGCTGCTTTCCGCCGAGGAGGAGGTCGAGCTGGCCATCCGGATGTCGGAGGGCGATGTGGCCGCCAAAAAGCGGCTTTCCGAGGCAAATCTGCGTTTGGTGGTTTCCATTGCCAAGCGGTATGTGGGCCGCGGCATGCAGTTCCTGGATCTCATCCAGGAGGGCAACCTGGGCCTTATCAAGGCGGTGGAAAAATTCGACCACACCAAGGGCTTTAAGTTTTCCACCTACGCCACCTGGTGGATCCGGCAGGCCATTACCCGCGCCATTGCCGATCAGGCCCGTACCATCCGCATCCCGGTGCATATGGTGGAGACCATCAACAAGGTGAAGAAGGTGAACAGCCAGCTGCTGCACGAAAACGGCCACGAGCCCACCAATGAGCAGATCGCTGAAAAGCTGGAGATGCCGGTGGAGAAGGTTCGGGAGATCATGCGGGTGGCGCAGGAGCCGGTTTCCCTCGAAACGCCCATCGGTGAGGAGGAGGACAGCCATCTGGGCGATTTCATCCCCGACGAGGACGCCCCCGCCCCCAGCGATGTGGCCAGCCATACCATGCTGAAGGAGCAGCTGGCAGAGGTGCTTTCCACCTTGACCCCCCGTGAGGAAAAGGTACTGCGACTGCGCTTTGGCCTGGAGGACGGCCGCAGCCGCACGCTGGAGGAAGTAGGCAAGGAATTTAATGTGACCCGGGAACGCATCCGGCAGATAGAGGCCAAGGCCCTGCGCAAGCTGCGTCACCCCAGCCGCAGCAAAAAGCTCAAGGATTTCCTGGAGTAAGGGGAGGGAGAACGGTGCATATTACGCTGGAATCCGACTACGCGGTTCGGATCGTATACTGCCTGGCGCAGAATGGCGGGCGGATGGAGGCGGCGGCTATCGCCGAGCAGACCGGCGTGACGCTGCGATTTTCGCTGAAGATTCTGCGGAAGCTGGTGGCGGGCGAGCTGGTGAAAAGCTACAAGGGGGCCGGCGGCGGCTACGAGCTGGCCAAGGACCCGAAGGAGATCTCTCTGTACGAGGTGATAGAGCAGGTGGAGGGGCCATATGCCATCAGTCGGTGCCTGAACGAGGACGACTACACCTGTAACCGCAACCGGCAGGCCTGCATGGTGTGCAAATTCAGCCGTATCTACGCCGATATTTCCGAGATGGTGCGCGAGAAGCTGGAGGGCATCAAGTTTGGCAACCTGCTGGACGAGCCGTAAGCGGACGATAACATAGAAGAAAGGGCCCCTACGGGGGCTCTTTTTTTAGTACAGGGGGAAGGCGGGGGGCCTGTGGCCCCGCTCCGCGCCCCGCGCAGGCCGGCGGGGATAAAAAAAGCCCCCGGCCGGAAAGCCCGGTCGGGGGAGAGGCTATGTACATGGGAACAGGTGCCGTACGGCCCTTTCACCTCCCGTTATGCAGTGGGAGCGCCCGGTGGAATGCTGCTTCAGGGGGTCGGGGTTTCGCCGGATTCGGAAGCAGGGTTTTGTCCCTCACCGCCGGAGGACTGCTGTTGTAACGCAGCCAGGTCGGCCCGGAGCTCATCGAGAGTTTTGCCTTCGCCGTTATAATCGGACTTCAGCTTCTTGATCTCGGCAATGAGAGCATCCTTCTGCTGTTGTTCCTCATTGGCTGCTTTCTTAGCGTCCAGGTCTGCCTGCAGCTCAGAGAGGGACTTGCCATCACCGGTATAGCTGGGGTCATATTTCCGAATCTCGGCAATGAGATCGGTACGCTGCTTCTTTTCCTTGGCAGCGGCAAGATCGCTCTGCAGCTGCTCGAGCGTCTTGCCGGTGCCATCATAGTTGGAATCGTAGGTCTTGATCTCATTGATGAGGTTCTGCTTTTGCTGCTCGGCTTCCTGCTTGGCTTTCAGGTCGGCCACCAGCTGCTCCAGCGTCTTGTTGGAACCGTCATAGCTGGGATCATATTTCTGGATCTGTTTGATGAGATCCTCGCGCTGGGCCTTCTGCTTCTCATTGATGGCCTGCTGGAGCGCCGCGTTGCTGGGATACTTCTTGATCTCATCGGCGGTCATACCGGCGGCCTTGGCGGAAGCCTCCAGGGTGGCGCGCTCCTGCTGGAGGGCAGAGAGCAGCGCCTTGAGCTCATCCAGAGTCATATCGGAAAGGGCCGTGCCGTTGGAGCCGGTGGCATCGGGGTTGAGCACCTTGATATCGGCGATGGTCTTTTCAATCTCGGTCTTGTTCTTGGCCTTATCCACGGCCTTTTGCAGCTCGGAAAGGCTCATCTTATCCATTTCCGCCTGGGTCAGGCCGGCCTTCAAGCCCTCGGCCTCCAGTGCCTTGCGGGTGGCCTCGGCCTTGGCTATGGCGGCGGAAAGATCATGCCAGTTATTGTACTGGCCGATCTGCTCGGGGGTGAGGTACTTCTGGGCCTTCTGCTGGTTGGCGGTCAGGGAGTTCTTCAGGGTATCGCCGGAGATATTCAGGTTCTGCACATCGGCAACGGAAAGATAGGTTTTCCAGTCCTTCTGCTTGGAGAGCAGCTCATAGCGGGCCTGCAGCTGGCTCCACTTGCTGGCAAAGAGGGTGTTATCATCGAACAGCGGTTTCTTTTCGCCGTTCACGGTCACCTCCTGCTGCAGGATATCCAGACGCTCCTGGCAGAGAGCGAGCTTCTTGCTGGCGGTGTTGCCGTCGGTCTCATCCTGGGTCAGCAGCATGGCAAAGAGCTTCTGACGGTACTCGATGCGCTCCTTGATCTGCTTGGGGGTAAGACCTTCGGCCAGTTCCTCCGCCGTCATGCAACGCTCGGCCTGGGCGGCGCGCTCCTGCGCTTTCTCATAAAGCTCGGCGGTGGTCATATTGGAAGCCGCGGCGATCTCCTCTTCGGTGAGCCACAGCTCGATGTAAGCCTTCTGTTCCTTCTCCAGCTCCTCGGCGGCCTTCTTCTCCTGCTGCTTCTTGATGTACTCATACCACTGCTTGGGCATCAGCGGGTTGGGGTTCAGGGTGGCGGCATTGACATTGACCGCTTCGCTTTCGCCATCCCGCAGCGCGCGGCCGAATATGACCAGACGGGCGATGAGCTTATTGGTATCGGGGTCACGGAAGGTATAATCGCAGGTGGAAAGGGTCAGCAGGCGGTCGCTGGCTTTTACATCCACGGTGGTCTTGATGATGGAGCGCTTCATGATCTTTTCGATATATTCATTCTTGGCGGCATCGCTGTCGCTGTCGATGAAATTGTGATAATCGAAATCGGGGTCATCGGCCTTGCACACCACCACCGCAAAGATCTTATACATATCCTTGCGGTAGACGCTGTTGTAGCTGATGAGCGGGTGCTGCTGGTAGTAGCTGAGCTTTTTGTAGGCCTGCAGATAGCCGAACATGGTGCCATCGCCCATATTGTGGCCGTAGATGACGGTATTGTAGGAGGGCTTGGATTGGTCGACACGGAAATCAACATAGGGGATGCCCCAGTCATTGTACTTGCCGTCGATATCCGCCCGGTGGTATTTATCGTTATCCTCGGCCTGTACCACGGCGTAGTCCAGCTTGGTATCCGGAATCTTGACCCAGCCGGCGATCTCGGGATTGCGCTTATACAGCGCCTCAAAGCCGCGGATGTAATCCTTGGGATAGCCATCCACTGAGATATCGGTGGTGCCATCGGGATCGTACAGGCCGGCCAGCTCATCGGAAAGGTTCTTGTTCTTGATGGACTGGAGCTTGTTATTGATGATATAGATGCCGGAGGCCAGGAACACGATGACACAGACCGCCAACAGAATGATGCGGATCTTATCATTCTTGGTGATGGACTTCATCTTGATGCGCTGGATGAGGTTGGTGCCCTTCACGGCTTCAGCGGCGGGTTCGGCCGCGGCGGTGCGGGTCTTGGTACGGATTTTCTTTTCCATAGAGGCTTTCGGTTCCTTTCCGGAAGTATTTGCGGGGGATTTGGGAGCTTTGGCCGCGGAACAGGCAAAGAGCGAGCCGATCCCGGCACGCTTATCCAGCTCGGCGGGTTCTATGCCGCCGGGGAGCTGCTTGGGATACTGCGCGGTGTACAGCCGCAGGACATTCAGGGCCTGCCACACGGCGATCTGTTGGGTGTCCTCCCGGCGGAGCTCGGTGACCGAGAGCCGGCGGTTCCAGATGCGGTTTTTATCGGCCAGGGCCACATGCAGCTGGCCGCTTTCCGGCTGGCAGTAAAGGCCCAGGCCCAGGGCGGTGTGCCCAGCTTTGCGGCTTTGCTGGGCCAGCAGCCCCGCAATGAGCGCGGCGTTTTCGGCGGGGTTCTGCAGCACCCGGCGGGGGAGCTCCAGCTCCTGCCCGATGTGGGTGTCATCGTAGGAGGCACGGTAGCAGCTGTTTGCACCGATGACGGCGGAGAGCTGCTCCCGCAGCAGGTCGCCGGTGCCCCATTCCGCGGTGGAAAGGGTGAGCCCATGGCGGGTCATGCCGTCCACGGCGATCTGGGGGAGGGGACGATCGCCGATGCAGTACAGGTAGATGCCGAAGGTCTGCTGCATATGGGTGATGGCCCGCTGCAGATATTCCTCGGCCTCCTGCTGGGTAGCGCCGGTGGCCTCCACAAAGATGGTATAATCACCGCACTGGTGGCGGGAGGTGAGCTTGAGGTGGGGATTCTGGCTTAGGCGGGTGATCTCCTGCGGGACTGAGAACTGGTCCAGCTCCAGCACCCGCACGGTGGCGTAGCTGACCGCGAGCCCTGCCAGCTTGCCCAGCAGGGGGCGCACTGCGGAAGGATAAAGGGCGGAGAGCTCACCCGGCAGGGCGGGCAGCGCCATTAGCAGCTGCCGGCGCGCGGCGATAGCATAGCCCTGCACCAGGCCCTGCGCATTGGGCAGCTGGGTGGCCCCAGAGGGACAGGAGGCGAAATCCGCCAGCTGCTCATACCCCAGGGTAAGGCCCATGCGGGCGGCGCGGGCTTCCAGCTGCTTTTGCAGGGCGGCATCGGTTTGGGCGGTGCGCTCCAGCCCGCCGCAGACCACCCGCAGCGCCGTGGAAACGGCGGCGGGCTCCGGCGAAAGCAGCAGCACGACCGCTTCGCTTTGGCCCATGGCGTTGCGCAGGGCCGCAAACAGCTCGGCGGCATCCGGGCGACAGATGGCGTAGGAAAGCTCCGCCGAAAGGGCGGCGGTTTCTTTTTTAAGATACTGGTAGGCGGTATCAAAGGTGGGCTGATACTGCGCCTCGCTGCCGACGGCAAGAATAGTGATCTTCATGGGACGGCGTTCCCCTCCTATGTATGGACACAATTAGTTAAGAATAGCATACCGCAAAGTTTTTTCGCGGCTGCAAATAGAATACGAATAAGCTGTGAATTTTGTCGGATGGAAAATATTTTTTCTGCAGCCGGGTGGCCGGGTGCTGCGCCCGTGCCTGCCCTTTGCAGTCATTTGTAAATTTAATAGCGGATGATATTAAGCTCGGCCTGCTCGGCGGCCTCGGCCACCAGCTCCTCCGGAATGGCCATTTCAGCCTCGATGGCCTCCACGGCGGCTACGGTGGGCTTGGTCTTGGGATGGCGGGGGGTAAATACGGTGCAGCAGTCCTCGTAGGGCAGGATGGAGGTCTCAAAGGTCTCAATCTTGCGGCTGATGCGCACGATCTCCTCCTTATCCATGCCGATGCAGGGACGCAGCACCGGCAGTCGGCAGGCAAGGTCGGTGCAGCCAATGGCCTGCATGGTTTGGCTGGCCACCTGTCCCAGGCTTTCGCCGGTGATCAGCGCGCCGCAGTCCTCCCGCAGGGCAATTCGCTCCGCCACCCGCATCATGTAGCGCCGCATCAAGATGGTGAAGTAATCCTCCGGGCAGCGCTCCCGCAGCAGCTCCTGCAATTTGGTGAACGGCACTACAAACAGCCGGATGCGGCCGGTATAGGGGGTCAGCTCTTGGGCCAGGTCCAGCACCTTCTGCCGGGCACGGTCACTGGTGTAGGGGGGCGAGGCAAAATGCACTGCCGCGATCTCCAGGCCGCGCTTGGCCATCATGTAGCCGGCCACCGGGCTATCAATACCGCCGGAGAGCAGCAGCATGGCCCGCCCGCCGGTTCCCACGGGGATGCCGCCCGCGCCGGGCAGCTGATTGGCATGGATATAGGCGCCCTGCTCCCGGATCTCCACGGTAATGGTGATCTCGGGCTGCTCCACCTTTACCTTGAGGTGATGGAAGCGGGAAAGCAGGTACCCGCCCAGCTCCCGGCTGATCTCCGGGCTTTTCATCGGGAAGGCCTTATCGCTGCGCTTGGCCTCCACCTTAAAGGTGCGGGCAGCGGTAAGCTGTTCGGCAAAGTATTCCGCGGCGGCGGGGCAGATGACCGAAAAGTCCTTTTCCACCACGCAGCTTTTGGTCACGGCCACAATGCCGAATACCGTCTGCAAACGGCGAACCGCCTCATCCATGTCCACGCCCTCGGTGAGGGGCTGCACATAGGTGGTGGATTGGGCATGCCAGATCTTGAATTCCCCTAGCGGCTGCAGGCGGCGGCGGGCGTTTTTGGCCATGATATCTTCAAAGGTGCTGCGGTTGAGGCCCTTGAGGGCGATCTCACCGCTTTTCAGCAGGATGATCTCATTCATGCGGGGAAAAACTCCTTATCTTCGTTTGGTCAGGGTGGCCTCGCCCTCCAGCAGGCGGCGGCAGAATTCGTCGATTTCTTCCGGGGTGGTGGTGTCGGTCATGCTCACCCGCACGGCGGAGTCGATACGGTCACGGGAAAGCCCCATGGCGGTCAGTACATGGCTGCGCTCTCCCTTGGCACAGGCGCTGCCGCTGGAAACATAGATGCCGAACTGCTCCAGATAGTGGATCATGATCTCGCTGCGAATGCCCTGAACCGAACAGTTCACAATGTAAGGTGCGGCGTCGGCGGGGGAATTGATGCAGACGGCCGGCGATTGTGATAAATTTGTAATCATTCGCTGCCGCAGCGCAGTAAAATGCGCAAGATTTTCCGCGCAGTGGTCGTTCATCAGCTGGGCAGCCAGCCCCATGGCGGCGATGCCGGGGACATTCTCGGTGCCGGGGCGCAGCCCCTTTTCCTGCCCGGAGCCATAAAGGGGCGGCAGCAGCCGGGTGCCCTTGGCGATGTAGAGAGCGCCGGTGCCTTTGGGAGCGTGGATTTTGTGTCCGCTGACGCTGACAAGCTGTATCCCCCATTTGACGGGATCTATAGGCAGGCGGCAGAAGGACTGCACGCAGTCAGCGTGGAAGATGAGGTTGGGGCTTTTGCGGCGGCAGGCGGCGGCAATGGCGGGCAGGTCATGGATGGCGCCGGTCTCGCTGTTCACCATCATGCAGGAGGCCAGGATGGTCTTTTCATTGCAGGCGGCGGCCATCGCCTCCGGGGTGATATGCCCGCTTTCATCGGGCGCCACGGTAATGACCTCAAAGCCCTCATTTTCCAGCGCCTTGCAGATGGCAAGAACGGAATGGTGCTCCACGGCGGTGGTGACGATGCGGTTGCCCCGGCGCTTCATGGCACGGGCGGCCCCCAGCAGGGCAATATTATTGCTTTCCGTCCCCCCCGCGGTAAAGATGATCTCCTCGGGGCGGCAGTGCAGCACGGCGGCCACCTGCCCCCGGGCCTCGGTCATGGCACGCTCCGCCAAAAAGCCCCGGCGGTGCAGCGAGGAGGGGTTGCCGTATTCTTCGGTCATTATGTGCAGCGCCAGGGCGGCCGCTTCGGGGGAAACGGCGGTGGTGGCGCTGTTATCCAGGTAACATTCCACGGGGTGCCTCCTACAAGGTGATGGTTTTCGGGCGGGCCGACCGCTGCGGCCCCTCATAGGGCCCCTGCAGGGTGCGGGTTCGGGGCGCAGCCCGCCCCGGCTGCGCCGGGGCGAAAGCAGGCATCGCCTGCTTTCGCCGCCTGCGGCGCCAAGAAAGCGGTC
>OKSD01004048.1_pt1 | contig 10399 bp, 10 predicted proteins | sample 1601221 | NCBI WGS metagenome assembly OKSD01 (sample SAMEA3541550, study PRJEB24748) | human gut metagenome | biome: human gut; feature: human-associated habitat; material: faeces | place: China | collected 2012
CCGCATCCGCAAACTTGGCATTCAAAGCTTCCAGGGTCGTAGTTTGCGGAGCACCCCAGACTCCTCCCCAGCCGAACCAATCCCAACCGGGATACCAGCCCCAATAGTTTCCCCAGGAATTGTAGCTGAAAGTCGGAGTTGCAAAAGCAGTTACCGTTACGACAAAATCAGGCGTCTGAGCTTCAGCTTCCTCGTCTGTCAGCAGCTGGTAATTATACGCTTCGAAATTTTGCTTTACCAGAGAAAGTATCTCCTCCTTCAATTCGTTAGCCAATCCCGTCGCATTAGAATCTCCCTGAACATACACGACAGAATCCGGAATAACGAATGTTTTTAAAGTAGAAAAATCCGCTTTTTCATCATAATGAGTCAAAGCAATGTCCTTTTCATGGACATAATCCGGTCCTTCCGGATAACAAGAGGCCATGCACAGCACCACGAGGACGCATACCCCGAAAATAAATAATCTTTTCATACTTAAATTGTTTTTAATGGAACACTAATTTTTATTTTCCCGTAAAAAAATTATCAACTTTTATGCCATGTTTTTTTAATGGATGTAAAAAGAAATCATATTGTGCAAATCACTCCTCAGACAATCATATTCGTCACCCGGTTGACCGTTACCAGTGTTCCGTATTCGTCCCGTATTTCGACCTGAACGACGTGGGTACGTTTCCCCTGATGGATAAAAGTACCCTTAGCGACGACATATCCTCCTTGTGCCTGTTTCATATGGTTTCCATTCACCTCGATACCGAATACGTGGAAACGGTTTTCGGGCGGAACCGACATAGAACTCAAAGCTCCTCCGACCGTCTCGGCCAAAGCCATATTAGCACCACCGTGTAAAGCTCCGTCCGGACGACAGGTACGCCGGTCGATAGGCATCCTGGCTTCCAGCCATCCTTCCCCGGCCGCAGTAAATACCATACCCAAATTGTCAACCAGCGTATCCCGGCACAGCTCATTCAATTGTTTTAAAACCTCTTCCATAAAAACACCGAATTATTTTTTTCATGATTCATATTCCTTTTTCCGTTTCGGATTCATCGGAAACCATCCCTTCTTTACCCTTCCTTTTTGTTCGAAGATCTCCAGGATCGTCCAAAAAGAAGAAAAGGCGAAAACCCCCAATAAAGACGACCACAAGACTTGCCGGACATACAAAGCAGCAATGATACTTAAAACACCGAAAATCAGGAATATCCACCAACAACGCGTTCCGAAATAATATTCACATTTGATCACTACCGGATGAAACAAGCCTATGATTAAAAAAGTACTGATTCCGATCACAAGTCCGGTTAAATTATAAGAATCGATAAACTCCATCATGACAGATTAAATAAGTTTTAAAATGGTTTTTCATTCATCTTCCAAAGATAAAGCTTTCTCGTCAAAAACAGTTCTTCTTCGGACATAGAAACCTTCTTTTTCTTCTTTTTCCGGGTCCATATTATTTTTCGTATTGTACTGGCTTGCAATTTATTTCAGTAGCCGTAACATTTGTTCTATTTCTATGGCTAAAACAGAATCACATTATTGAATAAAAAATATCGGAATTCAGCAAAAAATCGCTACTTTTGTAATATAGCATTAAAATCCCAAGATATCATGACATCGCTAAAAGAAGGAGATAAAGCGCCTTTTTTCAAAGGCATAAACCAGGATGGTAAAGAAATCACCTCAGAAGATTTCAAAGGTAAAAAATTAGTCCTTTATTTTTATCCGAAGGATAACACTTCCGGATGTACGGCCGAAGCTTGCAGCCTGAACGACAATTATGACACGCTGACTGCACAAGGATATGAAGTGGTCGGGATTAGCCCGGACTCCGCCGGTTCACACCAAAAGTTCATCGCCAAATACAATTTAGCTTTCAATCTGATAGCCGATACGGATAAAAAAATCTTAGAAGACTATGGAGTATGGGCTGAAAAATCCATGTACGGACGAAAATATATGGGCGTCCTTCGGACCACTTTTATCATCGATGAGCAAGGAATCATCGAAAGAGTCATCACTAAGGTAAATACCAAAAATGCAGCAGAACAGATATTAAAGAAATGAATCAAAATTCAACTCAGAAACTCAGAAACTCAGTAACTTAGAAACTCAGAAACTTAGAAACTTAGAAACTCAGAAACTCAGAAACTTAGAAACTCAGAAACTTAGAAACTTAGAAACTCAGTAACTAAACAAATATTATGGCATTAAAAGAAACGAATCTTGAAAAACTGAAAGCGCTCCAACTGACTCTCGACAAGATTGAAAAAAACTTCGGAAAAGGAAGTATCATGAAGCTTGGCGACAATCAGGTAGAGAACATTCCGGTAATTCCTTCGGGTTCCATTGCACTCGATAAAGCATTAGGTGTTGGTGGATATCCCAAAGGCCGGGTCATCGAAATTTACGGACCGGAATCTTCCGGTAAAACGACATTAGCTATTCATGCTATTGCCGAAGCCCAAAAACAGGGAGGTATAGCGGCAATCATCGATGCCGAACATGCTTTCGACCGTTCTTATGCGGAGAAATTAGGTGTAGACGTCGAAAATTTGTTTATTTCACAGCCGGATAACGGTGAACAAGCCCTGGAAATTGCAGATCAGCTGATCCGCTCGGCAGCCATAGATATCATCGTGATCGACTCTGTCGCTGCTCTGACCCCTAAAGCCGAGATAGAAGGTAATATGGGAGACAGTGTCATGGGCTTACAGGCCCGCCTGATGTCCCAGGCCTTAAGAAAACTGACCGCCATCATCAGCAAGACAAACTGTATCGTGATCTTTATCAACCAGCTCCGTGAGAAGGTCGGCGTTATGTTCGGAAACCCGGAGACAACTACCGGTGGACGCGCCCTTAAGTTCTACTCTTCCGTTCGTCTTGACGTAAGAAGAACCGAGTCCTTAAAGCAGAGCGGTGAGGTGATCGGAAACCATGTGCGGGTAAAAGTAGTAAAGAATAAGGTGGCACCGCCATTCCAGGAAGCAGAATTTGATATCATGTTTGGTAAAGGGATTTCGCGCGAGGGAGACTTACTTGACTTGGCAGCGAAGAATGACATTATTATTAAAAGCGGTGCGTGGTATTCCTATCATGGAGAGAAGATCGGACAGGGCCGTGAGAATGCGAAGAAGTATTTGACGGAACATCCGGATGTCTTTGCTGAAGTTGATACAGCAGTCCGTGCGAAGTGTCTGCCAAATGCATCGGAGGAAGAAGAAACAGCAGAGGAAGAGAAAAAAACACCGGCAAAGAAAACAGCCAAAAAGGATGAGTAATCAATGAATCAGAAAGAGCCGATGGAAAAGGCGGCGAAAGAGCCGGAAGAAGTAAGAAAGGCAAAAGAAAAGGCGATGCGTCTGCTTTTGCAGCAGGACAGGACGGAGAAGGAATTAAGAGACCGTTTGTACCGTGCCGGCTTTTCGGAAACGGCATCCGAAGCAGCGATGCAGTACGTATCTGGGTTTGGTTATCTGGATGACAGGCGCTATGCGGAAAATTACATTTCTTTTCATAAAGGAAGAAGAAGCCGCAAGGAGATTTCGTTTAAATTAAAAAACAAAGGAGTTCCACCGGAAATACTTTCCATGGCGATGGAAGGATACGAGATAGAAGACGAATCCGTTGCCATTGAGCACTTGATTCAAAAAAAGATAAAAGGACAGAGATTGTCCGATATGGAGTATACACAGTTGAATAAAATAACCGCTTATCTGGCGAGGAAAGGTTTTTCCTTTCCCGTCATTTCGCGGGCAATGAGAGAAATGAAAGAAAGAGAAAGCAGCTAAAATGGCGGGTGCAAAGCACTTCGGTAAGTTTTGGTTGCTTTTTTAACCTCCTTTGTGTATAATGTAGTACATATGAGATTTTGGGTGAACTATGCCCATTTTAATTGTTGTGCCATAAAGGCAGATTGGAGTTTGACATGAAGTACTTTGGAACGGATGGATTTCGCGGAGAAGCCAATGTGACTTTGAATGTGGAACATGCATACAAAGTTGGCCGCTTTTTGGGAAATTATTTTCAGAAAGAAGACCATAAGGTACGTGTGGTAATCGGAAAAGATACCAGATTATCCGGCTATATGTTTGAAACTGCACTGGCAAGTGGATTGACAGCAAGCGGTGCGGACGTATATGAATTGCATGTAACTACGACGCCGAGTGTGTCATATCTGGTGCGAAAAGAGAACTTTGATTGTGGAATTATGATTTCGGCAAGCCACAATCCATATTTTGATAACGGTATTAAGGTAATCAATGGCAAAGGTCATAAGTTAGAGCCGGAGATTGAAGAACAGATTGAGAAGTATATCGATGGTGAAAGCGAAGAAATTCCGATGGCGAAACGTGAGGCAATTGGCCGCTGTTTCGATTACACAAAGGGAAGAGACGAGTATATCGAGTATTTGAAAGATTTGGTGAAAGAACCGTTTGATGGAAAAACGGTTGCGTTGGATTTGGCAAATGGATCCGCTTCTATGATTGCAAAAGAAATCTTTGAATCAATGGGTGCGCAGGTAATTGCCCGCCATGATGAACCAAACGGTACTAATATTAACCGTGAGTGTGGTTCCACTCATATCGAAGTCCTTCAGGCATTGGTTTATGATACCGGTGCGGATATCGGATTCGCTTATGATGGTGATGCAGACCGTTGTCTTGCCGTTGATGATGATGGCAAGGTGATTGATGGTGACCACATTTTGTATCTTTGTGGCAAATACCTCAAAGAGCAGGGCAAGTTAAAGGACGATACCGTAGTTACGACAGTTATGTCAAACATGGGATTGTACAAGGCTTTTGATAAACTGGGGATTCATTATGAGCAGACAGCCGTTGGTGATAAGTATGTCTGTGAGAACATGATGGCAAACGGCTATGTGATTGGCGGTGAACAGTCCGGTCATATCATATTCAAGGAGCATGCAGTAACCGGAGACGGTATTCTGACATCTCTTATGATTATGGAAGCATGGCTTCATTATGGAAAGCCGATGTCGATGCTGACAGGCGATCTGGTGATTTATCCACAGCTTTTGGAAAATGTCAAAGTAAAGGATAAAGTAGCAGCAAGAGAAGACGAAGATGTACAGAAGGCTGCGAAAGAAGTAACGGAAAGCCTTGGAGATGCCGGACGGCTTTTGCTTCGCGAGAGCGGTACGGAGCCATTGATTCGTGTTATGGTAGAAGCTGAGACCGATGAGATGTGCAGGGAAAATGTGGATAAGATTGTTAAAGTTTTACATGAAAAAGGTCATGTACCAGATTAATAGAAAGAAACAAAATAAAGGAGAGTAACGAATGAAAGGTGCGTTTTACACAGGACAGTACCGCAATGTGTTCGCGGAACTTGGGCATTCACAGAAGGAAATTGATCAAAAACTCAAAGATGCTTTCCATACCGTATTTTATGGTCCGGATGATGAGAAATTCTATTTTGAAGCTGGCGACGATATGGGATATTTTGAAGATACCGGTAATTTCGATGCCCGTACAGAGGGTATGTCATATGCTATGATGATGTGTGTACAGATGGACATGAAAAATGAGTTTGACCGTGTTTGGAAATGGGCAAGAACTTATATGTACATGGAAGATGGTTATAATAAAGGATATTTTGCATGGTCATGCAAGACGACCGGTGAAAAGAATGATTTAGGACCGGCGCCGGATGGAGAAGAATTTTTTGCAATGGCATTGTTCTTTGCCTCCCACCGCTGGGGTGACGGCGAAGGCATTTTCAATTACTCACAGGAAGCAAGAAACATTTTAAGTGCTTGTATCCACAACGGTGAGAAAGAGCCGGGAGATCCGATTATGGAGCCGGAGAATTATTTGATTCGATTCATTCCGAGCCGCAAGTTCAGTGATCCATCCTATCATTGTGCTCATTTTTATGAGTTATTCAGTATGTGGGCAAATGAAGAAGACCGTCCATTCTGGAAAAAGGCAGCAAAGGCAAGTCGTGAGTATTTGAAAAAAGCGTGTCATAAAGACACCGGACTGGCTGCTGAGTATGCTTACTATGATGGAACACCATACGAGAAAGAGCAGGATGTCTTTGGTGGACGCCATGACTGGTATTACAGCGATTCTTACCGTGTTATTGCAAACATCGGTCTTGATTACGAGTGGTTTGCAGCAGATGAGTGGAATGTTGAGAATAATAATAAAGTGCAGAAATTCTTTTGTGAAACGCACAAAGATGAAGAATTTAAAATATACGAGATTGACGGTACGGTGATTGAACAACCGGCACTGCATCCGGTAGCTATGATTGCTACGAATGCACAGGCGTCTCTGGCTGCAAACGGACCTTATGCGAAAGAATGTGTAGAGCGTTTCTGGAATACACCGCTTCGTAAAGGTGAGAGAAGATATTATGATAATTGTCTGTATTTGTTTGCATTGTTAGCATTAAGTGGAAATTATCGAATTTATTAAGGAAAGAAAATTGGAGGAAAACAAAATGAGTTACACAGTAGAAAATTTAGAAAAGAGCATGGCAAAAATCACCATTACCGTAGATGCAGATGCATTTGAAGAGGCAATGGTAAAATCTTATAACAAAAACAAGAAAAACATCAGCATTCAGGGCTTTCGTAAAGGTAAAGCACCACGTAAAATGGTAGAGAAACTTTACGGGCCGGAAGTTTTTTATGAAGATGCAGCAAACTTTGCAATTCCGGATGCTTACGAAGAAGCAGCAAAAGAGAGTGGCTTGGAAATCGTATCTCGTCCGGAAATTGATGTTGTAGAAATCGAAAAAGGGAAAGATTTCATATTTACAGCAACCGTAGCCGTAAAACCGGAAGTTACTCTTGGTGAGTACAAAGGAATCGAAGTAGAGAAGAAAACGGTAAAAGTTATGGCGGCTGATGTCAATGCAGAAATCGACAAAGTACGTGAGCAGAACAGCCGTATGATTACTGTTGAAAACCGCGGTATTAAAAAAGACGATACAGCAGTCATCGACTTTGAAGGTTTTGTAGATGGTGAGCCATTCCAGGGCGGCAAAGGCGAGGATTACTCTTTGGTAATCGGAAGTCACTCATTTATTGATACATTCGAAGACCAGTTAGTTGGTAAAAAAGCTGGCGAGGAAGTTGATGTAAATGTAACTTTCCCGGAAGAGTATCATGAAGCTTCTTTGAAAGGTAAACCGGCACTTTTCAAAGTTACAGTAAAAGAGATTAAGAAGAAAGAACTTCCAAAACTGGATGATGAATTTGCCAGCGAAGTTTCTGAATTTGAGACACTCAAAGAGTATAAAGCAAGTGTTAAGAAAAACTTGACAGAGCGCAGAAAAGAAGAAGCAAAGAGAGAAAAAGAAAACGAAGTAGTAGAAAAAGTAGTAGAAAATATTACAGTAGAACTGCCTGAACCAATGGTTGATGAGCAGACACAGCAGATGATTCAGGAGTTTGCTGGAAGATTGTCAAGTCAGGGTCTTTCCTTTGACCAGTACATGCAGATGACTGGCATGACAGTAGATGCATTGATGGGACAGATGAAACCGGAAGCTGAGAAGAGAATCCGTACTCGTCTTGCTCTTGAAGCAATTGTTGACGCTGAGAAAATCAAAGCAACAGCAAAAGACATTGACAAAGAAATCGAGAACATGGCAAACATGTATCAGATGGAAGTGGACAAGATTAAAGAAATGATTGGCGATGCTGAAAAAGAGCAGATTGGTAAAGATCTTGCTGTTCAGAAGGCAGTTGACTTTGTTGTGAAAAATGCAGTAGAAGTAGAGCCTGCAGAAGAAGACAAAGAAGAGAAATAATCAATTCAAAAAGAATGGAGGTATCTCGCAATGGCATTAGTACCTTACGTGATTGAACAGACAAGTCGTGGCGGTGAACGTTCTTATGACATTTATTCACGCCTTTTAAAAGAAAGAATTATTTTCCTCGCAGACGAGGTAAATGATCAGACCGCAAGTTTGGTTGTTGCACAGCTTTTGTTTTTGGAATCGGAAGATCCGAACAAGGACATTCAGCTGTATATCAACAGTCCGGGTGGTTCTGTAACAGCCGGTATGGCAATTTACGATACAATGAATTATATCAAATGTGATGTATCTACAATCTGTATCGGTATGGCAGCCAGTATGGGAGCATTTTTGTTATCCAGTGGTGCCAAGGGCAAACGTTTAGCTCTTCCGAATGCAGAGGTGATGATTCACCAGCCTTCCGGTGGGGCAAAAGGACAGGCAACTGAAATTCAGATTGTTGCTGAAAATATCTTAAAGACAAAGAAAAAGTTAAACGAGATTTTAGCAGCAAATACCGGACAGTCAGTAGAGAAGATTGCAGAAGATACAGAGCGCGATAATTTCATGAGCGCAGAAGAAGCAAAAGCGTATGGCTTGATTGATGAAATCGTAGAAAGCCGTAACGCTGCAAAAGAAAAAGAATAAACAAGTGAAATGGTGCCGCCGAAACGCCGGCGCCATTTTGCCATATTAGATGGATGGAGGCTCGTAAAACGATGGCAGGAAAGAATAACGATACCAATATGCCAATGGTTCACTGCTCCTTTTGTGGAAAGACAGAGAAGCAGGTTCACAAGCTGATTGCAGGACCAAATGGAGTATATATATGTGACGAATGTATTGACCTCTGTGATGAAATTTTGGCGGAAGAATTTCAGGACGATTTTGATACGCCGGAAGAGGAAACAGAAATCAATCTTTTAAAACCAAAAGAAATCAAAGCCTTTTTGGATGAATATGTAGTTGGACAGGAGGATGCAAAAAAAGCACTTTCTGTAGCAGTTTACAATCACTATAAGAGAATTATGAATGGCGCCGATATGGACGTTGAACTGCAAAAGAGTAATATTTTGATGGTAGGTCCGACCGGTTCCGGTAAGACATATCTGGCACAGACGCTTGCTAAAATTTTGAATGTTCCGTTTGCAATTGCAGATGCAACGACATTGACGGAAGCAGGATATGTCGGAGAAGATGTTGAAAACATTCTTCTCAAAATCATTCAGGCAGCGGATTATGATATTAAGCGTGCTGAGCATGGTATTATTTATCTCGATGAGATTGATAAAATCACAAAAAAAGCAGAAAATGTATCCATTACCCGTGATGTTTCCGGTGAAGGCGTACAGCAGGCACTTTTGAAAATCTTGGAGGGAACAGAAGCCAGTGTTCCGCCACAGGGCGGACGCAAGCATCCGCAGCAGGAGTTTTTCCATATCAATACGACAAATATTCTGTTTATCTGCGGTGGTGCTTTTGACGGACTGGATAAGATTATCAGTTCCCGTATTGATAAAAAATCCATCGGGTTCAATGCGGACATAGCAGATCCGACCGAGCAGAATATCGGTGAGTTGTTTAAACAGGCATTGCCACAGGATTTTGTGAAATTCGGTTTAATTCCGGAGTTTATCGGTCGTGTGCCGGTAACCGTTGCACTTGACCTTTTGGATGAAGAGGCGTTGAAAGAAATTTTGACAAGACCGAAAAATGCAATTACGAAGCAGTATCAGAAACTGCTTTCGCTGGACGGCGTGAAATTGGATTTTGAGGATGGCGCGATTACGGAAGTTGCCCGCCTTTCCAATGAGAGAAAAACGGGTGCCAGAGGACTGCGTGCGATTCTTGAATCGAGTATGATGGAATATATGTATGAATTGCCATCCAGAGAAGATGTGACAGAATGTATTATTACCAAAGATGTAATTACCGGTGAGGGAGAGCCAAAACTTTTGGCAGCCGGAAAAGAAGTGCCGGCACTTGAAGAAAAGCAAGAAGAACCTGAGAAAAAGGAAAGTGAAAGTGCCTGAAAAGAAACAAGGACAGGTGATACTTATGAGTGAACAGCAAATGAAGACGATGCCGATTCTCGCCATGAGGGATGTGTGCGTACTGCCGGGCATGTTGGTTCATTTAGATGTGAGCAGAGAGATTACAAAACGAGCAATTGAAGAAGCAATGGCAGAGGATGGAAGTATTTTCCTCACTCTCCAGCGCGATGAATCGATTGAGACACCGTCATTTCATGACTTATATGAAATTGGTGTGATTGCAAAAATAAAGCAGGAAATAAAAGTAAAGGATGACGTGCTCCGTGTCATGATTTCGACGAAGAAGCGCGGAAATCTTTTGAGTCTGAACCAGACAAAGCCATTTCTTAAGGGAGAAGTTGTTCCTTATGAATGGGGTGACGAAGAACTGCGTCTGGGGGCACTTGAAAAAGAGGCGATGTGCCGTAATCTGAAAGATGTGTACACGATTTATTTGAATGAAAATCCGCGGGCAAGCCGGAGTGATTTGGAAAAAATCCAAGGTATGAAGGACTTAGGAAAACTGATCACGCCTTCGCGAACGGTTGCCATCTGCGGACGGTGCTCGGGATTCACAATCG
>OKSD01004049.1_pt1 | contig 10396 bp, 8 predicted proteins | sample 1601221 | NCBI WGS metagenome assembly OKSD01 (sample SAMEA3541550, study PRJEB24748) | human gut metagenome | biome: human gut; feature: human-associated habitat; material: faeces | place: China | collected 2012
CCGAATATCAGTTGGCTCGTTCGCCTAAGGCTGATATTTGGGCGTTGATAGAGCGCGCAGCCAGTTCATGTCGACGTCCAGTTCGCTGGCCAGGAATTCGAGCACGTCCTCGCGGGGCATGGTCTTGCCGGCCACGTATTGGCTGATGTGGCTCTTGCCCATCTTTACACCACGATGTTCGGCGGCGTGCACCAAATCGACCTGCTTCAGTCCCCTGCTGTTCATCGCATTGCGCAGACGTTCCGCAAACACCGATACGCTCATATCCTTATGCCTCCAACCGGGAGTTCAATTTATCTTTTGAACAACGGTTCAAAGCATACCCCCGGTTCAACACAAGTTCAATTTTGGCGTGTTCTCGAGTCTCGACCGGTTCAGCCCAACTGCGCTTCAATCCATTGGGCGACGCCGTCCTCGTTGTTGGACGGGCAGATCTCGTCGGCGATGGACAACACCTTGGGGTTCGCGTTGGCCACGGCCACGCCCCGGCCGGATTCGCTCATCATGTTGATATCGATGAGGTCGTCGCCGAAGGCGGCTGTCTGTTCAAGCGGCACGTCCAGTCGCTCGCACAGCAGGTGCAGCGCGTGCTCCTTGTTGGCCTGCGGGTTCATGAGCATCCACATCACGCCTTCGCTGATGGAGATGTCGAAGTCCGGCGGAATCAGCGCACGCAGCTCGTTCCACTGTTCAGGCTCGGGGAAGATGGTGATCTTGTCCGCCACGCCTTCGGGCACGTCGTGGAAGTTCGTGTATTGGAAGGCCTGAGTTTTCCAATACACGCGCACATCGAAGTTGGTGTAGCGCACGTCGTTCATCACGATGCCGAGCTTCAGGCCGGGCATGCGATCGAGCAGGAACAGACAGACTTCGCAGGCACGCCGTGAGGAGAAGCCAATCTTGATCAAATGGTTCTCATCGGCCGGCGTGGCACCTGAGGTGAGCAGGTCGAAGTCGGAGTGGGCCGGGTCGAAATCGATGAGGGCGCCGTTCAGATAGATTACGGCGTCCACCGGCAGTTTTTCGGCGAACTGGAGACCGGTACTCACCGGCCGCGCGGTGGCGATGGCGAATTGCATTCCGGCATCGTGCGCGCGGTTGATGGTGTCGATGCTGCGCTGGGTAATGAACCGGTCCTCGAATACCTCGGCGTCGTGCAGCAACGTGCCGTCGAGGTCGGCGACCAGCAGTCGGGGTTGTTTCGGCGTGATGGCGTCGAGAATCACAGCAGCCCCTCACAGTGTTCACGCACGAGTTCGGCGGAATGGTGCAGTTTGGCCCGCTCGTCCTCGCTCAGATCGAGTTCGACGATCTCGTTGGCACCATTGGCGCGCAGTTCAGTGGGGACGCCGAGGAACACGTCATGTTCGCCGTATTCGCCGTCCAGCAGGGTGGAGACGGGCACGATGCGGCGTTCGTCCCACAGGATGGTCTGTACGATGCCGGCCACGGTGGAGGCGATGCCGAAGTTGGTGCCGCCCTTGGCCGCGACGATCTCATTGCCACGGGTGCGGGTCTTCTCTTCGATTTCGGTGGTGGACACGGAGGCGAAACGGTCTTGGTTGTCGGCCAGGAAGCGGGCGAATGGCTTGCCGCCGAGCGAGACGGTGGACCATGCGGTGAACTGGGAGTCGCCGTGCTCGCCCATCACGAAGCCGCCCACGTTGCGCGGGTCAAGGCCGGTCTCTTCGCCGATGATGGTCTTGAGACGCGAGGTGTCGAGCGCGGTGCCGGTACCGAGCACCTGGGTGCGAGGCAGACCGGAACGTTTCCAGGCATACCAAGCCATCACGTCGACCGGGTTGGAGACCATGACGATCACGCCGTCAAAACCGGAGGCCATGACGTTGTCGACCACTTCGCCCACAAGACCCACGGTGAAGCCGAGTTCGGCCATGCGGTTGGAGTTGGCCGGCGGCTTGCGGCCCACGGTGATGACGACGATGTCCGCATCCTTGCAGTCGGCGTAGTCGCCGGCGCGCACCTTGACGTGGCGGTCCTGGAATTCGCTGCCATCATCGAGGTCGCGGGCCTCCCCCAGGGCCTTGGCGGCGGAACAGTCGATGAGCACAAGCTCATTGCACAGGCCGTGCGTGACGATGCCGAAGGCGGCGGTGGCACCGACCCGGCCGGTGCCGACGATAACGACTTTGTTGCGGTTCATAGTGACCATGGTGATGTCCTTTCGTAATACTCGATAGAACGCATACGACCCATGACCGACGGTAACGGTCATGGGTCGCGAGCGACAAGTCTACATGGCGTGCAAGCCGATCAGCCGAGGTTGAACTTGGTCATCATGTCGAGGCCGATGATCAAGGCCACCCACACCAGAGCGATGATAACGGTCCAACGGTTCAGGTTCTTTTCGGCGACACCGGAAGTACCGGCGTTCTGGGTCAGACCGCCGCCGAACATGTCGGACAAACCGCCGCCCTTGCCCTTGTGCATAAGGATGAGCAGGGTCAGCACGAAGCTGAGCAGCACGACGATGACTTGCAGCGTGATCTTAAGAGCGGTCACAGGGTACCTCCGGATTGATTGGACTGTTGACCAGTATAGCGCACACACGGGAAAACCGTGGTATTAGTTCCGTGATTTCGTGGATTTCAGTGCCAGTCGAGCGATTTTGGCGAGTTCCTCAACGTCCAGGGCCGCCCCTCCGATCAGGAAGCCGTCAACGTCGGGCTGGGAAATGAGTTCCGCCGCATTTTTCGAGGTGACCGATCCGCCGTACAGGATACGTACGCTATCGGATACCTTCGTGCCAAAAGTGGTCTTCAAATCGTTGCGGATGGCGTTTGCGGCATCCTGGGCGGATTGCGGAGTGGCCACCATGCCGGTGCCAATGGCCCAGACAGGTTCGTAGGCCACGATGAGTTTGGCGGCTTGTTCTTCGTTGAGATCGCGGGTGACGTCTCGTACCTGGCCCACGGCGAAATCGAGTTCAATGCCTTGACGTCGTTCCTCGAAGCTTTCGCCGACGCACAAAATCGGCTGCATGCCGGCGGCGAGCACGGCACGTACCTGATCGACGATATTGGCGTCATCTTCAGGATGGTATTTGCGGCGTTCGGAGTGGCCGACGATGACGTATGAGCAGCCAAGATGGGCGATCATGTCCGCGGACACATCGCCGGTGAAGGCACCTTGGGTGGTCACGGAAACGGATTGTGCGCCGTAGGCGACATGGAGCTTGTCGGCTTCGACCAGCACCTGCACGCTGCGCAATGACGTGAACGAGGGGAAAAGCGCGACTTCGCAGCGTTTAAAGTCGAAGTGAGCGTCACGCAACAGCCATACCAGCTTCTGCACGAAGTAAGTGGCTTCAAGATGGTCGAAATTCATCTTCCAGTTGCCGGCCACCAACGGAATGCGTTTGGACGCCATATGTTTCCCTTCTAAAAAAAACGTAGCTCCCCTCAAGGAGGGGAGCTAGAAAATGGATTACTCAAGCACCTTCAGGCCAGGGAGCTCCTTGCCTTCGAGGAACTCGAGGGAAGCGCCACCACCGGTGGAGATGTGGGAGAAGCCGCCCTCCGGGAAGCCGAGGTTGCGCACGGCGGAGGCGGAGTCGCCGCCACCGACGATGGTGAACGCACCGGCTGCGGTGGCGTCGACCAGACCCTGGGCCACGGCCTTGGTGCCGGCGGCGAACTCAGGAACCTCGAACACGCCCATCGGGCCGTTCCACACGACGGTCTTGGAGTCGACGATCTTGTCGTGGAAGAGCTTCTGGGACTCCGGGCCGATGTCCAGACCCATCTTGTCGGCCGGGATGGCGTCGGCGGCAACGACTTCCGGAGCAACCGGGGTGTCACCGGCCGGGAAGCCGGCGTTCACGACGACGTCGGTCGGCAGCACGAGCTCAACGCCGTTCTTCTCGGCGGTCTCGATGTAGCCCTTGACCTTCTCAAGCTGGTCCTCTTCAAGCAGGGAGGTGCCGACCTCGTAGCCCTTGGCCTTGAGGAAGGTGAACACCATGCCACCGCCGATGACCAGACGGTTGGCCTTGTCGAGCAGGTTCTCGATGACGCCGAGCTTGTCGGAGACCTTGGAACCGCCAAGCACCACGGTGAACGGACGCTCCGGGTTCTCGGTGGCCTTGGACAAGGCCTTGACTTCCTTCTCGACCAGCAGGCCTGCGGCGGCCGGCAGATCGGCGGCAACGTCGTAGTTGGAGCCCTGAGCGCGGTGGACCACGCCGAAGCCATCGGAAACGAAGGCCTCGCCGAGGGCGGCGATCTTCTTGGCGTAAGCGGCGCGTTCGTCGGCGTCCTTAGAGGTCTCCTCCGGGTTGAAACGAACGTTCTCAAGCAGCACAACGTCGCCATCGTTCATGGCGGCGACCTTGGCCTGAGCGTCCTCGCCGTAGGTGTCCTTGGCCAGCGGCACGTTGGCGCCGAGCAGCTCGCCGAGGCGGGCGGCAACCGGGGCCAGGCTCAGCTCAGGAACGACCTTGCCCTTCGGGCGGCCAAGGTGGGCCATGAGGATGACCTTGGCGCCTTCTTCGCGCAGGGTCTTGATGGTCGGCAGAGCAGCCTTGATTCGACCGTCATCGGTGATGGTGGTGCCGTCCAGCGGAACATTGAAATCAGCGCGAACCAGAACGCGCTTGCCCTTGAGATCTCCAAGGTCCTTGAGTGTCTTCATGAATATCCTTTCCTTGACGAATCGCACGTCAAAGTGGCCAATTTTGCCACTTTGCATATTACAGGCATTCCGGAACAAAACACCGCATTCGTCTACTGACTGAATGCGGTGTTTTGTCACATCGTTGTCGCGTTTTGCCGAATAGGCATGGCAAATCGGATTGTCGGGTTACTTGCCTTCGGCTGCGCGAGCCTTCTCCGTCTTCTCGGCAAGTTGAAGCAGTCGGCGAATTCGGCCGGCAATCGCATCCTTGGTGATTTGCGGTTCGGCGATCTTGCCGAGCTCCTCGAGGCTCTTGTCCACGTGATCGATGCGCAGCTGGCCGGCCTGACGGAGGTTGTCCGGAATGTTATCGCCGAGTACTTCGAAAGCATGCTGCACTTTTTCGCTGGCTTCGGCGGCGGCCTTGGCGGAACGGCGCATATTGGCGTCATCGAAGTTGGCCAGACGGTTGGCCTTGCCGCGGGCCTCGCCGTCGGAGCGCTTGCCGGTCCATTCGCGGGCCGAACGGGTGGCGCCCATGAGCTTGAGCATGCGTTCGATGGCGTCGGGATCCTTGAGTGTCACGCGCTCGGAGCTACGCAGCGTGCGATGCTTGGCCTGGATGCCTAGACGACGGGCCACGCCACACAGGGCCATGGCGGCCTCTTCCGTGGGGCAAGCGATTTCCAGGAAGCTGGCCTTACCGGGATCGGACAGGAAGCCACGGGCCATGAAGGCGCCGCGCCATGCCGCTTTGATTTGGGCGATGGATCCGTTGACCACTTCAGACGGCAGTCCACGGACCTGCTGCTTGCGGCGGTCGACCAGTCCGGTCTGCAAAGCCAAGGCCACTACGTTGCGGGTGACGAGCACCACATAGGTCTCGACAGGGCCGTTCGGGGTCTGACGTGTGAGGTGATTGACCTCGGCTTCGTGCCCGAACGTGTTCCTCAACGTGTTCTTCAGCCATTCTGCAACGTCAAGCGAGGTGAATACGGCTTGGATAACGTATGTATTCTGTACCGGTCGAAGACCGCCGCCAAAACGGATCATGGCCGCAGCTTGGGCCTTGATCGCGGCTGGCGAATCGCCTTCAAAGGCTGCCAACTCGCTTTTGACATCGTCCAGAAGAGCCAAGATCTACCTCCTACAGTCCCGTTCTTCTCAATGCTTCAGGCGCTTCGTGCCGTTATCTGCTGTCACACGGTCGGAAGCCATCGGCTTTCTGTGATACCTAATCTGGTGGACAAGCGAACCCGTTTGATACGTATTATGGGCTCTGCTTTCTCGCAGTGTGGTCACCGAACGCTTGCCCGATGACCGCTCGACGCCTGCTTACGATGAGTGACGCTTGTGCTGTTCTCTCGCGGAAACGGTTACGTTGAGCCCATGTGCGCGTAAGCGGCGAGCCAGCTCTTCGCTCATCGCCACCGACCGGTGCTGACCACCGGTGCAGCCGACGGCGATGGTTACGTAGTGCTTGTCTTCCTGGGCGTATCCTTCCAACGCAATCTCGATAGCTTTCTCATAAGCGTCGAGAAATTCCTTGGCTCCCTTGCTGGAAAGCACGTAGTCGGCGACCGGCTTGTCGTGCCCGGTAAGCTCGCGCAGGTTGGGCACCCAGAACGGGTTGGGCAGAAAACGCACGTCGGCCACGAAATCGGCGTCGATGGGCATACCGTATTTGAAGCCGAAGCTGAAGATGTGTACTGCCACGGTGGTGGGGCCGGAGCCGAGCATCGCCTCGTAGAGTTTGGTGGACAGCTGGTGGATGCTCAGGGAGCTGGTGTCGATGACCCAGTCGGCTCGTTCCTTGAGGTCTTCCAGCAGGTGACGTTCCTCAAGGATGCCGTCGATCAGTCGGTTGCCGTGCTGCAGCGGGTGCGGGCGGCGCACGGATTCATAGCGCTTGATGAGCACTTCGTTGCTGGCGTCGAGGAACAGAATACGGGTTTTGACGCCGAGATCATCCAGATGGCCGAGCACGGCGGCCAGCTCGTCGAAATAGCTGGAGCGCACGTCGATGACGGCGGCAAGCTTGTGGACGCCTGACTCCGATCCGGAACCGGAGGTGGTCATCATGTCGACAAGCGGGATAAGCAGTTTGGGAGGCAGGTTGTCGACCACATACCATCCCATGTCTTCCACGCAGTCAGCGGCATGAGAGCGGCCTGCGCCGGACATACCGGTGATGAGCAGCACTTCGAAGGCATCAAGCGGGGTCGGCTGGTTGTCCGGAGTCGATGTGGATGTCGCGGAATTCGCCGGCGCATTCGTGGCGGCCGCCTCGCCGGTATCGCGGTTCGTTGTCTGTTGATTCATTACAGCGCCTCCTCAAGAGCTTTGCGCATCGCGATCTCCAGCTGGTCGTCTTCGGTGGTGGTGTCCTGCAGACGCTGGTCGGCATCGCTGGGCGGGTCGTCATCCCAGATACCGGTCATCAGCAATACCTGTACGAGAGCTTGGTACAGCAGCATTTCTTCGCCGCCGATGGCGTGACCGCCATGAGCGCGCCAGGCTTCCATGAGCTTGGTGGGGCGTGGATCGTAGATCACGTCCAACAGCAGTCCGGAGAATGGCTCGGTTCCGGCATCGGCGAGGGCATCCGCGACGTTGTCGGCCGCGTGTCCGGGAATCGTGTTGATGACATAGGTGGCGTTGCGGGCTGCCTCAAGCAGGGCCTGATCGTCGCCTAATTCGATTTCGTTGTACGGGTTATGCACGTTGACGAACTTTTCGGCCACTGGTTTAAGCCCGGTGTTTTTTCCGGGGTGACGGGCGGCGACGACGATATGGCCGATTTCGGGCATCATGCAGCATGCGGCCAACGCCGAAGTGGCGGTGTTGCCATTGCCGATGATCAGCGCGGTGCCGCTTCTCGTGTGGTGTTCGCCGAGTTCGCGATTGGCATGGTCGAAGGCGAGTTGGATGCCGATGACATCGGTGTTGTATAGCTTGATGCCCGGCTTGCCGTTCGGCCAAGCGGGATCATCGGCAGCCACGCTCCAGTCGAATACCGCGGTATTCGCCACCTTCAGTTCCTTGGCCCACAAATTTTCCGGAACACCGTACGGTTGGATGGTCTTCTTCAACGGCATGGTCAGGCTCAGGCCAGCCCACGTCGAGTCAAGGCCTTTGAGGAAAGCGTCGAGGTCGTCTTCCCCCACCTCGTGCTTGTCGTACAGCCAATCGTCGAGTTTCAGCGAACGGTAGGCCGCGTTGTGAAGCACGGGTGACAATGAGTGTGCGACGGGTTTGCCGAGTACAGCGCAACGATGATTGGCCATATCCCCTCCTTGATGTCTGTTCCCATGCTAGCCGACACTTTGCTTCGAATATGTCAATCACAGGCCCCGCAACCGAAAATTTACTCTGGGCTGCTGGACCGGGCCGGCTCACTGCTCGTGCAGCGCGTTGTACAGCGCTTCGGCTTTGGCGTGGCCGATGCCTTTGACCTTCTCGAAGTCCTCGACACTGGCTTCGCGCATGGCTTTGACCGAGCCGAAGTGGTTGAGCAGCCGCTTCTGGTAGCTTTCGCCGATGCCGGGAATCTCGTCGAGCGCGCTGCGCAGGGCGCCTTTGCGCCGCTGCTGGCGGTGGTAGGTGATGGCGAAGCGGTGGGATTCGTCGCGTACACGCTGCAGCAGATACATGCCTTCGGACTGGCGTTTGAGGATGATCGGATAGTCGTCGTCCGGCACCCACACCTCTTCCAAGCGTTTGGCCAGTCCGCAGACGGCCACGTCGTTCACGCCACAGTCCTCAAGCGCCTTGGCGGCGGCCATGACCTGCGGCTTGCCGCCATCGACCACCACCAGGTTCGGCTTGTAGGCAAAGTGATGCCGGTTTGTGTTCTGCTGGACGATGTCGGGCGGGGACTCCCGCGCATCGTTCTGCACTCCGACCGGCACCGCGTGCCCCTTGCCACTGATGTCGGAACCGCCCTCACCATTGTCGTTACCGTTCGCAGCGATTGTCTCCGCCGCCACGGCAGTGGTCATCTTGCCGGCGGCCGAGGCCACACGCTGTTCCGCGTCGATGCTTTCGCCGGAGTCGCCGGCGATGTTGCCGTGCTTGAAGCGGCGGGTGAGCGTCTCGTAAAGCGCGGACAGATCATCCACCGCGCCTTTGCCGTCCTTGCCTCGGATGGCGAAGCGTCGGTATTCGGATTTCTTGGCGATCGCGTCTTCGAACACCACCATGGAGGCCACCTGGAAGGCACCACCCACAGTGTTCGAAATGTCGTAGCATTCGATGCGCAGCGGGGCTTCCGCGAGTCCCAATGCCTTGGCCACATCGTTCATGGCCTGGGTGCGTGCGCCCATGTCGGAGATGCGGCTCATCTTGCTGCGTTGCAGTGCTTGGCTGGCGTTCTCGTTGGCGCGGTCCATAAGCTGCTTCTTGTCGCCTCGCGAGGCCACACGGATGGTCACCGCTCCCCCGCGCAGATTGGTCAGCCAGCCTTCGAGTTCCTCACGGCGGGCCGGTTCGACGGGCACGATGATTTCGCGCGGTACCGGTGCGATGGGTGCCAGCAGGTCCGCGCGCCCGGTGGTCTCCTGACGGGTGTTGCGTTCTCGGGTGGCCTGGGCGCGTGCCACAGCGTCCGTGGCCGTGATGGTTTGCGTGGAGCCGATGGCCTCGCGATTAGTGGAGATGGTCGCGGCCGACTGGGGGTGATTGTCCCCGGCGGCGTCCGAATACACCTGCACCAGAAGGTCGGCCATCAAGTCGGCGTCATCGATGTCCTCAACTCGTTCGACGCTCCAGTTGCGTTCGCCGCGAATCGAGCCGGCGCGCACATAAAAAGCGTGCACGGAGGCTTCGAGCTCGTCGCTGGCGAAGCCGAACACGTCCGCGTCCACATCCTGGTCGAAGACGACGGAGTTCTGTTGCACCACGGTTTCCAGCATTTGGATCTGGTCGCGCAGTCGGGCGGCTTTCTCGAATTCGAGTTCGGCGCTGGCCTCTTTCATGTCGCGGGTCAACTGGGCGATGTATGGCCGTCCGAGTCGTCCGGTCATCACGCCGACCAGCTGTTCGCACAGCCTCCGGTGTTCGTCCGCTTCAATGCGGTTCACGCAGGGTGCGGAGCATTTGCCGATGGAAGCGAACAGGCATGGCCGTCCGGTCAGTTGCGCCTTATGGAACACGTTGGTGGTGCAGGTGCGTACCGGGAACGTGCGCAGCAACCGGTCAAGACTGTGCCGCAATTCCCACACTTTGGCATAGGGGCCGAAATACCGGGTATCCCGCCGTTTGCGCGACCGCGTGACCCACACGCGCGGAATTCGCTCCCCCGTGCTGACCGCGAGATACGGATAGGTCTTGTCGTCGCGGAACTGCACGTTGAACCGTGGGTCGAATTCCTTGATCCACGTGTATTCCAACGTCAGTGATTCCAGTTCGGTGGCGACGACCGTCCACTCCAGACTGCGTGCGGTCAGCACCATGGTCTGCGTGCGCGGATGCAGCAGATACAGCGGCTGGAAATAATTGGTGAGCCTGTTGCGCAGGTTCTTTGCCTTGCCCACATAAATGACGCGCCCTTCCCCGTCGCGCCATTTGTACACACCGGGTTTGGCGGGAATATCCGAGGTCTTGGGTCGGAACAGGTCGCGAGAATCCCCCAGCAAAGGTGCCCCATTCGCATTCACCTTCGCCGTCGTTTCCCCGGCACCCACAGCTACGCTTTCCGGCATTAACGCCGCCGCAGTCTTCCGCCACTCATCCGGACTATGCCGCTCAATATCGTTCGTCA
>OKSD01004051.1_pt1 | contig 10395 bp, 9 predicted proteins | sample 1601221 | NCBI WGS metagenome assembly OKSD01 (sample SAMEA3541550, study PRJEB24748) | human gut metagenome | biome: human gut; feature: human-associated habitat; material: faeces | place: China | collected 2012
GGTAATTAAAAAAGTTTCCCTTGTTTTGGTCTTATGAGGGCAAAAACAAGGGAAAACAGTTGGTTTGATGATGTAATGGGTTTGACAGATTGCATAAAATGGGGATTTGGGTAAGGAATGTTAGTTTAATAAAAATTATATGTTATGGTTTGTATCAAACAATTTATGTTAGTTTTTCAGGGTTCCAACAATTCACAAAGAAAAGATTTACGTCTCATGGGTACGAATGCGCGGGTATCAGGCTATGCGTATTTTGCATGCCGATACCCCTGCGTATTCGTCTTAGCGGGAGCGCCCATGAGACATAAACTTTTCTTTGTGAATTGTGGAAACTGAAATAAGCATCCATAAATATTTATCACAAACTATATCAACTGTATCTTACACTAATTCATAGCAGTGTCGAGAAGAATTATATTTCTAACTGCTTCTACCGAGTCAGCAACAAAGTCAGCTCCGGCCTCTTCCAGTTCTTCTCTACTGCCGTAACCAAATAATACACCGGCGCAATCGATTCCGTTTTTCTTTGCCCCGATGATATCATGGGAGCGGTCGCCGACCATAAGAACTTTCTTATTATTATATTCTGCCGGAATCTGTTTTAAGGCATAAGCAATAACTTCTGCTTTGTCTGTGCGGGTTCCGTCCATATTAGCCCCGGCGATATAGTAAAAATAGTTGCTCAATTCATAATAATCGAGAATTTTTTTCGCATAAATCTCTGGTTTTGAAGTGGCAACGAGACAGAGAACACCCTGTTTTGTTAAATCACGAAGGAGCTGTTTTATTCCCAGATATACTTCATTTTCGAACATTCCCTTTTCTTCATAATATTCTCTGTAATAGGAAACGGCCTGCATGGCCTGTTCCCTTGAAAAAGAATAAAATTTCTCATAAGACTCGTGCAGTGGCGGTCCAATAAAACGATAAAGAGATTCCCGTGGCTGTCCTTCAATTCCATATTTTTTCAGAGAATACATCACCGAATTGGTTATTCCAAGTCCGGGATTTGTCAATGTTCCATCTAAATCAAATAGTACAATGGGATATCTCACTTTTTTATCTCCTTCTTCCAAAGTTTTGTCATTTCTTCCACAACCTCACGAATCGATTTTCCTTCGCAGTCTACTACATAATCAGCATATTTTTCGTATAACGGTTTTCTTTCCTCATATAAATCCAGTAAAGTCTGTCCTTTGCGGATAGAAACGCCGCGCTCCGACAAATCTCCCAGACGATTTTCCAGCTCCTCATAAGATAATTTCAAATAAAAAACCACACCGATTTCATGCAGATGCTGCATAGCTTCCTTTCCATACACTGCACTTCCGCCGGTTGCAATAATTGTTCTTTTCACATCAATAGATGCGTTTACTTGATTTTCTATCTCATTAAATCCGTCAAGTCCTTCTTTTTCAATAATTTCATGAAGAATGCACCCCTCTCTCTCCTGAATCACCAAATCAGAGTCAAGAAAAGAGAGTCCTAATCTTTTTGCAAGTACAACACCAACTGTACTTTTTCCCGCTCCCGGCATACCAATCAGTACAATATTTTCTTTCATCTACCGTATCTCCTCCTGAAAAATTCATTATCCGCGCCAGATTGAAAAGGCGGTATAAGCTAAATACATTACAATCATGGTAAAGCCCTCTGCCCGGTTAATCCGCTTTCCGGTAATCACAAAGCCAAAGGCAATCAAACTTACTGCAAGCAGTACACACAAATCCACGAAAGAAGCCATTGAAATCGCAATCGGATGTATGGCACTGGAAACTCCTAAAATCAACAAAAGATTAAAAATATTCGAGCCAACCACATTGCCGACAGCCATTCCGGTCTCACCTTTGGATGCCGCAACAATTGATGTCACAAGTTCCGGCAGGCTTGTCCCAATTGCAACAATCGTTAAACCGACTAATGTTTCGCTCATGCCCCACGCTAGTGCGATGTTCTTTGCATGAATTACCACAAGCTGTCCTCCAATAATAATTGCTGCAAGGCCCAATATAATATAAAGAAGGCATTGCCACATCGGCATCTTTTTTGCCTCATCATTTTCTGTTTCTTTATTCTTTTTTGCGAGATAAATCGTATATGCGAGATACAATACAAACAACGCAATTAAGATAATTCCATTCCAGCGGTACAGCACACCGCCAGACGCATTCATATTTCGATAATCCGGCACTTTACCGACAAAAAACAGATTACCGGCAAGAATTAACAAAATAAGCGTTGCCACCAAAGAAATCGGATCTCTCTTCTTAATTCCGGAATCTACCGGCAGGGCTTTCATCATCGCACAAATACCAAGAACCATCAAAAGATTAAAAATATTTGAGCCAACAACATTGCTTACTGCAATCGCGTTGGAACCGGAAATCCCCGCTGATACACTGACCGCAAGCTCCGGCGCACTCGTTCCCATCGCCACAATCGTAAGTCCGATAATGACTCCGGGCACCTTAAAAATCCGTGCCACTCCGGCACTTCCGTCAACAAAGACATCTGCTCCTTTAAGCAGCAAGACAAAGCCAATCACCAGTAACAAAAGGTCTAACCACATTTTCATTTTCATTCCTCCATTCTTTTTCCTGCCACCATAAAGTCTCAGCCAAGTAAGTTTAGCTTATGCCACAATAAAAGCGAGACTTTACCGCAACACAAATAAAACACTGTGCCACAATAAAAGTCTCGCTTCGTAGAATATGTACCGGAGTCAGGCTATCTTTTTTGATACCCGCTCGTGTATTGACGATATCATATTACGTTTTTAAAAACGCAAGCTACTCCCCTTTATTCGTAGTTTACCAAACTATAGCATAATTATACGAGAAACGCAACATTTTTTTATTTTTTACCAACTTCCGCCGCCACCGCCGCCGGAACCACCACCGGAAAATCCGCCGCCACTGCTGGAACTTGGTGTCGAAGTCATACTTGTCATCGCCGTAGACATGGTCGAAGACATAAAATGACTAAACATAATATAATCAAATGCGCGGTCATCCTCGCTCGAATACCAATTCGGTGCTGACATCGTAAGAGACTCAAATTTCTTCATCCACTTACTCGACACGTCAAGGACATAAGTATACGGAAGTATATCATAAAAATACTCCGGATTTTCTTCCACAAGAGCCTCTAGTTTATCCTTTTCTGCTGTAATCAGAAAATTGCGGAAACCTAAAATGCGTCCAAGGATTTCTGTGCCATACGGTGTTCGTTTAGACAAGAAATCATGGAAGAACATTGCCACAAAAGAAGCTCCCAAAGCAATAAAGTAGGAAATCCGGTACAATGGGTCAACACACTGCATTGCCGAGTTCATAAAGAAATAATATGCAACTGCCGCACCTGCTAACAATCCCAAAAAGATACCGATTCTAGGCAGTATTTTCCCTTTTCGAAATAGGAAAAAGGAACCTAACATCACGGCAACACCAATGCCAAGTGGAACCAAAAGTCCAAATATCGTGGAATACTCATAATTTTTGACCGGATAAAAACCGGCAAAAAGACAAGCTAATATCGACAGCATCCACAAAATCCAGCCCTTATTAATGGAATTCGCATAAAAAAGTTTCTCTTTGTTTTCCCTGGAATTCACTTCCGATTTAATCGAATTAATCGTTTTATAGAAGGAATCTTCCAAATCAATTTTGTCAACACGATCAAAAGAACTAAACAAACCGTCCATAAAGAGTTTCTCTGCCTTATTCATACCATTATACTCTAATCTCTTAATCAGCGTAAAATCTTTTTTATTTGGTCCCTGATGAATTTCAATATAGCCTTTTTGTGCCAAATCAACAATCATAGAAACGACATCTTTTGAAGACACATATCCCCGATAGGCAAATGCAAGTTCCACACTATTTAAGCCATCCGGCGGATAAAATTCAACCGTTTCAACAACCTGGTCATCACGGCCGAAAACAAACCAAAGAAGAAATGCCACAATAAAAGCTAATGCAGCAAAAACAATTCCTACATATGCCATCCACGGTGTATGTTTTACCTTTATAAAATAACCTTCCGGCAATGAAAGACGGACATTCACGCCTTCTCCGGCACCAAGGGCAACGCTCGTATCCAGCTCTCCATAAATCGTGTTTCCATCAATCCCATAATACAAACCATCCAACTTTGATTCACCGTAAGCACCATAAGACATTCCAAGGTTATTTTCATCAAAAGTTTCAGGCATCTCAATGGAAAATGATACATTGGAAATGGTAGTCTCCCATCCCGTACCAATTACATTAAAATAAAACTCGTCCTCATTTGGCAGCACATCATTCCCCATCACATAATTATAGGAAATATTATATTCATATTTTCCGGTAATTTCTACGTCTTCATCACCAAGGCGAACATGCAGATTATTACCTTCTCTGGAAGATTCATACTCCTCGTCTCCGCAGTCAAGGTTCTCCACTCTTGCCACAATGCGGTTCGAACTGCCATCTTCACGCTTTACATCATTAACAAGTGGAATATCACGGTATATACCATGACTTTTTGACTTAAAATTTACTTCTATATGCTCTTTTATTTGATAGGTGTTATCCTTTGTCACCTTCATATTTACCTCATATTTATCAATAGTAAAATTTGCCGCCTTCGCATTCATTGGAGCAGCAAAGAAAAGGGAAAGAACAATAAAAACACCAGCAAGCAGAAAACCTTTTATTTTCAATCGAATTTCACCTTCACATTCTGGCGCTCTGCCTGGCTCTCAACCTCAAACATCGGTTTCTTCTCAAAGTGGAACATACCGGCAATAATATTTGTCGGAATCGTCTGTACCGACATATTATAACGTTTTACCGTACCGTTATAATATTTTCTGGAATTGGCAATATCCTCTTCCACTGCCTCCAACTGATTGCTCAAATTCATAAAGTTCTGGTTTGCTTTCAAATCCGGATAAGATTCTGCCAACGCCATAATGTTAGGTATTACGCTGGAAATAGCAGCTCCACTCTCAATTTTCTGTTCTTCAGTCATACTGTCGTAATTGCTTCCTCTCTTTTCAATAACAGCAATCAGAGTTTCACTTTCATGTTTTGCATAACCTTTTACAGTTTCTACCAGATTTGGTATCAAATCAAAACGCTTTTTTAAATAAACATCCATCGTAGCAAATGCCTCTTCGACATTTACTTTCTGTTTCACAAGTTTGTTGTAACTACTGATTACAAAAATAATTAAAAGTAATACAACAGCACCAATAATAATTCCTACTAACATGTTATCCCTCTTTCTCCGGTTTTCCCGGGGTTATTATAAATCTATTTTAAAGTACAGTATTATCCATTAACACTGCACGAATTTCTTCCTCCGGTACGCATCTTGCGTACGTTTCTTCGCCAAATGTCATGACATCGCCGATTCCTTTTTGAAAGACAAATCGAAGTCTGCCATCTCTTACTTTTTTGTCCGTGTACAATTTTTTCACTAATTCTTCACGGTCAATATACTCCGGAATCCGAACCGGAAGTCCCACTGCCTGCTGAAGCGCAATCACTCGTTCACACTCTTTCTGTGACAGATAGCCGGATCGATATCCAAGCAAAACCTGCGCCGTCATACCAATCGACAATGCCTCACCATGCAAAAGCCGGTAATCACTCACAGTCTCAATGGCACGGCCTACCGTATGCCCGAGATTTAAGATTTCACGAAGATTATTTTCCTTTTCATCTTTCATCACGACCTCATACTTGACCTTACAGTTATGCTCGGAAATGTATGTACAGGCTTCTTTGTCGCAGGAAAGGATATCCTGCCAGTGTTCTTCTAAATAGGTAAACAATTCATAATCCGCAAGACAAGCATGCTTAATCGTCTCCGCAAGTCCATTGATTAAATGACGTTTCGGAAGTGTCTTCCACGCATCAATATCCACATAGACTTTCTTCGGCTGATAAATCAAACCAATCAGATTCGTGGCCAAATCGGTATCCACCGCTGTCTTTCCACCAATTGAAGCATCTGCCGCAGCAAGAAGCGTCGTTGCATAATGAATCACCGGCACACCTCTGCCAAACGTTCCTGCCAAGAAACCAGCCAAATCCGTCACGACACCACCACCGACTGCAATGACACAGCAGTCACGGCGGTACCCCTTCGCCAACATGGCATCCTCAATCTCTTCTTTTGTCTTTCTTACTTTACTTTTTTCTCCCGCCGCAAATACAAATAAATCTCCCTGATATCCGGCTGCAAGGATTTTCTCTAAAACCGGTCTGCCATAAACTTCATCCACATTCGAATCCGTAATCACAGCAAACTTCTTTTTATTTCCAACAAGACCTTCTTTTATGTCCTGAATCATATCATCTATCAGTCCACAACCAATCTGAACATCATAAGAGTCATCTACCACTTTTTTCAGTGCAACATGAAAATTACTCATATGTCATTTTCTCCTTTGCCATATTCATTTTCAGTATACCGTATCTTGCCTTTTAGCGCAACTAATCTTATCGCATTTCTTGACATTATTCACAAGAAATGATACCATTTCATAGAATAAGAAAATGATAGAAAAGGCATCGTTTGCCTTTTTCAAAAACATGCGTTAAAGGAGATATTTACTATGTGCGGAATTATTGGATATGTAGGTCTTGATGATGCAAAAAAAGAACTGTTAAAAGGCTTACAGGCATTGGAATATCGTGGCTATGACAGTGCTGGTATTGCTTACTGCCAGCCAAACGGAATAAAAACAATCAAAACGGTGGGAAAAGTATCTTGTTTGAAAGATAAAGTTGCTAAAGAGGCTGCGGATGATGTAACCACCTGCGGTATCGGTCACACCCGCTGGGCAACACATGGTGGCGTATCGGATACAAACTCCCATCCTCACACTGCCGGAAAAGTTACTTTGATTCATAACGGAATCATTGAAAATTACAAGGAATTACAGGAAGAACTTGCTGCAAAGGGGAAAGAACCAATCTCCCAGACCGATACAGAAATCGCCGCAATGGTAATTGATGACTGTTATACCGGTGACCCGGAAGCTGCTATTCGTAAAGCCATTTCAAAACTGGTTGGTGCCTATGGTTTTTGTATTATTTTTTCCGATATCCCGGAAACCATCTATGCGGTAAGAAACGGCAGTCCTTTAGTTGCCGCTCATACAGACCGTGGCTCTATCATCGCTTCTGATATGGTTGCTTTGGTCAGCCACACAAAACATTATTTCGTATTAAAGGAAGGTCATATTGCGAAGTTGACAAAAGATGAAATCATTGTAAAAGACGAAAATGGCGAAGTGTACGGACCTTATATCCATCACATCAGCTGGGATATGGCTTCCGCAAAAAAAGGCGGTTATGATTATTTCATGATGAAAGAAATCCACGAACAGCCGGAAGCACTCCGCAACACCATTCGTCCTCGTATGGTAAACGGACTTCCTGATTTTTCTGCAGACGGCGTTGGTGATGAACTTTTCACTGATGTCAACCGAATTGTTATCACTGCCTGCGGTACGGCAATGCATTCCGGACTGATGGGCAAAAACATGATTGAACGTCTCTGCCGCATTCCGGTTACCGTTGATATTGCTTCGGAGTTCCGCTATCAGAATCCGATTATTGATGAACATACCTTGCTAATCACCGTTTCACAGTCCGGCGAAACCGCAGACACACTTGCTGCTCTCCGTCTGGCAAAAGAACGTGGTGCCAAAACACTTTCTGTTGTAAATGTAAAAGGTTCTTCCATTGCCCGCGAAAGTGATTATGTACTTTATACTCATGCCGGTCCGGAAATCGCAGTTGCCAGTACAAAAGCATACAGTGTTCAGGTTGCTGTTATGTACTTGATTGCTTTCCGCTTTGCATTGGTAAACGGAAAGATTTCAGAAAAAGACGCTGCTGGCTTCATGAAAACCATGATAGATACGGTTGACAAAGTGGAGGATGCCCTTACTTACGACCAGCAGACGGAGCGCATTGCCAAACGTCTGACATCCGCTACGGACATCTTTTTCCTTGGACGCGGATTGGATTACGCATTGTCCTGTGAAGGTTCGTTGAAGTTAAAAGAAATCAGCTATATTCATTCGGAGGCTTACGCTGCCGGCGAATTGAAACACGGAACAATTTCATTGATTACGGATAATGTTCCGGTTATCGCTTTGGCAACACAGCCGGATGTTTATGCAAAAATTATTTCTAACGTACAGGAAGTACGCTCCCGTGGTGCGAAAGTTATCCTAATTACCGGCGCTGACGCCAGTGTCGATGCCGCTTTATGTGATTATCACATTGTTTTACCGGAGACAGACCCACTGTTTGCACCATTTGTAGCTACTGTCATTTTACAGTATCTCGCTTACTATGTATCCGTTGAAAAAGGTCTTAATGTTGACCAGCCACGTAACTTAGCAAAGAGTGTTACTGTTGAATAACATTTAATAAATGGAAATACAAAAACCGGTGAGAACAAAAACGCTTTCGTCATGTTTCTCACCGGTTTATTATTTTTTATCTGCTAATCTTTTATTTACTCGACACTGATGTTCACACCCTTTAAACCATTGAATGCTCCTTCAATCTTAGCATCTTCATGAGCAATGAGCCATTTGTTTCTTGCTACAAGCAATGGGTCTTCTTTTGCTCCTTCCGGTTTTACTTCCAAATCCAAGTTTGTGTCTTTTGGAAGAACAACAACACATCGGAAGTTATTTCCATCTACACTGCAAGGTGCATAATGAAGTGTTGTCGCATAAACTTCTGCTACTGTTCCTTTTGGAAGAAGAAATGCTTCAATTTTCGATGTATCATATGTATAATCATCTTCAATATCCTGCTCGCTTCCAATCAAAAGAATCAAGTCGGTGCAGGCAACATTTACTTCGGATGAACGATGATACTCAACGGCATTCAATAAATGATTATTTCCGTTGCAGTAACCAATCTGAATTGGAAGTCCGCCATACAAACTATCGGTAAATGCTTTCATGACTGGCAGTTTCTCAATTTCTTTATCCGAAGGAATGTAAATAACGGCATCATCCGGACACTCTGTTTTTTCCATTGCATCCATCAACTCTGCCACATCATACTCTCCGGTCAAAATACGTCCGTATTTACGAAAACTTTTGTCTGTTACTTTTTGAATCTGAATACTCATTAAAAAATACCTCCTAAATCGATTGTTTTTCTCAATTATAACGACTTATCGAAAGGATGTCAATAAAATGACCTGCAAGATTTTTCTTGTCACAATATTATCTTTTTGTTATAATTATCATAATATATGCAAGGAGATATTATAGGATATGACAACACAACAGATTCAATGTATTATTACCTTAGCTGAAGAAGGCAGTTTTTCAAAAGCAGCAAAAAAACTTTTTGTCACACAGCCTTCCATTAGTCAGCTTATAAAAAATATGGAAACCCAGCTTGGTGCGCCGTTGTTCGACCGCTCTTCTTCTCCAATTCAGCTAACTCCTATCGGACAGGCCTACTACGATGCAGCCAAAAAAATCTTATCGACGGAGCGCGAATTAGAAAACCGTATTTCCGATATTAACAACTTAAAAACCGGTTCTTTGACGATTGGTACTACACCTTTTCGTGGCTCCTGTATGCTTCCAAAAAGTTTTGCCGCTTTTACGAAGAAATTTCCGGATGTAGAATTAGATGTCATCACAGATAATGTGAAAGAACTTCAGAATCTTCTCCTGTCCGGAGAAATTGATGTCTGCATTGAGGCAACAGACTTTGATACTGAATTATTTTACACGGAAGACCTTGCAACCGAACATTATTATTTAGCAGTAAGCAAAGAAAATCCATTTAACAAAACACATAAAGAACAACAGCTTAAAACATCCGATATTGTTTCGGATTCATCTGCTTTGTATAACAATAAAGAAATTTCATTAAGTGACTGTTTGAATGAATCGTTCATTGTTCTTGACACAAAAAATAATGATCCGGATATTACTGTAGATTTATTCCAGCATATGAAACAGATTCCACAAATTAACCTGCGATGCTACAACATCGAAACAATGTTTCACTGGGTAAATTCTAATTTAGGAATGGGTATTATCCCGGATACGCTGATTCGCTTTGGAAACTTTGAAAATCATCCGGTTTACTACAAAATCAAAGAGCCAAAGGGTTGCTTTGGCATTACAGAAAAAAAGATTGTGGTTGCCTATAGTAAAAAACACTTTTTAACACAGACAGCCCCAATCTACATCGACTTACTGAAACAACTGATTGGTCAGGGAACTTGGAAATTCTAATACTAACATCCAATCATCAGCCGCAGGCGAAATTGTGAGTAATCCCAATTTGCCGGCGGCTTTCCTTTTCCTGCATAAATCACAAGATGATACGTTTCTTCGCTGCC
>OKSD01004054.1_pt1 | contig 10385 bp, 9 predicted proteins | sample 1601221 | NCBI WGS metagenome assembly OKSD01 (sample SAMEA3541550, study PRJEB24748) | human gut metagenome | biome: human gut; feature: human-associated habitat; material: faeces | place: China | collected 2012
AGAGATACCTTAGAAGAAGATATTGTGATAGGAAATATATTATTACATTTAATTGATACAGCCGGAATCCGGGAAACAGAAAATGAAATTGAGAGTATTGGTATAAAAAAGACAAAAGAGTCTCTTGAGAAAGCGGATTTTGTAATAATAGTCCTGGATAGCAGCAAAGAATTATCCAAGGAGGATTATGAAATTCTTGATTTATGCAAAAACAGTACAGGCGTTGTTTTAGTAAATAAATCGGATTTGCAACAGACATTGAGTATGCAAGAAATCTGTAATTTGTCAGGAAAAGACGTCATTTCATTTTCCGCTGCAAAGGGAGATGGATTGGATGAACTGGAATCCTATATTAAGAGACAATTTATTGAATCGAAAATAGAAGAAAAAGATGATTTGTATATTACCAATGCCAGACAAAAAGAAGCTTTGGTTCAAACAAAAGACAGTCTGGAAAAAGTATTAGAAAGTATTGAACTTGGTATGCCGGAGGATTTGTATGCGATTGATTTAACAAATGCGTATGAGTCACTTGGTAAAATTATAGGAGAGACACTCGAAGAAGATATCATCAATAAAATCTTTAAAGATTTTTGTATGGGAAAATAAAGGAGAGAAAATTATGACAGAACAATTTGATGCCATCGTAATTGGAGCAGGTCATGCCGGATGCGAGGCTGCTCTTGCATTAGCTCGTCTTTCCTGCAAGACAGCATTGTTTACTGTCAGTGTTGACAGCATTGCAATGATGCCATGCAATCCAAATGTTGGAGGAACGTCGAAGGGACATTTAGTCAGAGAAATTGATGCATTGGGTGGTGAGATGGGAAAAAATATTGACCGCACATTTATCCAGTCAAAAATGCTCAATCAGTCGAAAGGACCTGCCGTACATTCTTTGCGCGCACAGGCAGATAAAAAAGAGTACAGTTATGCAATGCGAAAAGTGATTGAGGAGACAGATGGTGTATCCATCAAGCAGGGTGAAATTACAGATATTATTGTAGAAGATGGAAAAGTATGTGGCGTTAAGTCTTATACCGGAACCATTTATTCTTGTAAAGTTGTTGTATTATGTACCGGTACTTATTTGAATGCGAGGTGTATTACAGGAGAAACTTCTGTTTACACCGGACCAAATGGACTTCAGTCAGCAACGCATCTTACCGATTCATTAAAAAAACTTGGTATTTCTATGCGTCGGTTTAAGACAGGAACACCTGCCCGTATGGATGGAAGAACGATTGATTACAGTAAAATGGAACCTCAATACGGTGATGAAAAAATAGTTCCTTTTTCTTTTGAAAATAAACCGGAAGATTTGGAAAGAGAGCAGGTGAAGTGCTGGCTTACTTATACAAATGAAGAAACACATAAAGTAATAAGAGAGAATCTTGACCGCTCACCTTTGTATTCTGGTTATATCAAAGGAACCGGTCCGAGATATTGTCCGTCAATTGAAGATAAGGTTGTCCGTTTTGCAGATAAAAACAGACATCAAGTATTTATTGAGCCGGAAGGAAATTATACAAATGAAATGTATGTTGGCGGTATGTCAAGTTCTCTGCCGGAAGATGTTCAGGAGAAAATGTACCGCTCGGTACCGGGACTTGAACATGCAAAGATTGTAAGAAATGCGTATGCAATTGAATACGATTGTTTGGATTCTTTGGAACTTTTACCGACTTTAGAGTTAAAAAAAGTAAAAGGTCTTTTTAGTGCCGGACAGGCAAATGGAAGTTCCGGTTATGAAGAAGCTGCTGCACAAGGACTTGTTGCCGGTATCAATGCTGCAAGAAAATGTCTTGGAAAAGAGCCAATTATCATTGATCGTTCGCAGGGATATGTTGGTGTTTTGATTGATGACTTAGTTACCAAAGGAACAAATGAGCCATATCGTATGATGACTTCCCGTGCAGAGTACCGCCTTTTGCTTCGTCAGGATAATGCAGATGAACGTCTTACAAAACTCGGTTATGAGATTGGTTTAATTTCAGAGGAGAGATATCAGCATTTTGTAGAAAAAGAAGAACAAATTAAAAAGGAAATTAACCGTGTTCTTCATACGCATGTCGGAAATACCGAGGAAGTGCAGAAATTATTAGATGAGTATGAGAGTACCCGTTTGGTTAGTGGAATCAGTCTTGCAGAATTAATTCGAAGACCGGAATTATCTTATGATAAGTTAGCCCCGATTGACAAGGAGCGTCCGGAACTTTCGGAAGAAGTGAGAGAAGAAGTAAATATTAATTTGAAATATGAAGGATATATCAAGCGCCAGCAAAAACAAGTTGAGCAATTCCATAAGCTGGAGAGTAAGAAGATTCCTTCGGATATTGATTATGAAGATATTAAAAGTCTTCGATTGGAAGCAATTCAAAAGTTATCCGATATTCGCCCGAAATCAGTTGGACAGGCAGCGAGAATCAGTGGTGTTTCTCCATCCGATATTTCCGTGCTTACGGTATACTTAGAACAGTATCATCGAAAGAGGGTGGATTAAATGAGAGATATTTTTAAACAATTTGATATTGAATTGAGTGATCAGCAGGAAAATAAATTAAAAGAATATTACAAAATATTAGTGGAAGAAAATAAAAAAATGAATTTGACATCAATTACAGAATATGAAGATGTCGTTTGGAAACACTTTTTAGATTCCGCTTTAATTATGAAAGATTCTTTATGGAATGGAAAAAATAAAGTATTTGATGTTGGAACCGGTGCTGGTTTTCCGGGAATAGTGTTAGCTATTCTTAATCCGGAAAGCGAATTTGTTTTGCTTGATTCTTTAAATAAAAGAGTAGATTTTTTAAAACAGGTTTGTGATAAACTGAAAATTAACAATGTTACGGCAATTCACGGAAGAGCGGAAACTTACGGACAAAATGAAATGTATCGTAATCAATTTGATTTTGTTGTTTCACGCGCAGTAGCAGAACTTCCAATCCTTATGGAATACTGTGTTCCATTTGCTAAAGTTAATGGATACTTTGTTTCTTATAAAGGAAAGAAACAGGAAGAGGAAGTAAAACTTGCAGAGAATGCTTTTTGTGAATTATCAGCTAAGTTTGACCACTTGGACAAGTTTTCTTTAAGAGAAAAAGAGGAAAGATACTTATTATTTATCAGAAAAGTAGAGGAGACGAATAGTAAGTATCCTAGAAAAGAAGGTAAACCAAAGAAAAAACCTTTATAAAAATGTTTCACGTGAAACATTTCACGGATAGGATTCACAGATGTTTCACGTGAAACATGAAAAAATATATAGCCAAACATTATACGAAATGATATAATGTTCTGTAGGATTGCGTGAGCGATAATAAAGATATAAGTTTTATGATTGGAGAAAGATAAGTATGAGCGAAATTATGGCAATTGCAAATCAGAAGGGTGGAGTTGGAAAAACAACGACAACGATAAATTTATCCGCTGCCCTTGCTGAACAAGGGAAAAAGGTTCTTATTATAGATATGGATCCACAGGGAAATACATCCAGTGGACTTGGTATTGATAAGGATGAATTAGAGACAACAGTGTATCAGTTGATGATTGGAGATAATTCATTTGATGAATGTGTTCAGAAAGATGTTTTTGAAAATTTGGATGTTTTAGCGGCTAACGTAAATTTGGCTGGTATTGAAATCGAGACAATGGATATGGAAGACAGAAACTATATTCTTCGCGATATTATTTCGGAAGTCGAAGATCAATATGATTTTATTATCATTGATTGTCCACCATCTTTGAATACATTGACAATTAACTCTATGACAACGGCAGATTCGGTACTGGTTCCGATTCAGTGTGAATACTATGCATTGGAGGGATTGAGCCAGCTTATTTATACAATCAATCTTGTAAAAGATCGATTGAATCCAAAACTTACGATTAATGGTGTTGTATTTACAATGTATGATGGAAGAACAAATTTGTCCATGCAGGTAATTGAAAATGTACGAAATAATTTGAACCAGACAATTTACGATACAATTATTCCGAGAGGTGTTCGTCTGGCAGAAGCACCAAGTCACGGACTTCCGATTACACAGTATGATAACCGCTCAACCGGAGCAAAGGCATATATGGCACTTGCAAAGGAAGTAATTGAAAGGAGTGCAAAATAATTATGGCAGTCAAGAGAACAGGTTTGGGTAAAGGACTGGATTCCATGATTCCTCCGAAAGCAACGCAAAGAGCTGTAAAAGAGGACAAGAATACGGTTTCAAAAACCGGAGAAACAATTTTGAAAATTAATGAAGTGGAGCCAAACAAAAAGCAGCCGCGTAAATTCTTTAATGAAGAAGCGTTACAGGAATTAAGTGATTCCATTAAGCAGCACGGAATTGTTCAGCCATTGGTAGTAGCAAAGAAAGATGATTATTTTGAAATTATTGCCGGTGAGAGAAGATGGCGTGCGGCAAAATTAGCGGGATTAAAGGAAGTTCCGGTTGTTATTAAAGATTATTCACCGCAGGAAATTATGGAAGTCGCGCTGATTGAAAATATTCAGCGTGAGGACTTGAATCCGGTGGAAGAAGCAAAAGCATATCAAAATTTGATTAAGGAATATAATTTGAAGCAGGAAGAAGTGGCAGAGAGAGTTTCTAAGAGTCGTTCTGCTATTACCAATTCACTTCGTCTGTTAAAATTAAGTGATGATGTGTTGACACTTTTAATGGAAGAAGAAATTTCAAGCGGACATGCAAGAGCACTGCTTGGTCTGGAAGATAGTGAAAAACAGCTTGAAATTGCCGAAAAGATTGCAAAAGATCACCTCAGTGTAAGAGAAGTTGAGAAATTAGTGAAAAATATCAATCAGCCGGCAAAGAAAACAAAGAAAAAAGAACTTTCTAATGACTTTTTGTACCATGATATGGAAGAAAAAGTGAAGTTGAAGACAGGAACAAAGGTAAAAATCAATCGAAAGTCCGAGAATAAAGGTAAAATAGAAATTGAGTATTATTCACAGGACGACTTAGAAAAGATTTTGGGATACTTCAAATAAAAGAACATATGTTCACAAGGAGGAAAAAAATGTTTCAGTTTAGTGATTATGGATTAAGTGTTGATGTTGTTTTACTGGGTGCGATTGCAGCAATCCTGATTTTATTGATTCTTTGCCTTATTTTAATAGGAAAGAACAGCTCACTGAGAAAACGATATGATGAGTTTATGCGTGATTCCGATGGAAAAAGTCTGGAAGAAGCATTTCAGAAGAAATTTGCCAATATGGATTATATCAATGGCAAAATCAAAGAAGTCGATGAGCATTTGGCTATAATTGACGAAAACCTTTTGAAGACTTATCAGAAGGTAGGCGTGGTAAAATATGATGCGTTTAAAGAAGTTGGCGGAACTTTGAGTTTTGTACTTACTCTTTTGACAAAAGAAAACGATGGATTCATTATGAATTCGATGCACAGTAACAAAGAGGGATGTTACATTTATATTAAGGAAGTAAAATCCGGAGAAGTGTTTGTAACATTGTCGGAAGAAGAACGTCAGTCTTTGGAACAGGCAATGACTGCTGAATAAAGAAAAATGAGGGCAAAAAAAAGCCCTCACCCAGCAGTTGCAGGTCTGCCAAACAAGGACTCGGGAGTACGCCATTGGGGGCTCGAACCCCAGACACCCTGATTAAGAGTCAGGTGCTCTACCAACTGAGCTAATGGCGCTTCATCAATCACGCAAGAAATATTATATAATATTCTATTTCAAAATGCAAGCAATAATTTAAAAAAATTGTATAAACTTGGAGGAATATATGGAGAAAAAAAATAAATGCCTGGAAATTCTGAAAACATTAGTATCGAATATGTGGTATATTGTAGCTTTGGTTGCTATTATTGCCATTATCTTTTTAATGATTGCTAACTGGGGAGTTGTATTAGCAGTTATTGGAAAATTTCTGACTATTTTGATGCCGTTTATATTGGGATTCTTTTTTGCCTGCTTTATTAATCCGCTTGTAAAAAGAGTCCATTCGCTGCTAAATCGAATGAAACCTGGTAAAGGGGCGAAAATTAAGAAAGCATTTAGTGTAATCATCAGTTATGTCGTAGTAATTGGCGTAATCACCGTTTTACTCATTTATATTATTCCTCAGATAAAGGCAAGTATTGGTGAACTCGGGAATACAATTCAAGATGGATATCAGTATATGATTACACACCAAAAGGAATTAAATGAAAAAATTCCATTTATTGGGCTTGGTGGAGGAATTGAATACATCAAGGAATTTGCATATAAGAAAATTATGAGCAATGGCTCTGAGATTATTCCTTATGTTTATCATGTTTCATCTTCTTTATTGACGATGTCGTATAATGTATTGATGGGGCTTGTGATTTCCATTTACATTATTTTGGATATGAAAAAATTAAAAAGAAGTGCAAGAAAAGTTGTATATGCCCTGTCTCCGAAAAAGAAAGAGCAGGAAGTTTGGGAGACAATGAAACAGTGCAGCCACATTTTTAATGGATTTTTGATTGGAAAAATGATTGATTCCCTGATTATCGGAATTCTCTGTCTGATTGCAATGTCCATTTTGAAACTGCCGTATGCGCTGCTTCTCAGTCTGATTGTATGTATTACTAATATGATACCTTATTTCGGACCGATAATTGGTGCAATTCCTGGTGTTATGATTTATCTGTTTATTGATATTCGTTATGCCTTTATCTTTGCTCTTATGATTTTGATTTTGCAGCAGTTTGACGGTCTGTATCTTGGGCCAAAAATTTTGGGTGACCAGACGGGAATTAAGCCTCTTTGGGTTATCTTTGGAATTACAGTTGGCGGTGCCTATTTTGGCGTGATGGGAATGTTCCTTGGTGTACCGGTAGTAGCTGTTATTATGTATCTTTTGCAACTGTTTTTGGATAAAAAGCTGAAAAAGAAAAATATTTCAACCTTTGATTCCAAGTAATCGTTTGATTTCTTCAATGGAGCAGAGGATGCAGTGTATCTTTTTTGAGCATTTTCCATGATTTAATTTTTGACATAATATACGTTTAAAACAAGACATAAAAATAGAACCTTTTTCTTTATTCTATGAAAAAGGTTCTATTATGTTACCAACTAATTAGCGGGAAAGAACAAATCGACAGATTGGTTTTCCTTCTGCGACAAATTTGCTCTCGTACTCAGTCATAATATTGCCTTGCAAAAATTCACTGTGGTGTAAATCATAAGTAAGTTCTTTAATATTCCAAATTGGCGAATTTTCGGCTGTTTCAACTGAAAAATCAAACAAATCCCTATTATCGGTCTTAAACTGAATGTAACCATCCGGATTTAAAATCGTATGATAAAGATTTAAAAAGTTCTCGCTTGTCAGTCGGCGTTTTGCATGGCGATCTTTTGGCCATGGGTCGGAAAAATTCAAATAAATCCGGTCTACTTCGTGTTCGGCAAAAATATCAGCCAGATATTTTGCATCAAATCGCAGAAAATACAAATTTGGTTTTTCCTCTGCGGTTTGTTTTTCTAAAGCACGGTACAAAACACTCGAATACATTTCAATGCCGATATAGTTGATATTCGGATTTTCGGAAGCTAATGTATGAATAAATTGACCTTTTCCCATGCCGATTTCAATGTGCAAAGGATGATTATTGTGAAACAATTCTGACCATTTTCCTTTGTAATCTTCCGGATTCTGAACGACATAGGGACTTGCCGCAATCACTTCTTTTGAACCTTTGATATTTCGTAAACGCATAGTAATCCTCCATATAGTAAACATTTAAATTATAGCATCATAGTACCATAAATCGAAATTATGTCAAATAAGATGTTGGAAAAATTGGTAAAATCGTGTATGATAGAAGTAATAGTATGATTTTTGGAGGCATGAGATGAAAAAAAGATATGCGGCACTTATTTTTTGTGCAATTGGACTTTTATTAGGAAGCGTTACTTCAGAAGCAAAAAAGAAACCATCGGTTACTGCAGAATCTGCAATTGTAATGGATGTTCAGTCGGGTGCGATTTTATATGAAAAGAATATAGACAAGCGTGAGTATCCGGCGAGTATTACGAAAGTAATGACGGCTCTTGTTGCTATTGAAAATTCGTCGTTGTCGGAGACGGTTACTTATTCAAGAAATGCCGTGACAAATTTGGAGTCGGGTGCTTCTAATATTGAAATTCAGCCGGGCGAAAAATTGTCAATGGAAGACAGTTTATATGCCATTCTTCTTATGTCAGCGAATGAAGCTTGTAATGGTGTGGCGGAGCATGTCGCAGGAAGCATTGATAATTTTGTTGCGATGATGAATCAAAAGGCAAAAGAACTCGGATGTACGGGAACTAATTTTGCAAATGCAAACGGTTTGTGGATGTCAAATCACTATACGACGGCACACGATATGGCATTGATTTCACAGGAAGCTTATAAAAATCCTACATTTGCAAAAATTACCGGAACGAAACGCTATATCATTAATAAAACGAAAAAACATGCAAAACGTTCTCTTCATAATCATCATGGTATGCTTTATCCAAGCACATTTACCCAATATTTGTATGAATACTGCGTGGGCGGCAAAACGGGATATACATCAAAGTGTCGTTATACGCTTGTAACTTATGCAAAGAAAAACGGAACAACATTGGTTTCTGTTATCATGCGTGCACCAAATTCCCCTTGGACGGCGCCGGATGCTAATGAGTATACTGATACGACAAGAATTTTGAATTATTGTTTTGAAAATTACAAACGCTATGAAATTGGAACAACGACAGATAATACGGTAAATACAAGTGATTTGTTTACCAAATACAGTTCCTATTATAACCAGCAGTCGGGTCCTTTATCTGTGGAACAGGGAGCCGGGGTTATGCTGCCAAAGGGTGTTACTTTGGACAAGGCACAGAAAAAAGTAATTTATTATGACACACCACAGCAGGTTAGTGCGACAAAGAAAGTAATTGGAAAAATTACATATACTTATAATGGAAAAGAAGCGGGTGGTGCTGAGATTTACTATGAAAATGCGAAAAATCCGACTTTAAATGACAGTATTGACATGTCCGAATGGTTTGTGGATGCGGTAGAAAAAGCGAATGAGGCACCTTTCCCATGGAAAAAGGTTTTAACAATCGGTATTCTTGTAGTTGCCGCTCTTGCAATTACTATTTTGATTCTGTGGTGGATGAGAACCCATAAAGAACAGCGCACACGCCGCAATCGATACAAGAGAGGAAAGAAAAATCGAAATATCAATGAAAGAGGATACTATTATCACAAAAAATAGATAGCAAAATAATATTATGGAGGCATCATGAGAAAGACAAAAATTATTTGCACACTTGGTCCGTCAACTGACAGAGATGGTATTTTGGAACAATGTATCGAAAGTGGTATGAATGTTGCACGCCTGAATTTTTCACATGGCAGCCATGAAGAACAGCAAAAAAGAATTGACAAGCTGTATGAATTAAGAAAGAAATATCAAAAGCCAATTGCTGCTTTGTTAGATACCAAAGGTCCGGAAATTAGACTTGGTGATTTCAAAGATGGTAAAGTCAATTTGAAACAGGGACAAAAGTTTTCTCTTGTAACAAATGAAGTATTGGGGGATGAGACAAAGGCATATGTCACATACAAACAACTTCCGGAAGACGTAGAGCCGGGAACCCGCATTTTGATGGATGATGGGCTGGTGGAAATGATTGTTGAGGCGGTTGACGAGACACAGATTGACTGCGTGATTGTCGGTGACTGTGAATTGAAAAACCATAAAGGCGTTAATGTTCCGGGACTTCATTTGAATATGCCGTACATGAGTGAAAAAGATAAAAGCGATATTATTTTTGGAATCAATAACCACGTAGATTTTATTGCGGCTTCTTTTGTGCGTACCGTAAAAGATATTGAAGATATCCGTGCTTTTCTGCATGAAAATGGCGGTGATGGAATTCATATCATTGCCAAAATCGAGAACCGCGAGGGCGTTGAAAATATTGATGGAATTATTGCAGCGTCGGACGGCATTATGGTTGCACGTGGTGATATGGGCGTGGAACTGCCGGAAGAGGAAGTTCCGATTTTGCAGAAAATGATTATCGGAAAAGTATACGAAGCGGGCAAGCAGGTAATTACGGCAACGCAAATGCTCGATTCGATGATGAAAAATCCAAGACCAACAAGAGCGGAAGTTGCCGATGTGGCAAATGCAATTTACGATGGCACAAGTGCCATTATGCTTTCAGGTGAAACTGCTGCCGGAAAATATCCGGTGGAATCGGTTCAGACGATGGTGCGGATTGCAAATCGCACGGAAGCGGATATTGATTATGAAAAACGTTTTTATCATCGTGGCCGCCGTCTGCAATAACCGGAATGTTGTATTTCTTTGCAACCTGTGCAACGTCAT
>OKSD01004056.1_pt1 | contig 10377 bp, 7 predicted proteins | sample 1601221 | NCBI WGS metagenome assembly OKSD01 (sample SAMEA3541550, study PRJEB24748) | human gut metagenome | biome: human gut; feature: human-associated habitat; material: faeces | place: China | collected 2012
AAGCTTTTTTGCGGGCGGGGCTTTAAATACCGAATCAAACGTTCAGTTCGGCGAGGGCGGCGCGGGTACTTTTTCGGACGGAAAGCTGAACACGGGAATAAAGGACAGCCGCTGCCGTGAAATATTAAAGGTATTCGTAAGCCACGGTGCGCCCGAAAAAATATTGACCGACGCAAAGCCGCATATCGGAACGGATATATTGTCGGGCGTGGTTAAAAGTATACGAAACGAGATAACGGCGCTTGGCGGCGAGGTGCGTTTCGGTACGCGGCTCGATAAGATAAACCGCAAAAACGGCGGTATTTATTCAGTTACCGCCGACGGCAATGAAATTCCCTGCGATGCGCTGATACTTGCAACGGGTCATTCCGCAAGGGACACCTTTAATATGCTCATAGCCGAGGAATTTGAGCTTATAAGAAAGCCGTTTTCCGTAGGGGTAAGAATAGAGCATCTGCAAAGCGATATAAACCGCGCTCTGTACGGTGATTTTGCAGACCACCCCGCGCTTTCGGCAGCGGATTACAAGCTTTCCGCTCACCCCGATAACAGGGGAGTATACACCTTTTGTATGTGCCCCGGGGGCGAGGTTATAAACGCCTCGAGTGGAAACGGCGGCATTGCCGTAAACGGTATGAGCCGCAGCCGCCGCGACGGAGTAAACGCAAACAGCGCGCTTTTGGTAAGTGTGCTGCCCGAGGATATTGAGGGCAGCGGCGTTTTGGGCGGCTGCGAGTTTCAAAGAAAAATAGAGCAAGCGGCATATAATATTGCGGGCGGCGGCGTGCCCGTAAGCACGGTTGGGGCGTTTGTTTTCGGCGAAAAGGCGGAATTTACGCGCGTTAAACCCACCGTAAAGCCGAACCCGGTTATATCCGATTTCGGCGGTATTTTCCCCGAATTTGTACTGCCGGGGCTTAAAAACGGAATTATGCTTTTTGACCGCAAAATAAAGGGCTTTGCAGATAAATCGGCGGTGCTTACCGCCCCCGAAACAAGGTCTTCTTCCCCTGTAAGAATAGTAAGGAACGAAGAGCTTTGCAGCGTTTCCTGCCGCGGCGTTTACCCCTGCGGCGAGGGAGCGGGATATGCCGGCGGAATAATGTCCGCCGCGGCGGACGGGCTTAAAACTGCCGAAAAAATAATAGAAAACAGCAACAGGTGACAAAATGGATATACTAAAAGCATTAACAGAGGAATTTTCGCTTAAACCCTTTCAGGTTGAAAACACGGTAAAGCTGATAGACGAGGGCAACACAATACCCTTTATCGCGCGCTACCGCAAGGAGGCCACAGGCTCGCTTGATGACCAGGTCTTGCGTGAGTTTGACGAAAGGCTTAAATACCTGCGCAATATGGACGAAACGCGGGAAAAGATAAAGGCGGCGATTGAGGAGCAGGGCGCTTTAACGGATGAATTATCCGTCGCAATCGATAGCGCAAAGACACTTACCGAGCTTGACGATATTTACAGACCCTACAAGAAAAAGCGCAAAACGCGGGCGAGCGTTGCAAAGGAAAAAGGGCTTGAGCCCTTGGCAGACCTGATTTATGCGCAAAGCCCCACGACCCCTGAGCCGATAGCACTGGCCGCCGACTACATAAACGAGGAAAAGGGCGTTGAAACGGCGGAGGACGCGCTTGCGGGCGCTATGGATATAATTGCCGAGAAAATATCGGACGATGCGGATATAAGAAAGCGGCTGCGTTTTGTATGCTCGGTGCACGGCATTTTAAATGTAAAGGCGGCGGCAGAGGACACCGGCGTTTACGAAATGTATAAGGATTATTCCGAATCGGTCGCTAAAATTCCCGACCACCGCGTGCTTGCAATTAACCGCGGCGAAAAAGAGGGAATTTTAAAGGTATCGCTTGAGCTTGACAGCGATAAAGCAATGTTTATTATAGGTAAAAATCATATAAAAGAAGGCTCGCCCGCCACCGAGACCGTAAGGGCGGCGGCGACCGACGCGTATAACCGACTTATTTTCCCATCGGTCGAAAGGGAAATAAGGGCGGCTTTAACCGAAAAGGCAAGCAATTCGGCAATAAAGGTATTTTCCACCAATCTTCGCCAGCTGCTTATGCAGCCGCCGGTTAAGGATAAGGTGACTATAGGGCTTGACCCAGGCTACAGAACAGGCTGCAAGGTGGCGGTTGTGGACGGCACGGGCAAGGTGCTCGATACGGGAGTTATATATCCCGTTCCGCCGAAAAACAAGGTTGAAGAAGCAAAGGCGATAATTAAGGCGCTTGTTAAAAAGCATGCCGTTCGGGTTTTTGCAATAGGCAACGGAACGGCAAGCCACGAAACCGAGGTTTTCGCCGCAGAGGTTATAAAGGAATTAAACGACGGGCTTTCGTATATGGTAGTGTCCGAGGCGGGCGCGAGCGTTTATTCCGCCTCAAAGCTGGCGGCGGAGGAATTTCCCGATTACGACGTTTCCCTGCGCAGCGCCGTTTCCATTGCGCGAAGATTGCAGGATCCGTTAGCAGAGCTTGTTAAAATCGACCCCAAGGCAATAGGCGTTGGGCAGTATCAGCACGATATGCCGCCCGCGCAATTAGGCAGCGCGCTTGACGGCGTGGTGGAAGATTGCGTAAACTCCGTGGGGGTTGACCTTAATACCGCTTCCGCTCCGCTTTTATCCCGCGTGGCGGGTCTCGGTGCTGCGGTTGCCAAAAATATTGTGACCTATAGGGAAGAAAACGGCAAATTCACCTCGCGCGCGCAGCTTAAAAAGGTGCCGAAATTAGGGCCCAAAGCCTTTGAGCAATGCGCGGGATTTTTGCGCATAACAGGCGGCAGACAGCCGCTTGATAACACGGGGGTTCACCCCGAAAGCTACGCGGCAGCCGAAAAGCTTTTAAAGCTGTGCAATTATTCGGAAAGCGATGTTAAAAACGGCAGCGCCGTTGGTTTAGCCGAAAAGGTAGAGGCAAAGGGTGCGGAGGAAACCGCACGCGAGCTTGAAATAGGCGTGCCTACACTTAACGATATTGTAAAGGAGCTTGAGCGCCCCGGCAGAGACCCGCGCGACGAGCTGCCCGCGCCTATGTTAAGGCAGGACATTATGTCCATGGAAGACCTGAAGCCCGGAATGGAATTAAAGGGCACGGTGCGCAATGTAATAGATTTCGGCGCGTTTATTGATATAGGCGTGCATCAGGACGGACTTGTGCACATATCGCAGATAACAAACCGCTTTATAAAGCACCCCTCCGAGGTTTTAAAGGTCGGGGATGTGGTCAAGGTTTGGGTGCTTAGCGTTGATGTGCCTAAAAAACGAATATCCCTCACGATGAGAAAAGAGAAGCTGAACAATGAAGAAAAATAATTTAAAGGGAAGCTTAATACTTTGTCTGACTGCCCTTATATGGGGCTTGGCTTTTGTGGCGCAATCGGATGGCGGCGAGCTTGTGCCCCCGCTTACCTTTAACGCGCTGCGTTCTTTAATAGCCGCGGCGGCGCTCTATATATTTTACAAGGTTACTTCCTTTAAAAAAGAAAAGCACTTTTTTCCGCAGGATAAAGCGCTTAAGAAGCAGTACATAACTGCCGGAGCGGTTTGCGGCGCAATGCTTGCAATATCGGTCAATTTTCAGCAGTTCGGAATAAGCGCATATCCCGCAGGCGCTGCGGCAGAGGCGCGCAGCGGGTTTATAACCGCGCTTTATGTTGTGTTTGTGCCGCTGCTTTCCTTCTTCTTCGGCAAAAAGGTAAGCCTGGTTATTTGGGCGAGTGTTGCCGTTGCGGTGGTAGGGTTTTATATGCTCTGCTTATCGGGCGGAATAAGCGGAATTTATACAGCCGATATATTGGTATTTATCTGCGCGTTTTGCTTTGCGGGGCAGATTATATCGGTTGATAAATTCGTGGGGCTTACAGGCGGCGTAAAGCTTTCCGTAATGCAGTTTACCGTTGCGGGAGCTTTATCGGCTGTGTTCGCGGTAATTTTTGAGCGCCCGACAATGGAAAATATTATTGCCGCCGCCCCGCAGATACTTTACCTCGGCATAGTTTCAAGCGGTGTTGGCTATACCCTGCAAATTGTGGGGCAGAAGTACGCCGAGCCGTCGGTCGCATCACTTTCTATGAGCCTTGAAAGCGTTTTTGCGGCGCTGGGCGGTTGGCTGATTTCGGGAAATACGCTCTCCGTCAGGGAATTTATCGGCTGTGCGCTTGTATTTGCGGCAATAGTCGTGGCGCAAATTCCCGAAATGACGGGAAAGACAAGGAAGCAGAGCGCTTCGCAGCAGTGAGCAGGGCTTAATTTAATGTCTACTGAATAATTGCATTAGCAAATGCAATTATATAAAATCGAGTTAAAATCTCGATTTTATGGGTCAAAACCTTTGTTTTGACCGTCAGTATCCATTGATTGTCGCCTGATTTTAAAAAGAATCAAAATGTGATTCTTTTTAAAGTGCAAGGTTTTTTCGCAAAATTGCGAAAAAACCTTGCACCTGAACAATTCAAAAGTTTACACCTACATGCTCGGGTTAAGGTACTTTTGAATTGTTCAGCAGGCATTAATTTACAGAAGCCTTTTTAAACTCCGCAGAAAAGCCCGAGGAGGGATCCTCGGCGGAAATAGGCAGCCCGGTAGCGCCGAGATACAGGCGATATCTGCAGCTGCCGCTTTTGCTTTCGGTAAAGTATTTGTCGTTTTCAAGGCTCACTTCGCCTCCCTTAGTATCACGGAGAATCTCGTAAAGACAGGTGAAAGCCATGCCCTCGGGCATTTCGGAAAGCGAGGCATTGTAATTAAGCCCTGAATATTCGGCTGTTACGGCATCTCCTTTAAAATACAGCTTAAGTCCCGCAAGACCTTCGGGTGAGGTTATTTCAATATCTGTGTCGCCGTTTTTTGCGACCGATACCGCTCCCTCATAAAGCTCGTTGTAATATTGCACGGTGCAGGTAAAAGAAATTCCCCGCACCAAAGGGGTGACGGCACATTTTTGCCGACACCCCGAAAGGAACAGGGAAATAATAAGAATAAACTGAATAGGAAATAATTTTTTCAAGACGAGCTTCCTCTCTTTAAAGCTCCTCAATCAGATCCGTAGGCAGCATTGCGCGTTCACCGCGCTTTTCTGCCGCTTTATCGCCCGCCTCACCGTGAAGATAAACCGCCGCCTTTGCGGCGTTCGGCGGCTCAAGCCCCTGCGCCAGCAGGGAGACGATGATTCCGGCAAGCACATCTCCGCTGCCGCCGGTCGACATTCCGGGGTTGCCCGTAGTATTAAAGGTTATATTGCCGTTTTTATCGGCGATTATTGTATTTGCGCCCTTTAAAACCAAAATACAGCCGTATTTCATTGCGAAATCGCGGGCGTATTTTACACGGTCATTTTCAATTTCCCGTGCGGTCACGCCGCACAGCCTTGCCATTTCACCGGGGTGCGGGGTCAGAATAACCGGAGCTTTGCATTTCTTAATAATATCTATGCAGCAGGCTATCGTATTTATTCCGTCTGCATCAACAACTATCGGTATGGCTGTGTTGAGAATAAGCTCACACACAAGCTTTTTTGTATCATCATCATTGCCGAGTCCGCAGCCCGCAAGCACGGCAGCAGCGCCGCGCAGAAGAGAGGGAATATCAATATTATCGGGACAGAGCCTACCCGATGCATTAGGCATTACAGGCACGCACACCGCCTCGGGAACGGAAACTGTGAAGGGAAGATAGATACTGTCACATAAAACTGCCTTTAAAATGCCGACCCCGCTTCTCAGCGCCCCTCTCGCCGCAAGCACGGCAGCGCCTGCAAAGCCGTAGCTGCCGCAAAAGGTAAGAGCCGTACCGAAGGTACCCTTGTGGGAATTATGCCGCCGTTTTTCAAGGCTCGGTTTTTCTGTTGTTTCGTATTCGTATCCGCTCGGCGTAACGCCTATATCCGCCACTGTCACCTCACCGCAGTAATCGGAGCCGGGCGGGAGCAGAAAGCAGGGCTTTAGTGCTATAAAGGTCACGGTCAGATCGGCAAGTATTGCTTTACCGGGCACCCTGCCGCTGTCGGTTATGACCCCGCTCGGAATATCCACCGATATGCGCGGGCAGGGCGCGGTATTTGAGGCATTTATGATTTTTTCAACCGTCTCGGTCGGCGCGCGGTTAAGCCCGATGCCGAAAAGCGCGTCTATTATAAGGTCGGATTTTCCAATATCGGTCTCATTACCGAAATCAACCGAATCAAGGCGGTTGTAATAATATTCTGCGTTTTCGGTCGAAGGAGCGCCCATCGGCATTATGACGGTGACAGCCGCTCCGTTTTTACTTAATATATCGGCTATCACAAAGCCGTCGCCGCCGTTGTTGCCTTTTCCGCAAAGAACGGTGATTTTTTTGCCGCTGACGGGAAAACGGCTCATGATAATATCCGCCGCCGATTTTCCCGCACGGTACATAAGCTCGCGAAAAGAGAAAGCGCCGCTGTTTACGGCATTTTCCTCCGAGCTTCTTATCAAAGCTTCAGTTAATACACGCATAGCGGCGCACCCCGTTTATTTAAAAGCACTGTTGGAAATGAATTTCGGCACAAATTTAACTATTGCGGAGCGAACTCGCTCATCGGGTGCAAAGACCAGATAGCTTGTACCCTTGCCCTCGGTTGCCGATACCATAAGGTACGCCCCGGGGTCATCCTGATTGCAGGTTATGAAAAGCTCCTTGGCGTTTACGCCGGAAAGCTGTGCGGGATTGAACTTTTCGATTCTCGAAACGGTGGCAAGCTCAAAGGAAAGAATTCTTTTTCTTGAACTTTTGTTTATGATTTTATCAATATCCATCGTTCCGTTGGTTACAATATACTCATACTCAAGATTGAAGCGGGTGCAGAGCTTGTACGCTCCGAAAAGCGCGCCTGCGGCGAGCAGCAGCGAGAATGTGCCCAAAAAGCCCATGAACATAATAAGCAAAAAGCAAACTATGAATGCGGCAAGCCAAATTCCGATTATTGCGGCAACAGCCTTTCCGTTTTTTTTGACCGCAATTATCTGTTCAAAGAAAGTATCCATTGTTATATCTCCCCATATTATTTAATATAATACATTATACACCAAATCGTATTGTACTTGCAATATATTTTGTTTTGTTATATAATAAATTTACCTTTTATTAACAAGTGAGGTATTTGTATGCGAATTAAAGACGGCTACAAGGTAGTAAATATGCACGGACAGAACACCGTGGTTTACGAAAAGGACGGCTCCGACGCACTTGAAAACACAATTGTTTTAACCGAAACGGCAATGTTTTTATGGCATATGCTTGAAAATGGGAACCCCACAAAAAAGGACATGCTGAATGCGCTGCTCGATAATTTTGAAATATCGACCGTGTTGGCGCTCGGAGATATTGATGTATTCTTAAGGACTATGAAGGAAAACGGAATAATTGAAGAATAAAATGAGAAATAAAGAAAACAACGGCAGAGCCTTAAAATGGATATACTGCCGCATAAGGCGCTACATTCCGCTGACAGCCGCCGTGTCGGTTATTTCGGCGCTGTCGGCGCTCAGCTTTGTCGCGCTTGCGCTTATAACCAAAAGGGTTATGGACATCGCAACGGGGGATACAACGGGCAGTCTTTTTAAAAGCGGAATCCTGCTTTTTGCGGTAATTGCAATTCAGATCTTGCTGAGCGCGGCACAGTCGATTTTGAACGCCTACTCAAACGGAAAACAGACGATTGCTTTCAGAAACTACCTTTTTGGCATGCTTTGCCGCAAAAAATACGCGGATATAAGCGCATATCATTCGGGGGATATTCTCAACCGCTTCACCTCGGATATTGATACGGTGGTAACAAGCTCGGTTAACATAATACCCAATGTTGTCTCTATTGCAACCAAGATAGTCGCGGGAATAGGTACAATGCTTTTTATGAATCCGTATATTGCGGCGGCGGTGCTTTTGTGCGGAGTTACCTTTCCCGCAATCGGCAGGGCAATAAACAAAAGGTATAAATATATGCACAAGGAATGCCAAAGGACAGAGGGCAGAACGCGCGCATTTTTACAGGAATGCTTTGAAAATATCGTGGTTATAAAGACCTTTATAAGCGAAGCACCGTTTATAAAAAAGCTTGACAGCTATATGGACGATAACTTCCGCCTTAAGATTAAGCGGACAAGCATATCGGTAATAGCAAACATCAGCCTTTATGCGCTTTTCACCGCCGGCTATTACGCCGTGCTTTTATGGGGTGCGGGCGGACTGTCGGGCGGCACGCTTACATACGGCACGCTTATGGCGTTTTTACAGCTGATTTCCCAGCTTCGCGCGCCGCTGCAGAATGTATCGGGAATCCTGCCGCAGTACTATTCGGCTTTAGCATCGGCTGAACGCCTTATGGAACTTGAGGGAGCTGCGGACGAGCCTTTCCCCGCAGCTGCGGAACGCCTTGAAAAAATCAAGGAGGATTTTCGCACGCTGGAAATAAAAAATCTTTTCTTCGGCTATGCGGGCGAGTCTGTTTTAAGGGACTTCGGCTTTTGTGCAAAGCGCGGGAATATAACCGCGATAACGGGAGAATCCGGGAGTGGAAAAAGTACACTTTTCAAGCTTATATTGGGGCTTTACGAACCGCAGTCCGGCAGCATTGCGTTAAACGGCGAAATACCGCTCGATGCGTCCTTACGCGGACTTTTTGCCTATGTTCCGCAGGGGAATATGGTGCTTTCGGGTACGGTTAGGGAAAATATAACGATGAACAACCGCGCAGTGACCGATGAGCAGATCGAGAGGGCTGCGCGCGCTGCCGAAATCTATGACTATATTACATCCCTGCCCGACGGCTTTGAAACGCATCTTGCGGAAAGGGGCGCGGGGCTGTCCGAAGGGCAGATCCAGCGAATATCCATTGCCCGAGCACTGCTGACAAACGCTCCTATCCTGCTGCTTGACGAAGCGACGAGCGCGCTCGATGAGGAGACCGAAACGAGGGTGCTGGCGAATATAAAGAGCATGACGGATAAAACCGTTCTTTTCATAACCCACCGAAATACAAGCCTCAAGGTCTGCGACAGAATAGTTCATGTGGAAGGCGTGCATTAAGCGTAAAAATCGCTTTCCCCGTGTAAGGGGTGCGGGTGTCCGGTGTACACCTCTGCAAAGCAGAAGCACCGACAGAGGCGTCACCGCTGACAGTTTCGTCCCCCCTTTGTCGTTTCACGACATTTTCCCCAAACACCGGGGAGGCAGAGGTCTGTACAAACTATAATCTATCGTCTAATATCTAAATTCTAAAATCAGTAAACCCCGCGGTAGTAAAGACCGCGGGTATATTTTTCGGGCGCGTTTCCTCCGCAGGTATATGCGTTAATTATCTTTTCCGCCTGTGCGGCGGTTTCATCGGTGAAATAAAGCGTTAAAAAGTCGAGCGCTTTAAGCTCACTCAGCCTGTCCGCAAGCCAAACGGGCACGGAATTCAACAGCTCCGAATGATTTTTTCTGCACTGAACGGGAAATACCGTTCCTTTGCGGTCGGTTATCGTGCTTTTTCCGCCGCATTCGCTGCAGCCTTTGCCGTTCCTTACCGGGCAGCACCTGTAAAGCATAAGCGGCAGCTTCCCGTAAGCGGCGATTCCTATCGGAACAGGGGATAAAAGCCGTGAAATATCGCTCAAAAGCATTTCATCGGAGAGGGTTATCTCGGCGGCTCCCATATTTTCCGCTTCCGCCGCGCTCGCCGAATTGTATATATTAAGCCCTGTGTCCGCAATAACCGCAAGACCGCAGTCCCTTGCAATCTTGACCGTTGCGATATTTCCGCAAAGCGCTTCTGTAAAGCCCTGATTTTTAAATAAATCAAGGCGGTTTTTAATATATTCCTCGTTTATGATTATTCGCGGCAGCTCTGCGATTGCAATGATTCCTTCGGGAATTTCCGGCGGGTCTTCCTCTATCGGGAAAATTATTTTGCTGATATTGTTGAGCCTATCCGGCAGCTGATATCGGGAGGAAAATCTGGCGTACAGCCTTTGCGGCTTTACGGCTGAATGGGACTTTTGCGCGGTAAAGCCGTGAATCGGCGGGCAGTCCCTGTCGGTTTTGCTGCGAGCCGAATCCAATTTTTCGGCGGCAGCTCTGCGGAGAGAATTAATTTCTGCGGCAGGTATGAACAGCCCGTCCTCGCAAATGACATCGATCTTTTCGGGCAAATACGGCGTTGAGCCGAATTTGTCAACCGCGGCTTTAATTCTTTCGGCGGTAATAGGTTTATTCTGCGCCGCTTGCGGTATTTCACCCTCGGCTGTTACGGTATGCTCGCCGTCGCTTAAGGTGAGGCGCAGCGGAGTATCGGCTTTCGCGGTCAAAGCAACCGAGATTTTAACGCTTTGCCGCTCTCCGCGGTAAAGCGAGT
>OKSD01004059.1_pt1 | contig 10364 bp, 8 predicted proteins | sample 1601221 | NCBI WGS metagenome assembly OKSD01 (sample SAMEA3541550, study PRJEB24748) | human gut metagenome | biome: human gut; feature: human-associated habitat; material: faeces | place: China | collected 2012
ATGCGTTTCCCGGATATCGACTGGGCTATTCTGGAAAACGGTCAGTACAACGAAGGGTGGAAATATATCCACCTGATGCCCGGATATATGGCAGCGGTAGCCAGGGAATTGAAAGCGGCAAAAATTCTGACGGTTCATCATTCTAAATATGCTTTGGCTGCTCATCCCTGGGACGAACCGTTGAAGAATGCACGGAGGATGCGGGATAGAGATTCGCTACCTGTAGTTATTCCGCAAATAGGCGAAGTTGTAAATATGACGGGACATTAACCGGATGCTGTATGGATATGCTTATCAATCATCATCTGAGGTCAGCTTTTCCCGTTCTTTTTTGCTTAGGCTTCGGACTACGATTTCGTAGGATTTGCCGACCAGTTCTTTTATCATGATATCGGGGACATCCTGGTTAAAGTAAATACTGATCCAATATTTCTTGTTCATATGCCAGCCCGGTTTTATTCCAATATATCCGGCTTGTAATTCTCCGGATTCTTCGGGTTGGCATTTGAGGCAACAAAAATCGAAAACTTCGATATTGACGAAGCAAAACCATTTATCCGCTACGTAGAAACACAGGACGTCACGGCTGTATTTATCGGCAACTCCTGAAAATGGCATCTTTTCGTATACTCCTTTGAATGACAAGCAATATGCTCTGAACTCTTCAATATTCATTTCTGTTACGATGGATGAGACCGGACAAAAATACGGTATATTTATTTAGATTCAAGCTTAAATTCTCCTGTTTTTATGGATAGATATCCGGAAATGTGTCGTAGGCCGGGTATTGAAATTATCTCTCTTTCTTTTCAGGGTTTGGCTGCAACGTATGGTTATCCGGTCGGCTGGAATAGCAGAATGTAAAATGTGGTCGGTTGGATGATTTTGTAGAAAGGGGTAGACTTGTAAATAAATAAAATTTTTTCAATCCTGACTACCCCGTTTTTCGTTTGAGATTGTTATAAGAATGAAAACACAATAAATTTCAGCAGATTTTTCAAAATTTAATGAATGTAATTAATCCGGAATGAGGAGCTTAAATCTGTAAATAGAAAGACTTTGAAAGTGGCAGAAAGCTATTTGACGATTTTTGATTTAGGATAGATTAAAAAATGTTTTTATGCGATTGGATATGAATATTTTTCAGATAGCGGCTAAGTATGCAGCCAACTTAATGGGGATTGCTACGCCGGAAGAACGGGAGGCGTTGGAAAACTAGAAGCAGGAAAGCGTGTGGCATACCAATCTGGCGGAGAGATTGGATCAGGAAGAAGATTTTAAAGAAAACCAGCAGTTGTTGGAACGTTTTTCTGTTACAGAGGCCTGGAAAAAAATGGAGAAGAATCTGGATAAGGCTATGGGAAGACGTGCCGGGGGGAGGAGGTGGTGGAAATATGCTGCTGTCATTTTAGTGATGTTGGGAGGTGGATTCTGGTATTTTCAGATGAAAACAGCTGTGCCCGTAAAGCCGCCCCTTATTGTGCAGCAGAGTATTCCTTCCGGAAAGCGAAGTGCAAAATTAACCTTAGGAAATGGAAAGGTGGTAAAGCTTGTTCCGGACGGTCGGTTTACTTTGGCAGAGATGGATGGTACTGTGATTCAAAAGGATTCTACGGGGATTGATTACAGGCAGATCGGAGTAGGTGAAGATACGCTTGTTTATAATCAGATGGAAACTTTGACCGGGATGGAGTATACGTTGACTTTATCTGATGGTACGCGGGTTTATTTGAATGCTGAGAGCCGGCTAAAATATCCGGTAGTATTCCGTGGCACAGAGCGGGTGGTAGAATTGAGTGGAGAGGCTTATTTTAAAGTGTCTAAAGATGCACTTCGTCCTTTTGTAGTAAAGATGAATGGGGTGAATGTACGGGTGTTGGGGACTTCGTTTAATGTTCGTTCATATGCAGATGAAGGGCAGGTGGTAACAACTTTGGTGGAAGGAAAAGTGAAGGTGAACGATCAGGATATTGTGGCAGGAGAGCAGGCCGTGTATTCGAAAAATGACGGTAAAACGACCGTACGGCAGGTTGAAGTAGAACAATATGTGGCCTGGCAGGAAGGAACGTTTGTATTCCGGAATGAACGATTGGAAAATGTTATGAAAACATTGGGGCGTTGGTATGGGGTGGAATTTCATTTTATAGACGAAAGAGCTAAAGAAATCCGGATCGGTGCAAGGTTTGGAAGGTATGATGATATGCAACCGATTGTTGATATGATAAAGAAGACAAATTTAGTAGAGGTGTTGCAGACAAACCGTTGTTTGTATATATCGGAGAAAAAATGAAATTAAAGATGATGATACTGAATACGAATAGGGTGGATGGCAAGGGGATATGAGGATAGAGAAATGAAAATATAGCGTTTGGGGTATACGGGTTTGAAATAAAAATGTTCCCGGTGGTCTGCGAAACTGGCCGGGAACATGCTTAAATAATCAAAGTGTGTTAAACTTTAATTCAACAAATTTATGAAAAAAAATCCTGGAATGGTTTTTCCCGCCCGGGGAAAACTCTCTAAAATTTTATTTGTGGTGAGACTGAAGTTTTTTTTGATTTTGTTTAGCTGTTTTCAGCTGAATGCAGCAGTACATTCTCAAAATAATGTAAGAATCAGTTTGGATTTGGAAAATGTGTCTTTGGAACAGGTGATCTGGGAGATTCAAAAGAAGACGGATTTTGTGTTTATGTACGGAACCCGTGACATTGAAGGAGTGAAGCAATTGACGGTACAGGAAACGGATAAGGAGGTGAACGAGATTTTGAAAACGTGCCTGAAAAATACTGGTCTTTGGTTTGAGATTTCCGGAAATGCCGTAGTGATAAAAAAAGAAGTGACAGCAACCGAAGGTCGTAAGATCACCGGAAAAGTGGTGGATGAAAAAGGGAATCCACTACCGGGAGTGACGGTCATTATCAAGGGAACTTCTTTAGGGACGGTGACTAGCGTAGAGGGAGAGTTTACAATCACTTTACCTGTGGCTGATGGACAAGCCTTGTTGTTTTCTTTTGTGGGGATGGAGACGATGGAGGTGAAGATTACGGATAAGAATGATTATAAGATTGTCTTAAAGGAGGATGTAAAGGCACTTGACGATGTGGTGGTGACCGGATATTTTAATAAGAACAAAGATAGTTTTACAGGGGCACAGGTAACCGTGAAAGGGGACGAGCTAAGGAAGGTGACTACCGGGAATGTGCTTCAGGCACTTTCTGTGTTTGATCCTTCTATCCGCTTTGAGGACAATATAGACATCGGATCGAATCCTAACCGGATTGCTGATTTTACGATTCGGGGAAATTCTGGAATCGGGCTGACTGAATTTGAAAAGGAAGCAGTGAGCCGGGATAATCTGAAAAATAATCCGAATCTGCCTACGTTTATCATGGATGGTTTTGAAGTAGATGCAGAGAAAATTTTTGACCTCGATATTGAACGGATCGAATCGTTGACTATTCTGAAAGATGCTTCGGCAACGGCTATTTATGGTTCTCGGGCAGCGAATGGAGTGATTGTTATCAAAACGAAAGCTCCCTCGGAAGGACAGTTGCGGGTGAACTATAATTTTACTGCTTCTATCGCTATACCGGATTTAAATGGATACGACTTATTGGATGCCCGTGAAAAGTTGGATTTTGAAAAGAGCATAGGCATGTATAAAGATAATAATGCTGATGCGCAGATCAATAAAGATAAAGATTATAATTATAAACTGAGTCTTGTTGAGAGTGGAGTGAATACCTATTGGTTGTCTCAGCCTTTGAAGGTAGAGTTTAATCAAAAGCATAGCATATTCATTGAAGGTGGGGATAAAGCGGTTAGATATGGTATTGATTTTAAGTATGATAAAGACAATGGGGTGATGAAAGGATCGGCTCGTGACCGCGGAGCTTTAGGTTTTTCACTTTCTTATAATCTAAAAGATAAACTTTTAGTAAGGAATTATCTGACTGTCAATAAAGTAAAATCTAAAGAATCCCCTTATGGTGACTTTTCCCAATATGCCTTGTTTAATCCCTATTATCCTTTTCAGGATGAGCACGGTAATCTGATCCGTAAGATGACGCAATACATAAATACCAATAAACAAATTTGGAACCCTGTGTATGAAGCAACGGTAGGAAATCGGGATGAAAGCGAGTATCTGGACGTGACCAATAATTTCAGTCTGGAATGGAGTATCGTACAAGGATTACGTTTGCGGGCCAATTTCTCTTACGGTGAAAAGAAAGAACAAGTGGAGACTTTTATTTCACCGGAATCATTGCAGTATGAAAGTTATGAGTTGTCGTCCGGTGAAGGATTGTTGAATAAAGGAGAAGGGTACCACGGGACGAGTAATACGTATAGTATGGATTTTAACTCGGTATTGACTTATTATTTGGGAGTGGGTAAACACTTTATCAATACGGCATTAGGTGTCAATCTGACAGAAAGTGGTAGTCGTAGTGTGAATTTCGACGTGAGAGGTTACCCTTCCAAGATGATGGATTATATCTCTTTGGCGAAGGAGTTTACCAATACCCATCCCGGAGGAAGTGAGGGAAAAACCCGATTGGCAGGTTTTTTTGCCAATGTCAATTATTCTTATGCGAATCGCTATTTATTGGATTTATCGGCTCGTTTGGATGGTTCGTCCATGTATGGTTCGGAATCTAAATTTTCTCCTTTCTGGGCAGTTGGTTTGGGTTGGAATATACACCATGAAAAATTTATGGAAAATACCGGTATTTCCAGACTGAAGATCCGTGGGTCTATTGGAACGACAGGAAAGGCTTCTTTTCAACCCTATCAATCTCAGACGATGTTCGAATATATACAGGACGGCTGGTATGCGACAGGAATCGGGGCAACCCTGATGGCTTTAGGGAATCCGAATCTGAAATGGGAAACGACGACTGCTTACGACTTGGGATTGGATTTCGGCATGTGGGAAGATCGGTTGACGGTGACTTTCGGGTATTATCTGAAAAAGACCAAAAACCTTTTGAGCAGTGTTACTTTGCCTACTTCTCTGGGATTTATTGATTATAAAGAAAACCTGGGACAGATGGAAAATGAAGGAGTGGAATTGGCTTTACGGAGTTTTGTCTATAAATCGAACGATTGGAATGTCAGTCTGTTTGTGAATATGGCTCATAATAAGAATCGTATCGTATCCATTTCGAATGCTTTGAGTTCCTATAACGATAAAGCCGATCAGGAACAGGCTAACAATGACGACTATAAAACCAAGCCGATGGTCCGGTATAAAGAGGGAAGATCTTCAACCGCTATTTATGCGATGAAATCGTTGGGTATCGACCCCGCTACCGGAAAAGAGTTATTCCAGCGTCAGGATGGTACTAATACGTACGTTTGGGATCCGAAAGAGAGTGTGGTGTGCGGTGATACAGAACCGAAAGTGACCGGAGCATTCGGAACGAATATAACCTGGAAGCAACTCAATCTAAACATGAATTTCAGTTATCGTCTGGGAGGACAGGTGTACAACCAGACCTTGATCAACCGGGTAGAGAATGCTGATCCGAGAGATAATGTAGACCGTCGGGTATTGGAGCAACGCTGGCAGAAACCAGGCGACCATACATTTTATAAAGACATCAACGATAAGTCGACGACTCCGGCTGGTTCCCGTTTTATACAGGATGAAAATGTATTACAGTTGGGATCTTTGTCATTGTCTTATGATTTGAAGAAAGAATGGCTGAAACCTATCGGTTTTGATATGGTTCGTTTGACAGCAATGATGAATGATGTGTTTCGTTTGTCGACAGTGAAGCGGGAGAGAGGGATTTCTTATCCATTTGCCCGTAGCATGAGTTTAGGTGTAATGGTTCAATTTTAATGCAATAGAATATGAGTTACAAAAAAATTAAAAATATGACAGCTGCAATCCTGTTGGGATGTGCTGTCCTCTCACAGTCCTGTACGTCGTGGTTGGATATTACTCCGGAGGCACAGGTGAACGACAAGAAAATATTTTCTACTCCTCAGGGATTTAAGGATGTATTGAACGGGATTTATATTACCGCTTCGGGTGAAAAATTGTATGCCAATAATTTATTGTTCGGATTTACGGATGTTTTGGCTCAGTATTACGCTATTCCGGACGAGACACATGAGTTTGCCCAGTTGGCCAAGTACCAATACAAGGATGTGAATATTTCGCCTAAAATTGATGAGATGTGGCTGGAATTGTATTTCTGTATTGCCAATTGTAATATTTTATTGGAAAGATTGGAGGAAGTCGGTCCGGATTTTTTTGAGGATGAGCGTACTTATTATATTTTACATGGAGAAGCCAGGGCTTTAAGGGCTTTTTTCCATTTTGATCTGTTGCGTTTGTTTGCACCTTCGTATAAAGCAGATCCGGGATATACAGCTATTCCGTATATTACAAAATATTCGAATAAAGTGTCGCCTCAAAAGACGGTCAGTGAAGTGATCGATAGTGTGATTGTAGATCTGAAAGCTGCCGTTACCGATCTGGAAGGCCGGGATCCTATTTTTGATCCGTTGTATCAGGCAACTACTGGCTCGGATATGTATATGTGGACCCAGCCGATGCCTGACCGGAATGAATTTTTGTCTTATCGTGGATTCCGTCTGAATTATTATGCTGTGAATGCTTTGCTAGCACGGGTATATGCTTATAAACTGGACAAAAAACAGGCTTACGATTATGCTAAAATTGTGTTGGAATCGGGAGTATTCAAATTTACCGATTATTGGAAGATTACTAGCGATATTCAATATCGGAACCGGATTTTACGGCCTGAGATCGTCTTTGGATTCAATGTACCCCGGATGACTAAAGTGTTTGAACCTTATTCGCCCAGCTATAGTAGCAGCAAAAAGTGGTTGACGATAAAGAATAGTGAACAGATGTTTGAAGGAAGTGCCAATGATTACCGTTTGAACTATCTGATGGAGCATGAAATATTGGCTGCTTTCGATCGGCCCAGTTGTATCAAATTTGTGAAGCCTGAGAATGCTGATGAGATGACGGAAGAGGAGATGGGGAGGATAGCTCCGATGATTCGGATTAGTGAGATGTATTATTATGTTTGTGAATATCTGATGGATAGCGATCTGAATGGAGCTAAAACAGAATTACAGAAATTACGGAATGCCCGGAATGCCAAGGAGGCCTTGATTGCAAATTCACCCGCAGAGCTGGAAGATGTGATTGTTAACGATGCCCGCCGGGAGTTTATGTGCGAAGGGCAGCTGTTTTATTTCTACAAACGCTTGGGACGGAAAGTAGTAGATGAGTCCGGAAATTATACCATGACGGAGAAAGATTTCGTATTACCGTTGCCGGACGTGGAATTGGAATTCGGTAACAGATTGTCTGAACTTTATAAATAGAAAGGTATGAAAGCAAAGATATTGGCATTGATCATAGGGTTGGGAATGGGATTGGTGTTCTGTTCCTGTGAAAAAGACCTCGAAAAGTATTCGGGTACGGACTATATACGTTTTGTATCGGTGTTTGAAAAGGACAGTGTGGATTATAATTTCGGATTGGCTGGAAAGACAACGACAGATCGTATTGGCATAGAAGTGAAAGTGACAGGCGAAGTGTTGGATTATGACCGCGAATATAAGGTAAAGGTAAATCCGGCAAGTACGGTTCAGGAAGGGGTGCATTTCAATATTCCGGCGCAAAACTGTAAGTTGCGGGCCAATCGGGTTACGGATACACTTTGGGTTGAAGTGATGAATACAGAAGAATTGAAAGCGGAAAAATTGTATCTGCAGTTGGATTTGGTGGAGAGTGCCCATTTTAAATTGTGTTTCCCGGAGAGTAATAGTTGTAAAATATATCTGACTGATCGGATCGTTCGGCCCGGATGGTGGGATGAGTGGCATGAAACCGAAGGATTGGGTAGTTATTCTGAAACGAAATATCGTTTGTTTATCCGGATTAGCGGTACTTTTGATTTGGAAAATATTGCTTATCCGGAAAAGAGGGCCGCTATCCTGAAGTTTAAATATTATCTGGAAGAAGAAGCCGCTCAGGGACGGGTAATCATGGATGAGAATAATCAACCTATGCAGGTGAAGATGGTGGGATAGTAATAAAGGGGTACCAATTAAATTTAGATCGAGTTATGAATAAGATATATATATTGTTACTGGCATTACTGGTAATGGCCGGTTGCTATAAGGATAAAGGAAATTATGATTATAAAACAATGTATGCAATTGAAATTGATGGGATCGATGAAAATAAAAAATATGAACTCTGGTTTGGAGAACCTTTTACGATGCCGGAACCGATTATTCGTTTTACCGATAGTACACAGGCACATGATGATCTGTCCTATCAATGGAAGCTGGATACGTTTGTGGTTTCTACTGAAAAATGTCTGAATGTTACTTTTGGGATAGAACCCCAAGGGTGGAATGATATTTTCGGTGCTTTTATCGTTAAAGACGAACGTACGGGAATCTCATATAGTCAGCGTTTTCGGGTGACTTTGCTAAGTAATTTTACGAATGGTTGGATGTGGATGACTGAAAATCAAGGAAAAGCGGAGTTGAACATGTTGGCGAGCAGTAAAAAGTTTTTTCAGAATGTTTATACGGCAGTTAATAACAGGGAATTGGGGCCTAAAGCTTATGGAGTGGTAGAACATTTTGATGCCGGTTTGAATGCAAACGGTGTATTGGTGATGGCCGGAGGGCCGGGATCGGACGGACCGGTAGAATTAGACTGGAGTAACCTTCGGAAAGAGGTGTGGACCGGAGAGGAATTTGTCGGCGGAAGCTTGCCGGAAGATTTGCAAGAAATTAAGGCAGCTTGTTTTATAAAGAATTATTCCTGTTTGGTTTCCGGGTCCGGGAAATTGTATGTCCGTTATTCTCCCGGAGGGTATTTGTACCAGGACCGGTATCCGGATTTTCCTTTCTACGGGGATTATAAGCTCTCTTCTGTGGTGGGGTATAGTTTCCCTCCTGATTATAATGTCGCTTTATTTTATGAAGAAAATGAAGGAAGATATTTGTTTTTGGATAACGGAGAGTTACGGGGATTAGATCAGGTGGAGGATGCGGGACAAAAATTCAGCCTGGTTGATCCTGATAAAGAGTTGATCTATCTGGCTCCGGCTTCTCAGCAGCAGGGGAAGAGTTTGTTTTATGCCGTTTTGCGGGATAAGTCGGATGGAAAATATTATACTCAGCGTTTTCAATTCGGGATCGTGGGAGGACAACCGACATTGACAACAATTGCACAGGATGTATTTCCGGCAGTTGTGAATGAAAAGACCCGTTTTGCAGTGGGATATACAACGAAGGAGGCTTATTATTCTCAGGGAGCACAAATTTTCCGGTATAATTTTGAATTGAACGATACTCCGGTAGCTGTAGCCGATTTTAAAACAGGAACAATAACAGCTTTTACCCTTGATTCTTATGGAGAACAGTTCGGTGTGTGTGTACAAAATGGAAATACTCATGACTTCTATTGGACGAGTACGGATGGACAGGAGTTCGAGCATGTGAAACAAATTCCCGGAGAAGTCAAAGGTTTGATATATAAATCGGGTGGTTCTTGGAAGTATGAATAATATCTAATGGAATAAAATTTGATGAGAAGATTAGTTGTTTTATTTTGTCTGTTCTTGTTGTGTATACAGGAAATATATGCACAACAGCAGGTGTCTGATGAGCTGCGTGCTTATAATGATTATCTATTGAGTTTATCCTGCTATAAAGCTTCGGGTGAGTTGAATATGGCTATCGGTGAGAAGTTTATGGAGGGAGATATTGCCGGAGTACGCCGGCTGTCGGCAGAGAGAGAAAAGTTATTGATGCAATCCATTGATAGTGTATTGGCTTTCCGTGCAGATGCCAAAAAAAGTGAAGCGGCGGCACAGTTGGTTACCCGGTTGGTATTTAATCTGGGATTTGAAAATACCGGAAAAGTATTGAATCGGTTTGAACTGGGATTCGATCCTTTGTGTTTACAGGAAGTGAGACAAAGTTTAGAGAAGGAGAGTAAAGTGCGTCCGGGAATGCCTGCTGCCGATTTTAAGGTGTTCGACCGGGAGGGAAAAGAGTATACCTTGGCTAGCTTTAAGGGAAAATATATTTTTCTGGAATTCAGTGCATCCTGGTGTAGTTGGTGTAAGAAGGAAATTCCTTCCATCCGGCAGGCTTATGAACGGTTTAAAGATAGTGTGGTGTTTATCACCATTCATTTAGATGATAACCGGGATAAATGGTTGAAGGACCTGGAAACTCATGCTGTGCCCTGGTATTGTCTGACAGATCTGAAAGCCTGGAAGAGTCCGGTGCAGATGGTGATGGAGGGCATTACGTTCGGGATGGTGACCTTCCAGAGTGTC
>OKSD01004067.1_pt1 | contig 10353 bp, 8 predicted proteins | sample 1601221 | NCBI WGS metagenome assembly OKSD01 (sample SAMEA3541550, study PRJEB24748) | human gut metagenome | biome: human gut; feature: human-associated habitat; material: faeces | place: China | collected 2012
CGATCGTTTCGATTTCGACGCGGGCGCCCATCGCTTTCTGATGTTCGCGGATCTTGCCCTTGTCAAAGAGGTATTCCGGTATCAGGATCAGATTCGGGGAATCTGGGTAATACTTATATTTAAAGCCGGAAGCCCAGAAAATCTCCGGGTGATCGAGCCGCAGTTCAAAAAATACATTGCTTAAATCCTTTCCCTCCAGGCGCGGAATCTGAAATTCGTCGGAGAGATTGGTAAGCCCCTGCTGCATGGCGCGGTAGGCGGCTTGCTGGTTCTTGTTCATGTGATTATAGTAAAATGGTTCCATTTTGATATTCCTTTGTAACCTCTTTATATTTTAGTGTGATTCAGCCGCTTTCTCAATCTGCCCGGATTCCGGGTCAAACCAGACGCGATCGCACTCATCGATTCCGGCATCATAGAGTGCCTGATCCGCGGTGCGTATCGTGTATTCTGGATGCTCTGAGAGGTTTGCATTTTCAGTTGTGTCCAGCAGACGGACACAGACCATCGTTTCCTGTCCGTCCGGGCGTTCTTCACAGCCAAAATCGGCTTCGTATATTTCTAAAACCCGGCAAAGACGCGGGAATGTTTGATTGCTGTTCATTGTGTATATGCCTCATTCCATGGGAAAATTCCTGTTTTTGTCTTTTTAATTTTAGCAGAAGATGATAAGGCAGGCAAGTAGAGATGAAGGGGGGAAAAATAAATTAAATGCGAAGCCACGGCAAATTCCGTTACTGGGCATGATGCGTGAACAGTAACGATGGGGCGGCTGGGAAGAAAAGCGGGAGGGGGAGAAATTTGAGGAGAAAATTGCCGGCAGATACTTGTAATTCTAATAAAAACAGGTAGAATAGAAGCTGTCTATGTCCTCGGGAGACGGACATAAAAGTTACAATCACGGGGGTTATAAGTAAATGGCAAAAAAGAAAAACAGCTTCAGCGGTTCGCTGGGGTTTGTGCTGGCAGCAGCCGGAAGTGCCGTCGGTGTAGGAAATATCTGGCGTTTTCCGTATTTATGTGCGAAAGACGGAGGCGGACTGTTCCTGCTGGTGTATCTGGTGCTGGTGGCGACATTTGGATTTGTACTTCTGACGACGGATGTGGCGATCGGCAGAAGAACGAAGGAGAATGCGCTGCAGGCGTTTGGAACGCTGCATCCGAAGTGGAAATTTGTCGGATACCTGACGTTTCTGGTTCCGATGTTAATTATGACGTATTATTCGGTCATCGGCGGATGGATCACGAAATATTTCTTTGAGTATTTGACGACATCCGGCAGGGATGTGGCGGAGGACGGATATTTTACATCGTTTATCACGGAAAAGAATGCGCCGCTGATTTTCACGGGAATCTTTCTGGCGCTCACAATCTGGGTTGTATACAGAGGTGTGGAGAAGGGAATTGAGAAATTTTCCTGTTTTATCATGCCGGGACTGATCCTGTTAGTCATCGGAATCGCGATTTTTTCACTGACGCTTTCCTACACGGACGCGGATGGGACGGTCCGGACGGGAATACAGGGATTCCTCGTCTACGTGCGCCCGGATTTTACGGGACTGACGGTAAAAGGATTTCTGGAAGTACTGCTGGATGCGATGAGCCAGCTCTTTTTCTCACTGAGTGTGTCGATGGGAATTATGGTAACATATGGTTCTTATGTCAAAGATGAGATCGATTTGAACAAGGCGACCAACCAGATTGAATTTTTTGATACAGGTGTGGCGCTTCTGTCCGGTATGATGATTATTCCGGCGGTCTTTGTATTTTTAGGACGCGACGGCATGGCGTCCGGTCCGAGTCTGACCTTTATTTCGCTTCCAAAGGTATTTCAGGCGATGGGCGGCGCCGGTCATATCGTGGGACTTGCATTTTTCCTGATGCTTGGCTTTGCGGCGCTGACATCCTGCGTTTCTGTCATGGAAACGCTGGTTGCCAACTGCATGGAAGTGTTTGGAAAGACGAGAAAACAGATGTGTGTGATGGTCGGAATCTATTCCCTGATCACGGCGGTTCTCATTTGTCTGGGCTACAATGTTCTGTATTTTGAGTTGAAGCTGCCGAACGGTTCCACCGGACAGCTGCTTGATGTGATGGATTATATCAGCAACAGCTTCCTTATGCCGATCATTTCCTTCTTAACCAGCATCCTGATCGGATGGGTGGTCGGACCGAAGTGGATCGTGGAAGAAGTCGAGAAAAATGGGGAACATTTTTCAAGAGCAGGTATGTACAGCTTCTTAATCCGGTATATTGTGCCGGCTGTCATGCTGGTTCTTTTCCTGGTATCGACCGGGTTTATTAATATGCTGTAATGAAAAATGGTTTTAGCCGATTTTCACGGAAAGTGCGAGAATTGGTTAAAACCTTTTTTATAGAAAAATGCGTCCCATTATTCTTCACGGTCATCCGACTCGATCTCATAGGTATATCCGGCATTTTCGATCGCCTGAATTGTATCCTTGATGCCCTGTCCGCCTGCTTTTTTTATAGGATTCAATAAAAACAGGAATCCGTTCGGAGCAAAACCTATTAAAGATGTATGAAAATAGGAATCATTAAAACCGATTTTATCATTTTTACCGGCTAGTGTCAACTTATAAAATTGTAAAAGTTTACAATCAAAACTGGACAATATATCGATTTTTTGCTATGATAAGCTAGTTAGAAAAAACTAACTTGCAGGGAACGTGAAAACGAAGTAAACTAGGTGCATAGGTGTGAAAGCTAGGCAGCCTGATTGGATAGAGTGGAGAAACAATGCAGTATTTGTGGATAAATCCGGTTTCTGCCGGGATGTGTGAGGAAGATTCGCTGAAGCGTTTTTTAGAACGGCATGGTCTGACGCGGGTCGAGTGCCGGGGCGATTGGGGACGGATCGTCCGGGAAAGATATGAAGCTAGTCTGCGGGCGGGCGTGACGCTTGCGGATGCGCGCTGTCCGGAGGCGGTTCGGCTGCTTGAAGAGATACAGAAGGAGCCGGAAAACGAATCTGGAATTGAAAACCTGAAAGTTGCCCCGATCGAGCCGATTTTACTTCACTGTGCGCGGGAATTAAGCACGCGTCCGGATCTGGCGGATGGGGAGAAGATCATCACGACGCCATGCCAGAGTCTTGCGGTGCTTGGAAATTCGCTGGGACTTGAGAATACGCGGTTTATCGCATGGAATCGTCTGGCAGGCGGTGAGGTGCGCGTCCGGGCGATCGAAGACAGCCCGATTCCGCCGGGGTATTTTGCGGGAATCTGCCGGAAAGATGGACAGGCGGCGAAGGTAGAGAGTGTCAGCAGTCCGGAGAAAATCCGGGCATATGTGGAGAGCGGAAGCTGGAAGCAGGCGGATCTGCTGGAACTTTTGTATTGTAAGGATGGATGCCATCACGGGGATGGCGTGCAGACAGAGTGAGAGAAATCTGCGGTTCATGGAAAACGCTTGAGGAAGCGGAAAATGCATGAATTGCGGCAAAAGAATGGGAAGAATGAAAGAAACGAAGAAATTCAAGGATAATTGGCAGAAATATTTCGGTCCGGCGCTGGGAATCGGAGCGGTATTTCTGATCTGGTATTTGGTCTGCCGCATGGAGATGGTCAGTGCGTATGTGCTGCCGTCCCCGGCGCGGGTGTGGACGAGCTTTTTAAAAATGGTGAAAACCGGGGAGCTGTGGGGGGATATTTCAATCAGTTTCCTGCGTGTCATGAAGGGATTTGCGATTGCGTTCCTGTTTGCCTTTGTGCTGGGAATGTTCCGGGCGCTGTTTCCGGGCAGCAGCGTTTACTATGAGTATATTGTGCAGTTTTTCCGCAATGTCCCGCCGCTCAGCATGATTCCGCTGCTGATTCTCTGGTGCGGAATCGGAGAGATGACGAAGACGGTGATTATTGTGCTGGCGTCATTTTTCCCGATGTACTTAAATATCGTGAAGGGATTTACCGGGTGCGATTCGAAACTTCTGGAAGTGGGCGATATGTTCGGCTACTCGAAGCGCCGCAAATTTTTCCGCATCATTCTGCCCTATGCGATGGCAGATATTCTGGTCGGAATGCGGATCGGGCTTGGCTATAGCTGGCGCGCCATTATCGGTGCGGAGATGGTGGCGGCGTCCACCGGGCTTGGACATATGATTTTATTTGCACAGCAGATGTCGCGGACCGACAAGGTGATCGTGGGGATTCTGGCGATCGGGGCAGTCGGATATGTGACGGACCGCCTGTTTGGATGGATGATAGGATTTGTGCTGAAAGGATCCGGGGAAAATGGCTGGAATTGAACTGATTGATATTCATAAAACATACCGGGTGGATAACCGGGAGATTCCCGTTTTAAACGGGATCAACCTGTCGCTTCCGACGGGGAGAATCACCGTGATTCTGGGGCAGAGCGGATGTGGGAAAACGACGCTTCTGCGGCTGACCGGAGGACTGGAGACGGCGGACAGCGGAGAGATCCGCTGGGAGAGCGCCCACAAGACGGCATTTGTCTTTCAGGAACCGCGCCTCATGCCGTGGTTGACCGTCTGGGAAAATGTGGTGTTCGGGCTTTCAAAAAAGGAGACAGATCCGGCGAAAATAGAAGCGGTTATCCGCACGGTCGGATTATCTGGATTTGAAAAAGCATATCCGGCACAGCTCTCCGGCGGAATGCAGCAGCGGGCGGCGATCGCGCGGGCGCTGGCTGATGAGCCGCCCCAAGGTCATCATGATGGACGAGCCGTTTGCGGCCCTGGATTATTTTACAAGGGAACAGATGCAGAAAGAGCTTCTGCGCGTCCAGCAGGAGCGCAGTGCGAGCATTCTGTTTGTGACGCACAGTATCGATGAGGCACTGATTCTGGGAAGCCAGATTGCGGTCATTGAAAAGGGCATGGTCAAGGCGCTCTATGAGGTCAAGGCGCCGCAGGAAGAGAGGAATCTTTTGGAGGATGAGATGATAACCCTGAAAAGGGATATTATAAATAATTTACATTTTATTTAGAGGAGGAACGATTATGATGAAACGATGGATGGCAATGGGAATGGCACTCTGCCTTACCGCAGCTTCCCTGGCAGGCTGCTCCGGTACAAAAGATGCGGCTGAGAGCACGCAGGCAGAGGCAGAAACCAGCGCAGAGGAGGCGGCAGCCGAGGAGGAGACAGCGAAAGAATCTGATCTGGATAAGCTGACCTTTACGTATGTAACTTCTCCGCTCAATGTGCCGACGATCATCGAGAAAAATCAGGGTATTTTTGAAAAAACATTTGGCGATATGGGGATTGAGGTTGATTATGCGGAGCTGACCTCCGGGGCAGATCAGACACAGGCGCTGGCTTCCGGCGATGTGCAGGTTTTGTATGCGGTTGGCGGTACTTCGGTGATTCTGTCTGCAGCAAATGGAGCGGATATCAAGGTATTAAATATGTACAGCCGTTCTCCGAAGGCATTCTGTATGTATTCTAAGGATGAGTCCCTGACGACGCCGGAAAGCCTGAGAGGAAAGACAATCGCAGGACCGACCGGAACCAACCTGCATGAGCTTCTCGTTTCCTATCTGGCAACGGCTGGCATGACGATCGACGATGTCAACTATGTCAATATGTCGATCCCGGATGCAAAAGCAGGTCTGGACGGCGGCAGTGTAGACGTGGCTCTGGTTGCTGGCGCAACTGCTTACAATGCAGGGAAGCAGGGTTACCACCTGGTAGCCGACGGCGAAGGCCTGATTAAGGCGATCATTGCAGTGGCAGTGACACAGAAATTCTATGACGAGCACCCGGAGATCATCGAGAAGCTGGAAGAAGCACAGACCGAGATTGCTGATTTCATGGAAGAAAAACCGGATGAGACGATGCAGATCGTAGCCGATGAGCTGGATCTGGACACCGATGCAGTCAAAAGCATGTACGATCTCTATGATTTCTCTACCGAGATCACAGATGATGACAAAGAAGGCTTCCAGAAGACCGCTGATTTCATGTATGAATCCGGCATGATCGACGAGGCATTTGATGTAAAACAGTTATTTATTGAAAAATAATCAGTGAACATTTGAGAGGATAAACGATTGAAAAGCAGCTCCCGGAGTGTGGATTCCGGGGGCTGCTTTTACGATTGCATATGCAATTATGAAAATACGGAATGTTTACGCTAATACCTTTTTAATCGCTTCTAACAGCTCATCATACGTCTCATAAGCCGGAATCTGCGGATATTCTGCCTTGATCTCCTCCGTCGTGCGGAAGAGGAAGCCCGCCTTGCTTGCCTCAATCATGGCGAGGTCGTTGTGGCTGTCGCCGCTGGCGATCGTCTCGAAGCCGCAGGACTGGAGTGCTTTGACGGTTGTATATTTGGATTTCTCACAGCGCATCTTAAAATCGGTAATCTCACCATTTTCGCTGACAACCAGAGAGTTGCAGAAGATGGTCGGATAGCCAAGTTTCTTCATCAGAGGTCCGGCAAACTGGGAGAAGGTATCGCTGATGATGATTACCTGAGTGATTTCTTTTAATTTGTCTAAAAACTCCCTTGCGCCCGGAAGCGGATCAATTTTAGAGATCGTTTCCTGAATTTCCTTGAGTCCCAGTCCGTGCTCGCGCAGGATGTTTAAACGGTAATTCATCAGTTTGTTATAATCCGGCTCATCGCGGGTGGTGCGTTTTAACTCTGGGATTCCGGTTTCTTCAGCAAATGCGATCCAGATTTCCGGCACTAATACACCTTCTAGATCTAAACATACAATATCCATGTCTCCTCCTGTCTGATACAACGCCTGTCAGCGCTGTGCTCGGTTGAAAAATTTGCTTCCTATTATAGACGAAATGCAGGGGAAATACCAGAGAAATTTGAGAAAAGATGAAAGAATAGAAAAAAGTGCGTTATTGGGCACGTATGCGTGAACAGTAACAAAAGTGCCAATTATTCGCGGTGAGAAAGATTCAGAAGTGAAGAGTTGGCATCATATAGCAGCAGAGTGGTTATCAATAGAATTAAAAATACCAAAAAAGGGAGTCTCGTTTCGTGAGCGAGAGACTCCCTTTTTGGCACCTATAGTCGGGTTATAATTTGATTTTGATGAAATCATTAGCAATGCGCCGGTTTATTCATTTCAGATCTTTTATCGTTTTCTGTCTTCGAAGCAGTCGATTTCGAAAACAGTACTTTACCGGAATGAACCACAATAATGACACCCAGAACCATCAGCAGAACCGCGATGATAAGCTGCAGTCCTTCTACCATAAAGACAGCGGTTCCGGCATTGTAAGCCTTTACCAGTGCGATGCAGCGCTCAACGAGTGCGGTGAAGGTAACGCACAGCATAACAACCAGCGGAACCAGCAGCGTGCGGTTTTCGCGGCCGGTGACGCGTAAGAAGACGCACAGGGTGATGAGAACCAGAGCGCTTAACAGCTGGTTGGCGCTGCCAAACAGCGGCCAGATGTTGGAGTAGCCAATCTGGGTTAAAATGTAGCCGCATACCAAGGTGATAACAGTTGCAAAATATTTGTTGCAGAGAAGTTTTCTCCATCCTTCGGCGTGTTCCATGTCATCGATACTGAACAGCTCCTGGAAGGACATACGTCCGATACGTGCAACGGAATCCAGGCTTGTCAGGGCAAGTGCGGAGACGCACATCGTCATAAAGCACTGGGCAGCGTAAACCGGGATTCCGAACATCTCCAGGAATCCGGCAACACCGGAGGAGAAGATAGCAAACGGAGTACCGGCTGCAGGCGTGCCATCAGCGGAAGCGGCAGCACCGGCAACGCACAGAGCCAGGACAGCCAGTAAACTTTCCAAAAGCATAGCGCCGAAGCCAACTTTCGGCATATCCTTTTCATTGGTGATTGCCTTGGAGGAAGTACCCGAGGAAACCAGGCTGTGGAAACCGGATACGGCGCCGCAGGCAACGGTTACAAACAAAATCGGGAACAGGTCACCGGATTTCTCATTGTGGAAACCAGTGTAAGGCGCCAGGTTCATTGCCGGATGTGCGACAAGCAGTCCAACGACGGCACCGATAATCATACCGGCAAACATAAAGGTTGTCATCAGGTCACGCGGTTCCATCAAAAGCCACATCGGAAGAACGGCTGCGAGGAAAATGTAAGCGAATACCATGTAGGACCAGTTCGCCTTGGTGGTAATGAGCGGGCAGTTCATGCCGATGACGAAAGCAGCTACCGTGCAGACAAGTCCGAGCAAGGTCTGTTTCCAGCCATGGAACTGAGCCTTTTTCTGAATCAGTCCAAATACAACGGCAAAGGCAATGAACAGAAGGGAAATGCTTCCGGCTGCGCCGTTGACAGTTGCGGCGGCGGATAAGCTGGTCACGCCGTCTACCGTCTCATATGCATTGAATGTACCAGCAACCATGTCGGCAAAAGCGGCGGTTACAATTAAAGTAAAGAGCCAGCAGAACAGAAGGAACAGCTTTTTACCGGTTTTGCCAATGTACTGTTCAATCAGAAGTCCCATCGATTTGCCTTCATTTTTAACGCTGGCGTACAGGGCACCAAAATCGGTAACAGCGCCGAAGAAGATGCCGCCGAGGATGATCCAGAGAAAGACCGGAACCCATCCAAAGACAGCTGCCTGAATAGCACCGGTGACAGGACCGGCACCGGCGATGGATGAAAACTGGTGGGCAAATACAACCCAGCCATCGGTCGGAACATAGTCCTGACCATCTTCTTTTGTGACAGCCGGTGTTTTGGCGTTTGGATCAATGCCCCATTTATGGGCGAGCCATCTGCCGTAGAGCAGATAACCAGCCGCCAGACAACAGGCTGCGATAACTACGATAACTAATGTGTTCATAAAGATACCTCCATTCCCATAGGTCAAATGGTTTTTAGTGTCCCGGCAGTTTGCCGGAGTTTCGGGAGCGGGGAAACAAAAAAGCCTCCGTCCTCCTGAAACTTTTAAAAGTTCAAGAAGACGGAGGCATAAGCATCCGCGGTACCACTTCTTTTACCGGCTGTAAAGCCGATCTCTCAGCCATATCCATCATTCTGAATATGTTCCTCTTTAACGGTAGGAATCCGAACCGGACTATTGGTATCCTGCATGCGTTTGTCCGATCAGCTCACAGGGGATAATTTCCATCGGCGTTACTGTCTTTCATCGCCCGGCAGCTCTCTGAAAACGTGGAGAATTGGAAATCGTGTCCTGCTCAATGCTTTTTACAAGTACGAATTATAGACTTTTTTAAAGGAAAGTCAATCGAAAAAATAGCCGGAAGTTTGTGACAGAAATTTTACAAATCCGTCATTTTGACAAAAAAATCACAACCAAGAAATTTAACAACTGCTTATCTAGAAGTCAGAGTTACTGTTTACGCTTATGTGCCCAGTAACAAGTCGGAAGCATTCCTGTGTTAAAACTTCGAAAAAACTGGACACACCCTTATTTTGCTGTATAATAGGTAATTGTCGGTTCTTTTTAGGGCTGGCAATTACTTTTTATTTAAATTGGGAAGAAAAAGGGAGAGTTTGGGGTATGGAAAAAGTACGTCCAATGTTGTTTACAACATTGAAGAAGTATTCCGGCGCACAGCTGATGTCAGATGTGGTAGCGGGTATCATCGTAGCGATCATCGCGCTGCCGCTTTCGATCGCGCTGGCGCTGGCTTCTGGGGTAGGTCCGGAACAGGGTATCTACACGGCGATTGCAGCCGGATTTGTGATTTCATTTTTAGGGGGCAGCCAGGTACAGATTGCAGGTCCAACGGCGGCATTTGCAACGATCGTGGCAGGTATCGTGGCGAAGAGCGGCGTGGAAGGGCTGGCAGTTGCGACGATCATGGCAGGTATTATCCTGGTTATCATGGGATTCTGCCATTTTGGTTCACTGATTAAGTTTATTCCGTTTACAATCACGACCGGCTTTACCTCCGGTATCGCGGTGACGATCGTCATCGGTCAGTTGAAGGATTTCTTTGGCGTAACCTATCCGACAGGCATGGAGACGATCGAGACGATGCAGAAGCTGAAAGCGTTCGCAGCTGGATTCGGAAGTGTCAACCTGCACGCGATTATCGTCGGCGTGGTGTGTCTGGCGATTCTGATTGTGATGCCGATGATCACGGAAAAAATTCCGGGATCGCTGGTAGCGGTTATTGCAGGTATTTTAATGGTAAAATTCCTGCCGCTGCATGTGAATACGATCGGCGACCTTTACACGGTCAGCAACAAGCTTCCGGCGTTCCGTCTGCCGGTGTTTAGCTACGATGTGATTCGGGGTTCCCTGTCGGATGCGTTTACGATTGCAGTTCTGGCGGCGATTGAGTCTCTGCTTTCCTGCGTGGTAGCGGACGGCATGATCGGCGGAAAACACCGTTCCAACACGGAGCTGGTGGCACAGGGCGCGGGTAATATTGTT
>OKSD01004082.1_pt1 | contig 10300 bp, 10 predicted proteins | sample 1601221 | NCBI WGS metagenome assembly OKSD01 (sample SAMEA3541550, study PRJEB24748) | human gut metagenome | biome: human gut; feature: human-associated habitat; material: faeces | place: China | collected 2012
GGAGTCTTCAGCGGAGACCTCGGAAGACTCGGAAGCCTCTTCACGGCTGCGGCGGGGAGCCGCGGCGGGGCGTCTTCTCGCACGGCTCTGCTGGGAGAGACGCTGATGATGATTCTGCTCCTCGCGGCGGTCATCCTCTGCGAGATCCTCAGGCTGGGGACCGGCATACTGAGCGGGAACGATCAGGTTGATCTTTTCCTTCAGAAGCTTCTCGATCGCGGAGAGCAGCGGACGGTCTTCAGGCGACACCAGGCTCACGGCGTGGCCGGGAACGCCGGCACGGCCCGTGCGGCCGATACGGTGCACGTAATCCTCGGGCACATCCGGAAGGTCGTAGTTCACGACGTGGGGAAGCTGTTCGATATCAAGGCCGCGAGCCGCGATATCCGTCGCGACGAGCACCTGAACCTTCTTATCCTTAAAGTCAGCGAGAGCCTTGGTGCGGGCGTTCTGGCTCTTGTTGCCGTGAATGGCGGCAGCGGTCAGGCCATCCTTGATCAGCTGCTGGCAGAGGCGGTTCGCGGCGTGCTTCATACGGGTGAAGACCAGCACCTGGGACCACTTTTCATCGACAATCAGATCACGGAGCAGTTCACGCTTCCGGTTCTTCGGCACGGCATAGGCCTGCTGTTCGATCAGGGCCGATTCCTTATTGGGGGAAATTTCGACCGAGACCGGGGAATTGAGAAGGGAGTCCGCGAGTTTGCGGATTTCCGGGCTGAAGGTGGCCGAGAAGAGCAGGCTCTGGCGGTTTTCCGGAATCAGCTTGATCAGTTTCCGGATGTCATGAATGAAGCCCATGTCGAGCATGCGGTCGGCTTCATCGAGCACCAGGAACTTCACCGCGGAGAGCGACACATGCTTCTGACCGAGATGATCCAGAAGGCGGCCCGGCGTGGCGATAAGAATATCGACGCCGCGGGCAAGGGCCGCGGTCTGGGGCTTCAGGTTCACGCCGCCGAAAACGAGGGCGGAACGGATGTCCAGATACTTCGAGTACGCCGTAATGTTCTCGTGGATCTGAGCCGCGAGTTCGCGGGTCGGAGCCAGAATCAGCGCTGTCACTTCCTTCGGCTTCGCGCGGACGCCGGACTCAGCGATCTTCTGAATGATCGGCAGGCTGTAAGCCGCGGTCTTGCCGGTGCCGGTCTGAGCGGCGGCCAGCATGTCCTTGCCTTCAAGCAGGGACGGAATGGATTTCTGCTGAACCGGGGTCGGTTTGCGATAATTTAATTCGTCAATAGCCTTAAGCAAAGGGTCAATCAGACCCAGAGAGGCAAAAGATTGGTTCACTTTGAGAGAAACCTATGAGAACTGCGCGGAGCCAGTCGTAAAAAAGAAAGCTGGTCCAGGTTTGGGGCAGTCCCCGGTTAATATATTGGAAGACAGGATGGCGCTGTTATCGGTGCGGGGTGAACCCTGGACACCTGTGAGGCGTAGGCAGATGCTTAGTTGTATCAGGCCGAAACCCCGGCAAACCTGGATTGCCGCGGGATAACTGTCAAGAATGCCGAAAATTTGCTTTTCTGCATGTGTGGCCATTGTACCTGATTACTTCTGATCGGGGGTTCTTCACGAGAGTGAAGTTTTGGAGAAACTATGAGTGAATTGAAGATTGAAGAGATCGTCGTTGGCGAAGGCGATGAGGTGAAGGATGGGGACTGGGTTTCCGTTCATTACACCGGCTGCCTCGAGGACGGAACGAAGTTTGATTCGAGCCTCGACCGCGGCGAACCGATTGAGTTTCCCCTGGGCGGCGGCATGGTGATCCCCGGCTGGGAACAGGGTATCCGCGGCATGCGCGTCGGAGGAAAGAGAAAGCTCGTGATTCCTCCCGAGCTCGCCTATGGTGAAGACGGCGCGGGTGATGTGATCCCGCCGAACGCCGTTCTCGTGTTTGACGTTGAAGTGGTCGGCGCCCGCTCGAACCAGTACCCCGAAGAGGGCGATCTGGAGATTGAGGAGCTCGAGGCCGGCACCGGGGCGGAGGCTGTGCCCGGGGACACGGTTTCCGTGCACTACACGGGGTGGCTTGAGGATGGAACGAAGTTTGACTCGAGCCTTGACCGCGGTGAACCGATTGAATTCCCGCTTGGCGTCGGCTACGTGATTCCGGGCTGGGATCAGGGTCTTGTCGGCATGAAGGAAGGCGGCCGCCGCCGTCTGACGATTCCTTCCCACCTTGCCTATGGCGCAAACGGCGCCGGCGGCGTGATTCCGCCGTTCGCGACGCTCGTCTTTGAAGTGAACCTCGTCCGGGTTCAGAAGGCGGCTACGGAGCCGTAAGTGATTCGAGCCCCCGGCCGAAATGGCTGAGCAGTTCAACCGTTTCGAAAACGGGTAGCCCGACAATGCCTGAGTAGGAGCCTTCAATATGCGTGATGAAGGCTCCTGCCAGCCCCTGCACGGCATAGCCGCCGGCCTTGTCATAAGGCTCATCGGTGCCGGCGTAAAGCTTCATCATCGAGTCCGTCATCGTGCAGAACGTGACGCGGGACTCGGAAATCACGGTTTCCAGATTCTCTTCCGTCGTGCCGACAGCGACCGCAGTGCGGACGACATGCGTTTTTCCCGAGAGCAGCTCAAGGAACCGGAGCTCTTCCTCAACGGACTGAGGTTTTCTCAGAATGGTTTCACCGAAAACCACTGTCGTGTCAGCTGATACGACAGGCAGCACTTCCAGTCTTTTTTCCTCAATCATCCGGATAGCGCCGAGCGCCTTTTCACGGGCGGTTCTCAGCACGTAGCTGCGGGCCGATTCCCCCGGACGGCGTTCCTCATCAGTCTGAGGGGCAGATGCCGGAGAGGCTTCCGGCGCGAGAAGGCAGATCTCGTACCCGAGCCCGGCGAGAATTTCGCGCCGGCGGGGGCTCTTGCTCGCCAGATAGATTCTTGATGTCATGCTTTAGGCCCTGTGGTAGGGGTGATTATTCAGAATCGACCAGGCGCGGTAGATCTGCTCCGAGAGAATAACGCGGGCGAGGGCGTGCGGCAGCGTCATGGAGGAGAGGCGGATCATCATGCGGCTTTCCTGCTTAAGCGCAGGATCAATGCCGTCAGTACCGCCGATCACGAAGGCAACGGATTCACCGCTGTCCTGCCAGGCGCTCAGCTTCTTCGCAAATTCGACTGTCGTCAGATCCTTGCCCCGTTCGTCCAGCGTGACGAGGAGTGATCCCTTCGGGATGGCCTTGCGGATACGGTCAGCCTCAGCGGCCATCAGGTCGCTTTTGCTCTGCCCATGCCGGGGTTCTTCCTTGACGGTTTTCAGTTCAACCTTCCAGTCCCGGGGAAAGCGGGTGAGGTAATCCTCAACCGCCGTGAAAGCCCAGGCCGGGGACCGGAGGCCGACAGCCACAATGGTGATTTTCACGGGTATCCCCCGTCAGGCCTTTTCAGTCTTGCGGACCGGGAGGGCGTATTCGGGATCAATCTTCATGTTGACCCGCTTGGCGCCCCAGACTTCTTCGAGGTTGTAGTATTCGCGGATCTGAGGCTGCATCACGTGAACGATGGCGTCGCCGCAGTCGACGAGCACCCATTCACCGGATTCCTTGCCTTCAAAACCGATCACGCTGCCGCCGGCAGCCTTGACCTTTTCTTTGACGTTTTCCGCAAGCGCCACGGTGTGACGGTTCGAAGTTCCGGAGGCGAAGACGGCGCGCGAGAACTGATCGGTCAGTTTTTCCGTGTTGAACACGACGATGTCCTTGCCTTTGATCTCAACGAGGGCGTCGACGATAATGCGCTGAAGCTTTCTGATATCCATAAAAGTTAATGCTTGGGGCGATAAAGCCCGTGTTGGTTGATGTAAAGAGCTACTCCGTGCGGGAGCCAACTCTCAAGTTTAATTGCATTTTGCAGTGAGGCGGGTTCTGCAAGAAGCTTTCGGATCTCGGAGGAATTCGCTTCATGCGGCGCCATCTGAAAGAAGCAGACGGAGCCAGAGGGCGAAGCCGTGATGAGATCGGGCGGCACTGTTTTTCCCTCAGCCCAGGAGGTGATTTCCTGAGGAACTGAGAGACGCTTCTTTCCGCGGTTGAAAACCGCGAGGTTCGCGTAGTCCGTGAGTGCCTGCCAGGATTTCCAGGTTTTCAGATTGGCCCACTGATCCTGCCCCATCAGAAGCACGAGAGGAACAGGGTTGCCGTCCAGCTTCTCCCGGAGCGCCTTCAGGGTGTCAATCGTATAGGTCAGACCGGGGCGGAAAACTTCCGTGAGATTCAGTTTCAGACGGGGATTCCCCCGGATAGCCTGCTCGATCATCCGTGCCCGGTCCGTGACGGACGTGAGTACGCTCTTCTGCCACGGGCGGGGGGCAAGGAGAAAATCAATCTGCTGAAGCTTCAGCTGCTCAAGCGCTGAAGCGGCGAGAGCAAGATGCCCCTGATGGATTGGATCAAATGTACCGCCGAGAAGGCCGATGCCTTTTCTTGCCTCAAAGGCGTCCTGGCTCATGGATTGGTAGCCTGGCTCGAAAACAGCCGGGAAACCTTGCCTTTCTCAAGCTGTACGCCTGTCCAGTTCATCTGTTCGCGGCTGTTGCTGAATTCCTCGATGGTCTTGCTCGTGGACCAGAAGTACCAGTCATCGTCTGCCGCGTAGGTGGGCTGGCCGAACTTGGCGAGTACCTGATTCCAGGTCATGCCGGGCGTGATGCCGCCGATGGAGACATTCTTTTCAGAACCCTTCAGCAGATGGCACGTGCCTTTGCCGCGCGGACTGAGACCATTTGACGCCATCTGAGCCTCAGTAACAGCGGGAGAACCGGTTGCAATCAGCCAGATTGAAAAATCATCGCTCCCGCTTCCCGTCGTGAGACAGGTCCAGTCGCGGGTGTAGTCGCCATCTCCCTCACGCATCAGCGAAAAGTGAAGCTTCTTCGCCAGATCCCGGATGGGGGTGGATTCGAGCGTAACTTCCTCGGACCCGATCCGGATGCCCTGAGTAACCGGTTTGCCTTCAACAGGACGCCCGGCCACCAGGCTTTCGGGATAAGCGAAAGGCTCGGCAACGGAAGACGCGTAAGCGGCGGTTTGCAGACCCGCCGTGACCACTGCGCCAATAAGGAGCTTGAAAGATGAAAGTGTTTTCATAATGTGCGGAAAGGCGCGGAAACGGCGCGCCTCTTGTCACAGAAAGTACCACAAAAGCCGGGATGAGAGGCAGTGAGTCGGATGAAAATCCCCAAAAAGCAGGAAGGCTTTTTGGGGAGCTGCGACAGAACCCGGCTGAGCGGAAAAACTTACTTGATCGCTCTCCAGCCGATATCCGTGCGGTACTGCATACCCTGCCAGCTCACCTTGCGCACGGCTTCGTACGCGCGGGCCTGGGCTTCGCGAATGTCGTCACCCAGCCCGACCACGCAGAGCACGCGGCCGCCGTTCACGATCATGCGGTGCTCCGCGTCCCAGGCCGTACCGGCATGGAAGACGTGATGCGTTTCGTCATTCTCAGGGAGAGACGTGATCACGGCGCCTTTCTTCGGGCTTTCCGGATAGCCTTCGGCAGCGCAGACCACACCGAGCGCCACGCGGGAATCCCATTCGATCTTGGCCTGATCAAGGCGGCTGTCGATCGCGGCTTCAAACACGTCAGAGAGATCGCTCTTCACGCGGCTCATAATCGGCTGCGTTTCCGGGTCGCCCATGCGGCAGTTGAATTCAAGCACCTTGACGACAGGCGTGCCGTCAGCCGCGTGGCTGATCATGAGGCCGGCGTAAAGGAAGCCCGTGAACGGATGACCTTCAGAAGCCATTCCATCGATCACCGGGCGAATCACCTTTTCCATCACGATCTGATAGACATCAGGCGTCACCACGGGGGCGGGGGAGTAGGCACCCATGCCGCCGGTGTTCGGTCCCTTGTCGTGGTCAAGCAGACGCTTGTGGTCCTGGGAGGTTGCCATCGGAATCACATGCTCACCGTCGCAGGCGACGATGAAGGAGGCTTCCTCGCCATCGAGGAAGTCTTCGATAACCACGCGAGAGCCGGCGGAGCCGAAGCTGTTGCCTTCCAGCATGTCATCGACAGCCTTCAGAGCTTCTTCAACCGTCATTGCCACGATCACGCCCTTGCCGGCGGCAAGACCGTCAGCCTTGACGACGATCGGAGCGCCGTGCTGAAGGATGTACTCGCGGGCGGCCTTGTCATCGGTAAAGGTCTGATACTCAGCCGTCGGAATACCGTGGCGCTTCATGAAGGCCTTCGCGAAATCCTTGGAGGACTCAAGCTGTGCGGCAGCCTGTGTCGGCCCGAAGATCTTTTCGCCGCCCTTGCGGAAGACGTCCACGATGCCCGCGGCAAGCGGTGCCTCGGGGCCGACCACGGTGTAGTCGACGCCGTTTTCGCGCACGAATTTCAGGAGGCCTTCAAGATCCGTCGCCTTGACGGGAACGTTCGTGAGGAGAGGATCCGCATCGGTCCCAGCGTTGCCGGGGGCAACGTAAACCGTCTGAACATGTTCGCTTTGAGCGATACGCCAGGCAAGAGCATGCTCGCGACCGCCGCTGCCGACAACCAGAACTTTCATAGAGAACTCCATAGTGCGCTCATGCTATAGATGAGCGTGGGAAATAGCGCCAAATATAAAAAACGGCCGTGTTGAAGAACACGGCCATGTGAATCCTGAGCAGAAGGGCGGTCCGGCAGGCCGAACCGCGGGAGCGCCCTGATTGCTCTTACTCTTCGTCTTCCGGAAGGTCGAGTTCGGCGGAGCAGTAAACCTGGCTCACGTCGTCGTTGTCTTCCAGTTCGTCGATGATGCGCTGCATCTTTTCAGCATCTTCGCCGGAGAGAACCGTCTTGTTGACCGGCTTCATCGTGATTTCAGCGTAGATGGGGGTCATGCCGGCATCTTCCAGAGCCTTCTGCACGGCTTCGAATTCTTGGATCGTGGGGGGCGTCACGATTTCGATCGTGCCGTCTTCATTTGCCACGACGTCCTCGGCACCCGCTTCCAGACCGACTTCCATCGCCTTGTCTTCATCGGCGCCCGAGGGCAGCACGATCAGGCCGCAGTGCTTGAACATGAAGGCCACAGAGCCTTCAGTGCCGAGCGAACCGCCGTTCGAGGTAAGGATGTGACGGACATCAGAGACCGTACGGACCTTGTTATCCGTCGTGCAGTCGATGATGAGGGCCGCGCCGGAAACGCCGTAGCCTTCATAGCGGACTTCTTCGTAGCTCACGCCTTCCAGCTGGCCGGTGCCCTTCAGAATGGCGTTCTTGATCGTGTCCTTCGGGACATTGGCACCGCGGGCCTTGACGAGGGCGAGGCGGAGCTTCGGGTTCATGTCGGGATCACCGCCGCCGCCAGTGCGGGCCGCGATGATGATTTCACGGACGATCTTCGTCCACATATTGGAGCGCTTCGCATCCTGACGACCCTTGCGGTGTTGGATGTTGGCCCATTTTGAATGACCGGACATGCTAGTACCTTAATGAATGTTCAGATAAAACCTCATCAACGGCGCCTGACGGTGCTGAAGATGAACAGAAAGTCAAAAGTGTCTGTATTCTAATCATCCCGACGGGGGGATAGGAAACAGAATAGGAAAAACTGAGGATTATTCCTGAGGAGATAGTTTAAAAGCACTCTGAAAGCGGTTCCAGAGGCTTTTGGTGCCGGGCGTCTACCCGAGAAGGGATAGAAAAATATCAGAATTTACCCTGAATATCTATCAAAATGAGTACAGCAATACGCTGTATCTAACACTCCTTGTTGAGAAAAGTTCATAATCCTTTTGTAGTATTGTGAGTACCCTTCCTGACCATGGATTCCGAGCTCCTGTGGAGGCGGGTGAGGATCCATGCGTAGGTAAATAACAATAAAGAGGACAAAATGGTCGAAGAACACGGGCAGAGGACGCTGTTGATCGTGGATGAAAGCCCCATTTTTCGTCAGGCCCTGGCTCAGCTTCTGAAGCAGAAAGGGGTGTTTACTGACGTTGTGGAGACAGGTTCTGTATCCGAGGCAGAGTCGGATATTTCCACTCAGGACTTCACCATGGTGATTATTGATCTCGCGCTTCCTGACCATAAGGCGCTGGAGATTCTTCGCCAGGTGAAGGAGCAGAAGAAAGCCTGCAAAGGCGTGATTCTCCTGCAGGGAGCTCATAACGACGAACTGATGGCGGCGATCCGCCTCGAGGCAGATGGATTCCTGACAAAGAACCACATGCCTGATGACATGGTGACCATGATCCGCCGCGTGCTGCAGGGCGAGATGGTGATCAGTGACAGTCTGACGAATGTGCTCGCGCTGACGCTCAGAAACGGGAACGAAGAAGAGGAGCGGAATGTTGACTGCCTCACCTCCCGCGAGCAGGAAGTGCTGAGCTATATCGCCTCGGGCATGAGCAACAAGTCGATCGCGGCCCGTCTCTCCATTACCGATGGCACGGTCAAGGTGCATGTGAAACATATGCTGAAGAAGCTTGGCTTCCGCTCACGCGTTGAAGCCGCTGTCTGGGCGAGCGAGCGGGGTTTCAAGAGCCCTGACGAACCTGCAGCGGATTCGGCCGCTTCCTCTCAGCAGACCGATCTTCCTACCCGGGTGCATTTCGCCTGACAGACCGCTGCGGAAACAGCGCTTCTGAACAGAACATTTACTCGCAGTTTTTCTTTCCTTCTGAAGAAAGTTGAGGTTCAAATGGCAATTCGTAGCTATGACTTCGCCTATGGGCGTGGCCGCAAGCAGTTCTCTCTGGATGACTCGCTCGTCCTGAAGGAGATCCGTACTGAGGATTTCGCTCCGATGACGGATATCAAAGGCGGGGTGCTTGAAGCTATCCGCCATCCGATCGGATGCCCGCCGCTGGATGAAATCGTGAAGCCGGGGCAGACGGTCGCCTTCATCTGCAACGACCTCACGCGCGTTGCGAATTCGTACGACTTCATGCCGGTGTTCCTTGATGAAATGAACCGGCTTGGTGTTCCGGACGAAAACATGAAGATCGTGTTCTCGCTCGGCACTCACCGCAATATGACGCATGACGAAATGGTTGAAGCCGTGGGGGCGGAAGTCGCTTCCCGCGTGAAGATGATCAATTCGGACTGCCATGTGGATCAGGACTTCCTCTATTTTGGTCAGACCTCCCGCGGCACGCCTGTGCTGATCAATAAGAATATCTGTGACGTGGATCATGTCATTCTGACCGGCACGATTGTCTTTATGTCTGCAGGAGGCTCAGTGCTTACCTTTATAATATCAGCGTTCTTCCGGGCTGCGCCGCGATGGAAACCGTGCGCAAGAATCACAGCTTCATGCTGGATCCCCATGCGGGCCTCGGCAAGACGGTGGGCAACCCTGTTTACGAAGACCAGATGGAAGGTGTGGCTCGCTTTGCAAAGGGCCGCTCGCTCTTCCTCTTCAACGCGGTGCTGAACGCCAAACATCAGTTCCTGAAGATGTTTGCCGGTGACTATGTGAAAGCCCATCAGGTGGCCTGTGAGTTCGTTGACAAGGTTTACGGCGAAGTGATCAATCAGAAGGCGGATCTTGTGATTGCCTCCTGCGGCGGCTGGCCGAAAGATATCAACGTCTACCAGATGCAGAAGACGATGGATAACGCCTCTCTCGCGGTGCGGGACGGCGGCGTTGTGGTTCTGCTTGCTGACTGCGAGGAAGGCAGCGGCTCTCAGGTGCTGGAAGAAACCTGCCGCCGTTTGGGCTCCCCGGACGCGATTGAAGCGGAGCTGGAGCATAACTTTGTGATCGGCGCGAACAAAGCCTATGCCGTGACCCGGAATATGAAGCATGCGAAGTTCATTCTGGTGACGAGCCTGGATCGCAAGATGGCGAAGGAAATGCTCTTCACGGGCGCAGTCGACACTGTTGAGGAAGCGCTCGAAATGGCGAAGACCTACGTGGGCGATCATCCGAAGATCATTCTGATGCCGGAAGGCAGCCTCACGGTGCCCCGTCTTCAGGAAGCATAATTAACCAGGCATAAAACCTGCTCTGACCCCATGTCGGTGCTCCGCCATGGGGTCTTATTTTTAAGCGATGAGTGAAAGAATTCTGTTTGATGAAGCGCGTGACGCGCGGATAGGTCTGCCGGAGGCGGTGTTCAGTGAGGGGAAGGATCCCGAGAGTCTGAAGGAACTGCTGCTGAGGTTCAGGCGCGGATGCGGGCATCCGATTCTTTTTACGAGACTGAGCGTCAAAGCCCTGGAAGCTCTTCCCGAAGATGTCCGTGAAGGATACAGCTACGATCCGATTTCCCGTACGGCGTATGGCGAAAAGCTGCCGGATCGGGGGGAGGAATACGGCTCGGTTGCTATTGTCACGGCAGGG
>OKSD01004087.1_pt1 | contig 10292 bp, 4 predicted proteins | sample 1601221 | NCBI WGS metagenome assembly OKSD01 (sample SAMEA3541550, study PRJEB24748) | human gut metagenome | biome: human gut; feature: human-associated habitat; material: faeces | place: China | collected 2012
GCCGCATTGTCTGCGGCAGCCCGGCGGTGCTAGTCTTACCCCTCCGGGAAGATGAAATCTATATCAAATTTTGGATCAATCTTCAGCAAGTCGCGGATTTTTACGCGATTTTCTTCAAAAATCTCGCGCAGCCTCCGCTGCTGCTCCTCTTCTGGCAGCAGCAGAAGTTTTTCGCCGTCTTCTTCAATCCTCTCGCAATTATTCAGCGCCGTTTGAAGATCGCGTTCATCTATGGGTTGATTCCGTTCTTTCCAATATGCAGCGTTAGCGTACAGTCGAGAGATTGCTGAATCTCTGCGCTTTTTAATTCCCTCCAACGCCTCATCATACTTGTGCAAATAGGAAAGTGCATATGGAGCATCGCCAAAGCGGTAATAATCTGAAAGGTGGGGCTGTACGTCGAAGCCATTCTTTACACAATTCCCGGCCAGTGCTTGCGCTGCTCTGTTCATACAATACTTGTATAAGTCCTGCATTGTATTTGTTAAAGCAAAGTATGGAATGATAAATTCTTGGGTCATTTTATGCAGCATATCCGCTTTTTGCGGTTCTTGTACAGTCTTCGCCCGTATGTCCAGAACTTCCGAGTGAATTCCATACTCAAGCTCCGGATGGTGCTTCGCGTACTCAAAGCGCACAGCACTATCCGGTCGCTCAAAAATTGGTTTCTTAAGGCCGTTGCCGGCTACAATTATTAGTGGAGAAATCATGGGAGTAGCGCCATAATGCAGGTCAATTCCTCCGCTTCGACTACGAAATACAAACACCTGATGCATCACACCCTGCGGCGTGAAACTGTACCAGCAGTCATATTTGTATACTGTATTGGGGAAATCCTTAAACTCCTCCGCTAAGAACTCTTTCATAAATCGGTCGAATGTCATTGTAGTTCTCCTTCCTGTAAGTCATTGGAAACAATAATAGTTGCGTTTGAAGCTGGTCAACGGGCCCCCTATGGCAGATACGATTGCAGCTCCGGCTTGGCCTGCTCCTAGCGCGCCTGCCGCGGCCATTGCTATTCCGCCAACCTTTGGGGTACTTTTCTGTTCGGATTCCTGCTTTTCATATGCTGATACAGTGACAATTTCTTTTTCCTTACCTTTATACGAAAAATCATAGACAATTAATCCGCTTGCAACAGTCCAGTATTTGACATGAAAGTTTCCCCTATCAAATTCACCACTAAATGTTTCCCTCCCGATAATAATAGGCATTCCATTGTGCGTTCCTTGAGTATACCTGTATAGCTGTGCAACCCCGATAAGTGATGCTGGCCCGGCAGATTTGACTTCCCATACTTCCCCAGAAGATTCGTCGAATATGTCCATACGCCCTGTTGAGCATGACACTTCGCTGCTTAGAGTGCGTTTTGAATTGCTGTATTTAATAACAATATTTTCGACGACCAAATCGTGGATGTATCCCCAATAGGGAAGGGCACTCCAAGGAGCTTCCCCCTCTAAATCAGTGTAAGCTATCGGGTTATTAGCACAATATGCAAACATATTGTAGCCAAGATAGCTTTGTCCGGTGCTGGCATAGCTATCTGCATTGATGAATCTGCAAATCTCGGGGTCATAGTAACGGCTCTGGAGATAATAGAAGCCGGTTTCGGAATCGTAGTAATAGCCTCTGTATCTCAGTGAGTTGATTCCTGCGAGATCGCCTGTGGCGGTAATGATTTTGCCGTAGGGGTCATAATCATAAGCAGCAACTTCATTGCCAGAAGCATCGACTAAGTACATTACGTCACCCTGGAGGTTAGTAATGTAGTAATACGTCGTTGTTGTCGTGCCGTTGTTGTAGATCAGGCTGTACGGCATACCGACGTTATCGTAGGTGAAGTCCAGCGTTTTGGTCGTCGTGCCGTCGGAGATTGTTTCGCGAAGCAGTTTCCCGCCTGCGTAGATGTACTGGTGGGTTTCCTCAATTTCTGTTGCAGCCCCGCGGTGGAGAGGTGCGTTTTCCGTCGGCGGAGTGTCCGGCGTTTCCGGCTCTTCCAGCGTGTCATCCGTGGGTTCGTCCGGTTCATTCTGCAATGGCACTTCCGGCTCCGTCGGCTCCTCAAGGCTCATGATCTCACCTTGGCTTGGCGGAACTGTCGGCAGGGTAGCCCCCCCTACGTAGCCGCAGCGTGTACATTTGTTATTAACAATATCGTGACCCAATGCCGGAATTGTCACGATCTTTCTTTCGCCGCAGCGTGAACACCTGAAATTGCGATAGCCGTCTTCTGTGCAAGTTGGCGGAACAATAGCACCTCTGACAAACTTGTGTCCCAGCGCGGCGATCTCGTTCTCCCTGTAGCTGTCGCCACATTCGCAGGTATGGAGGGTGTAACCTGCTTCGGTACAAGTCGGCGCTACAACAGTTTCTGTGTAGCTGTGTTCGGAGTGTTCCAGAAGCGCTTCGCAGCGGGTGCAGGCCAGCAGGCCCGGCGTGTTGCTGGCGGCGTAGTCGTGGCCCAAAGCCGGGACTTCGGTGTCGGTATAGCTGTCGCCGCATTCGCACGTATGTACAGTGTAGCCCGCCTCGGTGCAGGTCGGGGCGATGACGGTGTCGGTGTAGGTATGCTCGGCGGTCATTTCATAGACCGTTTTGGTGACGCGCTTTTCAATGCGCAGGCCGTCGGCGTCGTAGGAAAATTCGAGGGAAATATCCTGCTCCGGCGTGCTGCTTTCGGCCGTTTTCAGGCTGCGGCCCTCCGCCCACGAGAAGTTCCACGGCGTGCCGTTGTAGTACCGGATGGGGTTGCCGCTCGTCGGTGTGCCGGTGATGTTGCCGTCCTCGTCCATCGTCTGACCCTCGTAGACGATCTTTTCCCCATTGAACGCGGTCAGAAGATCCTTCCACGAGGCGCTGCCGTAGGTATAGGTGTTGGTCGTTTCGCCGCGCGTGACGGTCCGGAGGTTGCCCGCGCCGTCGTAGGTGTAGGCGTACTGCATCCCCGGCAGGCTCGCCGCCGTGAGCTGCCCCATCGCGTCGTAGGTGTAACTTGACGTGCTGCTGCCGGATGTCACCGAGGCAATGTTGCCGAGCGGATTGTAGGTGTAGTTGTAGGTCAGGCCGCTCAGTGCGCCGTTAAGACCCGTGTAGCGCAGCTTCTCCACCTGCGTGGTCGTCTGGCTGGTGGAAATGCCGCGGTAGGTGTAGTTTCTGGTGTAGACGCCATTGCTCGCCGTGGACAGACGCGACAGGGCATCATAGCCCAGTTGTAAGCTGCCGCCGTTCATGCTGACCGAGGTCAGGCTGCCGTCCTTGGCGCTGTAGGTGTAGCTCTCGGAATAGCTCTGCTGACCCATCTGCCACGCCTGCGTCTTGATTCGGCTGGAATCGTCGTATTCCCAGTGCACCGACAGCACCTGCTCTATCCCGCGGCATATCCGGCAGGCAATCGCGCGTTTCAGAGAGTCGTAGGTGTAGAAATAGGTGACGTCGTCCGCAGCCGTTTCCGTCCCGGCATCGTCGCGGATGGAATAGAGCTGGCCGTCGCCGTTGTAGGCATAGGTCAGAGTGCGGCCGCCGGAGTAGCTGGCCGTGCTCGTCCGGCCGAGGCGGTCATAGGTGAAGGTGACCTCCTGCCCATTGCCGTAGACCTGCTTCGTGAGCTGGCCGTTCTTGGCGGCATACTGGTAGCTTGCCAGCAGCAGGCCGCCGATGCGCACCGCCGTCAGGTTGCCGAAGGCGTCGTAATCGCAGGCAATGCTCTGCCCGGCCTCGTCCGCTGTGCGCGTGACGTCCCTTAAGAGTCCTTTGTTATAAGTATACTGTAGTTTTCCATCGTTTGCAAATGTTTTCTGCGTTATACGGCCCAGATCGTTATAATTGGAGAGAATGCTGTTGCCCTGCGCGTCCGTGACGGAGGTCGCCTGCCCGGTCATTTTGCTGAGCGCGGTGCCGTAGGCGTAGGTCAGGGTCTGTCCGGTGCCGTCCGTGGCGGAGGCAAGGAGGTTGCCGCCGTTGGTGTAGGTCGCGGAGGAGGTCAGGGCGCTGCCGGAGCCGGAGTCTGCCTTGAGGCTCGTGCCGGTGACGTTGCCCATGGAATCGTAGGTGTAGTCCTGCCGGATGACGCCGTTGCTCGCGCGGGTGACATTGTGGCTGCCGTCGTAGGTGTAGGTGAATGTGCCGCTGCCGCCTGTGTTCACGGAGATGAGGTTGCCGTTTTCAAAGGCAGCCGTTTCTTCCTTCTTGCCGGTGGATTTGACGGAAACAAGATTGCCGTCGGCGTCGTAGTGCATCGTCTGCGCGACCTCGCGCGTCAGGCTGAGGTTGTCAAAGTAGGCGGTGTTGCAGTTTTTCTCATAGGCGCAGACCACGCGGATGGTCCTGACTGTCTTGCTCGTCTGCTTCGGCACGATGGTGCAGGAGGCAAACTGCCACCCTCGCACATCCGGATTGAACGCCGTGTAATGATACTCCGTCGAGCCGTCCGTGTAGGTCAGGATCGCCCGCAGGCCGAACTGTTTCTCCAGATCCTGCGCAGGATCGTCGTTTTTCTTCACATTGTCCGGCAGGCTCAAGGCTTTCGCCCAGCCGGAGAGGACGTAGGTCTGCGTGGCGGGCAGGTTGATTGCGACCTCCTGGTAGGCCTCGCAGTTGGTGTAAGCGTCGCCATAGATGCGCAGGGAGTAAGCGCCGGAGACCTCCTGCGGCAGGCCAATGCCGTTGCAGAAGGCCGCGCGGGTGTGCAGCGACCAGCCGTCGTTTTCAACCTGCATATCTGCATTGCGCAGCAGGTTCAGAGTCGAGGGTGTTTCGCCTTGTTCCAGTTGGAGATCGTCGGCGTAGAAGCTGCCGGTCAGGCCGTCTGCGACCACGCTGACGGTGTAATTTCCACTGGCCGGAGCGGTGAAGCTGACAGACAGCCTCGTCCAGCCGCTGTCAATGCCGGAGGAGGTTTTGACATTCAGCTTTTCGGATGTCCATGCCGTTCCGGAGGGCGCGGTCACTTTCAGATAGATGCCGTCTCCGAGGAAGCCGGTGGCCGAGGTGGTTTTGACATAGCCGGAGAGGGTGTAACTCCGGTTTGCCGAGAGGCTGTCCGTCTGGACGCTCGCAGTCATTGTGGTATCTGCCGTGGCAGAGCCAACGAAGCCCTTCTGGCCGGTGCGTGCGCCCGCGCTGCCTGCGCTGAGCGAGCCGCCGCCCGGCTGGAGCGTCCATGCGGGCGTGGAAAATTCAAAGCTGCCGTTTCGCAGCAGGTTGGCCTCCACCGCGCCGAGAGTCGCGGTGCGCAGGGTGCGGTTGTTCGTTTTGTCGGTTGTGCCTGCACCGGAATAGACTGCGGCGGAGGCGCCGAGGATGTTGTGGTCGGGATCGGTCGTGTAGGCGTTGACGGTTCTGCCTGCGTAGTCAAAAACATATGCAGTCAGGACGTCGTCGCTGCTTTCCGTGCGGTCAGCGCCGTAGTCGCGGTAGATCGTGCGGCCGTCCTCCGGGTGAGAAACCGCCACGACTGCACCGGGTCTGGAGGCTGTCGAAGCGCTGGTAATTTCGTAATAAGAGCTGATCTTCTTGTTTGCATAGGTGAACGCAACACCATACTGCGCCTCTGCGTCATAGGCATAGGTCATGCGTCGGTCGGAACCCATGCCGTACTGCGCAATGGTTGTGCCGCCACGCTTGAGGGAGGTCAGCATGCCGCTCGTATAGCCGAGCGTGTATTCATTGCCAATGGCATCCGTAATTTTGGTCAGATAGTACGAGCTGTCGTAGGTAAACGTTGCAATGGTGATGGCGCTGCCGCCCTTGTTCTTTTGTACGACGCTCGTGATCTGCTTGGAGGAATAGAGGATCTGGATCTCATTGCCGTTGGCGTCCCGCAGCAGGGACAGATAACCGCCTGCAAAGTCCATGCGGTTGCCATTATCGTCCGTCACGCGGAAGCTGCCGGCGGAATATTCCGTGGCTTTCAGGCCGAGGCCGTCCTCGTCCTTCCAGTCGTTTCCGTCCTTGGCGAAGTAGTGAACTGTGCCGTCGCCGTCCGTGTATTGCAGATAGGTGTCGGTTTTTCCGGTGGAGAAGTCGTTCTGCAAAGCGACCTTTTCCATCTTCTGCACGACATTCATCCCGACGCCGCTGCCGAAGTGCATATTAAGCCCCAGCTTGCAGGGAACGTCATAGTTCTCACTGTAGGCGGCGCAGCCGGAATTATAATACAGACTCAGGGAAAAAGGATTGACCGTGGAAGCATAGGAGCAGACGGTTTTGGCCAGTGTGAGCTGACCGGTGAAGTCGGAGAGATAGGCCGTACCGGCATTGCCGAGGCTAAGCGTCTGGTAGGTGTAATACGGCTCAATGCCGTTGACATTGCGGTAAGAAACGATGAAGCTCACGCGGAAATAGGAGAACCATGCGCGGCATTTGGTCGAGGTGTTTCCGTTGGAGGTCATTGCAAGGCCGTAGTTCGGCATCGTACCGTCGTACCAGCCCTTTGCGGCGGGTGTAATGTCCCAAAGGACGGTCGAATCAACGTTCCAGTAGTCGGTGTCCACATAGTCCAGCACCTCGCCGTAGCTGGGACGGGTGGCCCAGGTCAGGCTGCTGTTCATGGGCGCGTAGGTGGTGTTTGCCTGCATATAAAGGCAGAGCTTGCCGCCCGTGCCGTCGCCGATGCTGGAACGGAAGTCATTCTGGTAGAGGCCGACATAGGCGCGCGCCAGCGTGCAGCCCTCCGGGACGGTGGGGAAATCCGTCAGCTTGAAATAGGCTTCCATGCGGCCGTTCGTCGGATGATAGCCGCAGGCAATATTGTTCTTATTGCTGACAGGCTCGTCCGTCAGAGAGGCGACGGTATCGCCCTGAAATTCGCTGGTGCTGCTGTTGTCGATGAGGGTCGGGTCGATGGTCACGGGGAAAACGCGGTCCTCCGCCTCAATCCAGGTCTTGTCGGCAGTGACGGTCAGCTTCCAGGTGCCGGTGGCCTGTTCGGAGAGAGTATAAGAAACGGCGTCACTTTCTGCGCCGGAGTCGTCAAACATGTAGGGAGCGGGGAGATAATAGATGATCTTCTCGCCGTCCAAAAGAAAAACAGAGCCGTCGTCCTGCAAAGCAGGCGTCAGGCCCTGCAAATCCAGATAAAAGTCAAAGGCGTAGCTGTCGCACTTCCTGTTCAGGACGATGCTTTCCTTGACGTGGTAGCTGAAAATTTCATACTGGAGATCCACATTGGAGAACACATTCTGGTACAGCACCTCGGCGCTGATGCGGGAGGGCGTCGTCTCACGGGCGAGACGCTCCTTCTCGGTTTCGGCGGAGGAATGGGCCGACTGTACGGCAACAGCCTGCTTGTCCGCGGGGTAGGAGATCTGCGCAGTTGCAGTGTTAAAACGCTCGGAGGAGATGGAAGACTGCGCCGTAAGCGGATCCCGGAGGAACATACTCACGCGGCGCTCGCCGGAAGAAGAGGAGAACAAGAAGCCATTTGAAAGATTGGCGGCAAAATCCTTTTCATGTGTGCCGTTGACGCTTTCGTAAGTGCGGACGGACGCAGCGCGGTCTGCATTTTGCAGCGCAAGCGTGTTGTCGATGTCCTGCCAGTTTCCGTCGTCATCCGCAAAATGAACAGGCGCACCGTACTCCACGGCAGCGTAGCTTCCGTCCGCCAAACGGAACCGCTTCCCGGTCTCGGTGCGCTCCTCATTTACTTCGCCGACGACGTGGCTGTCCGCATAACCGTCGTCCACAGTTACTGCATTCGTGGCGACGGCATTTGCGGCTGGCAGCAGCTCAAAGAGCATCGCTGCCGTCAACGCCATCGCAAGGAATTTGGTAAATAAGCGTTTCATGGGATCTCCTTTCTATTTATACCCTCAATTCTGCCGGTTTTTCTCTAAGAGCAGCCGTGACCGGTTCGCGGCGCTCTCTGCGGAGATGTTGATGGCGGGAAAAGAACGGGAGATTGCGGCTGTGCCGCAGGCAGTCTGGTGAAGGCCGTAGCGATTGTCGAACAATCATTCAGGGCGTCCAAACTATTGTCTGCATCATTGTTTTCGTCTCTTCCTTTGCCCTCTACGATATATAACGAGAGTAAAAGCCAAATTCTAACGGATTTTTTCAAATTTTTCAAAAAATATTGATATACTGAAATAGAGACTGTTGTTATTCTCTGTTGTAACCCCTTCCACTGAATACTTCCCATTCACCTGTCATGGTGACAGGTGCCTCCTGTCGCTGAGAGGGTAAACTTCCCCCTTGGCGGCAGGAGGTGTTTTTAAATTTCAGGCATCGCGGCTTTGCTCCGCGGTGAGGCTGTAGAGCAGGCTGCTCTTGCCGCCGTTCGGGCGGTAGCGCTGTGCGGTTTCGAGGAGTCCCTCGCGCTCAAGGTCGCGGATCGCGCGGCGCACGGTCACCTGCGAGAGCTTCAGCTCCTGCGCAATCGTCGGAATCGCCGGCCAGCATTCGCCGGAACGGTTTGCGCGGTTGGCAAGGTAAAGATACACGCAGACCGCGCGGTGCGGCAGCTCCGCGTGGTAGAGCACGCTGAAATCACGCATCCGGCGGCACCTCCTGCTTCGGCCGCAGGCGCAGCGGCCTGCGCGATTCGGATGGGTATTTGCGAAGAATCGCCGCCTCCAGCTCGCCGCGCTGCGCATACTCCACGCGGCGGTTGCCTCTGTCCGGCACGGTGTAGGGCGCATCGAAGAAAATGCCCCACCTGAAATAGAGCTTCAGCCGCGTGCGCATGGGATGCACGCCGGTTTTCATCACGATGAAGTCACCCTTTGGCAGAGATTTCAGTTCGTCCGGCGTGAGCAGCGGCCGCTCTATCATTTGCAGCGACTGCGACGGGTCATTTTTGCTTCTTGAAACCGAACCTGACAGCACCGTCCGGCTGCCGAGGGCTTTTGACAGTACCTCTGCCGAGGAGCTGTTGGGCGCGAACCCGCCGAACAGAATGTCCTGCGTGTTGTCCACGATGATCTCCGCGCCCTCCTTGCCGTAATTCCTCTCAAGCTGCGCAAAGCTCTGGATGATGGGCACGAGCTGCAAACGCCGAGAACGCGCGGCGGAGAACATCATTTCCGCCGACTCGATTCTGGGGATGGTGCCGAACTCATCGGCAAAGAACACGCAGCGATTCTTGAGCTTTCCTCCATTTTCGTCCGCAACGGAGAGAATTTCGCGGTATAATTGCTGGATGATCAGCGACACCATGAAGAATTTGCTAGGATCTTCCTCTGGAAGAATAACGAAGATGGCCGAATTCTGTGCGCAAAAGGTTTCCGCGTCGATCTCTGTGTCAAAACAGAGAAGCTGCTCCAGCTCTGTGTCGAGAAAAGCGTTCAGCCGCGAGAGCGCCGTGGACATGACGCTCGCCATGGCCTGCGGCGAAGTGCTGAGCGCCGCGCCTGCAAACCACCGCGCCTTGTGCTCGCCCGGAAGCAGACGCATGAGCTGCTGGAACTGAATCTCCCCGTTCTGCGCAGGCGAAAGAAGCTCCTGAATCAGCTTGAACACGGAAACAATGTGCCGCTTCGTCGGCGCGCAGAACTCCGCAACCAGCAGAGTCGTCGCGGTTAATAGCCCCTCGGCGGCATCATAAAAATACGAGTTTTCTCCAAAGGAACCGGCCTCCATGCCGGAGAGAATAATCGTCTTGGAGATAATTTTCGCGTACTTTTCCGCTTTGGCGCGGTGGGTCAGCTCGTCCGGAAAGGCAAGCGCCAGATCCATATAGCGATTCACGAGGTGCAGAAGGTTGTTGCCGCTTGAGCGTGTCGGATTGCGCAGATCAATGACGGAAACGCGGTAGCCGTAGCGCTCTGCCACGCCGCCGTAGTTGCGGAACACGTCGCCCTTGGTGTCCGTGGAGAGGAAGCTCATGCCGCTGGCGCAGGCGTATTCGATGCATGGGTACAGCCAGAAGGCTGTCTTGCCGACGCCCGCCGCGCCGATCATGAGGACATGGACATCGCCGGTGTCCACCAGCGCAGTCGTGTTGCCGGTACAGCCGACCACAATGCCCTGCGGGAGCGGTTTCCCGGCCTTGCCTGTCGGACTGTCACCGTTTGCAGCCTGCGCACGCCACTTCTTCGGTGTAAAAGAAACAAAACAATAGGTCTTGCGGATTTCGCGTTTCGTTGCCCAACGCGCCGCGCCGTGCTGACCGTTACCGACGGTTTTGGCCTTGATACCGTTGAGATTGTAAAGATGTGTGACCAGCGTAATCCCGCCGAGGACGCAGGCCATCCCGACAGCAACGAGAATCAGAATTGTAAGGTTGGACATAACCCCTCCCGTGAATGCAAAATGTCCTCATTCCAATCCTTGTGGGTCGGGATGAGGACTTC
>OKSD01004089.1_pt1 | contig 10285 bp, 6 predicted proteins | sample 1601221 | NCBI WGS metagenome assembly OKSD01 (sample SAMEA3541550, study PRJEB24748) | human gut metagenome | biome: human gut; feature: human-associated habitat; material: faeces | place: China | collected 2012
ATTATCCGGAAGAAGATTGTTAAGACTGATCTTCTTCTCCACATCTTTCGATTCTCCTGAAATGTCAATGCTGTCTGCTGGTATTGTAATTACGTTATTATTCTCAGCAAGGCTCTCCAGTCCTTCTGTACTGCCAGCAACACTGATAGTATCCGGTACTGTTTTAACAGAACCTACCTCATATCCATCTGCAGGTGTTCCTACATAGCTTGCTGAAATCCCTACTCCCTGACGGATTTTCCATAATTTTGCAGTCACTGTTACTTTTGCATTATTCTCAATCCGCAATGAATTCATTTCAGAATCGGTAAGTACCTCCTGATTCTTATCAATGATCGTAAGGTTTACATCCTGTGTAAAATCCTCTGTATTCCCATCCAGTTCAATGGAAGCATTTACCTTATCTATTTTATTGATCAGCGTCTTCGGGCCTGTAATCCTTACTTTCTCCGGACTGGCAGTCAGACTTCCTACTTCATAATCTTTGCCCGGTTTCGTATCACCTCTGCTGACATTTACCACAAACTCCTGTGTCTCTTTTTCATCAAGATTTACACTGAGATTCTGAGGAGTAACTTTGATATCACTGGGAGATACCCCCGGTACAGAACAGGTAACGGTAATAGGAACCATAACCGGATTTGTATCCAGGCTTACCGCCTGCTGAAGATCAGCTACCGCAGAGATGTCTGTGACTTTGATCTTGTCTCTGATCTTCTTGGTTGTAGTGATCGCAACTTTTATGGAATCCTGGTTCTGTTCCGGCATACACATCTTACCGATGGTATCTGAAGATTCCACATATTCCTTGTTGATCAGTTCCACATCATTGAGCGTATAGTAATTGGTTCCTGTCGGATTATCTATGTTTACAACGATCAGCCATAGCACAACAGCTATTGCGACAGACATGATTTTCAGAGGTATATTATCTGTTATTTTTCGCTTCTTCATGCTTCACTCTTCCTTTCAGTAAATGGCGAAGTTTGCTGTTGTCTACAACCTGCTTATTCTGCGCTCTGACCAGGATTTCTCTGAGTTTTGCACTGTTTACACCTCTGGTCAGCTTTCCTCCCTGCGCTACAGATACCTGACCGGTTTCCTCTGATACAATGATCGTAACAGAATCTGTCTGCTCACTGATCCCCACACCTGCCCTGTGCCGCGTTCCAAGCTGTTTGCTCAGTTCCATATTATCAGACAGTGGAAGATAGCATGTTGCAGCCACAATCCTGTTCTCTCTTACAATAACAGCTCCGTCATGAAGTGGTGTGTTATGTTCAAATATATTGATCAGAAGCTGACTGGTAAGGATTGCATCCAGATTAATACCTGTTCTTATATAATCGGTCAGCAGCTCATTCTGCTCAATTACGATCAGTGCTCCGGTCTTAACTTCTCCCATATCAAAACATGCTTTGACCAGCTCACTGATGGTTTTATCCGTAAATCTTTCCTTCACCTCTTTACCTGCATCAAAAGGTATCAGTGAAGCCATGATCCGCTTTTGTCCAAGCTGTTCCAGAACTTTTCTGAGCTCCGGCTGAAAAATAACGATCACACCTACGATCAGTGTACTTGCCAGATTTGAAAAAATCCACAGAATCGTATTCATCCTGAAAATATACGCGATCAGAATGAAGAGGAGAACGACCAGTATTCCTTTCAGAAGTGTATATGCATGAGTATATTTGATCCATACCATGAACTGATATACAAAAAAAGCGATCAGTGCAATCTGTATGATATCTATAATCCCAATCTTAGGAAATGCCAGTCTTGATAATGTCTCTATCAAATTTCCTGAAAATTCCTGCATATGGCTCTCCTTTCCTTATCATTTTTATATATCTTATCGTTGAAAATGTTTTCAGTGGATTTTGTGTTACTGTTCACTCCGTTCACAGTAACGTAGCCAAAATTCATTCCAGATTGCCTGCGGCAATGGAATTTTGGCTCGTATGTCTCATCGTTACCGGAAACTGCTTTTTACAGATTTTTTAATGATTCTTCCAGTTTCTTCTCAAAATCCACGCTGTCAATATCTTTCTTTCTCTCTACAGGTGCTGCAGCCTCATCTGTCGTCACTGCTTTCTCATCACCATGAAAAATAGGATTCGCATAAGAAACAACGTTATCCTGTGCCGGTCTTTCATCCTTTGCAGAACTTCCGTTAATCTTCTTTATACTTCTTTCAGATGTTGTGACACAGGCTTTCGGCACTGCTTTTACATAATAATAATATTCATCATCCTCATATTCCAGTCTCTCGGTACGGGTATAGTCACCACCAAATACAAAGAATTCAAGAAGTAATCCTATCACCACAGAGATCACTGTATAAATGATCAGCGTAACAACATCAATATCCAGTCTAAAATAAAATCCACCTGCAATAATCATCAGAACATACACAACTCCACCTGCAATAATGGCAATTCTCCATGCATAGTCAAAAGAGCGGGTACGTATCAGATTCACCAGCAGAATCACTGCGATAAAGGCAATCACTGTGATCCACATTCCCCAGTTCTGCACGATTCCATCTGTCAGAAGTTTTAATTTGTCAGCTATGGCAACATCCGGGTTTTCCAGAAGTTTATGCTGTACACGTATAAAACGGATAAAATAGTAAATAATCACTCCGCAGCCTGCAGGAAGTGCAGAAAACGCATTGCACAAAAGTCCGCTTCCGATAGGAAGAAGCGTCGGAACACTGAACCCAAAGGAAAGCGGTGTAAATACAAGTACTAAATTATTGTCTGAACTGAATCTCAGGAAGAGAATTGCCATAAACAGGATCAGCACAAGCATAAAACCTGCAACTTCTATCCCCAGTGCATAACCATGTGCGACCATCAGGGCAAATCCTACAAAAATCATTACACCCGAAGGAAGAATGGAACAGATCAGTGCAAGGATCAGAACAATAAATATATTATCGATCTGCTTCATATATCCCATATTGGTATTGATCCATATGAAATAAACCATTGCCAGAACGAAACGTAAGACAGGCAGGATATAAATCTCATACTGGCTGTATAAATTCTTTATTCGCTGTTTTAATTCGAGTAATGCTGTCATTTTTTATATCCTCCTGTAACTCCTCTGGCTGAAGATTTTTTATCTTCGCGACCGTAGATTTTACTTAATTGTGTAAGTTCTTCATAATAATTTTTCACACTTTTCTTTGCTTTGTGGTATTTCACCGTATATTGGATATATGTCAGGACAGAAAACAGTACCAGCACTGCCACATACCCCAGAATAACTTCCACGCCCAGTGAAACAAGGTTCATCTTATGAACATTATCTATCAGATATTCAGCAAAATATGCTGCGATACCGGCCAGAATCAGGCAATACCCAATCGTAACAAGGAAAAAATTCTTAATCATGGCAAGTCCGATATAATCACTACGGTAGTACCTGCTGACCGGAAGATATTTCTTTCCTTCACCCTGTTCATACATGGCAAGTTTATTCATGATTTTTATCTTCTCTTCATTTAACATAAATTACTCCTTACTGTATGCTTTTCCTTTTGCTATAATCCGCTATTACTGTTCACTCTGTTCTCAGCAACAACCTGATATCATTCATATAATCATACAGATTAATTGTAACATATATCATTATGTATGAAAAGTGTTTTTTCTTATCTCCTGCCTGTGCAAACCGTAAGAAAATAAACATTTCCGGCACCTTTTCTCTTCAGGCATCCGGCCATTGCATCGATCGTACTTCCTGTTGTATACACATCATCTATCACCAGGATATTCTTTCCCCTGACATCTCCGGTCACGCAGAACGCTTTTTCCAGGTTTTTTCTTCTCTGCAAAGCATTCAGTTTTTTCTGCGACTTTGTCTTTAAAACTTTCTGCACAATATTGACATCTGTGGAAATCCCGGTATAATGACCGAGTTTCTCCGCCAGATATGCAGCCTGATTAAAACCTCTCTGCCGCTCCTTCGACCTGTGTACCGGAACCGGCACGATCAGATCCGGCTTCCATTCCCGCAATTCTTTCTGTGCATATCGATACATTGCTCTGGCATAAAAATCACCGTATTCTCTGCATCCATAGTACTTATATCTGGTAACAGATCTTCTCATTATGCCATCATAGACAAAAATACCTCTTCCCTGTTCATACATATGCCTGTGTTTCTGACAGTCTCTGCAGTATTCCCCTGTTTCTATGGGCTTTCCACATTTATAACATCTGGGATGACCAATCGGACGAAGTTCTTTCTCGCATTCCGGACAGATCATCCTTCGTTGATCTGCCAGTATTTTCTGACAGACCGGACAGCATCTCGGGTAAAAAATATCAGCAACCATGTTCAGAAACCGTTTCATTTCCATTTCCTCCCGCTATTTTACTCTCTGTTTTGCTATCCTCTGTATTTCTGTTTTTCTCGTATTATCAAGATAAATTTTTTCTCTGTTATTATTCAGTCATCAGATCACAGTCTGCAATATCATTCTTCACCATCTGTATTATTATCCCTTGTAGTCTCACTCAGTTCTCTGATCCGTTCATCCAGCGCACTGTATCTCTTCTGCTGTTTTTCATTGCGTATCATCTCTGCAAAGGTCTCCTCGTTTCCCACAACCGTCACACATTTTCTTGCTCTGGTAACTGCGGTATAAAGAAGGTTCCTGTTTAAAAGCATCTGTGGTCCGGAAAGCAATGGAAGTATGACTGCCGGATACTCAGATCCCTGAGACTTGTGGATTGTAATAGCATATGCAAGTTCCAGTTCCTCCAGCTGTTTGAACGAGTACATTGCAAAACGTCCATCCTCAAATTCCACTTCTGCTGTCTCAGCAAATTCATTGATTTCCCTGAGGATTCCGGTGTCTCCGTTAAATACTCCCACGCCTTTCTCAATGACAACCCCATATCGTCCCCGTATTTCCCATTCCATCTGATAATTATTTCTGATCTGCATGACCTTGTCCCCTGTGCGGAACAGCCGGTCTCCAACCGCCCTCTCGGATTTCCCGTCTTCCGGCGGATTCAGGTATCTCTGCAGAATCTGATTCAGCCGCTCCACTCCCAGAAGCCCCTTTCTCATAGGCGTCAGTACCTGTATCTCAAAGGGTTTGGCATCTACATAGCGCGGCAGTTTCTCCTGGATCAGCGCGATCACTACTCTTATAATGATATCTGCATCATATCTCTTCAGAAAAAAGAAATCCCTGCTCTTATTATTGATCTGAACCTGTTCTCCCTTATTTATCTTATGAGCATTTACAACAATATCACTCTCTGATGCCTGTCTGAATATCTTAGTCAGTTCCACTACAGGGAAACATCTGCTTCGGATAATATCTCTCAGCACATTGCCCGGGCCTACACTCGGAAGCTGATTCTCATCCCCCACAAGGATCAGTCTGGTTCCTGCTACCACTGCAAGAAGAAGAGAATGCATCAGATGGATATCCACCATAGACATTTCATCAATAATGATCACATCTGCCTCCAGCGGATTCTGCGCATTCCTCTCGAATTTAGCTGAATGCCCGTCCCTCTCTTCTTCCGGCATTCCATTCAGTTCCAGCAGACGGTGAATTGTCTGCGCCTCATATCCGGTAGTTTCTGTCATTCTCTTTGCAGCACGTCCGGTAGGTGCAGCCAGCCGAAGTTCTGCACCTTCTCCCTCAAAAAAACGGATGATCGCATTAATCGTTGTCGTTTTACCTGTACCGGGACCTCCTGTAAGAATAAAAAGTCCATGATCCGCCGCTTCAGTGATTGCTTTCTTCTGCATTTCATCCAGAACAGTTCCTGTCTCTTTCTCGATCAGCTCAATTCTGTGCCTGACAAGCTCTTTATCCTCAGGACACACAATATTCAGTTCATTAAGCATCCTGGCAGTGTTCAGTTCCAGATAATAATACTGTGCCGGATAAACGATAGTTTCTCCGCTTTTTTCTTTCAGCACCAGCTTCCTGTCAATAACCATATCCATAAGATGTTTCTCCATATAGGATTCATCTACTCCCAGAAGTCTGGCACATCTTGTAAATAACTGTTCCCTCGGAAGATAAGTATGTCCTTCTCCCGAAGCCTGCAGAAGAGTATACAGCATTCCGCTGCGGATTCTGTAATCTGAGTCTGCGTGAATACCGACTCTGGCAGCAATCTCATCAGCAATCTTAAATCCCACACCGGAAATATCTTCCGCAAGTCTGTAAGGATTCTCCTGAAGGATCGTATAGACAGATTCCTTATATTTCTGATAAATCTTTGCGCCCAGGTTCAGGGAAATCCCATATTTCTGCAGAAAGATCATTACTTTTCGCATCTCTGCCTTCTCACTTACCTGCGCAGCGATCTCCCGGGCTTTTTTCTCACTGATCCCCTTTACCTCTGCAAGCCGCTCCGGCTCTTCTTCTACGATACGGAGTGTGTCATCTCCAAACTTCCGCACGATCCTGGCAGCCAGTGCAGCACCGATTCCCCTGATGGCGCCCGAACCCAGATAACGTTCTATTCCATATGTATCCTCCGGCATCTTCTCTGTAAAAGAACTGATCTGAAACTGTTTGCCATATACCGGATGATGGATATATACTCCGGTTGCTTCAATAGATGCCCCCTGTGTGATCGCAGGGAAACTTCCCACGCAGGTCAGCTCTTCCTCTTTTTTTGTACCTTTCAGTACCATAACTGTATATCCGTTATCTTCATTTCTGAAAATAACATGATCTATGTATCCTGTGACAGTTTCACTCATGTGCTTTTCTCCACACCTCCTGCTTCTTTGATCCTCTGACAACGCAAAAAGGCACTGCACTGTGCAGTACCTCCTGCTTTATCCGTCAAAACGTGCCATTACCTCTGCATACTTACCGGTTCCCACTGCGACCACGCTCATTGCATCCTGCACAGTCAGTGTACTTACTCCGGTTCTCTGCTCGATCAGTGTATCCATCCCATGAAGAAGGGCACCGCCGCCTGTAAGTACGATTCCTCTGTCTACAATATCCGCAGCCAGTTCCGGCGGTGTCTTTTCCAGAATTCCATGAACAGTCTCCACAATCTGGCTTGTAGCATCCTTTAACGCCACACGTATTTCTTCTGAGGTAAGTGTCACTGTCTTCGGCAGACCGGTGATCACATTTCTCCCCTTTACTTCCATTGTTCTCGGATTTGATTCCTCTATAGCCGTACCAATCTGAATTTTGATCTTCTCTGCCATATCTTCTCCGATAAAAAGTCCATGATTCTTTCTCACATAGTTCAGTATAGCCTGATTAAAAGTGTCCCCTGCAACTTTCACAGAAGCGGAAACCACAACCCCCGCAAGAGAGATAACCGCAACATCCGAAGTTCCGGCTCCAATGTCTACGACCAGATTTCCAAAGGGCTTGGTCACATCCACACCGGCTCCGATTGCCGCAGCTATAGGTTCCTCCACCATATAGACATCTCTGGCACCAGCCTGATAGGTTGCTTCCTCCACTGCCTTTTTCTCAATCTCTGTAATTCCACTGGGAACACAGATACTGATCCTGGGCTTGCGGAAAGCTCTTCTTCCTATTGCTCTGGATATAAAGTATTTCAACATCTTCTCTGTAACTGTATAATCAACGATCACGCCCTGTCTGATGGGACGGATGATCTCCATATCTGAAGTAATGCGCCCTTCCATCAGACGGGCTTCTTCACCGATTGCACGTATCTTCTCTGTATTTTTATCATAAACTACGATCGAAGGCTCATTTAGCACAAGCCCCTTTCCTGTAGAATAAGCCAGACTGTTCCTGGTTCCCAGGTCAATTCCAATATCACTTGTCGGCATGGAAGTCCCCTTTCTGTTCTTACGTTCTCCTCATCCCCTTCAACTGATCATTACTTTTTACAGTCTCTACCGGGGACTTATCCGGTTTAGTTATAACAACTCCATAAAATAATGCGATCAAAACAGTCCAACAGGGCTTCACATCCTGATAAGCCGGATCAAAATATATTATTTACGAGAATTGCTATAAATAATCTCTTCTATTATATACAACTTCCATTTAAAAAGAAAGTCCTGCAATATGATTTCAAGATTATTTCAGATATTTCTTTACATATTTTCCGGTATAGGAAACCGGTGACTGTGCCACCTCCTCAGGAGTTCCCTGAGCAACTACGGTACCTCCTTTGTCTCCACCCTCCGGTCCGATATCAATGATATAATCTGCGGTCTTAATCACATCCAGATTATGCTCGATCACAACTACTGTATTACCGCCCTCCGATAATCGTTTCAGAATCTCCACCAACTTATGCACATCCGCAAAATGCAGACCTGTGGTAGGCTCATCCAGAATGTAGATAGTCTTACCTGTGCTGCGCTTGCTCAGCTCTGTGGCAAGCTTGATCCTCTGTGCCTCTCCTCCGGAAAGCTCTGTAGACGGCTGTCCCAGCCGGATATAGGAAAGTCCTACATCATAAAGAGTCTGTATCTTTCTTTTAATAGAAGGAACATTCTCAAAAAAAGTCAGTGCTTCCTCCACCGTCATATTCAGCACATCGTAAATATTCTTATCCTTATACTTTACTTCCAGGGTTTCTCTGTTATATCTCTTACCTTTGCAGACCTCGCATGGTACATATACGTCCGGAAGGAAATGCATCTCAATTTTGATAATACCGTCACCGCTGCATGCCTCACATCTTCCGCCCTTTACATTAAAACTGAATCGTCCTTTCTTATATCCTTTTGCCTTGGCATCTGCTGTTGCTGCAAAAAGATCTCTGATCTGGTCAAATACCCCGGTATAAGTCGCAGGATTGGAACGTGGAGTACGGCCAATAGGTGACTGGTCAATATTGATAACCTTATCCAGTTGGTTTGTTCCCAGAATATCCTTATGTTTTCCCGGAATCACTCTTGCCCGGTTCAGATCTCTTGCCAGGCGTTTATAAAGAATCTCATTGATCAGAGAGCTCTTACCTGAGCCCGAAACTCCTGTGATACAGGTCATGATCCCAAGAGGTATCTTCACATCGATATTCTTGAGATTATTCTCTGCCGCCCCCTTAACAGTCAGATAACCGGTAGGTTCCTTTCGTACTTCCGGAACCGGGATTTTCAGTTTTCCGCTGAGATATGCTCCTGTAATGGACTTCGGATTCTGCATAAGTTCCTCAGCAGTGCCCATTCCAACAAGCTGTCCACCATGTTCTCCTGCGCCGGGCCCGATATCTACAATACAGTCCGCTGCGCGCATGGTATCCTCATCATGTTCAACCACTATAAGACTGTTTCCCAGGTCTCTTAAGTGCATCAAAGCACCAAGAAGTTTATCATTATCCCTCTGATGCAGACCAATACTTGGCTCATCCAGAATATAGGCAACCCCGACAAGGCCGGAACCGATCTGGGTAGCAAGACGGATTCTCTGTGCCTCTCCTCCCGAAAGTGTTCCGGTCGATCTTCCAAGTGTCAGATAATTAAGTCCGACATCCATCAGAAACTGGATTCTGGAATTGATCTCCTTTAAAATCTGTCCGCCGATCAGCAATTGCTGGTTCGAAAGTTTCAGTTCTTTTAAAAAGGTCTGCAGTTTTTCAATTGACATTCCTGTCAGTTCGGAAATATTTTTATCTCCTACCGTCACAGCAAGTGCTCCCGGCTTCAGGCGCTGGCCTTTGCACGCAGAACACGGTGTGATATTCATAAACTCTTCGTATTCTGCTTTCATCGTTTCCGACGAAGTCTCCCGGTAACGGCGCTCTACATTGCGGATCAGACCTTCGAATGCCACATCATAGACTCCTTCTCCGCGCTGCCCCTTATAATATACTTTCACTTCTTTGCCGTTTGTCCCATGGATCAGGACATCATGGACTTCCTTCGGATAGTCCTCAAACGGTGTATCTAATGAAAAGCCATATTCTTTGCTCAACGCATCCAGGATCGCATACGTGAAGCTCTTCTTATCCGTGCAGGACTGCCATCCCATAACAGTGATCGCACCTTCACTGATACTGAGACGTTTATCCGGAATCATCAGGTCTTCGTCAAATTCCATCTTGTATCCCAGTCCAAAGCACTCCGGACATGCGCCGAACGGATTGTTGAACGAAAAGCTTCTTGGCTCAACCTCATCAATACTTATGCCGCAGTCTGGGCATGAAAAGCTCTGACTGAAATTAATTACGTTTCCATCCATGGTATCTACCACCATCAGTCCATCTGCAAGATGAAGCACATTTTCAATAGAATCGGTCAGACGCTTTTCGATTCCCTCTTTTACAATCAGACGGTCTAC